>OBLI01000131.1_pt1 | contig 78391 bp, 70 predicted proteins | sample 1519701 | NCBI WGS metagenome assembly OBLI01 (sample SAMEA3663005, study PRJEB22513) | pig gut metagenome | biome: pig gut; feature: pig-associated habitat; material: faeces | place: France | collected 2012
GTTTTTTGAATCCCGGCTTTCAATTTTTTTGAGGTCCGGGATTCTATATTTTTGAATGCCGGCGTTCTATTATTTTGAATGCCAGAAACTTCATATGCAGACTCCACTGTTTGATATGGCTTTACAAAGTTTTTTACATAAATAATCGCAGGACGATTACATCCCCTCTGGTACCTTTCAATCAGTCCAATTCCATGCTCTATGTCCAATTCATGAAGCAACTTAATAACTGTCGCGTGTGACATATGAAGTAATGCTTTTAGTTCTGCGATCGTATATATGATATACACATAGCCATCCATATCTACCCATCCGTTTTTTTTAGAAAGGCTGATTCGATCCAACAGAATTCCGTACAACAACTTTGCATCTGTTGATAATACTTCAAATTCTTTGTCTGTAAACAGTGCCTTGGGAATACGAAAAAATGAAAACTGTTCAGATTCTTCTATCCTGAAGTATTCATAATCCATCTTTCCTTCCTCTTATTCCAATTCCTTATTCACAAACATTTCCAGATACATATGTAAGATACTTGATAATTCTTTCAGATATATACGTCTGGCTGCTTTGTTACAAGCATACATATCTTCGATCCATTCTGAAGAAGTTCCGCAAAGAACTGCCGCAGTTTCTACCACTGTCATAAACCTCTTCATGGATTTATTTATATATACGCTTTCTAAATAGCTTGCTACAGCTGAGATTCTGTCAGGGGCATCTCCAAATCTCTCCTGCAATCCAAATGCCAGATCCATGGCAAACTCACTGGCATCCTCTTCGATCGTATCTTCGTCCAAACATCCTTCCTCATCCAAATATCCCCTAATAACCATTGGATCATAATCTTGGGACTGGAAGTCACTGCATTCAGTTCCTTCTAATTCCTCTCCATTTTCAGAAGAATCCATATCATTTTCTATGATAACCTGGATACACCCATTATCTATCAATTCCTCTTCTTTCATTTCCGTAGTTTCCATGATTTTATCCATGATTTCTTCTCTCTCTTCCGGTTTTACCAATTCCAACAATTCTTTGATTGTAAGCATCTCTTTTTTCTCTCCTTCTATCGAAATATCATTTACATAAAAACAATCAGATCTGCCGTTAATTTTAGCAGCTCTGATCATATTTCCCTGCTTATACAATTCTTTGATCGCATGTCTTACCTGATACACAGAACAATTTAAGTCTTTCACCATCTCTCCTATAGAATATATCACATATAAATGGCTCATCTGATCGACACATCCGTTCAAAGCTGCATAGTTTAATCTGTCAAGCAGTAAGCTGTACAATACCTTAGCTGTAGTGGACAAACCACAATATCTCACATCTTGAAATAATACCTTGGGTACCAACAGACACGCTATCGGCTGATAATTTATATCACTCATCTTTCTCTCCATTTAATTTCATCATCGTCTCCGTTGAAAAAACGGTTAAATCCAACATTGCAACAAAAATCTGATAATACATGGAACACAATTCTTCATCCTCCCGGACAAGATATAACCCTGCCAATTCTTCAGTCAGATGCCTCATTGCGTACATTGCCTGACAAAGCTCATGAACTTTTTCGAACTCTCTGTTTTTTGTATTATTTTCTAATCGCTCAACAAAACGTCTCCAGTCAGTAAAGTTATGATCCATCTGAATCATACACTGAAATAACTCTGTGGCTTCACAAGCTGCTGACATTACCACATTTTTCATGTTTACAGACCCATTTTCATTTCTCATGTGATTGATCATATAATCTTTATCTAACATAACCACTATAATTACCTCCTATCGAAACGGCATTTCCGCTTCCATCTCTTCCGGAATGTTCAAAAATCCATCCCCATCCGTTGATTCTGGCATGGATTGCTGTACTTTTGCACCTGCAAACTCAATGCGTTCGGCATACAATTCTGTCGTATAGATCTTTTTTCCAGTATCTTTACACTCATAGCTACCCGTAATTATTTCTCCCTCTACCATAACCCGTGTCCCTTGTACGAGATAATCACGAACAAACTCTGCCTTCTTCGCAAATGCCTTAACGGGAATAAAACTGACTTCATCGGAATAATTTCTCCGCACCGCAAGTACAAACTTGGCGATTTTGTGAAGACCTTTCTCATTCTGTGTTTCGTTATAACCCGGATTCCGGACCAGTCTTCCGGAAATAATTGCTGTATTCATGTTCTTAAGCCTCCTATCCCATTAGTCTTTTATAGCAGATTCCTATACATGGACCACCTTTTCCATAACAGCAGTTAAAGCACTCATCTTTTTCTCTTGCTTCCTGAGCTATTTCTTCTACAAACATACTCACCAACAATTCATATGCTTTTTTCTCTTCCTCGTATTTTTCTTCTGCCTTGACCATTTTTCTTTTAAATTCCGGCAGCATCTGTCGAAGTACCGGATGAAAACGTTCTTCTTCATCGTCCCATGCACAATTTGTCATAAGGCACCTTGGCTGTTTTTCAAAACACCCTGCATAATAAGGACAGTATGAACACCCTCGTGCTTTAAAAGTTACCGAAGCAATCACCGGAAGCTTTCTCTTAATCTCTTTCGGAATCTGTTTGTTTTTAATCCGTTTTCTCATGCTATATTTCCTCCATTCTTTATAATGCAAAAGGGATTTACCCTGAATTGCCTATTTTTTTGCACAAAAAAAGCAGGCTTACGATTTATTTCACAAGCCTGCCTCAAAATAATATTACCTATTTATCTAAAATATAACGTATCAGTATATAAAATGCCCGAACCATATAATAAGGGATCAATAAACATCCAAATAAAGCACCTAGAATCACACTCAATGCAATCACTCCAACTGTTCCACCTACATCGTAACCTTGGGGAATTAGAATGATGCACATTTTATGTATTCCAAACGGAAGTCCCGCAAGGACCAGAAACATGAATGGATCAGTCACTCCACTCACTGCCATTATTGTTTTTACCATCCACACCCAGAATGTCATTGCTGCCAGTGGCAATAAAGTTTTTTTAATCACTTCCACTATTGTCATTCTGATCACGCTCCTTACTTTCGGACCATCCTTTTAGTAATTCTAAGATAACTTCTTCCATCTGTTCCTTGGAATAGTTCTCAGGAAAATACATCCGGAGTTTCTTTTCTGGCAATTTTACCTGTATCTTCTCAGTTATTTCCCTGCAACAGATCCTATCAATTTCCGGATATGTCAATAAATGTTCTTTTGAGCATTTCTTCATTTCCTGTACCTGCTTCATAGACGGTACCATATCATGATTTTCCATATACTGTAGCAATAATCCCTGTTCATCTTTACTTAAGTATGATACTTCTACTGCAGTGTTAAATGGAATCTTTTTCTGATCTGCCATTTCCAAAAGTTTGGGAAGCAGTTCTGTCAAATGGATATATCTGAGAATCTGCCGTGTACTGTCCTCTGTGTTTTCACTGATGGCATCTGCCGCCAACTTCTTGCCAACTTGGCAAGAAGTCAGATCATTCCTTTTGCCCTGCCGCTTTAATGCTTCGTACTTCATTTTATAAGCAAATGCTTTTTCACTGACTAACAGTTCTTCACGTTGAATGTTCGAATCAACCATGATCACGGTTGACTCATCATCTGTCAGATCTTTAATAATCACCGGCATCGTTTTCAATCCGGCAATTTCACATGCTCTCTTGCGCCGATGTCCGGCAATAATCTCATACCCGCCAGAGTCCTTTATCCTTACAATTCCAGGTACCAGCACCCCGTGTGTACTTACACTTTCAGCCAGCTCCATCATCTTGTCATCGTCCGATACCTTAAATGGATGCCCTTCAAACATATGCAGGCTCTCCAGAGAAATCTGTTGAATACCTGTCTGTTCTTCATCCATTGTACCAAACAGCGCATCTAATGACTTTAGTGGTATCGGTGATGGATTCTTTTTACCTGACATTTTCAAATGCCTCCTTTACAGAATTCATATAGGCCATCGCAACCTTGCCTTTTGGATCATACTTGAAAATGCTCTGTCCTTCCCGTGCTGCTTCTTTCATTCTTACTGAAAAAGGAATAAAACTATGAAACACATGAATTTGACTGCCGTATGCCTGACGGAGCTGCTCCATGTTATTTCTTGCATCTTTCGTCTGTACATCTACCAAGTTAAAGAGAATACCCATAATATGTAACTTGGGGTTAATCTGCCGTCGAACTTTTCCAATGGTTCTTAATAACTGCTGTAATCCTTTGATCGGAAGATATGACGCCTCAACTGGAATAAGAACTTCATCAGACGCAGCCAATGCATTTATGGTAAGCATTCCCAGGGATGGCATACAATCAAGTAAGATCACATCATACTTATCCTTTACTCTGCTTAAAATTTGCTTCAGAACAAATTCTCGGCTCATTGCATTTACAAGTTGAACATCAGTACCTGCCAGTCCGATATTGGAACAAATAATATCAATACCTTCTTCTGTATGCCGGATAAAGCAATCTTCTGGGATATCTTCGTCATTTAATATCATCTCCATCAATGTGGTAAGAGTTTCATTGCTCTCATCACAATCACGAAAACCTAGACTAGCGGATAAATCAAACTGTGGATCCACATCTACAACTAACACCTTCTTTTTCATCTGTGCCAGTCCCACGCCATAATTAGCAGTACATGCCGATTTACCTGTACCACCCTTTTGGTTTACTATAGATATAATTTTTGTCATATTCATTCCTTTCCAGTATCAGGAAGAAAAACAGTAAGAAATAATTGTGGATTTTTTACGAAGATTACGAAAATGAAAAGTTGCATTATAAATCGCATTATTGATAGCTACCGAAATCGCCGCATTTTTCTTAAAAATCATGCGAAGTTTGCGTTAAGAAGTTCGTAATGGAACTCTACGAATCCACTGACGAACATTCTACGAAAATTCTCCTAAAAAGTTACATGAATTTATAATGCAATATATGAAGTGGTTGAGATAAGAAAAACCCTTGAAAATACTGGATTTTCAAGGGTTTTAAGGTTCTTATTTAAGTAATGCAAAACCGGGATTACATTCCCATCTGTTTTGCAACTTCTTCTGCAAAGTTTTCTTCTTTCTTTTCGATACCTTCACCTGTTTCGAAACGAACAAAACCTTTTACAGTGATGTTTGCACCGTTTGCTTTTGCAACTTCTTCTACGTATTTAGCAACAGCCTGTTTTCCGTCTTCTGCTTTTACGTATACCTGATCTAACAGACAGATTTCTTTCATTTCTTTGTTGATACGTCCGTTAATCATACCCTGAATTACTTTTTCAGGTTTAGAAGATTCTTTCGGATCGTTCATGATCTGAGCTAACAGAATTTCTTTTTCATGAGCGATGAATTCTTCACTGATTTCGCTTCTGTTTGTGTATTTTGGATTCAGAGCAGCGATCTGCATAGCTACGTTTTTCGCCATTTCTTTTACTGCATCGTTGATTACATCTGTTTCAACATCAACCAGAACACCGATTTTACCACCCATATGTGTGTAAGAAGCTACGAATCCGTTTGCTTCTTCTACCTTTGTAAATCTTCTGATGTTCATGTTTTCGCCGATTACTGCAATCTGTGCAGCCAGTGCTTCATTTACTGTCTTTGTTGTATCAAATTTCCATGTTTCTGCAAGGAAAGCTTCTACATCTGCAGCTTCTGTTTCCATAGCCTGTTCTGCAACCTGTGCAACGAATGCCTGGAATTTATCATTTTTTGCAACAAAGTCTGTTTCCGCATTTACTTCTACAACAACTGCTTTCTTTTCATCAGCAGCTACCAGAGTTTTGCAAAGACCTTCTGCTGCAATACGGCTTGCTTTTTTCTGAGCAGTAGCAAGACCTTTTTCTCTTAAGAATTCAACTGCTTTATCCATATCGCCTTCTGTAGCTGTAAGAGCTTTCTTACAATCCATCATACCAGCGCCTGTCATCTCTCTTAAATCTTTTACCATTTTTGCTGTAACAGCCATCGTAATTTTCCTCCTGAATCATTATGGTATTTAAAAAATCGCCCTGGTCATAAAACCAGGGCGCCCTGAATCATCGCCCAATGCTGTGGGTAATTATTCTTCTGTTGCTTCTTCAACAAAATCTTCTGTATCTTCAGCAACACCCTGGTTTGCTTCGATTACAGCGTCAGCCATTTTGGAAACGATTAATTTTACAGCTCTGATTGCATCATCGTTACCCGGAATTACATAATCCAGTTCTTCTGGGTCACAGTTTGTATCTGCAATACCGATTAACGGAATACCTAATGTATGTGCTTCCTGAACGCAGATTCTTTCTTTTTTCGGGTCTACGATAAAGATGGCATCCGGAATTTTCTTCATTTCTTTGATACCGCCAAGGTTTTTCTCAAGTTTTGCCTGTTCTTTTTTCAGTTCAATAACTTCTTTCTTTGGCAGTACATCAAATGTTCCGTCAGATTCCATAGCTTCGATTTCTTTCAGTCTTGCGATTCTGCTCTGGATGGTCTTGAAGTTTGTCAGCATACCACCTAACCATCTTTCATTTACATAGAACATTCCACAACGCTCAGCTTCTGTTTTGATTGCATCCTGAGCCTGTTTCTTTGTACCTACGAACAGAATTGTGCCGCCTTCTGCTGCGATATCAGCAACAGCTTTGTAAGCATCGTCAACCATTCCTACAGATTTCTGCAGGTCGATGATGTAGATACCATTTCTTTCTGTGTAAATGTACGGAGCCATTTTAGGGTTCCATCTTCTGGTCTGATGTCCGAAATGAACACCTGCTTCCAGTAACTGTTTCATTGAAATAACGCTCATTTTTTTCTCTCCTTTTGGTTCTTTTCTTCCGTCTGTTTCAAATCCTCCGGGACTTATCCTGATTTCTTCGGGAAAGCACCTTCCTTTGGAATTCACAAACGTGGTTATTTTCGCAACGCTCGTATTATACCATAGATAAATGGCCGGTTCAAGCGGTTTTTCAGTTTTTTTCAGAAATTCTCTCGCAAGTTCTCCGAAGCCATGTCTTCAAAAGCGGCATCCAACTCTGACACTCTTTCTGTATTCCACTTCCGTCCGGACGTACCAGGGACTCATCTGCCAGAGACAATCCATGTGGACCTTCCGGATAAAGATGATATTCTGCTGATACGCCTGCTTTTCCCATAGCCTCCACGAAAAACAATGAATTTTGGAAAGGAACTGCATCATCTGCAAAGGTATGCCACAAAAAGGCCGGCGGCGTATGAGGTCCCACCTGATTTTCCAGTGCCATTTCTTCTTTCTTTGCTTCATAGTCTTCCCCCAGAAGATTGTGTATACTTTCCAGATGTGTATATTCTTCTTTTGAAGTCAGAACCGGATAGCACAGAATCATACCGGCAATTTTCAGAAATTCTGTACTGCATCCCACTGCTTCTGCCACAAAGGATCGATTCCAGAATACTCCATAACTGGCTGCCAGATGTCCGCCTGCTGAAAATCCCATAACAAATATTTTTTCGGTATCTACATGCCAGTTTTCGCTCTGCTCTTTTATCATTTTAATGGATGCTGCAACTTCCGTAAGTGCAGTTGGAAATACAGCAGGCGCGCAGGAATACCGAAGAACTGCACTATGATATCCCATGCTGTTAAACTGCAGTGCAATCATCTCTGCCTCTCTGTCTGCTGTAAAACGATAGGCACCGCCCGGGCAGACAAGTACAAGCGGTCTCTTAAGCCCAGGATCCTGTTCCTCATAGGCATCCAGAATATAAGTCGTTAATCGGGTATCGGGAAGTGATCCTTCCGTTTGTATGGAAATTGTTTCATGAATCATAATGCTTGCTCCTGTTCTGTTTTTCTTGATTTTTATTCTTTTTCAATAATCGTTCCGTTTCTGTATGCTTCCAGCAGTTTTTTAAGATCCTCGATGTTTTCCTGCAAATGCCGTCCGTTGTCCGTATCTCCCACTGTTTTCCGGTAGGAAGTTCGCTTTACAAGGATACTGTCTGACAAAATATCCGTCTCTCTTGTAATCGCATCTTCTGTAGAAGTAAACGGTTCGTGAGCAGCCAGTATCATTCCCCAGGAATTGTAAATTAACGTATATCCTGCAATTCCCGTTTCTTTCTGATAGGCCTTGGAAAATCCTCCATCAATGACCAGAACTTTTCCGTCACATTTTATAGGACTTTCTCCTGATGTGTGATGCACCGGTACATGTCCATTTACAATATGAGAACATTCCCCGCCGATTCCGAACTCTTTCATAATATTATCAATGACTTCTTCATCTTCCAGAAGGCTGTAATAAGGATTTTTCTTTTCTTTGTGCGTCTCTTTTTCCGCCAGAAAATACCGCTCAAAAGTTGCCATTTTATCTTTTCCGAACAAAGGAGAACCGGGACTGCTCCAGATAAACCACAAAATATCCTTTCCTTTTTCCCGTTCTTCCTCATCAATGGCCACAAATGCTTTTCTTACATAAGATTCCAGAATATCATACAACGCTTTTCCTTTGTATTCCTTTCCATATACCTCTACTGCCTTAAAGCTTTTGTCCTCATTCAAAGGCACACATCCATGATACAAAAGATTGTTATTATGTACTTTATATAAACTTCCCTTTTTCAGCAAAAAGCGCATATGTCTCTGCAGTTTCTCACAATTGGTAAATGCAGCCACCAATCGTTCCATTACATTCTCTTCTTCAGCGGAAAGTTCATAAGGATTTTCCGGATCAATGGTTGGAAACATCGTATCCAGAAGCGGATACTCTTTTCCATCCAGTCGGATTGTTCCTTCTTCATAATTAATATCATCCAGCAATGCCCGGTCTGCCATATGAAATTCTTTTCTTCGCATAAGCAATTTCCCTTCCAGTTTAAACTGAATAATGGAGATTGCTTTGTGCATTTTCATATTCAGCACGGTTTCCACCGGATTCAAAGTATTGCCGCCTTTGATTTTAAAGCACTCACAGGGATCTTCTTTATAATAAGTAAGTGCAAAAGTGGCAAGAGGAAGCAAATTGATTCCGTATCCATCTTCCAGAATATCCAGATTTGCATATCTTGCACAGATACGAATTACATTCGCAATGCAGGAACGCTGTCCGGCTGCCGCTCCCATCCATACAATATCATGATTTCCCCACTGAATATCGATGGAATGATGCTGTTCCAGCTTGTCCATGATCTTATGCGGTCCCGGACCTCTGTCATAAATATCCCCGAGAATATGCAGATGATCTACAACCAGACGTTGAATCAGCTCGCATAATGCAACGATAAATACTTCTGCTCTTCCAATATTGATAATAGTCTCTATAATCTGCTCATAATAAGCTTCTTTATCTGTCAGATCTGATTTTTCTGTGATCAGTTCTTCAATCACATAAGCAAAATCCACCGGTAAAGCTTTCCTGACTTTTGATCTTGTATATTTGGATGCAACCTTTTTGCAGACCTCAATCAGACGATACAGGGTAATTTTATACCAGTCCTTAATATTTTCCTCTGTTCTCTTTACCAGTTCCATTTTTTCTTTTGGATAATAAATCAGCGTTGCCAAAGACCGCTTATCCTGCGCATTCAGAGTATGTCCAAACACATCATGAATCTTTCTTCTTATGGAACCGGATCCGTTCTTCAGCACATGGGAAAAGGCTTCATATTCCCCATGAATATCTGTCAGAAAATGCTCCGTTCCTTTGGGCAGATTCAGGATCGCCTGCAGATTAATGATTTCCGTTGATGCTTTTGCAATTGTAGGATATAGCTGTGAAAGCCGCTCCAGATATTTCGCCTCCATTTTTTCCATAAATTCCTCCCATACATTTTACGCTACCGTTCATGTACGGTCATTGTAACACATTTTTTTCTCCCAGAAAACAGCTATGCTCCCAATTATCAAAAATATTATTCCCATAGGGCTTCCCTGTTGTTTCTGTATCATCTCCTCTTCTTTTTCTTCCACTCCTTTCTCTTCTGAGACATGATCGCCTTGTTCCGGTTCCACATAAAAATCCCAAGGTTCCATTTCACTTACATTTCCTGCTGCATCCCGCACAGTAAGTGAAATTCTGTTGTTCCCTTTTTTCAGATTTTCTCCTGGTATTTTTATTTTTCCTTCTTCCCATTCATAACTGACGCTTTCCCCATTTACCATACAGGAAACTACTGTCACGGCATCTAAATTTTCCACTGCAATTTCCGGATCAAACAAACTGCTCACCCGATTTTTTTCTTTATCAAACTGAAAGGTCGTACCATTTTGATTGACTGTAAAAATCCATTTTTTCTCTGTCAGATTTCCATAATCATCCCAGGCTGTGCAGACCAGTGTATAGGTATCATCTGTAAAAGAAGATAACAGGGTCATCCGGATTTCTTCCTCTTTTCTTTCTATTACTACTTCCGGTTCTTTTTGCCCGGTTCGTTCTCCTTCCAGAAAGATCCGTATATTTTTCTGATTCATTTTGGAATCTTTAAAAGAAAGAACTGGATGTTCCCCTGTTTCCCCGGACTGAAATGCTGACAGATTTTCAAAACAGATTTCCGGTGCCTGCATATCCGGCAATTCGATAGAAATCAATGCCTCCGGTTCTGTTTCTGTCTGTTCCTTCTCCATTTCTTTCTCCGTTTCTTTCAAATCTTCTATGACCTCCTGTTCTTCTTTATGAATCCAGTTTTCTGCATCGACCGGCTCTTCCGGTATCGGCTCTTCCGGTATCGTTTCTTCGGTTTGTTCTTTGTTTTTCACTTTGACTGTCCAGCGCAAAACCACCTCTGTTTCTCCCTCCTCAAGTGCCTGCAAAGAGCCATCTTCTTTCAATTGGAGGATGGTTTCATCCGCGATTTCAATTGCTCCATGCGCAGGCATGGAAAATTCTTCCCCTTTTTCCAGTTCTATCACTGGTATACTTGCCTTTGCATGTATACTTTTTCCCCAAAAAAGACTGATTCCTGCACACAAAACGCCTGCCATGATTGTTGTTCTCTTCATATTTTTTCCTCCCTACGGTGCTGCAAGATTTTCCTGGTATTCTCTGATTTTTCTTTCTGTTTTTTTCATATTTTCACTTTTTTCGATTTGTGTGTGCTGCAGACAGGCCTCTGTCTTTTCCAGAATTTTTTCTGCTTTTTCCGGATGTTTTCTTTCCAGTGCTTCCATCAGCGCATAGGCACAGGCTGCTTCCTGATCCAGCGGATCTTCTTCCAGAAGTTTTTGATACCCTTCCTCTGCTTTTTCGTATTCTCCCTGTTTCCGATACAGATACAGAAGTGCTAACAGAGTCTGTTTTCTCTGCACTGCATTGTTTTCCTGTTCCAAAATCCGGAGATAACAGGCAATCCCTTTCTCCGTATCCCCGGACATTTCATAACACCTGGCAAGCTGCCTGTCTGCCTCCCATTCATAGAGAAAAGCCAGCGGCTGCTCCGGATTCTCTTTGAGCTGTTCTTTGGCTCTTTCCAGCACTTTTGCCGCTTCCTCTGCCTTTTCCTCCATTGTAAATTCCATTTCTTTTCCATAAGCCAGATAAAGATCAGCCAGAAACACATTTTCTCTTGCCTGAATCCAGGAATCTTTTTTCTGTTGCTGCAGTTCTTCCAGAATTCCTCTGATTTGCTTCCAGTCTGCAGTTTGCGGATGCTCCAACGCATCCATCAGTTTCCCATAAGCTTCCGGATTTTCTCCGTTCATCTGGCTCTGTAAAAAATAGGCTTTTGCCTCTTCATAATCAGCCGGATCTGTCAGTTCTTCTTGATTTCTTGTTTCAAAAGGTACTTTTTCCAAAACATCTCTGTTCCTCTTTATGTCTGCTGCAAGAAAAAGAATTCCCATAATTCCAAGAACCGTTCCTGCATATACTCGTTTTTTCCCCTGCCGGATTTGTTCCAGACGTATGAGATCTTTTTTCAAAAGAGAAATATTCCGGTAACGTTTTTGCGGATTTTCTTCCATGCATTTTCGAATGATTTTTCTCCATTCTCTATACAGATAAGTCTGTTTCTCGTCTTTTCTTTCCATATATAGAAGCACCGCTCCCAATGCATAAATATCCGAACGCTTTTCTGCCTTTCTCTTTTTCTGTTCGGGTGCTGCATATCCCGGTGTTCCCATACCGCTGCTCTTTTCACCTTCTCTGGAGGCAATTCCAAAATCAAGAATCCGGATGCTTCCGGAAATGTGTATCAGAAGATTGGAGGGTTTCAGATCCTGATGAATGATTTCTTTTCCCGGACTATGTAAATATTCCAGAAGACTGCAAATCTGGATTCCCCAGGTAATTCTCTGCTTCCATGAAAAATAACGGTTCTTTTTTTCCATTTCTTCTTTCATTTCTTTCAGAGTTTTGCCTTCCATATAATCCATGACAAGATATTGACGATTGTCTTTTTCAATTACATCTGTGATTCTCGGTAACCCGGGGTGATCCAGTTCCAACATGATTTTTGCTTCTCCTGAACTGACTTTCAGTTCCTTCACTGCCCAGTATTTCTCCAGCTTCCGATCATAGGCAAGATACACTTTTCCCTGAGCGCCTTCTCCTAATACCCGTTCAAACGCATAGCGTTCCTCTGGCAATGCGTTCACCTCCACACGCTGTAAAATTTTTATAGGGAATTCTATTTATGAATTGATTTATAAATTGATTTATGAATTGATCAAGAAGATCGTTTTTTTAGAATGGCAGGCATGCGCTGCACAAGCTGTCTGCTTTTCTTGACACGCATGCCCGCCGAAGAGATTGTTTTACATTCTTTCCGGTGCTTCAAATCCAAGGAGATCAATGCAAGTTTCCAGTACATCTCTGCACAGAACAAGCAGACGGATCCAGGATTGTTTCTGTACCTGATTTTCCTCACTGAGAATCTTTGTCTCATGATAAAAACTGTTAAATGCATTTGCCAGATCGTAAATGTAAGAACAGATTTTATGTGGTGCTTTTTCCTGGAAAGCAGGTTCAATAACAGAATTGAATTTTCCGAGTTCCAGCATAAGATTCTTCTCACTTTCATTGAACGCTTCCAGAATCTTTCCGTCTTGCGGATTTCCGCCTTCGTTTTTGTAACGTTCCAGAATCGATTTAATACGTACAATGGTATATAAAATATAAGGACCTGTATTTCCTTCAAACGAAGTAAAGCGCTCCACATCAAAGATATAATCTTTGGATGCCTGATTGGACAGGTCACCATATTTGATTGCTGATAATCCTACCATCTGCGCTGTCTTTTCTGCATTTTCATCTTTCACACTGCGGTTCTCAACGATTTTTTTATACATCTCATCATTGATTTCACCAATCAGACGTTCCAGACGCATTACACCGCCTTCTCTTGTCTTAAACGGTTTTCCGTCTTTGCCATTCATGGTTCCGAATCCCACAAAGGAAAGTTCTGTGTTTTCTCCTACCATCTTTGCTTTTTTTGCACAACGGAATACCTGAACAAAGTGAAGTTCCTGGCGTTTGTCCACGACATAGATAATTTCATCTGGCTGGTAATCTTCGACACGCTGCACGATGGTAGCAAGGTCTGTCGTATTGTAAAGAGAAGCACCGTCCGATTTCAGAATCATACAAGGCGGAATCTCTTTTGTATCTGTTTCTTCTTTTACATCGACAACCAGAGCACCCTGATCTACATACGCATAACCATTCTCTTTCAGGTAGTTTACCATAGCAGGAATATAAGGATCTGCATCCGATTCTCCCATCCACAAATCAAAATCCACATGCAGTTTCGAATAATTTTTCTTCAGGTCTTCTACAGATACGTTCATAATGTGATTCCACAATGCACGGTATCCTCTTCTTCCCTGCTGCAGCTGAAGGGTTGCTTCCAACGCTTCGTTTTTATAGGCTTCATCTTCTTTTGATTTTCCACTTGCAGCCGGATAGATTTCTTCCAGTTCACTGACTGTAAATGGTGCTTCTTTCGGATACTCGCCTTCATAATTCTCATCAAAGTATACCAGTTCCGGAGAACGCTTTCTAAGTTCTGTAATAATCAGTCCCATCTGCAGCCCCCAGTCACCCAGATGTACATCGCCGATCACTTTATGTCCCAGAAAGTGTCCCATTCGTTTAATGCTTTCTCCGATAATTGCTGAACGAAGATGTCCTACATGAAGCGGTTTTGCAACATTCGGTCCGCCGTAATCAATAATAATAGTCTTGGGATTTTTTGTTTTTTCAATGGATAAGTTCTCATCTGCCTGCATATCATTCAGATAAGAAGCAAGAAAAGCCGGTGCGAGTTTCAAATTGATGAATCCCGGATTTACTGCCTCTGCCATAGAAAAAATTGCCTGCTCTTTTAATTTTTCCACCACATCATTTGCAATCATGATCGGAGCTTTTTTATAGGTCTTTGCTGCCGCCATGGCTCCGTTACACTGATACTCACACAGATCCGGACGGTTTGAAACATTGACTCTTGCAAATTTTTCATCATAACCGGAAGCAGCAAACGCTTCTTTGATCACTGCTTCCATACATTCCATAATTTTTTTCATAACTGTATTTTACTCCACTTCCACCTTTTTTGAAACTGCAACTGCAATCGCGCCTTTTCCAATATGACAGGCAACACTCAAAGACAAAGGATCCATATGGACTTCCATACCGGAAAATTCCTTTTCCAGTTCTTCTTTCCACTCCTGTGCTTCTTCTTCATTTCCTGCATAGGCTGCTTCCAGACACATCAGTCCCTTTTTGTTATAATCGGCAAAACGGGTCTTCAGATCTTCTTTCATTGCTTTGATCATGATTTTTTTTGCCTGTTTTTTTCCTCTTGCTTTTGCAAATGCATCCAGCTTTTCTCCCTGAATCTGAAGAACCGGTTTTAAATTTAAAACAGTGCCAAGTGCTGCAGCAGCCGGAGTAATTCTTCCACCCTTTTTCAGATATTTCAAAGTTTCCAGTGTAATATAGATACTGGATTCCATTTTCTCAGCTTCCAGTATTTCCTTTATCTGTGCACCTGTTTTTCCTGCTTTCAGCAGTTCCAATGCATCGAGAACCGCCTGTCTTTGTGTAACGGAAATTCTCTGATTATCCACTACATAAACCCGACCTTTAAATTCTCTTGCCAGCACCATTGCTGTTTGACAGGAATTGCTGAGTCCGCTGGACATAGGAATATGCACCACCTCATCATAATCCTGAAGCAGTCTCTCCCATGTTTCCATCACATCTGCTGGAGACGGCTGGGATGTGCAAATTGCAGCATCCTGTTCCAGTTTTTCATAAAAAGCTTCCTGTTTTAAGGTAATTCCTTCCAGATATAATTGTTCATCAATATAAAAAGGCATAGGAAGTACGGTAATTCCCATATTCTCTGCCTGTTGTTGGGTAATACCGCTGTTGCTGTCTGTGACAACTGCGATTCTTCTGTCTTCCATTTATCTCAAACTCCTTTTTCCAAAATAGGGTTACTGTTTTTTATCATATCACAGACAGTTCATAAATACAATGACTTTCCGTCACATTCTTCGCAGTGCTTCGATGGGGCTTAAATTTGCAGCTTTCACAGATGGAAGAAGGCCAAACACAAGTCCAATCACAGTTGAGAAGGCTACTGCTGCCAGTGCGGCAGGAAAACTGATCACAAGCGGCGTCTGCGATATTTTCGAGATAATCCTTGCAAGAATTATTCCGGCCAATACACCAAGAATCCCTCCAATGCTTGTCAATACTGCCGCTTCCGTCAAAAACTGTCCGAGAATTCTCTTTTTATTGGCTCCGATTGCTTTCTTCAAACCAATTTCCCCTGTTCGCTCCGTAACAGAAACCAGCATAATATTCATAACACCAATGCCTCCTACCAGAAGAGAAATACTTGCAATCCAGATCAGCTGACGATTTGTATTTTCACTGATTTGCTGCAGCCCTTTTGCTTTTTCCATAATATCTTTTGCCTTATACTTTACACTGCCGGACATACTGTTGATTCCTTCATTGAGGATTTCTTCTGCTTTTTTTCCTACTGCACTCATATTCTCCGGTGCTGTTGTCCGCACGGCTGCCTGCTGCGGTTCGTCGTACTGATAGACAATGGGCCATGAGGTGTCCGGAATCAACACCATACCACTGTCATCGCTGTAATAAGTGTAATACTCCTCCACACTGTTAATAACCGGTTCATATTCATCGGATTTTTTTATAATTCCCACAATCGTAAAGGGTTCTCCTTTAATTTCAAGCGTTTTCCCAATTTCATCCCCTTTTTCGAAGAAACTGTTTGCTGCCGTTTCGTCCAAAAGAGCCACTTTATGAAACTTCTCATAATCTTTCTGTGTGAATCCACGCCCCCGGATCATCTGGTATCCGCAGGTATCCAGATAATCCCTGTCGATTCCAAGAACTTTTCCACCGTCCATACTCTGATTCTGATAAAAAATGCTGTCTGCATATTCCCGCAGTCTGTAAAATGTTACATTTTCTACCTGATCCAAATCCAGAATCCGCTGCTTCTGCTCCTGATTCAGCACCGGAACTCCCTGTGGAAGTCCCTGATATTCCATCTGATAGATTCCGCCTCCTTCATTCAGAGTGATATCTACCACATTATCGCCTTCTCCGATGAGATTCATCTTAATCTGTTCATTGGTTCCTTTTATCGTAGATACAATGGAAATAATCGAAGCAATTCCTATAATAATTCCCAGCATCGTCAAAAAGGACCGGAGTTTATGTGCCCAGATTCCCTGAAAGGACAGGCGTATATTTTCAACCATCTCGTACTGGCCTCCTTATTTAATAATACATACTATACATATCTCCCATAGAAACCCGCTTCGTCTTTGCACCTTCTTTTACCTTTTTTCCATAAGGGAAGGAAATATAATCTTCTTCTGTAATTCCTTCTTTGATTTCAATCATGCCGTAAAACAATTTGCCTGTTTTTACCGGTTGTTTTACCAATCTGTGATTCTCATCTTCCTTATATACAAAATCTTCTCCATCTTTTTCGCGGATATATTCCCGACTCAGATAGATGCCATCCCCGCTGATTTCTTCTGCCGGAAGTTCCATATTCACCCATTCCTGATTTTCCAGGCCCTGACTGTTACTGATATAAGCAGTAAACGGATAGTAAGAGACCTGGCTGTTATTACTGTATCCATAATAATTATCAGAAGCAGGATAAGGGGAAACTTCTTTCACCTGTGCCTCAAACATCATACCAGACTGGTAAGAAAATCCTGTAAGTATCTGCCCTTCTTTAATCTTTTCCAGCATATATTCATTTACTGTTCCTGTTACATAAATGCCTTCTGTACTCTCAATCTCCAGAAATGGTTCCCCGTCAATCTGTCCTTTCTCCTTGTCTCCAACTTTCTTTACTGTTCCTACGATTGTACTCTTTACCACCTGATTATTCAATTGCTTTTCGATTGCCTGTACCTTCCGATCACTTTCTTTGATATCAAGGGTGATTGTCCGGATTTCATGATTCGTCTCTGCAATGGCTTTTTCCTGTTCTTCTTTTGTATAAGTATTGATAATGGCGTCTTCCGGAATTTCTTCCATAAAATCTCCCGCTCCCGGAATGTCATCAAAAAGATCTCCTATTCCTTCCGGATCCGGATCGGATGGATTTTCCCCATTACCAGGAACTTCCGGATTTTGTGGCTGCTGCGGTTCCTGAATCGGATCATAAGTTCCCAAATACGTCTTATACCAACCGTCTGCTTTCACTTTTTCTGCTATTTTCTCTCCGTTCAGATAAAGAGCAGCCAACAGCCTTCCTTCTTTTTTATTCTCTTTTCGCAGTTCCAAAATACAATGAACCGGATGTCTTTCTGTTCCATCTTCTGTAAATCCTGCCAGCTGATTTAAAAAAGCCCCCTGAATCAATACATTTTCTTTACATAAATAGAGATACGGATCTTCTTCTGTTCCACTGCCTTTATAGGGAACGGCTTTCTCTCCTTTTTCCTGAAATACGGTATCCAATTCCGGGTCTCCATACAATCGCTCATACGCTTTTACTTCTGGCTGCTGTGGATTTTCCGGGTTTTCCGGCTGTTCCGGGTTTTCTGGATTCTCCGGCTCCTGTGGTTCTTCTGGCTGTTCTGGATTCTCCGGTTCCTGCGGTTCTTCTGGCTGTTCTGGATTCTCCGGTTCCTGCGGTTCTTCCGGTTCTTGTGGATTCTCCGGTTCCTGTGGCTCTTCCGGCTGTTCCGGTTCTTGTGGATTCTCCGGCTCCTGTGGTTCTTCCGGCTGTTCTGGTTCTTGTGGATTCTCCGGCACATTCGCTTTCCATTCTGGAAGAATTTCCAGATTTATTTCCGAATTCCAAACTGCTAAAGGAAGGACTTCATAAGTTTCCAAAGAAGTGCCTGTTTTTGCAACTTCTTTTTTCTTTAATTTTTCCAGTGTATTTTCCAGCCCCTTTTTTTTGATTTTTAATTGTTCCCGATTCAGTTTTTCCATTTCCAGATCAATATTGACTAATGTCATATCATAAGAAAGCAGCGGGGTTCCCTCTACCACACTCTGTCCTTCCTGCACAAATACTTCTTCTACAATCTGGTTATCCTGCAGCTGAATTTTCTGTGAAACACTGGAGGTAATGATTCCTTCCAGGGAATTGCTCTCTCCCCACATACTCTGCTTGATTTCTCCTACCTGATAGACATCCACTTTCGTCTTATTCATTTTCGACAGTCCAAATCCGATTCCTCCGGCAAGAATTACAACAACCCCTGCAGCAAGGATTCCTGCTTTTATTTTTTTATTCATAAACTTCACCGTCCATTGTCTCTTCTATGTCCATCTCTTCATATGGAATGGAAACTTCTTCATGGGTTGTCTTCATGCCTTCTTTCAGAAACTCCTGCGGAAATGCAACATAATCATTTGCATTCAGACCATCCGTAATCTGATAACGAAACAGTTCTTCATCGTATGCTCCAAGCGCAATCTCTCTTTTTTCCAATTTCCCATCTTTATTTTCCACCCATACATAAGGTTCTGCATCCAACTCTGCAATATAACCTTCATCCAGCCATAAGCCTTCTTTTTCTTCGATTCCCATGTCTCTTTCAATGTAGACATGCTGTCCCAACAGCAGATCCTGCGAACTGTCCAAATTCACATAAAATGGATAAGAAGTAGATGTCGTATCTCCGGAATCACCATTTCCATAATACATATTGTTGTTTGTAGTCTCTGCTTTTTCTGTATCCACTGCCGCAAATGTACCGGTCCATGTCTTTGTCTCATCTACTCTGGATCGGATAATGGCACGTTCTCCTTCCTGTATTTCGTACAGATTCTGTTCATTTACTTTTCCTTTGATCCGATAATCCCCGGTTGCAAGTATGGTCATAAATGCCTGTGTATTTCCACTATAAGGATCGATCTCATTGGTCTCGTTAATATTTTTTACGACTCCCTCCATCTCACTGGTGACCGTAGAATTACCGATTTTTTCTCTCATCTGGGTAATTTGCACTTCTTTTGCCTTTTTTTCGTATTCGGCCTTTTTCAGATCCATCTGCGCAGTCTGAATTTCGGTTGTATAAGAAAATTTTTCATCCTCGGAGGCTTTTTTCTTTTCTTTTTCCAGCTGAGCAATCTGTGCCTTCAAATTTTCCATATTGCCGTCAAATCGTTCCAATTCCAATAATGCCTGTTCCAGATCACTTTCCAACTGTTCCGTATCATAGATAAAAAGTGCAGTTCCAACACAGACAGTATCTCCTGTTTTTACCAGAATTTCTTTTACTTCACGCTCCGGATTCTTCTGTACCTCCCATGTTTTCTGTGGCTCTACCACTCCTGCCATCCTCTGTATACCAGAAAATGGATCCATGGAAGAGACGCGGCTTACATAAGCAAGTTCTGTATCAGCTGTTTTCGTCTTGTTTCCCATAAAATAAATTCCGGTTCCTGCTGCTGCAGTAAGAACCAGCACACTGACTCCTATCAATAATTTCTTCTTTTCCATTCTTTTTTTTATCACCTGCAAAGCCTCCTTTACTTTACTGTTCTGTTTTCCTTCAGTATAACAGATTTCCCCATTGGTGTCTTTCTTCCGCTGAAGAATTAATCTTAAGAAGACTTAAGGAACGGCTTTCTCTTGACAAAATGAATACCTTGCTTTAATGTAAATATTGCAAAACAGATGAAAAATGAAGGAGATTAACATGAGAATCCGACATATCAGAAATATTTTTGCAGTATCCCTTATTACCAGTACCTTTTTCCTCACGGGCTGCAGTATCCAGGAGAGAAGGGGAATCCGTGAGGCCGTCAAGGAAGAATTGGGATATCTGGAACACCCCGATACCCAAACAATCGAACAATATCTTCAAGAGGCAGACTTATTTCCCGATACAGAAACATCAAAAACATCAAATCCAACTGTTGATCCTGCAATTACAGAGATTTTTACTGAATTTTATAAAAATTTTTCTTATAAAGTTTCCGATATTGAATACGATGATACGAAAGCTACCGCTGTGATCACCATAACCAATCTGGATACAAAAGCACTTGCAAAAGACTATTCGATTGCAGCCTTACAAAAGCATATTGAAGAAGATGCCAATCCGGCACAAGTCAATTTCTCTTTGTATGATTCTTATCTTCTGCTTGGAGAAATTGTAAAGACACACGAATATGATCTAACGGATTCTTCTTTCCCTGTCGAATTTAAAAAAGAAAACGATATCTGGGAAATGATTCCAGACGATCGTCTGGAAAATGAACTGACTGGAAATTTTCTGACCTACATGGCAGATTCCTCTTTCCTTTCTCCGGAAGACGTAGTAAAAATTCATTTTGATACCATTAAGGAATTTGACTCCGAACAGCTGAATATTTATCTGTCGCTGGACAGTATGCTGGATCTGGACGATACCTACAGCAGTTCTGTTACCCATGCAATTGCTCAGCAGATTCACCAGTTTTTTGACTATGAGATAAAAGGCACGAAAATAGGAAAAACAAACGCAACGGTAACCGTCTCGATTACCAGTGCCGATTTTATCAGTATTATTGACACTTATCATAAGAAACTGGAAGAATGGATGCAGACTTCAGAAGCCCTGGAAGCAGGTATGTTTGGCAGACGGGAGAAAGAACGGGAAGTCCTTCTGGAAAGTATTAAAAATAATCAGGCCACCACTTCCAAAGAAGTGAAAATCAACCTGATCAATGATGGTACAAACTGGAAAATTCAGATGGACAACAAAATCGCAGAGGCAATTCTTGGCGGTATTAACGAGGCTGTTCTGACAACCGATGACAACGAAGAATAAAAAAACGGCAGAGGACCCAAAATCCTCTGCCTGTTTTTTATTCTTCTTTTGGTAAGCAAACCTCAATGCACAAATCTTCCAGCTGTTTTTTATCTACAACATTTGGAGCTTCTGACATAAGACAGGATGCATCTTTTACCTTCGGGAAGGCAATGACTTCTCGAATGGAATCTTCTTTTGCCATAAGCATTACCATACGATCCAATCCGTAAGCAAGTCCTGCGTGAGGCGGTACCCCATATTTGAATGCATTCAACAGGAAACCAAACTGATTATATGCCTGTTCTTTGGTGAATCCCAGTGTCTCAAACATTTTTTCCTGAATATCATCCTGATGGATACGAACACTTCCGCCACCGATTTCATTTCCGTTCAGAACAATATCGTAAGCTTTTGCACGTACTGCTCCCGGATCTGTATCAATCAAATGCAGATCTTCTTCCATTGGCATAGTAAATGGGTGATGCATCGCTGTAAAACGGTTTTCCTCTTCTGACCATTCCAGAAGAGGGAATTCTGTAATCCATACAAAACGATACTCATTTTTGTCGAGCAGATCCATCTGACGTGCCAGTTCCAGACGAAGTGCACCCAGAACATCCCAGACAAGTTTTGTTTTATCTGCTGCAAAAAGAAGTAAATCGCCCGGTTCTCCCTGCATTGCGTCAATCAAAGCTTTCATTTCTTCTTCTGTCATGAATTTTGCAAAAGAAGATTTATAAGTACCATCTTCCTGCATTGCAATATACGCAAGTCCTTTGGCACCATATCCTTTCGCAAATTCTACCAGTTTGTCAATTTTCTTGCGCGGCATCGCTCCCTGCCCTTTTGCATTGATACCACGAACACTTCCGCCTGCCTCGAGAGCATTTTTAAATACTGCAAATTCACAGCCTTTTACTATCTCTGAAACATCGGTCAGTTCCATTCCAAAACGAAGATCCGGTTTATCCGAACCAAAGCGATTCATAGCTTCCTTCCAGGTCATTCTCTGAATTGGAAGCTGTACTTCCACATCAAGAACTTCTTTAAACAGAAAGGCTAACATACGCTCATTTACATCAATTACATCATCCACATCTACAAAAGAAAGTTCCATATCAATCTGTGTAAATTCCGGCTGACGGTCTGCACGTAAATCTTCATCTCTGAAACATTTTGCGATCTGGAAATAGCGATCATATCCGGAACACATAAGGAGCTGTTTGAAAATCTGTGGTGACTGAGGCAGCGCATAAAAGCTTCCCGGATGTACACGGCTAGGTACCAGATAATCTCTTGCGCCTTCCGGTGTACTCTTATTCAGAATCGGAGTTTCAATCTCAAGAAATCCCTCATTTGCCAGGAACTGACGTACCAGTACAGCTACTTTGGAACGAAGCATAATGTTTCTCTGAAGATCCGGTCTTCTTAAGTCCAGATAACGATATTTCAGACGGACTTCTTCTCTTGTCTTGCTGTTTTCCTCAATTGGAAACGGAGGTGTATCTGCTTCTGAAAGCACACGGAGTGAATTTGCCCGCACTTCGATTTCACCAGTTGCAAGATTTTCATTCACTGCACCGGAACGTGCTTCCACACGTCCGGTAACAGCGATTACAAATTCGCTTCTTAATCTTCCTGCCTTTTCAAAGCCTTCTGCATCAATATCTCCATTTTCAAAGATAATCTGCATAATCCCTGAACGGTCACGCAGGTCCACAAAAACGATTCCGCCTTTGTTACGGCTTTTCTGTACCCAGCCCATAAGCGTTACCGTACTGCCGATCTCTGCCTTTGTAACTTCTGCACATCTATGGGTTCTTTTCAACCCTTTCATTGATTCTGCCATTGTGTCAACTCTCCTTAATCCCGCTTGTGCATATCGAATCAGTCATTATAGACTTCTTCGATGGTTTCATAACCTTCTGCAATCAGCTGTTCTTTCTGGAATTTTTTATTTTTCTTCATGTAAACAATATTTACACTCTTACCTGCTTTTCTTTCTTCTCCAGCTTTCTTTACAACCTCTACCAGTTTATCAGATGACAGTTTTTTGTCAAGCAGATAAGCCTTTTTATCGGAACTTCCCGGTACTTTGAATCCTTTTTCCATCAGAAGCATAACAATACGTTCAAATCCAATGGAAAATCCGGTAGCTGGTGTCGGAGTTCCTGTAAATTTACCGATCATTTCATCATAACGTCCGCCGCCGCCGACACTGCCTGCAAAACCGTCGATGGAAATCTCGAAGATTGGTCCTGTATAATAAGACATACCGCGAACCAATGTCGGATCGAATTCGATGGTAAAGTTTGCTGTTTTTGCTTCCATAACGCTTTCGATAATTGTAGACATATTATCTGCAACATCCGGATCCAGGAAACCTTCCAGTTTTTCTTTGCAGTATTTTACACCGTCGATTCCATTTCCTACTGCATCAAATAATGCAATGTATTTTTCAATGCTTTCTTTCGCAAATCCGGATTCTTCCAATTCTGCTGCCACACCATCCAGACCGATCTTATCCATCTTATCAAGAATAATAAATACCTGATCATAAGATGCTTCCGGGAAACCACTGTATGCAGCCATTGCTTTCAGGAATCTCCTGTCATTGATACGAATCGTAAAGCTGTCAAAATCCAGTTTTCCAACCAATGTGGAAGTTGCCAGAATAACATCAATCTCAGCCAGATTTGTAGGATCCCCCAGAATATCGATGTCACACTGCATAAACTGACGGAAACGTCCTCTCTGTGGTCTGTCCGCACGGAATACATTTCCCATCTGCAGTGCTTTAAATGGAGAAGGCAGCTCATTTGCATTATTGGAATAGAAACGGCAAAGAGGTACTGTCAGGTCATAACGCAGACCGCTGTCTACCAGATCATTCTCTTCTTTTGCTTCGTTGATTTTCAGTTTATCTCCACGTTTCAGAATACGGAAAATCAGTTTTTCATTGTCACCGCCCTGTTTACTCGTAAGATTTTCAATGTGTTCCACGCATGGTGTTTCCATAGAGGTAAAACCAAACTGTTTATAAGTTTCTTTAATCAGAGAAATCACATAATCACGGATCTCCATCTCTCTTGGTAAAATATCTTTCATTCCTGTTACTGGCTTTTTCTTTAACTGCATAGCATTCTCTCCTTTTTATTGTTTTCTATTCATTTATGATTCATGGATGACTCTCTGGAAAGCCAGAAAAACTTTTATATCAAAATTTTTCACTTCATCAATCATCATTTTCACAGCTGTTTTTTTTGAAAATGCATCACGATAGCTTCTCTTTGCAATCAGTGCTGCAAACACATCACACACACGCAAAATCCTTGCGCCTTCCGGGATCTCGTCTCCCCTCAGATTTTCCGGATATCCGCTTCCATCGTAATTTTCATGATGATAATAAATACTTTCCAGTATAAACGGGGAATAGCCCCGGTCTTTTAAACTCTCATACCCAAGCTGGGGATGTTTTCGTACATATTTGATTTCTTCTACTACAAGAGGACTTTCATCTCCTGCAATATATTCCAAAAGTTTCAGCTTACCAATATCATGCAAAATTCCTGCAATTGCCAGTTCATGACAGATTTCCTCTGAAAAACCCATCTGTTTTCCTATTTTATAAGCAAGATTACTTACCTGTATTCCATGGGCAATTTCTTTTTCCAGGTCAAAGGTAATAAGATGGATCTGTTTTTGTTCAGTGCTCATCTTCCCTGCTCCTTATATTCAGATATTTCTCAAGACCAATTCTCTTCCGTTCGATCATTTCATCGATTCTGGCAATATATCCGGTTACGTCTTTCACATTTTCTGCACGTTCAATCCGCTGTCCGTCTTCAAATACAAATTTTGTGGAAGCTCCTGCTCCGGCTGCCAGTATGGATTGTTTTTCTTCCATGATCAGAATATTATAAATACCGGCTTTTCCCTCTTTTGCATATCCTACATTCTCCAGATTGCCTGACATATTTTTCTGTCGATACAGATAATAAGGTCCCATCTGGCACTCTCGTGCACAGTTCATGGCCATATCCATAATTTCCTGATTATTTTCAAAGGACAGTTCCTCATACTGGTCTTTAAACATATGAAGTCTGGTTGCCCGTTTCACAGCCAGGGAATGTACCGTCAGACTGTCCGGTCCCAATGCTTTCACTTCATCTAATGTTTTTCTCACATCTTCGGCACATTCTCCTGGAAGGCCTACGATTAAATCCATATTTATATTATCAAATCCACTTTCCCTCGCCAGCGCGAAGGCGTGTCGCGTATCCTCCACCGTATGCTTTCGTCCAATTAAATCCAGTGTTCCCTGATTCATCGTCTGTGGATTCACGGAAATTCTGGTAACTGGATAGTTTCGGATCACTTCCAGTTTTTCTCTGGTAATACTGTCCGGTCTTCCTGCTTCAATGGTGTACTCTTTCACCTGTTTTGTAGGAAAACACGTTTCAATATGACGCAGCAGACGATCCAACTGATCGGGTTCCAACGTAGTAGGCGTACCTCCCCCTATGTAAATGGTATCCAGTGTACGTACTTTCATGGTCTTTCCAATGTAAGTCAATTCCCTGCAAAGGGCATCCAGATAATCATCAACCCGATTTTTCCACCGTTCAAGAGGCGAGGAACTGAAAGAACAGTACAGACAAATACTGGGACAAAAAGGAATCCCTACATAAAGACTGTATCCATTTTTATAATCAATTTCTTTCAAAAGTTCCCGCTCCCGGTTCGCAATGGTAATCGCAAGTGCCGTTTTTTCATTGCTTGTATAATACGTATTACGCATATAATCTGCTGCCTGCACATTACTCATACCGGATTCGATCAGACTCATTGCAATCTTTGTTGGACGGATTCCCGTAAGATTGCCCCATGGCAATGTTTTTCCTGTTTCTTGTGTCAGGCCTCTGTATAATGCCTGCTTTAGCCTGTTTTTTCTTTCTTTTCTCTCTTCTTCCTCCGGAAAATGTACGGTTTCCTGAAAAATACAATTTGATTCTTTTTCAAAAAGAATGGTTGTACAATCTTCTTCATAAAGAATGCGCACCAGAAATGAATACGTATCTTTCTCTTTTTCATCCCCTTCATAAAAGGTAACTACATCTTCCTTTGGATAAAAAGCTTTTATAAGCGTATATGCATCATATTCAAAATCTTTTCTGCTAAATGAAATGCCAATCATACAGCTTCTTCTTTCCTGTTTTTTTATAGATAAGGATTATAGGATCTTTCATGACGTATCGTTGTCTCCTCGCCATGTCCCGGATAAATCTGTACCTGTTCCGGAAGATGATCGATAATCTTATGAAGACTCTGCTGCATTTTCGCAAAATTTCCTCCCGGAAGATCACATCTTCCACAGTTTCCTGCAAAAATGGTATCTCCACTCATAAGCACTTCTTCCTCTTCCAGATAGTAACAGCAAGATCCTTCCGTATGACCGGGTGTAAGATACATCTTCACTGTAAATCCTGCAAGTTCCAGAACTGCCCCGTCTTCCAGATAATGATCTGCATCTACTGTATAGCCTTTTCCTTCCCAGGAAAGAGAGAGATTGGAAGACGCGTCATTTAACATCGCCTTTTCCTCTCTTGCTGCATATACCGGTAATCCCAGATTCTCTTTCAGCTCATTGACTGCCATAATATGGTCATAATGTCCATGTGTCAGAAGAATTCCTGCCGGTTTTCCGCCGATACGATCCAATGTACGGCAGATACGCTCCGCTTCCGCTGCCGGATCCACGATCAGGATTTCTTCTGTTGCTTTATTCTTCAGGAAATAGCAGTTGGTCATTACCGGACCAACTACGATTCCTCTGAGCATTAAATTTTTCATACTTTCCTATCTCCTTAACCGGTTGCACGACTGATATCAATAATGCTGTCCACCTGTCGGATTTTTTTGATCAGATTATTCAGTTCCTCTTTACTCTTTACATCAAATGTAAGATTGATGGTAGCCAGCCCCTGTTTACTGGTTTTTGTATTAATAGATATAATATCAACTTTACGTTCTGTAAGAGTTTTTGAGACATCAGCAATCAGTCCTGTACGGTTGTTTGCATAAATATTGATTTCTGCAGTATACTGCTCAGCATTACTCAACTCTTCCATCGGCCACTCAACTTCAATCAGACGTGCCCGATCTTCCGATGGCATGTTAAGCACATTGATACAATCCGTACGATGTACGGTTACCCCACGTCCGCGGGTAATATATCCCACAATTTCATCTCCCGGAATCGGATTGCAGCATTTTGAAAACCGCACTGCCATATCTGCAATTCCTTTGACCATTACACCGCTTTTACTCTTATAAATCCGCAGCTTTTCTTTATTTTCAGAAGCTGCTTCCAGCACCTTTTCATCCGTCAGTTCGTTTTTATGTTCTTTGCTGTATAATTCAAGCAGTTTATTAACAACCTGACCTTCCTTCAATCCACCATGTCCAATGGCAGCCAGAACGGAATCCCAGTCACGGAAACCGTACTTTTTCATAACCGCTTCCATATATTTGGGTTTTGTCAGATTTCCCAGAATGATGCCTTTCATTTTTGTATACTGGGTAAGCATCTCTTTCCCTTTGAGGATATTGTCTTCTTTCAGTTCCTGCTTAAACCACTGATTGATTTTATTCTTTGCCTGTGTACTTTTCACAACTTTCAGCCAATCACGACTGGGTCCTTTTGAATTCTGTGAAGTAATGATCTCAATCCGGTCACCGTTCTTAATCACATATTCAATCGGAACCAGTTTTCCGTTTACACGGGCACCTACCATTTTATTTCCTACTGCACTGTGCACATTGTAGGCAAAATCAATCGGTGTGGAGCCATTTGGAAGGGTTTTTACATCACCTGCAGGTGTGAAACAATATACACTCTCTGAGAACAGATCCAGGTCATTTTTCAACAGACTGAGGAACTCTCTGTTATCGGACATGTCTCTCTGCCATTCCAGAATCTGACGCAGCCAGCTCATTTTTTCCTCTTCCTGTCTGCTGGTATTTGATTTTCCCCCGTTATTAGAAACTTCTTTATATTTCCAATGCGCAGCAATACCATACTCTGCTGTTCTGTGCATTTCAAACGTACGGATCTGAATCTCGAAAGGCTGTCCGTTTGGTCCGATCAAAGTTGTGTGCAAAGACTGATACATATTCGGCTTTGGCATGGCAATATAATCCTTAAACCGTCCGGGAACCGGTTTATACATTTCATGAATAATACCAAGACAGGCATAACAGTCTTTTACTGTATCCACAATAATACGTACGGCAAACAAGTCATAAATCTGATCCAATGTCTTATCCTGATTTACCATCTTTTTATAGATACTGAAAAAATGCTTCACACGCCCATCAATCTGTGCATGAATTCCTGCATGATCAATATGTTCTTTTACTTCTGCCACGATCTGACCTACAAAATATTCTCGTTCACTCTTACGCAGATTGATCTTTTCCACCAGATCATAATAAACATCCGGTTTCAAATATTTCAGAGACAGATCATCCAGTTCAATTTTTACTTTGGAAATACCAAGTCTCTGTGCGATCGGAGCATAGATATCCATCGTCTCTCTTGCTTTTTCCTGCTGTTTATGAGGAGGCATATATTTCAATGTTCTCATATTATGCAGACGGTCTGCCAATTTGATCAGAATGACACGGATATCCTTCGCCATAGCAAGAAACATTTTACGCAGGTTCTCTGCCTGTACTTCTACTTTATCTGCCGAATAACTCAGCTGACCCAGTTTCGTGACACCGTCCACAAGCAAAGACACTTCTGCATTAAATTCCTGTGTGATTTCTTCTGATGTCATAACTGTATCTTCTACAACATCATGAAGAAGTCCGGCTACAATTGTTTCTTTATCCAGTTCCAGATCTGCCAGAATAATTCCTACACAAAGCGGATGAATGATATAGGGCTCTCCGGATTTTCTAACCTGGCCTTTATGTGCCTCGTCGGCAATCCGGTAGGCTTTTTCTATCATGGAAATATCAGTGGAAGGATGATATTTTTTCACACTGGAAATCAGCTCTTCGTATAATACAGAAGGGCTGGTAAAGTCTTCCATGGTCTTAACACTGGCATCTGCTTTTTTTATCTTTGCAATTTCTTCTTCCCGAAGCGTTGACTCATGATTCTTTTCCTTTTCCATATGTTCCTTCACCTGATTTCTATTTGCCTTCATATCTGATAACAGAAGCTACATCATATTTACGCAGACGATCTCTTCCGTTCAATCCTGCCAGTTCCATTAAAAATACAATCTTAACCACTTCACCGCCCAGCTCTTCAATCAGCTTCGCTGCTGCTTCTATGGTACCTCCGGTAGCAATCAGATCATCCACGATAACTACTTTCTGACCTGGTTTAATGGAATCCTTGTGCATTTCAATCGTCGCACTGCCATATTCAAGATCATAACTTGTTTCAATGGTTTCGCAGGGAAGTTTTCCCTTTTTCCGTACCAGAACCAGTGGCTTATGTAAATTATAGGCAATGGGTGCTCCAAAGATAAATCCTCTGGATTCCGCTCCAACAATTACATCCGCATCCACATCTTCCAGAAGTGCCTGCATGGAATCCACTGCAAGCTTCAATCCGTCAGCATCCTGCAAAATACTTGTCACATCTCTGAATATAATCCCCGGCTCCGGAAAATCCGGAATACTCCTTACATATTCTTCCAGTTTCTTCATGATTCTTCCCTGCTTTCTCTATATGATTTTTCAGTAACGTTGGTCAATTCTAATCGAATTTTAGATGTAGTTTTAAGTATATCATTTTTTGTTTTCAGAATCAAATATAATTTTGCACGATAATTTCGATACTTTCCCGTCCATTATAGGCATTTATTGACGGATAATAAGCCACCGACCATCGCTCTTTCTCCCGGATCTGTTCGACAAAAGCATCTCCATCTCCGAACCATACGCCATCTGCCTCAAAGCCGTTTTCATCATACAGCTTCATCTTTACCACATTTCTGTTTTTTCCAAAGACTCTGCATCCTGTAATCTTTATATTTTTTTGTGCAAACAGCGGTTTTGTATTCCCTTTTCCGAAAGGTTCCAGAAGATTCAGTTGACGAATCAAGGGCATATTCACGTAAGAAATCGGCATCGGTACATCAATCCGGACTTTCTCTGCCATTTCCTCTTCTGTCAGTGCACAGTTATCATTCAATAGCTTTCGAAAAGCATCTACATTCTCTTCCGGAAGTGATAAGCCTGCTGCCATGGGATGTCCTCCGAATTTTGAGAGCAGCGCTTTGCATTTTACCAGTTCTTTAAACATATGATACGCTTCTATCGAACGCCCGGAACCTTTCACCCCTTCTTCACCTTTTGTCAGTACAAATACCGGTTTTGCATAGCGTTCTCTGATACGCCCCGCAATGATTCCTGCCAGACTTTCATGACACTTTGGCAAATAAATCACCAGAACCCGGTCCGAATCCATATGTGAAGTTTCTATCATCTGTACTGCTTCTTCTACCCCTTTTGCAGTCATCTCTTTTCTGCTTTCATTTAAAGCTTTCAGATCTACGGCCAACTCTGCTGCTTTTTTCTCATCTTCTGCCATCAGAAGTTCCAGCGCCCGTTTTGCGGTGCTCAGTCGTCCACTGGCATTGATACATGGACCCAGCACAAATCCGATATGATAAGCAGATATGGGTTTTCCTTCCAGATTATTGACCAAAATCAATGCTTTTAAACCTTTATTGGATGTATTTGTGATTCGTCTGAGTCCTTCTTTTACAAGAATTCTGTTTTCATCTGCCAGATCCATTACATCTCCTACAGTAGCAATCGCTGCAAATTCAATCAGTTCTTCATGCGCATGTGAAGAAAATCCTGCCCTCTCAAAAAGACCACAAATGAGTTTATAAGCAACCATTGCTCCGCAGATTCCTTTAAAAGGATACGGGCACCCGGGCTGTTTTGGATTCACGATGACATCTGCATCCGGCAGAATGGTCCTGATAGTTCCATCTTGCTGTTCTTCATAAGGAATTTCATGATGATCGGTTACAATTACGGTCATTCCAAGACGCTTTGCATAAGCGATCTGTTCAATCGCACTGATTCCATTGTCACAGGTAATAATCGTATCTATTTTTGCTTCCCGGGCCCGATCGATTAATTCCCGGCTGATTCCATATCCATCTTTCATCCGATCCGGAATATCAATATCCGCATTGGCTCCTGCCTTCCTCAATCCGGTCAATAAAATATAAGTAGAGCAGACACCGTCAATATCATAGTCTCCTATAATACGGATTTTTTTCTTTTCTCTTATTTTCTGCTCAATCATTTTCAAAGCATCTTCCATCCCCTTCATCTGTTTCCAGGAATGGAGCTTCTCCATAGTCCCATACAAATATTGTTCAATTTCCTCATCCGTAATCTGATCCCGGTTTCGAATCAGCCGTGCAATGACAGGATCTACTCCAAATTTCTGACTGATTGCATAAAAATCGCCGCGCTTGGCTGACACTACCCATTTTTCCATTTTTTCTCCTGCATCTTTCTTTTCTTTCTTTTTCTTTCCATTCGAGCATTGATACAGAAGAGGAGCTGTTTTCAGTAAAACAGCTCCTCTTCTTTTATTTTTATGCATGATTCTTTTTTACTTTTGTTCTTAAAACATACCAAAGCGCACCTGTAATACATACAGAAGAATATCCGCCGCAGATAATACCTGCCATAAGAGGCATAGCAAACTCACGGACAGAAGAAACGCCCAGAACGAACAGGAAAAATACCATAATAAAAGTAGTCAGAGAAGTATAAATACTTCTTGTAAGTGTCTGGGTAATACTGTTATTTACCAGTTTTTCCAGATCTGTTTTCTTTCCTGCATTTTTCAGATTTTCACGAACACGGTCAAAGATGACGATGGTAGCATTGATGGAATAACCAACAATGGTCAACATACATGCAATAAAGGTATTCCCTACTGATACACGTGCTACTGCATAGAATGCAAGAACTACAAGTACATCATGAAGAAGCGCAAGAACGGCACTGCTTGCAAAACGAATATCTTTGAATCGCAGCCAGATATAAAGCAGCATCAGAACCGTTGCAATAAGAACTGCTTTGATCGCATCTGCACGCATTTCACTGCTGACGGTTGAAGAAATACTTTCACTTGTGATCAAATTCGGATCTACATCGAAGTTTTCCACCAGTGCATCATTGAGTGCTTCTCTTTGAGCAACGTCCAAAGTTACTGTTTTAATGATTACCTGATTGGTTCCCACTACTTTTGTTGCCTGCATATTATTATCTCCAGTCACTTCTTCTACGATCGGAGCAACCTGCGCATCAATTTCTTTGATTGAAAGATCTTCATTGAATGTAACATTTGTAGAAGTACCACCCTGGAATTCCAGACCGTACTTCAGTGCACTTCCTGTCGTTCCTTTAAAGATCATCATAGCGACCGGCGCACAGAGCACCAGAATAATGGAAATTGTAAAGAATAATCTTCTCTTTGCCAGGAATGGAATGGGTTCTCTCTGTTTCTTGGATCCATAGAATTTTACATCTTTGAATCCAACTGCGTACATCGCATAAGCAATATATCTTGATACTACAAGCGCAGTAAACATGGAAAGTACAATACCAAGAGCCAGTGTCTGAGCAAACCCTTTTACAGTACCTGTTCCAAGCCAGTTCAAAACAAACGCGGCAATCAAAGTTGTAACATTTCCATCCAGAATCGCAGAGAATGCTTTCTGGAAGCCGCTTTTAATTGCTGTATGCACACTTCTTCCTGCTGCGATTTCTTCCTGAATTCGTGCATAAATAATAACATTTGCATCAACTGCCATACCAATAGACAGAATAATACCTGCAACACCCGGAAGTGTAAGCGTCAGATCAAATGCATTCAATGCAATCAGATCCAGACAGGTATAGATGATTAATGCAAATGATGCAACAACACCTGGAATACGATATACCAGAATCATAAACAGGATAACCAGTGCAAGTCCGATTGCAGCCGCTTTCAGACTGGTTGCAATTGCTTCTTCTCCAAGCTGTGCGGCTACCACGTTAGAGCGCAGTTCGCTCAGCTCCAGTTTCAGACCGCCAATACGAATGGTAGATGCCAGATTTTCTGCTTCCTGTGCATCTTTCATACCGGAAATCTGCGCATTTCCATCTTTGATTTCTGCATTTACACTTGGTACACTGACAAAAGTACCGTCATAATAAATACCGATGGAATCGTTGCCTGCTTCATATGCAGTTTTTGTAGCCTCTGCAAATTTTTCTGTACCTTCATCCGTCAGAGTCAGATTGACCACATTTTCATTGTTCTTCATATCATTCTGAATCACGGCTGCTGAAGCGGCTTTTACATCTGTACCAGTCAGTACAATCGAACCATCTTCCTGAAGTTTCTCAATGGTTTTCGTCAGTGTATAATTCACACCATCGGTTGTTGTATAATTGGCATTTCCATCTGCATCTTTGTGTGCAATAAAATAAAGGGAGCCTGGAGTTCCCAGTTCTTCCAGAATTGCATTGGCATCTGTAACATCCGGAATTTCCACATTGATCCGGTTTGTTCCCTCTTTGTATACCTGTGCCTCACTGCTGTAATTTTCCACACGTTTCTGCAGTTTGTAAATTGTGTCCGACATCTCATCATCGGTCGGATTTTCTTTTGATGCCTCGTAAGTAATGCTGACACCGCCGGAAAGATCCAGACCCTGTTTAATGTGCTTTGCAGCACCGGTGCCTGTAGGACCAAGTCCTACTGCTGAAGTGAATACCAGAAAGATGGTAATCAAAACAGTCAATACCAGCACGAGGATTCCTCTGCTTTTTTTCATTGTTTTTCCTTTCTGTTCTAAAGCGTGTACGAAATCATGTACGAAATTTTCTGTTTCTATTGCTCTTCCATTGCCGCCTTGATCATAATGGCGCACTCTACTCTCTTTCGCTGCAGCTCACAACCCAGTTCATATACGTCATTGATGGAACCGGTAAAATTATAGGCATTTGCAGCACATCCGCCACTGCAGTAGAATTTTGCAAAACAGTTTTTACATTTTTCTTTTGCATAGACATTGCAATCTTTGAACTGACAGGAGATGTCCGGTTTTTTCACCCCATCCCATACATTACCCATAAGGAATTTTTCTTCCCCTACGAACTGATGACAGGGATACAGATCTCCCCATGGTGTGACTGCCAGATATTCCGTTCCCGAACCACATCCGGACAGGCGTTTATACACACAGGGTCCTCCGGTCAGATCTATCATAAAGTGGAAAAAGTGAAATCCATTTCCCTCTTTATTTCTTTTAATGATTTCTTTTGCCAGCTTATCATATTCTTCGCAGATTTTCGGAACATCCTCCCATTTCAGAGCATATTCTTCTTTTTCATCTGCCACAACCGGTTCCACAGAAATCTGTTTAAATCCCAGATCAGCAAGATGAAGTACATCTTCTGAAAAATCAAGATTATGATGTGTGAATGTTCCTCTTACATAATATTTATTCTGGCCTCTGCTGTCTGCAAATTTCCGGAATTTCGGCACGATCAGATCGTAGCTCCCTGCACCTTTCCGGAACGGACGCATAAAATCATGCACTTCTTTTCTTCCATCAATACTGAGAACCACATTATCCATTTCTTTATTTGCAAATTCCATAATCTCATCATTCAGAAGCACACCATTTGTAGTAAGTGTAAAACGGAAATGCTTATTATGTAACTTTTCCTGAGAACGGCCGTAGGCAACCAGTTCTTTAATCACATTCCAGTTCATAAGCGGTTCTCCGCCGAAGAAGTCCACCTCAAGATTTTTCCGGTTACCTGAATTTGCGATCAGGAAATCAAGGGCCTGTTTTCCTACCTCATAGGTCATCAATGCTCTTCTTCCATGATACTCGCCTTCTTCCGCAAAACAGTAGCGGCATGCCAGGTTGCAGTCATGGGCAATATGCAGACACAACGCTTTTACTACCGTTGGTCTGTCTTTAAAACTTTCAATTGCATTTTCATAAATATCTTCTGTAAACAGCATCTGCTCTTTTTTCAGTTCCCGACATTCTTCCAGAGCTGTCTTGATATCTGCTTCGCTGTATTTCTCTTTCAAAGCCTCCAGTATAGCTTCTTCTGGCATTTTTTCTTCCAGACATCCTACCAGATCATAAACGATTTCATCCACTACATGTACAGAACCGCTGTTTACATCAAGCACAATATTATAGCCATTGTTTTTGTAACGATGAATCACAGTATTATCCCTTTCTATCTGTTTCGTTGATTCTTTCGATTTTTTCTACGACACGAATAAGCAGCGGCTTTTATACCGCTGCTTTCAAAGTCATTATGACAGCAAAATTATTTGTTTTCGCAGCTCTGATTTCCTACTGTACAGGATGTTTTACAAGCTGACTGGCAAGATGTCTGACATTCACCACATCCACCTTTTTTCACTGTATTCTGTAAGTTTTTTGTATTTAATGTTTTGATATGTTTCATTGCATATTCCTCCTATATTGGTACAATTTATTTTGCGTCTGAACGCCTGCATGTATTATAGCATACCTGCTGCACCATAGGCAAGTATTTCTTTCAGGAGAGCATTCCGCCCAGTGCACCTCCAAGGATACACAAAAAATAATTCAGCAGCAATTCCTTACTATTACCCTGAAATCCCCTTTCCGTAGTCAGCGTCACAAGCGTCAGCAATAGTGCATACCCCGCACCAAGCCCCATTCCCCACAGAAATCTCCGGTTTTCTACCTTTTTTCCTAATAGAAATCCTCCCCCGAAGCAGGATATTATGTAAGTTACAAGAATCCCAAGATTCACCTGATTTTCCCCAATATCCAGTTTATACAAAAGGAATGCCAGGATCAATAACAAAATTCCTGTCATAAGATAGGAAATCAAAAGTATCTTTATCATCAGAAATACTCTTGCCTGTTTCATAAAAAATCCCTCCCACATACTTAAATATAATATATGGGAAGGATTTGCTTTGTATTACTTTTTACGCATTTTATTTCTTTTTTTATCTACTACAATAATTACAATCATAAGTCCTGCTGTACATGCTGCTGCACCAAAGAGAAGGATCTGTGCATCATCCCCTGTCTTTGCGTTTGATGCAATTTTATGGCTTCCTGTTCCTTTAACGGAAGTTCCGGATGCAGATGTCACCGGACGTTTGACAACACTGTAATTGCTTCCAGATGTGGAGGCATTTCCCTTATTGCCCGTACTTGTAGGCGCAGCATTTGTCGAACCGGAGCCAGAAGTGGTCTGTGTGCTTTGCGGCTTTTTCACTGCCGGTGTATGGTTTGGACTTTTTGTTCCGATACCTACCAGCTGATTTCCACCTACATTAAAAGGGCTGAAAGAAGCTGTTTCAAACACCAAATATCCATCTATAATATCCAGATTCTGTCCGGGAATAAAATATTCATATCTTCCCATTTCTTCTATGTAATGTGCAATAATAATGGAATCATATAGTTTTGCATTTTCCGGAACCGGAATCATCACTGTAATCTTTTTTCCTTCCGGAATCATGTATTCCATGTCTGCTTGCAAATCCCACAACTGAATATGAAAGCTGTTTAAGATTGCTTCGATATCGGTATCGGTTTCCGGCAGTTTATCCAGATTTTCATTCTTTGTCACTCGTAATTCCACATAAGAAGGGAGAAAATCTGCACACACTTTAATTCCTGTAGCAGAATCTTCCAGGCTTCCAACCAATTCAATTTCTGTTTTCTGATTCTGTTTTCCTGTATCTTCTGTCTCCTCTGTATCTTTTGTATCTGCTGCTGTATGACTGACTTCCTGCTCTTTGATCTCATCTTTCTGCGCCGGCTGCTCTTCTTTCTTTTCTTCGGAAGTTTCTTCTTTTGTATCTGTATCTTCTACATTTTCTGTTTCTTCTTTTGTTTCTTCTTTTGTTTCTTCCGTTTTCTCTTCTGCCGGATCTTCTTTTTCTGTATCCTCTTTTGCTTCTTCTTTTGTTTCTTCTGTTTTCTTCAGAGATTCTACATAAACTGTCACACTACGTACGACTTCTTTTTTCTCCGCATTCCAGCCTTCCATCTGCGAATAGTCATAGTTTTCACAGTTATCCGGAATAAATATCACTTGCTGAATGCTTTCATAGGTATCCGGCACTTTTTCCGGTTCAGCGAAGCAGAATGTTCCGTCTCCCTCAAATCCATCTGTGAAAGCAATCGTCTGCAAAGCAGCAGGCTCTTTCATTGTTACAGAAGCAGGAAGCACGATCTCTTTTGCCGGCTGTTTTTCCGTATTGGATTCTTCTTTGTCAGATTCTTCCTTTTTACTTTCTTCGTTTGCTGCCTCTTCTTTGTTCGTCTCTTCTTTGCCGGTTTCTTCTGTTTTATCTTGTGTCGAATCTGTTTCTTCTTTTTCTGTTTCTTCTTTTTCTGTTTTTACTTCACTGTTTTCTGTTTTATTTTCTTTCGTTTCTTCTGTATTATCTTTGTCTTTTGATTCTTCTGTATTTTTATTGGAATCCGAATCCACTACAAACGCTTCTTTTCCCAGCTGAGCCTTTGTTGTATCCACATCAGAAGCATTGATCCAGGCAGAAGTCAGTGTTATTTTTCCTTTGCCTGCAACAGCCAGTATAGAACCGGTAAATCCATCTGCTTTTTTCACCTGAATTCCTGCAGGTATGGTAAGAGATGCTTCTTCTGATACCGTTACAGTCCCACACACCAGGATGATTCCATTTTCCCCTGCCAGTTCCTTTGCTTTTTCAAAGGAATTTACTGCATTGCTTTTAGAAGTACCGTTTCCGCTTTTTTCTAATGTTCCATCCAGATAAACCACTCTGCTGTTTTTGATTTCTTTGGAAGCAGCCATAACTTCTGTCACAGGAAACGGAATCTGTTTTCCTGTTTCAGAAAAAAGTAATGCAGATGCCAGCGTCATACCTAACACTGCATGATAGACTCTGCGGTGTCCGGATCCTTTTCTGCCGTTTCTTATCATTCTGTTTCTGTCCATGACTTTCCTTTCTTTTATTCAATCCCGTTATCTGTGACATTATAGCACATTTCTTTCTCTTCCAACACCCCCAAAATAATATTTTTAATTTTTTTATTTTTTTCACACATTTGTAATAGGAAGATACTGGTATTTTACTTGCATTCTAAGTAGAAATCATGTATCATTTCTTAGGTAATCTATTTTTTTATAAAGGAGTTGAACATGAATTGGATTCCAGTGACGCCATACAGTTTCTTATTCTGATTGTTCTGTTATGCCTTTCGGCTTTCTTCTCATCAGCAGAGACTTCTATGACTACCGTAAACAGAATTCGTATTCAAAGCCTTGCAGAGCAAGGTAACAAGCGGGCAATTACCCTGTTAAAGATAACAGACAATTCCGGTAAAATGCTCAGTACTATACTAATCGGCAATAATCTTGTCAATATCGGTGCATCTTCTCTTGCGACGTCTGTGACCATTCGCCTGTTTGGAAACACAGCTGTCGGAATCTGTACCGGTATTCTTACATTGTTGGTTCTGATTTTTGGTGAAATCACTCCGAAAACTCTGGCGACTGCAAATGCAGAAAAACTGGCTCTTGTTTATGCCGGTCCGATTCATCTTCTGATGTCTGTCCTGACACCGGCTATTTTTGTTGTAAACAAACTTTCACAAGGAGTCTTACTGTTGCTTCGTATCGATCCGGACAAAAAGGAAAGTCTGATTACCGAACATGAACTGCGGACTATTGTGAATGTCAGCCACGAAGAAGGGGTCATTGAAAGTGAAGAACGTCAGATGATCAATAATGTATTTGATTTTGGTGATTCTCAGGCCAGAGAAATTATGGTTCCCAGAATCGATGTAGCTTTTGCTGATGTAAAAAGTACTTATGAGGATTTGATTTGTCTCTTTCGCGAAGAAAAACATACACGTTTTCCGGTTTACGAAGATACTACCGATAACATCATAGGGATTGTAAACGTAAAAGATCTTTTGCTCCTGGAGGACAAAACTCAATTTGATCTTCGTCAGATGATGCGGGATCCCTACTTTACTTTCGAATACAAAAAGATCTCCGAACTTCTTGTAGAGATGAAGGAAGAATCGGTTTCTTTTGCTGTTGTACTTGATGAATACGGAGCAACGGCAGGTATCATTACCCTTGAAAATCTTCTGGAAGAAATCGTCGGGGATATTCATGATGAATACGATGATTCCGAAGAGGAAGAACTGATTGAACTGGAAGAAGGAAGAGAATATCTTGTCAAAGGTTCCATGCGTCTGGATGATCTGAATGAAATCCTTCCCATCCGAATTGAATCAGAAGATTATGATTCCATTGGTGGATATATCATCGAACAGCTTGACCGTTTACCGGAAACCGGTGAGAGCGTTGATACCCCGGATCACATTCATCTTGTAGTCGATTGTATCGAAAAAAATCGCATCGAAACCGTACATATTTATCTTCCGGAAGCGGAAGAACAATCTCAGATGTCTGAAGATTCCAGCGAATTATAGAAAGAAGGTTATCATTTATGAGTAGTTTTTTTAATATGGACAGTCCAGTCATGAGATTTTTATCACGGGTCTGTGATCTGATGATTTTGAATCTCCTTTGTCTGATCTGCTGTATACCAATCATTACGATTGGTGCATCCATTACTGCGTTGTATTCTGTCACACTGAAAATGGTCAAAGGGGAAGAAACTTATATTGTAAAGGGCTTCTTCCATGCATTGAAACAGAATTTTAAAATTTCAACGATTATCTGGCTGATTCTGGCTGTTGTAGGGCTGATTCTGGCATTTGATTTTAAGGCAACCCAGCTGTTTCAGGGAAATATGCAGAAGGTTTTCCGTATTCTCATCGGAGCGGTCTCTACTTTTTATCTTCTGTTGCTTTCTTACGTCTTCCCTTATGTGGCAAGATTTGAGAATACTATAAGAAATTCCATGAAAAATGCTATACTCATCAGTATTCTGAATCTGCCATATACCGTTGCAATCGTATTGATTCCAATCCTGGCTGTACTGGCTACTCTGATCAACGGAACAACTCTGATGTACGGCAGCCTTGCATGGATTCTTCTTGGTATTTCCTGTATCGCGCTTGCACATTCCTATATGTTCCGAAAAGTGTTTGCCAAATATGAGCCGCAGGAAAACGAAGAGGTCATAGAAGAAACAGAGGCAGAATCTGCTTCTTCTCTTGAAGACTCCGAAAAATGAATGCATCAATTATAAAGTAAAAAAACAATCCCATACACGCATGTACGGGATTGTTTTTTTATTAATATCTCTTTATTTTCTTTGAAGGTGTCTTTTCAAATTCTGTCTCTCTGATTTTCAGTCTGTAAATCTTTTTGTATGCAGGCGCGCCTTGATTATACTGGTCAATCATTTCCTGTGCCGCTGCTTGCATATCTGCGATGCCCTGTTTTTGGGCATATTCATAATCCGGGAAAATTTCCGCTTCGATCACACCTTCGGCCTCTCTTACCAGGATTTCCTGTACCAGACGATTTTCTCCGATTTTATTTTCCAGTTCTTCCGGAGATACATTTTCTCCATTTTTTGTAATAATCAGATTTTTCTTTCTTCCTGTAAGGAATACAAATCCCTCTTCATCTATGTATCCCAGATCTCCTGTTTTCAGCCATCCATCCTCAAGTGTTTCCTGGGTCTCTTTTGGCATCTTATAATATCCCTGCATGACACTACTGCCACGTACCCATAATTCATTGTCCACAACTTTTGCTTCACAGTTCGGCAGAAGCTGTCCGACTGCTTCTCTCTTGATATTCCAGCTTCTGCTGGTACTGATTACAGGTGCACATTCTGTCATACCATATCCCTGGAGAATCGTAATGCCATATTTTGCAAACAGATCGATCAGAGCCGGATTCAGATAAGCGCCTCCACTGCATATGGTATGAAACTGTTCTCCAAATACCTCTCTTTTCACAATTTCCGGCGGCAATCCTGCTGCTTCTTCCAGTTTCTTTGCCATGGTTTCAATCATAAGAGGAACCATTAGAATCATATTCGGACAAAACAATTTGATATTTTTCGCCACACGCAGAAGAGAATCATTGATACAAATAATACTTCCAAGAGATAATCCTTTCAGAATATCCATACTCAGACAATATGCATGATGAATGGGAAGTACCGATAAAATCACCGTACGTTCCGGTATTTTCATGTCCAGACAGGTAGCATTTTCTGCCAGATTCCGGTGAGTCAGCATAACTCCTTTGCTCTTTCCGGTTGTTCCGGATGTAAACATAATCGTACAAAGCTGTTCAGGATCCGGATTATAGGCATATTCCTTTTCATTTTCCCGGATCAAACTCCAGAAAGATAGACTTGCTTCATCACTTTCCGTTTTCTGCATGGAAATCAGATATTTCAGCCCCGGACACCGGTCTTTTACAATCGCTGCCACATCTTTTCTCACTTCATCCAGTACAAGGACTGTCACATCTGCCCGATGAATCAGCTCGCACATTTCCTCCGCAGGAAGTGAAACATCAAGAGGTACCGCAACACTGCCACTGTTTACCGTTCCAAGGTAAGTAACCATCCATGCATAGGAGGTCATACCTGTAACCGCAATGTGACTTCCTGTCTCACCGAGTATCTTCAATACATTGGAAAAACTTTCACTGTCCTTTTTCAGGTCCATATAGGATTTTGTCTCAATGGTATCTTTTTTGATTTTGTAACGCACTGCATCCTGATTTCCAAATTTGTCTGCTGCGCCTGTGAGAATTTCACGAATTGTGCTGCATGTCATAATTTTCCTTCTTCCTACTGTTCCTGTGACAGTTTTTCAAGATAATCTGCTGCTTCCTTTACGGTTCTGATATCTGCTGCTTCCTGCTCGTTGATTTCCACATCAAGCTCTTCTTCCAATTCTCCCAGCATACTCATAAAATCAAAGGAGGTAAACCCAAGATCTTCCATGAATCTGGATTCTTCCTTTACATCAGCAGGTTCTACTTCCACATAATTACAAATAACTTCCACTAATTTTTCAAACATTTTTCTTTTTCCTTTCCATAAATAAACCTTGGTTTGCACTAAATAAGCTTAATAATGTCACCGATTTTCAGATTTGGATTTTCTGTTCCCTTAAACATAATTTTACACAGATAATAATACAGATACTCCAAATCTTCCCTTGACACTGCTTTTATCTGATGTTCAAAATTAAAATCCAGTCCATTATCTTCCGGTCTGTGCATAACCGTCAAATACATAGCCTGTGTTGTCGCACCATTCGGATACCATTTGGTCTTATATTTAATATCACCCAGTTTCGTCAGATTTTCTTCCTGAAGACTCATCGGCTGATAAGTCAGGGACATCGGTTCATAGGTTTCTCCATTTGGATGCGGATATTTTTTTCCACGATATGCAAAGTATTCAACCGGGTCAAAATTCGCATGGCGGAAATAAATGTTCTGTAAATCACGAATCTCATAAATTCCTTCCAGGAAGGTCTTGTCTTCTGATATAACAGTACGGAATGGGAAGGAATGGATTCTGGTTCCTCCTGATTTTTTCTCTTTGAGCGTCGCGCGACGGGCAATGGCTGTATTAATGGAAACATCCTCGTGTCCATTCATCTTCTGGAAATAAGTGCGGAGCCCCATAATCAGCAGACAGGTCATGGATACATGGTATTTCTCACAAAAATCAAACAGTCTTCTGGTCGGTTCTTCCTCCAGATGGAACGTATCAAGAGCAGAATCTACAGAATCGGATACATTAATTGCAGCCCTTACATTTGGATCCCCCAGACGTTTTCTGGATTCTTCCAACTCCATGGTGCCTCTTAATCCATTATAAATCGGTTCCGGACTGTGATCGATCAGATTCCGGAAGAATTTCCGGTCTCTTTCCTGCGCTTTGCTTCCATTTTCATATGCCAGGTCTTTTTGCAGCTGTTCCAGATAAGAAGACATTTCTTTTGGATATTCCACGCCTTCATATAACGCATTACAATAAATCTGAATGACATCTTTCAAAAATCCGATCAGAGACTGGGCATCTGCAGTCATGTGATCAATAAGAAGATAGAGTCCATTATAGCCATCCGATGTTCGAATCATAACGATTCGGTTCATAGGAGAATCCTGACGTTTGAAAGGCACCTGTGTCCACTCTTGCATCTGAGCCTCTGCCTCTTCCATGGATGCTCCGGAGAAATCAACAAATTCAATCTCTCTTTCTTCTTTATCTACAATATACTGATACCAGTTTCCTTCTTTATCTTTTGCAAAACGAAGACGCATAAAGTCATTTCGCTCGTAAGCCTTATAAATGGCTTCTTTCAATACTTTCCAGTCAAGATCTGCACCAATGGTAAGGCTGGTTCCAATATTCAGCACTTCCTTTTTCGGACAGAAATTCTGATAAAACAGATGAAATTTCTGCGCTGCTGTCAGCGGATAAACCGGATAACCTTTTCTTTTTCTCATCATTTGAGCACCCCTCCAATAAATTCATTTAATGCTTTTTCATATTCCTTTGTATTTTTATAGTAGCTTTCTGCATGTGCCGCTCCTTTTACAATGAGCATTTTCTTCGGTGAAGCACAATTCTCATAAATTTCCCGGCACATATAGCAGGGAACAAATGTGTCTGCATCTCCGTGAATCAGAAGAATCGGAACCTTTGCCTTTCGTACTTCTCTTGCTGCATTACATTCATCCAGTCCATATCCTGCTTTTCTCTTGTTTATAAAATCAGACAGCTGAATCATTGGAAAGGCCGGAAGATGATACATTGTATGTAATACATGGGTGAATACATATTTCGGTGAAGTAAAACCACAATCGGATATAATTCCCTTTACCTGTTTTGGAAGAGGCAGACCGGATGTCATCAAAGCAGTTGCTCCTCCCATGGAGGTACCATGCAGAAGAATTCTGACAGAACTTCCACATTCTTTTACCATCCATCGAATCCATTTCATCACATCAAACCGATCTTTACATCCAAAGCCAATATACTGCCCTTCACTTTGTCCATGCGCTCTTGCATCTACAAGAAGCATCCGATATCCCCGTTTCAGATAATAATCAGACAAACCGATATTATCTTTCATTCCTTCACTTGTATATCCATGCAGACAGATCACCGCTTTATCTGAAGTTCCATCCCCAGGGAAATAAACTGCATGCAGCCGCAATCCATCTTCCGATGTAAGATAAACATCCTTGTGGGGCTGTGCCAGCATGTATTCTTTTCGTGTACTGAGCATATCCCGGTACTGATTCCAGTCCGTTCCTGCCATCTTCATGGTACGTTCTATTTTAACCTTGTTTCTCTTCATTGTTCTGCGGTAAAAATAAGCAGTTCCGCCTGCACTGGCAGCTGCGAGTAACCCAAGCAGCACAGCGCCACATTCTATTATTCGATTCATATTCTGCTCCTTTTTACAGCCTGGTACAGATTTTCTGTTTATTTATGGCTGTCAATCAATTCTTTCAGTCTCAGTGCTTTGTCAATATTTCCTTCCACTTTTAATTTCTGAAGTGTCACAGCCATAATGGGGTCCAGTTTGTTATCTGCAAGCTTGCGCAATGTATTTGCAGAACAGGTAAACATCGCATCTCTGTCATAATATTCATAAGGCTCTACATGCAGCTCTCCTTCTTTTACTTCAATGTAAAAAATCCCGGAAGCCTCTCCTGTAATATTAAACTGATAAGCAAGATGTTCAGAAATATCACTGACATCTGCCTCCATAAATTTGCTTTTGATTTCTGCGAAGAATTCTGCGTAAGTCATAATTTTCTTCTCCTTTTTTCTCCTTTTTCGACCATCGGTCGATTATATTACACTAGTAAATTAACATTTTTCCGACTATCGGTCAATATTTTTATCTGACAAATTTTCACAGAAATCTTTGTGAATCTCTGTAACTATTTGTGCTTGCTTCCTTTTCTTTTCTCGTGCTATACTTATTAGATAATTGATAATTGCACCCCAGAAAGGTCTAAACTATGCAGAATACCAAAAAATCCGAACAAATACTGGATGCACTCCAGGCGCTGATGGCAAACAGAAATATCCAGACGATTTCCGTAAGTGAAATCGCTCAGACCGCCGGAATCGGCAAAGGAAGTATTTATTATTATTTTCCTTCCAAGGATGCGATCCTTGAAGCTCTGATTGAACGAAATTATAAAAAGCCTCTGGAAACAGCAAAACACCTTTCTGAACAGAAAGATGTTTCTCCCTTTACCCGTATGGCTCTTATTTTCCAGGCTTGCCGTGATTCTTCCGGAGAGTTGATGAACCGAAATGGACAGGTAAGACCCATTGATGTGCAGGAAAAGGCTTTATTTCATCAGAAATATTTGAATTATCTCATTACCGAACTGAAACCAAGTCTCACGGAGATTATCCAGCAGGGAATTGACTGCGGAGATATTCACTTTGATCATCCTGCCGCATTGGCAGAAATTGTCCTTATCGTTCTCACGGTAAAACTGGACAACACCATTTCCCCTTCTTCTCCGGAAGAAAAGGAAGAAATTATAGAAGCCCTGATCTCTCTGCTGGAAAAAGGAACTGATAATCCTGCCGGTTCCCTTAACTTTCTTAAAACAATCGAGTAGGAGGCAGAGCAAATATCACGCAAAGTGGAGCTTGCAGGTGACATGAATGATTTTTCAAACACGCTCCAATTTATGTACCGGGATATTTTATCTCCTTCCTTCTCTGATCTGATTCATTCACAATTATGAAGAAAGAAAGAACAGCTTTTGTGAAAAAATAACACAAAAGCTGTTCTTTCTTCGTAATGGTTCAACGACTCTGTTCGATACTGTCTTTCACATGTCTGAGAATTTCATGAAACTGGCTTCCGCAGCGTTCTACTTCTCCTAAAACGGTTTCGATTCCTTCTTCCGACAAATACCAGTTATCTCTTGTTATTTTACTCTCTTTTGCAGGACAGACAAGAAATTCTGCTTCCGGAAATAATAACTGATAGTACAAAAGTGCTCTTCTTGCATGACAAGGCATACAGCATAAAATTGCCTTTTTGATTTTCATTCTCAATTGATCGATAACTGCTCTGGAATAAATGGCATTTTCATAAGTATAGGTCGCCTGGTCTTCTTTCAGAATCTTCTCAAGAGGAACCTCATTTTTTATAAGTACCGTCTTCAAAAATTCCCATTCCGTTTCATAGTCTCCTCCATACAGCTCTTTTTTTTCCCAGACACCGGCAAATTTCCCCTTCAGGATACTGTAACGGCCAGAAGGAAGAATCAAAGGTGCATACCCGTCTTTGTACAATCTTGCCGCTTCCTCTGCAATCTGAGGATAACCGCTTCCGGGAATCAAGATCAGATCTGCCCTCTTCGGGGGATTTTCTACAAAAATAAAATCTGTAATCTGTCGTAAGAATTTTTCCTGCATCGCTTCTCTTCCTTCCGCTTATTTAATATCATACACACTTCTCAAACGCAGATGCTCCGGATTTCCGGAAATAATTTTCACCCGCTTCTCCCCTGCGTTCATATCAAAATAATTATCCGACAGGCGAAGATCTTCCGAATCATTCTGTATTTCCACATTTTTTGCATAAGCCTGTGCTTTTACCAGAATTTCATCTCCATGAACTTGTGCACAAAGCTTCGGATCTTCATAACGGAAATATTTTGGAAGAGAGAAAATGACCGTACCTTCGGATAGAACCGTTCCATCCTGTAAAGCCTCATAACTGACATATTCCCGGAAGGCATCCACATGTGGAAATTCTGTTTTTTTCATCCAGCAAGAGCAAAATGGTGCAACTGTGACGGTTTCTTCCTGTTCTTCTTTCTTATTTCCAAAAGAGTCCCGCAGTGCCCATCTTACTACAAGTGTCTGTTCTTCTCTTGTTTCATTGGTCACATTCAGACGTATGGATTTTTTATATGCAAAATGTTCCCGATTCATATCCGGTTTCTGGGTCAGCCAGCTTTCTTCCTCACAGGAAAGCATAACCGGTGCAAAGAAACGTTTTGCAGCATAATGGAGTACTTTCCAACGGCCGGTATAATCAATGGATGCCCAGGAGGCCACCGGCCAGCAATCGTTCAGCTGCCAGTAAATCGCTCCCATACATCTTCCTCTGTTTCTGCGGAAATGTTCCACGCCATATCGGATCGCATCTGCCTGAAGAAGCTGTGATGCATAAAGCACTGTCTCAAATCCGGACGGATAGCGATACGTCTGCTGCATATAATTGATAATTTTTCCATTGGCCCCTGCATTTCTCTGATGTTTTTCCATCACATAAGAGAAAATATTAAAATCATCCGGATCATCCGTAAAGGTTTTTATCGTGTTCAGACATGGGAAAGACTGAAATCCAAATTCCGAAACATAACGGAAATAATAGTTCCTGTAATCAGAAAATGGCTTATTTCCATGCCATACATCCCAGTAATGTACATCCCCTCTGTCCGGTGAATTTGGTTCATCAAAACATCCACCTGAGGAAGGGCTCGCCGGCCAGTAAAAGGTATCCGGATCATACGCTCTTAATATTTCCGGAATTACCCGTTCATACATAAACAGATAGTCCCGCACTTCAGAAGGTTTGGATACCCACTCGCCTTGTTTCACAAACATTTCCATTTCATTATTTCCACACCAGAGTGCAAGAGACGGATGATTTCTCAGTCGCTTCACATTGTCAATAAATTCCTGTCGGATATTTGCTTCAAATTCAGGAGTCAGATCATAAACCCCACAGGCAAACATGAAATCCTGCCACACCATAAGTCCCAGTTCATCACAGATCTCGTAGAACCAGTCTTCCGGATAATATCCTCCTCCCCATACACGAATGGAATTAAAATTGGCTTCTTTGCAGTCCATCAACAGCTTTCTTGTCTTTTCCCTGGATGTTCTTCCAAGCAGATGATCCTCCGGAATATAATCTGCACCCATAGCAAATATCTGCTGTCCATTCACTTCCTGAGCAAAACTTTCTCCCCAAGCATCCTTTTCCACATGCACCGTTAAGGTTCTAAGACCAATGCGCTGTACATTTTCATCGATTACCTGTCCTTCATACAGAAGCTTTGCCTGAATCGTATAAAGCGGCTGCTCTCCGATTCCATTCGGCCACCAAAGCTGTGGATTCTCTATGACAATTTCATGCGGATTTTCCTGATATCCCGTTTCTTTTCCATCTGGTGAAAGAAGAGTTACTTCCAGACGATACTCCCCAGCAACCGTTCCTGTTTTTTCAATTTCCGGATCGATCTGAAGCGCAACTTTCTTCTCTTCATGTTTCTGTGCATAACGGATACTCTCAATTCTTCCATGCGTGATTCCAAGAAGCATCACCGGACGAAAAATTCCGGCATCCGGCAGGTGTGCACCCCAGTCCCAGCCGAACATACAATGCGCTTTCCGGATATGTACAAATCCATCCATTGCGTCCTCACTTCCACGGGTAGGTGCTTTTTCATACGCATTTCGGATATACTGAAGCGGAGAATGAAACAACACACGCAGATGATTTTCTCCATGGTTCAACAATTCCTTTACCGGAAATTCCCAGATTCTGTGCATATTTTCCGCACTTCCTGCAAAGACATGATTCACATAAATATCTGCAATCGTATCCAATCCTTCAAATCTTAAAAGTACCTGATCGGAACCAAGCATTTCTTCTGAGCAGGTAAACACTGTTTCATATTCGTAATCATTTTCCATCAGAGCCAATGCCTGATTTTCATTATCCTTCCAAAAAGGATCCTCCATATTTCCGTTTCTGAGCAAATCTGTGTAGACGGTACCCGGCACAACGGCTTGCTGCCAGTCATCCCATCCTGCCGTATGCATTTTCCAGTTTTCATTTAAAAGTTGTTTTATCATTTTTTCTCTCCTTAATCAATGCCTTTTCCTGCCATTTTCCTCTTTTATAAAAAATCACCGTAATCACAGCGCCCAGCACCCAGGACATCAGAAGCGAAACAAACACACATTCCTGTCTTCCATGAGGCAGCTGTTCCGTCTTCGTCATCCAGGAAATTCCATACGCAACGGGAATTCTTATGAAAACAGTTGTGATCACAGAAATCCACATCGGTGTCATCGTATCACCCGCTCCACGCATCACTCCGGAAAGACTCTGCGTTACAGCCATAGCAATATAACCAGGAGCCAGAATGCACATCATGCGCATACTTAATTCCACCAGACTGCTCGTATCTGTAAAGATTCCCATAAGATTTTTCCCAAAAAGAAGAATCAACGCAGTAATCACAGCTGCAGTTCCCACTGCAATCCAGGTTCCCTGTCTCGCCCCTTTCTGTACCCGTTCATAGTCTCTTGCCCCTACATTCTGTCCTGCATAAGTGGTCATTGTATTTCCGAATGAAAAATTCGGCATCATAGCAAACCCATCCACTCGCATAACAATTACATTTGCAGCAATAAAGAGTTCTCCAAAACTGTTTGTAAGAGACTGTACTACAATCATAGCCATAGAAAAAATAGCCTGCGTCAGACCGGAGGGCAATCCAAGACGAATCATATTGACGGTATATTTTTTTCTCATCTTCAGATAATGCATCTTTAAATCAAAAACGTCCTTCATTCTGCTCAGCTTCCAGAGACAGAGCAAGGCAGATACCGCCTGGGCAATGGCTGTGGCAAGCGCAACTCCCGATACTCCCATATGCAATCCGGCAACCAACCAGATGTCAAGAACAATATTCAGAACTGTGGCTACCAGCAGATACAAAAGAGCAGAAACAGAGTCTCCCAGTCCTCTCAATATTCCACTAAGGATATTATAATAAGCCATCCCCGCGATCCCAATAAATAAAATACGCAGATAAGAATTGCACCATTCTATAATGCTGTCCGGTGTATTTAAAAGTTCCAGAAGCGGCCGAATCACCAAAGGTGCAAGAAGCATGACAATCAGAGAGGCAAGTGCCGTCAAAGTCACACAGCTCCCTACAGACCAGGACAGTTCTTCTCTGTCTCTTGCACCAAAATACTGGGATACCATAATACCGCTTCCAACAGAAATCCCGATAAACAGAACCAGAAGCAGATTCAAAATTGGCCCTGCACTTCCTACTGCTGCCAGGGCATTATCCCCTACATATTTTCCTACTACAATACTGTCTACCGTATTGTAAAGCTGTTGGGCAATGTTTCCAATAATCAGCGGAATGGTAAATGCCACAATCTTTTTCCATGGTTTTCCTTTGGTCATATCAACCGGAGCAAATAATTGTTTTAGTTTTTCTTTCATCCTCTGTTTCCCCAATCACATTTTTCTTAGTTCTATCGTACTATAATTCCCTGTCCTGGTCAAAATTTTTTTATCATTTTCATATAAAAAGAGCAACCGATTTTCACCAGCTGCTCTTGATTTTATTCTATTATTTTTCCTGTATCCGGATTAGATGGCAACAATAATTCCACCGTCATTGGCATACATCGTACTGACACCTGCGGTATCCAGAAGAACCACATCTTTGACAGGAATTCTTTTTACAATCGCATCTTTCACCATCTCTGCCCGTTCTCTGCAATTGCAATGACTGATTGCCAGAACTTTTTCCTGACTGCTCTCTGTCTGTTCCACAACATAATCTACCAACTTCATCAAAGCTTTATTCATTCCTCTTGCCTGGTCCAGCTGAATAATCGTTCCCTCCGGCGTAGCACCCATGACCGGTTTGATCTTCAATGCATTTGCCACAAATGCTTTCAGGTTGCTCAGACGTCCATTCTTACGCAATGTTTCCAGATTTTCCAGTACAAAATAAGTATTCTGACTGTTGATATAATTTTCTACTGTTTCTACTATTTCCTCAAATTCCATACCGTGCTGTTCGCATTCTTCTATTTTGAGTGCGATCAACGTTTCCCCTACAGATGCAGAACGGGAGTTAAATACATGGATCTTCTTGTCCGGTGCATTTTCCTTCAAAAGATTCATTCCCAGAACTGCACTGTTATAAGATCCGCTCAATTCTGCCGAAAGTGTAACTGCATAAATATGCTCTGCATCACAGTCGTAAGCAGTCCTATAACGTTCCGGTGAAGGACAGGAGGACTTTGGACACTCCGGGCTCTCTGCCACCTTTTTCAGAAAATATGCCTGATCAAAGGTTTCATCATCTACAATATCTTCCCCTTCCACAGTGAGCGTCAGAGGCGCCCGCTCAATAGCCGGATCTGCTTCCCATCTTTCTATTAATTCCCCGCAACTGTCAATTACTATTTTATATCTCATTTTGCAACCTCTCATATGTAGTTTCTAATACTATGTTTTATCATAACATAAAACACTATGCTTGAAAAGCCTTTTTCCGTAAAAACCCTTTGATTTTTTTCTTCAATCGTATATACTGTTTTGTAGACACAAATCAGATGAGAGGATAAATTTTATGATTGCTTTACAGATTCAGGATGTAAAGGACTTTATGTCCCGCCTGCTCATAGGAAACGATTTTGATCATTTCTGGCTGTGTGAGGCATCCATCACAACATTTTCAACTTTTACCATTGACGGAGCCCTGCATACCGGTTTTTTTGATACAGAAGAAGCCCGGAAGCTTACCGAAACAGGGCGAACCTGTGCACTCTGGAAAGAAGTAAAACCATTTTGTTTTTCGATTATCAAAGGGAAACGAACACCGCTGCATTTCAAGATCATTTTTCAACTTTCCAGAAAAAACACAGAAAAATTGCTCCTGGACAAAAGAAGCAGCTGGCGTTCCGAAGATATTTTCGGTTTGTATCTGAACCTGCAATACGATGGTTCCTCCCTGATCTGTACGACAGGAACTTCCGTTAAAACCTTCACCCTGGATAAATCTCTGGATCATATCTGGGACGAAATGGTGATGCGCTTTTTCCAAAAACAACAAATTACCTCAGAGCTCTTATAAACAGGAGGATCCCTTATGATACAGGATATTGCCCCTCATATTTATCACAATGAATATACACCACATGCCCCCAATCCTTCGGATCAGATTCTTTATTATGAAAAAGATACCGTATTGATCAGAGAAACCGATGGCGAAATTGCCTTTCCAACGTTTCAGGAAGTTCAGGAAATTTTTCCTGCTGTTGTCCAGCATTACACGTATCTTTTTTCCATTGATGAAATTTCTTACTATCTGGTTCCTGAACTGCCGACAAAGGCGCTTTCTTTTTACGAATTTAAGAGCACGGATCTTTTTCGCACAACCCGCCCCCGTCACCTGAGTTTTGCCGGAATTACCGGATATCAACTGTTTCGCTGGTATCAGGAGCACCAGTTCTGCGGTGCCTGTGGCTGCCGCACAAAACAAGATCAGAAAGAACGCATGCTGTATTGCCCGCACTGCAAAAAAACAGAGTATCCGAAACTCTGCCCGGCTGTGATCGTAGCTATCCGTAACAAAAACAAATTGCTCTTATCCAAATATGCAGGACGTAAAATCACGCATTATGCATTGATTGCAGGATTTGCAGAGATCGGTGAACCCATTGAAGATACCGTAAGACGGGAAGTAATGGAAGAAGTGGGATTAAAAGTAAAAAATCTTCATTTTTACAAAAGTCAGCCCTGGTCGTTTACAGATACCCTTCTCTTTGGCTTTTTCTGTGACCTTGACGGAGACGATACCATTTCCCTGGATGATGAAGAACTCTCTATGGCTGTATGGATGGATCGTGACCAGATTCCGGATGATGAATATGGAATCAGTCTGACGCGTGAAATGATGACCGTATTTAAAAACGGTCAGGACAAATTTTATGAATGAGAACAGGAAAGCCCTCTGCCTGGTTTTTGGCAAAGGGCTTTCTTTCTTTTTATTTTGTCATCATCATCATGATTTCATTGCTTCTTGCAACAAATTTTGTCATTTCTTCCGGTGTCAGCTGTCTGTGGCTGATAACTGCCAGATCATAAAGCTGTTCACACAACAGCGGCACATTTTCACCGTCTTTGTTCTCCAGAACATACTGTACCAGTTTGTTATTTACATTCAATACCAGTGTCTCCTGTCCACCAAACATAGACGGATCCATTCCGTACATATTGTACATTTTCATCATTTCCTGCATACGACGGCTCTCTTCTGAGATGGTCATCATCGCAGATACATTTTCATTTTTCAGTTTTTCTGCTTTTACAGTTAGCTTGTCTTTATTCAGTACTTTTCTGAATACTTCTTCCAGAGTTTTTGTCTGCTCTTCCAGATTTTCTCCTTCTTCTTTTACAGATTTGTTTACATCTGCATCAATACGAAGGAATTTTACAGTATCTTTTACCTGTTCTACATGAGAAATAAAAGCAGAATCAATATTATGCTTCAGAATTACAGCATCCTGTCCCTGTTCTCTGAACATATTGATATACTGGCTCTGCTGTACTTCATCTGTCACATAATAAATGCTGGTTTTCTCCGGTTCTTTTCCTTCTTTTACATCTTCTTTGATTTCTTCTGCAACTGCCTCTTTATTTTCTTCTGTAACAACCTCTTCTGCTTCTTTTGCATCTTCCGGTTTTTCATTTTCTTTGATGCAATCTTCCAGTGTGAGGTACTTACCATCAATGTTCTTATACAGAATATAATCCATCATTCTCTCAGAGAATTTTGTGTCTTTCAGGCAGCCGAATTTAATGAATGGGCTGATATCATCCCAGTATTTTTCATAATTTTCACGGTCTGTTTTGCACATTCCGGAAAGTTTATCCGCAACTTTTTTGCTGATATAATCAGAAATTTTCTTTACAAATCCATCATTCTGTAATGCACTTCTTGATACATTCAGCGGTAAATCCGGACAATCGATGACACCTTTTAACAGCATCAGGAATTCCGGAATGACTTCTTTAATATTATCTGCAATAAATACCTGATTATTATAAAGTTTGATTGTTCCTTCAATGGATTCATATTCCATATTGATTTTCGGGAAATACAAAATACCTTTCAGATTAAACGGATAATCCATATTCAGGTGAATCCAGAACAGCGGCTCTTTGTAATCCATGAATACTTTTCTGTAAAATTCTTTGTATTCTTCGTCTGTGCATTCATTTGGATGTTTCATCCAAAGAGGATTGATATCACTTAAAGAAACCGGACGTTTATTAATTTTTACTTTGTCTTTTGCAGGTGATACTTCTACGATTTCTTTTTCACCATTTTCATTTTCTTTTTCTTCTGTTTTTGCTTCTTCATGAATTCGTTCAACAATGACGTCATCTTCTTTCAGTTCTGACTCATCGATTGTCTCATATTCCTGTTCTGCATTTGCTTTTGAAAGGAAAATTTCAACCGGCATAAAGGAACAATATTTTTCAATGACTTCTCTTGCACGGTATTCATTGGCAAATTCCAGGCTTTCTTCATTCAGAAACAGCGTGATCTCTGTACCAACCTCTGTACGGTTTCCTTCTCCAATTTCATACTCGGTACCGCCATCGCATACCCAATGTACTGGTGTTGCTCCTTCTTTGTAAGACAGTGTATCAATCTGCACTTCATCTGCTACCATAAATGCAGAATAGAAACCAAGACCGAAATGTCCGATGATCTGGTCTTCATTTGTTTTATCTTTATATTTTTCCAGGAACTGGGTTGCTCCGGAGAAAGCGATCTGTGTAATATATTCTTCTACTTCCTCTGCTGTCATACCAAGACCTGTATCGATAAATTTCAGTGTTTTCTCTTCCGGATTTACAATTACTTCTACTTTGTTCTTGTGATTTTCCGGGAATGTATACTCTCCCATCACTTCCAGTTTTTTCAGCTTTGTGATTGCATCACAACCATTGGAAATTAATTCACGGAAGAAAATGTCATGGTCGGAATACAGCCATTTTTTAATAATCGGGAAAATATTGTCACTGTTAATTGATAAAGTACCACGCTTGCTAGCCATGATAAAACATCTCCTTTTTTCTTTCATTCTATCTTTTCTTTTTTTACAGAGATTCTATCTTTCTCTCTGTCACTAAAGTCAATATTAATACGGACAGAACAAAAAGTCAAGAGAAAATTAGCACTCAATGTAACTGAGTGCTAACAAATTTTTATGAACTTTCTTAACAAAATATAAACTCTGCTTTCTTTCTCTTATTTTTTCTCGATTTTCTGTGCCACAATCCAATTTTCCATATCACTGCTCCTCTCAACAGAAAAAGAACAGGAGCATCCCCATGGATTTCCTGTTCTCTTTCTGTCCTATCCTTCTACGATCAGATATTGTCCATTTGGAAGAGCAAAGACTTCACTGGCTTCTTCCAATTCATCCATAGACATGCCTTCCACATCCATTCCGTTTTCTTCGAAATACTCTTTGACTTCTTCCAATGTATCCACGACAACGGCCATACAGTCTTCCAGAAAGGCTTCTGCCTCCTCTACGGTTTCTGCAACCGGTTCAGCAAATAACTGCTCCTGCTTTCTTAAAAAGGTGACCAGACATTCTTCACTGAATTCGTTCATTTCACTTCTCCTCCTTCATTTATAATTCTTTCCAGAACGGTTTCTACCTGTTTTGTTTCAGAAAAACAAATTTTTTTTACCGCTTCCTTCGCATCCCCTGTAGCAAAACTGTATTTTACCTGGGCAAGCATTTCCAGGTCATTGTAATTATCCCCGAATGCTGCACACGCGTCCCGCCCAATTCCCAGTTTTTCCTGCAATACTTTTATGGCATTTCCTTTATCTGCGCCTTTCGGCATCATATCCAGCCATGCAAATCCTGAAGTCACTACAGTAGCCCGTTCTCCAAAACGCGCTTTCCAATCAGGATATATAGCTTCCACACCTGCCTCATCATAAACAGATACTTTCAGAAATGGTTCTTGTATCTCTTCTTTCTTTTCAAAAACAGTCGTATCATTTTTTACAAAATGAGCGATATAATCATAAAATCCCGGATCCTTTGGTTTGATATAAGAAGTCCGTTCTCCGGAAACCAGTGCCTCAACTCCTTCTGTTTCCAGAATACTGTTCAGAAGCTCTTCCTCCAGATCCTTGTTAAAAACATCTTTATGCAATACCTGATCCTTATATACCACAAGTGCTCCATTTTCACAGATATAAGCAATTTCATCCTTTACCGGTTCAAACAATCTGCGAAGATTCGGATACTGTCTTCCACTGGCTGCTACAAAAAGAATTCCCATCTGACTCAGCTTCTTTATCTGCATAACCACTTCTTCCGAAATTTCTCCGGTTCCCTGAAGCAAGGTTCCATCAAGATCGCTGGCTATCAGTTTAATCATGATTGCACTTCCTCACATAATCCAGTATTTCGGAAGGTTTGTCTACAATTTTACAAGCCTGGTGTTCTTCCAGTTCTTTTCTCGGACGAAATCCCCAGGTAACCCCTATCGTAAACATACCTGCTGCTTTCCCTGTATCCATATCTGTATTCGTATCTCCCATATACAGACACTCTTGCGTATCTGCTCCAAATTCCCGAGCAATTGCCAGTGGTCCCAAAGGCGATGGTTTCCTTGGAATCTCTGCTGTCTGTCCCTGTACTTTATCAAATAAATCTGCTCCAAATATTTTATTTACCACATCTACCGCTGCATGATGGGGTTTATTGGAGCATACCCCTATCTTAATTCCTTCTTCTTTCAGCGCTGTCAGCAATTGCATGATTCCCTCAAAAGGTTTTACATGATAAAACGGATCTTCTTCAAACCATTTTCTGTAAAGCGTTCTGGCCTCTTCGTAGTCCACCGTTTCTGTTCCATGTGCCGCATGCAGAATACGTTTTACCAGTTCATCTGCCCCGTCTCCTGCATAAAAATTATAATTTTCCACAGGTTCTTCCTGCAGACCATAATGGCGGAGCAGGCGATTTCCTACGACTGCAATGGATTCTACGGTATCTGCAATTGTCCCATCCAAATCAAAAATACATGCTTTTATCATTTGTGCCACTCCTTTATATCAATTCCCATTTCTTTTGCTTCCTGATAAACGCGTGCCACAGGAAGACCGACTACATTGTTATAGTCTCCTTCTATTCGTTTTACAAAAACTGCGGATTTTCCCTGGATTCCATATGCGCCTGCTTTATCCAGAGGCTCACCGGTTTTTACATACGCATGAATCTCTTCAGAACTGACCGGATAAAATTCTACAGTTGTCTTCTCATAAAAAGACTTCCTTTGCGCATTTCCCTGTTCTCTGCAAAGAATCGTTACTCCTGTATATACTTCATGGATTCGTCCCTGAAGACGCTGCAGCATAGCAATTGCTTCCTGTTCATCTGCAGGTTTTCCCAAGATGGCATGATCAATAGCCACCACCGTGTCTGCACCGATGACACAGACATCTCCCTCTATTCTATCAAACACTTCCTGTCCTTTCTGTCCGGACAGTTCCATCACTACATCTCCCGGATAAGTCCCGGTAATCACTTCTTCCCCCTGACTGGGGCATACCTGAAAAACCGCTCCGATCTGTTCCAGCAGTTCCCGTCTTCTGGGAGAGGCACTGGCTAATATTAATTTCTTCATATCGACTCCAAAATTTTCTTTTTAATCATTTTTAGTATATCCTGTCTTCTTTTTACATGCAATAGCTTTTTCACTTTTTCCTGTTTTGACAAAATACATTTCTCTGTGCTACACTGAAACAACAACGATCTGTACGAAGGAGAATCTTATGAAATTATTTTTTACTGATATGGACGGCACGCTGCTAAATGACGAAAAACAGATCCCTGCCAGAAATAAACAGGCGATCCAGAAGATCCTTTCCAAAGGGCATGGATTTATCATCTGTTCCGGTCGTTCCCGTGCATCCATTGCCCCCTTTATCGAGGAACTGGGTTTAAACCAAAAAGGCTGTTATGCCATTCTTTATAATGGCGGTTCTATCCTGGACTGCTACACAGGAAAATTTCTTTACCAGAAGACCATCCCCCTGGACTATGTGCGTCATATCTTCAAAGAAGCCCGGGCTTTTGGCCTGCATTGTCAGACTTATGAGGGGGACTATGTACTCACAGAACGGGACAGCCCGGAGCTTCAACAATACAAGTGGTCCTCAAAAATGGAAGTCAAAATCGATCCGGATCTGGTCTGGCATTTAAAAGAAGAACCAATCAAGATTCTCACTTCTTCTCTTTCTGACCGACCACACCATGAAGCTTACCGGGCTCATATGGAAGCCTGGGCAAAAGGCAAAATTTCCATTTTCTTTTCTGGACCTTATTATCTGGAACATGTCATGGAAGGGGTGAGCAAAGGCGCTGCCATCCGCGCACTTTGCGACTATCTCCATCTTCCACACTCCTGTACAGTAGGCATCGGAGATGCGGAAAATGATATTTCCATGCTGAATACTACTTTCTTTTCCGTCTGTATGAAAAACGGCACCGAAGAGGCAAAAAAGCACAGCAATTACATTACCTCCCTGGATAATAATCAGGGTGGTGTGGCCGAGGTTCTTGAAAAATTCATTTCACTTTCCTGTTAAAATGTATTATAATGGTAATACTAAGAACAGACAGTTAGAAAGGACGTATGTATATGGGTAATTGGAGCAAGAAAATCTTGGGACTTGGTGCAATTGGAGCTGCAGCCGGTGCTGCTGCCTATTACGTAAAAAAGAAAAAAGACGAAGATCCAAAACTTCAGGAAGATTTTGCGGATTTTCAGGATAACATCAAAGAAACCGCCAGTTCTGCCATGAATGTGGCTTCTCGTCTGAAAGAAAAAGTGGAAAAGACTGTAGAAGACACCGTTCAGAAAGTAAAAGAACATACGGATGATATTCTGGATGATTTGGAAGATCTGGATGATGAGGATATCTTTGAAGACGAAGCCTTCTCCGATCCATCCTCTGAAGAAGAAGAAAAAGATGTAGAAGAAAAAGAACCGGATTCCCTTTCCGAATGCATGAAAGAAGCCGGCGAATCCATCACGGAATGTGCGGAGGAGATAAAAGAAACCGTGAAGGAAGCGGTAAAAGAATCCGTTGAAAAGGCTGCTGAAAAAGTGGACGATATAGGAAAAGAATTTACAGAGGAATAAAACAAAGGAAGGGGCTGCACCGTATTTTTATATGCAAACAGAAAGCCCCTTCCTTTCTCAAGTCCTCTTCTTTTTGTTTAATGCTTTTGAAAAATACAAAACCAGATCATCGTCATTGCAACAATCTGCATATTGCGGACATACTTTTTCTCCATACCATACTCCGGTTCCATCTGGAATATATCCGCGTTTTACATACATTCTTTGTGCACTTCCATATCCTTCATGCAAACCAACTCCCAGATAAACCATATCCGAATACTGAGCAGCTACTTTTTCAGCTGCATCCATAAGTCTGCTTCCTATTCCATTTTTACGATACTTTACAAGCACACCAAAATCGACAATTTCCGGATACCCCCACCCATTTTCTCTGCAATCCGTTTACTTTTTATAGAAAGCTCATGTCCAAATCTCCTCCAAGCACTGCAGTGCCTGCTGCAGATCTTTTTCATCCAGTGTCGCATACCCCAAAAGAATGGTTGCTTCTTCTGGCGGAACCTGTCCATTGACCATAAATTCTGAAAGTCCATAGACACGGATGCCCACTTCTTTCGCCCGTTTTACCGCTTCCTGTTCCGATAATCCATTCCGAAAGTGAATCAGCAAATGAATCCCTGCATTTTCCCCTGAATAAGTACAGACCCGTCCCATATCTTCTTTCAGCCATTTCAGGATTCGATCGTGTTTGCTCTTATACAGACTTCTCATTCGATTCAAATGCCGCTCATAATGTCCGTCTTTTAAAAACAGTTCCACAATTTTCTGATCCACCTTGGACACAGTAACTGAAAAAGGATGTCCTGCCTTCTGATATCGCTCCATAAGTCGTTTCGGAAGCACCATATAGCTGATTCGTATAGAAGGCGCAATGGATTTTGAGAAAGTTCCCATATAGATCACACAGTCTGCCTGATCAAATCCCTGCAATGCAGGAATGGGCTTTCCTCTGTAACGAAATTCACTGTCATAATCATCTTCGACAATATAACTTCCGCTCGAAGAAGCCCAACAAAGCAGTTCCATTCTTCTCTTGAGCGGCATAACGGTTCCCATTGGAAACTGATGAGAAGGCATCACATAAACCACTTCCGCTTTTGTCTTTTCCAGATCTTCCACAAGAATTCCCTGGTCATCCTGACCGACTGTACACATGGTATATCCCATATGGCGAAAATCATACCATGCACTTTCATACGTAGGATTTTCCATTGCCACCTTTTTATTTTTTCCAAGAATGGTACATAGAAGCATGAGAAGATAATCATTTCCTGCTCCTACCAGTATCTGTTCCGGTGTACAATGAACGCCCCTGGCCTGATACAGATATTCTGCGATTGCCTTTCGCAGAGATATTTCTCCGTATGGATTTCCAAGATTGAACAGTTCCTCTCCCGTATGACTCAGAACCTGTTTGGATAATTTTTTCCAGGTATTGTGAGGAAAACTGTCCGGTGCAATGCCATTCATTGCAAAGTCGTATCGATACCTTTCCTTTCCCTGAAAATCCCTCTTTTCCGGCTCTGCTTTTCTTTCTTTTTCCTGAGCAGGAAAATAGATCCCTTCAATCTGACAGACATAATACCCTTTGCAGGGAATGGATTCAATATATCCTTCCGATACCAGCTGACCATAAGACAGGTCTACGGTACTTCTGCTGACAGAAAGACTGGCCGCAAGTGCACGGGAGGACGGCAGCCGCATTCCTGCAGTCAGCCGTCCTTCCTGGATTTCCTGTTTAAAATATTCACAAATCTGTTGATACAATGGAGTACCTGCTTTCGCATCAACAGGAATTATCAATTCGTTCATCTTATTTTTTCTCTAATTTAAAAGAACTTTTCAGTGATACGATCCGATTAAACACCGGTAATCCCGGTTTGCTGTCGTGACAGTCTGCACAGAAGAATCCGTTACGTACAAACTGATAGCTGTCATATGCCTCTGCTTTGGCAAGTTCCGGTTCTACATAACAGTTATTTAATACCGTCAGAGAATTCGGATTCAGATTCAGACTTCCATCCTCTTTGTTATAAACCCCTTTTTCCTCATCCACAATATTCTCGTAGAGACGGCATTCCACCTGTACGGCGGTCTTTGCAGCTACCCAGTGAATGGTTCCTTTTACTTTTCTTCCATCCGGTGAATTACCGCCTTTGGATGCAGGATCATAGGTACAATGAATGACAGTAATATTTCCCTCTTCATCTTTTTCCACATCTGTACAAGTTACAAAATATGCATTCATCAGACGTACTTCATTGCCCGGATACAGACGTTTGTACTTCTTAACCGGCACTTCCATGAAGTCTTCTCTTTCAATGTACAGTTCTTTTCCGAAAGGTACGCTTCTGCTTCCCAGTTCCGGATTTTCCATGTTATTCGGTACTTCCAGTTCTTCGATCTGATCTTCCGGATAATTATCGATCACCAGTTTCACAGGATCCATAACTGCCATCATACGTGGACGTTTCATTTTCAGGTCTTCACGGATACAGTATTCCAACATCGCATAATCTACAGAACTGTTTGCTTTTGATACACCGCACAGTTCCACAAACATTTTGATGGATTCCGGTGTAAATCCGCGTCTGCGAAGTGCAGCAATGGATACCAGACGAGGATCATCCCATCCGTCTACAATTCCTTCTTCCACCAGTTTTTTGATATAACGTTTTCCGGTTACTACATTGGTCAGATAGAGTTTGGCAAATTCGATCTGTTTTGGTGGATGTGGATATTCCAGTTCTCTTACCACCCAGTCATAAAGAGGTCTGTGATCCTCAAATTCCAGTGTACAGATGGAATGGGTGACTCCTTCAATGGCATCTTCAATCGGATGTGCAAAGTCATACATCGGATAAATGCACCATTTATCTCCGGTATTGTGGTGGGTCATATGTGCCACACGGTAGATTACCGGGTCTCTCATATTGATATTCGGAGATGCCATATCAATTTTTGCACGAAGCACTCGGGAACCATCTTCGAATTCTCCGTTTTTCATACGTTCAAACAGATCGAGATTTTCTTCTACACTTCTGTTTCTGTAAGGACTTTCCTTTCCAGGTTCCTTCAGCGTTCCTCTGTATTCACGGATTTCATCTGCTGATAAATCACAGACAAAGGCTTTTCCCTTTTTAATCAGTTTAATGGCTGCTTCGTACATCTGATCAAAGTAGTTTGAAGCAAAGTACAGACGATCTTCCCAGTCTGCACCAAGCCATTTAATATCATTTTTAATGGATTCTACAAATTCTATCTTTTCCTTTGTTGGATTTGTATCATCAAAACGCATATTAAATTTTCCATTATATTTCTGAGCCAGCCCGTAATTAAGCAGAATGGATTTTGCATGACCAATATGCAGGTATCCGTTTGGTTCCGGCGGAAAACGGGTACATACTTCATCATAAACACCTTCTGCCAGGTCTTTGTCTATAATCTGTTCAATAAAGTTTTTTCCTGTTAATTCTTTTTCTGTATCTTTTTCCACTCTGGTTTCCTCCAATTTTTTCAAGTCTAAGGATAATACTACCATAAAACCTGTAAATTTCAAAGGTTTTCTAAGAAATTTTTTATCAGGCTTTCCCGTCTCATTCCAGCCCAGGCATCCGATTTCTTAATCTGCCAACATAAAATTCACCATTGCAGTAGCCAGAAGCTTTCCTGTATTCTGTGATCTGCATTCTGTATGAATATTAGCCAGATGTCGCCCGATTCTGTCTGCTTTTGCAGTAACCAGTAATGCATCACCTGCTGTGGCTGGCAAAAGATAGTTAATATTCAGATTAATCGTCGGTGTCACTTTGCATCCCGTAAGATTTCTTACCAAAGCACCACTGGTGGTATCAATGGATGCTGCAATCAATCCGCCATGCATGGTAGACATGTGATTCAACTCCCAATCCTGTACCGGCCAACGAAGGGTCAGTGTCTTTTCCTGTGGATCACAGGCATAAAATTCCAGTGCCATTTTCCGGTACAGATGTTCCGGATTATCCGGATACATACCGACAATATCTGCCTGTACTGCCGCTTCCATGTCCTGCTGCTTCTTTTCTTTTGTCTGCGTTTCCATTTTCTCGTTCTCCATTCGTCTTTAATATTTAATATTCAGTAAGGTGAGACCTCTTGCCGGTGCAGTAAATCCAGCCCGGGTTCTGTCCTTTGCCAGAAGAATCGCTTCCATCTCTTTCGGATCCCGTTCTCCTCTTCCCACTTCGATCAAAGTTCCGGTAAGAATCCGTACCATGTTGTAGAGAAACCCATTTCCCGTAAAAGTAATGGTAATTTCTCCGGGATATTCTTCGATTTTTATTTCATATATGGTTCTGACTGTTGATTTCTTCATTTTTTTATTGGTACAGAAACTTTTAAAATCATGCGTTCCCTCTAATTTTTCTGCTGCTTCTCTCATTCGATCTCCACACAATTCTTCATGCAGCGGATAGAGATACTTTCGTTCAAATACATTTTTATGTTCCCCTGTGCCGATTCTGTACTGATAGGTTTTCTCTTTCGCAAGCAATCTGCTGTGAAAGCGCTCATCTACCTGTGTCACATTCCTGATTTCAATATCTTCCGGCAGATAATGATTCAGATAACTACAGATTTCCTGACAGGTTTTCTCTGTATCCATATGCACATGAGCGACCTGCCCTCTGGCATGTACCCCGGCATCTGTACGACCTGCCCCATCAATTTCTATCTCTTCCCCAATCATTCTGGATAGCACTTCTTCAATTTTTCCCTGTATGGTATTCTCTGTCCGTTTCTGCCGCTGCCATCCCTCGTATCGGGTTCCATCGTATTCAATATCCAGTCTGTAATTCATTCTATTCCTTTCTAAAAGCAGCTTCCTCTGCATATTTCATAAGCTGCTCCATATCTTCGTACGTAAGTCCGTACCAGGTTTCCAGAAGCTGCAATTCTTTTGTAATCGTCGTATGACTCACCGTCCGGTTATCCGTGTTTACAGTAATCGGAATTCCCTGTCTGTAAAATTCCATAAAGGGATAATCTTCCCTTGATGGAATCGCTTTTGTCTGAAGATTGCTGGTTGGACACAGTTCCAGGAAAATACGATGCTCCCTGCAATACTCCATAAGTTTCTGATCTTTTCGAATCGCAATTCCATGCCCGATTCGTTTTGCCCCAAAAGCAATGGCATCCTTTACGCTTTGCACACTTCCACACTCTCCGGCATGAATGGTAAATGGAATCCCCAGTTTCTTTGCCGTTTCAAACATTTCTTTATGAAGCGTAACCGGAAAACCTGCCTCATCCCCTGCCAGATCAAGGGCTGCTACTCCATCGTTCCTGTATTCTGCCGCAATTTTTGCAAGTTCCACATTTTTTTCCACCGGCATGTGGCGCATACCGCAAAGAATCAACGTTCCCTCTGTTCCATATTTTCTATGCCCTTCTTTTAGTCCGTCCAAAGCACCTTCTATAATCTCTTTGCAATTTAAGGATTCATGAACCGATAAAAATGGTGCAAAACGGATTTCCATGTAGACGACATTTTCCTTCGCCCCATCTCCCATAAGCTCCGTCACAGCAGTTGTAAAACACTTCTGATCTGTCAGGCAGGACAAAGGCAGATCAAATTTTTCCAGATATTCTTTTAAACTCCTGCAATCCTCACGGACCCGAAGTCTTGACTCCAGATCCTCAACATTTCCCAGATCTGCACCTGTCATCCTGGCAAGTTTTAAAATCACACGTTTGGAAAGAGAGCCATCCAGATGACAATGTAAATCATATTTTTTCAGTCTGCTGAAATCCATATGTATCCCTTCTTCTTTTTTTCTCATCATAACACGTTCCATCCAAAATAACAATTTTCATTCACGGAATTTCTGCGGATAAACAATTTCTTTTCCCAGAAAAAACAATGCGATCAGATTCGGAATCGCCATAAGTCCGTTCAAGGTGTCCGACAATTCCCAGATTATTCCCGGTGTCATCACACAACCGGGAAAGGTGAGAAAAATATAAATCATTTTATAGGCAGCGGCCCCTTTCCTTCCTCCCAGATATGCTGCTGTTCGTTCTCCGAAACAGGACCATCCGATGATCGTAGCAAAGGCAAACAGCAGGGTTGCACATGCCAGAATCTGTTCTCCAAAAGGAATGACGGTGGAAAATGCACGCCCGGTCAACGTTGTCCCATCGATACTCAAAAATCCACACGCCGGATCATACACACCACTGACAAGAATCACAAGCGCAGTAACTGTACATACAATCATCGTATCTGCAAAAATCTCTGCAATTCCCCACATTCCCTGTATCTCTGGATTTTTTACATCGGACTGTGCATGAGCGATCACTGAGGAACCAAGACCTGCTTCGTTGGAAAAAATCCCTCTTGCTACTCCTGTCTGCAAAGTTTTTCCAACCGTATAACCCGCGATTCCCCCACACATAGCTCCCGGATGAAAAGCTTCTGTCACCATACAGAGAAATGCCCATCCGATTCTCTCGCGATGCATTGCAAGTACAAAAACGGCTGCTGACAGATAAAGAACTGCCATAACAGGAACCAGCTTTTCTGTCCATGCAGCAATCCGTTTCATCCCTCCCATAAGCACATAAGCCACTGCCCCTGTTGCGGCTATACCGGTAAGCACAGGAGAAATATGAAAAGCAGATTCCAACCCCTTTGCCATAGCGTTTCCCTGAACCATATTTCCCATTCCAAAAGAAGCTCCGATACAGCAAAAAGAAAAACATACCGCCAGCCATCTGCAGGAAAGCCCCCGATCCATGTAAACCATAGCACCTCCCACCCACTGACCATTTCTGTCTTTGTATCGATATCGGATTCCCAGATAATTTTCTGCGTAGTTGGTCATCATTCCCAAAAAAGCAGATACCCACATCCAGAATACAGCCCCTGGCCCTCCTGTCATAATTGCAGCCGCCACACCGGTAATATTCCCGGTTCCCAATGTCGCTGCAAGAGCCGTACAAAAGGACTGAAACTGCGAAACTGCATGCGGTTCCTCTGTTTTTCGTGTCTCTTTTTTCAAAAACAGAGAACCGAAAGTAGCCAGAAACCATTGCTTTCCATGCGTCAATGGAAAAAAGCCCGATTCTATCGTAAACCGAATACCAGTCGCCAGAAAAAATACAAGCATTCCGGGGCTCCAGACAAAAGCGTGGATTCTATGTAAAATCTGAATCATAAAATGCTGCCTCACCCTATAACAGTTCAAAGCAGTATATGAAAAAACTGCCCCGGTTATCCCGGAGCAGTTTAAATTTTTTCAAAAAGAATTTCTTATTCGAAAGCTTTTCCAACAGAACCGAACAGTTCCATTTTTTCTTTAATTGTAGCACAGATTGCTTCGAAACCTGGTTTTAACAGTTTACGTGGGTCATATCCTTTTCCTTCGTTGTCTTTTCCAGCTTCGATGTATTCACGTGTAGCTGCTGTGAAAGATAACTGGCATTCTGTGTTAACGTTGATTTTGGATACACCTAAATCAATTGCTTTTTTGATCATGTCAGCAGGAATACCTGTACCACCGTGAAGTACCAGAGGCATTTCTCCTGTCAGTTTCTGAATATTATCCAGAACGTCAAAACGAAGACCTTCCCAGTTTGCAGGATATTTTCCATGGATATTTCCGATACCTGCTGCAAGCATATCTACGCCCAAATCTGCGATCATTTTACATTCTTTCGGATCTGCACATTCGCCCTGTCCGATTACGCCGTCTTCTTCGCCGCCGATGGAACCAACTTCAGCTTCCAGAGATAATCCAAGACCTTTACATACACCTGCTAATTCTTTTGTTTTTTCAACGTTTTCTTCGATTGGGTAATGAGAACCATCGAACATAATGGATGAAAATCCTGCTTTGATACATTTGTAGCATCCTTCGTAAGTACCATGATCCAGATGCAGAGCAACCGGAACTGTGATGTTCAGTTCTTCGATCATAGCTTTTACCATATCTGCAACGGTTTTAAATCCAGTCATGTATTTACCTGCACCCTCGGATACACCCAGGATAATCGGGGATTTGCATTCTTCTGCTGTTAACAGAGCTGCTTTTGTCCACTCCAGGTTATTGATGTTGAACTGTCCTACTGCATAATGTCCTGCTTTTGCTTTTTTTAACATTTCTGCTGCTGATACTAACATATTACTGACCTCCAATAATGAATTCTCGCCTTCCGCTTAATGAAACCAACAAAAAATTCCCACCCTCAGAAAATTTTCTGTTTTTTGTACAGAAAGTACGATTTGTTACTATTATAACACATTTCGCTTTTCTGGCAAGCTTTTCTTGTTACATTTTTGACTATTTTCGTGATACAAAAGCTGGTAACCCATCGGTTCCAAGAGGAAGCTTCACACTTCCCTGAATAAGAGGCAGGGCATATACCAGGAATTCATCACTGATATCGGATCCATCTTCTGTGATCCAGGATAACGGTACCGTCTTTTCTTTGTTACAGATTTCATTGACATCCTCAAGTCCCGGAACCATTGCATAAGGAAGATCACTGGTACGAACATAAGATACCATTTTTCCGGTTTCTCCCTTTAATGCTGCGCGCACACCAAATTCACCTGCAATTACGGCTTCTTTCTGGTCTGTTTCAGAAATCATGGCAGCAGAACATCTCTGAGAAACATTCAGCTCTACAGAACGCGCCTTTACGCCCAGTCGATTTCTTACAAGATTTTCCAGATACTTGCCGCATCCTGCCAGCATTTTGTGTCCGAAGCTGTCTGTTCCTACACTGTTATCGTATTCACAGATAAATGTACCGTCTTTGTCTTTGATTCCTTCTGATACACATACAATCACATTTGGATTTTTGCTGAAGCATGCTTCTATTTTCTCCAGAAATGCTTCCTGGTCAAAAGCAGTTTCCGGTAAATAGATCAGCAACGGATTATCTCCTGCTGTCTTTCTTGCAAGAACCGAAGCTGCTGTCAGCCATCCTGCATGACGTCCCATGATTTCTACGATTGTTACCGATTTTTTCTCATATACATTGGCATCCAGTACGATTTCACGAACCGTAGAAGCCACATATCTTGCCGCACTTCCGAATCCCGGTGTGTGGTCTGTTAATACCAGGTCATTGTCAATCGTTTTCGGCTCTCCGATCACACGGATATCACTTCCGATCTTTTCTGCATATCTGGAAAGCTTACTGACTGTATCCATGGAATCATTTCCTCCGATATAGAAGAAATAACCGATATTCATTTCTTCGAACTTTTCAAATAAACGCGGATATACCGGATCCTCCAGATCCTCCGGCAGTTTATATCTGCAGGAACCCAGATAAGCACCCGGTGTGGTTTTTAATCCTTCCAGCATCGTTCCCGGAAGTGCTTCTCTGAAATTCAAGGTATTTCCCTGAAGAAATCCCTCGATTCCATTCACCATCCCGTAAACTTCACCGATTCTTCGGTCCTGTCTGAGTCCCTCAGAAACCACTCCGTAAAGGCTGCTGTTGATAACTGCTGTCGGTCCTCCGGACTGTCCTACAATAAGATTCTTTTTTTCCTGATTCATGTAAAAATACCCCTTTCACAAATTCTCTCTGAAGAAAATCATACCATAATTACAGAAAAAATGCCATCAGAAATTTACCGAAGGTTCCTGCAAAAGCAAGCCCAGAAGATTATTTCCAAGGAACTGGCGCATTTTCATTTTCTGTTCCTCCCCTTTTTCATCTGAACCGGTAAGATAGATGAAATACCCCAGAAAACTCTGCATCAAAAGAATCCTGACTTGCTCATCACAAAATGCACTATGAATGCTTCCCTCCTCTTTGCCACTGTTCAGAACCATATCCAATGTCTGCTTCACATACCGGCTTAGTTCTCCACATTTTTTAAGTTCCCGTCCAAAATTTTCCTTAATCATGCAGGATTGTTTGCTGAGTCGGAAAATCTGCTGACAGCAGCGATCCTTGCACACTACATTTTCCACAAAATCAAATATGGCATCCAGCTGTTCTCTCAGACTTGTCTTCTCCTGTATCTTCTTTAACACAGCCTGAAAATGCTGATTTCCTATCCAGAAAAGCGCTTTTGCGATTAATTCCTCTTTACTGGAAAAATATTCATAGGCGGTTCCCTTTCCAACACCTGCACGACTGGTGATATCGGATACCTTCATGGAATAAATATCCATCCCCTCTTCAATCAGTTCGATCACTGCCTGAAACATCAGCCGTTCTTTTTCACAAAGTTTCTTCTCCATCCACAAGTCTCTCCTCATCTCTCTTATAGTTCCGACGATTCAAAATATCATAAATACAAGGCACTACGAAAAGCGTCAGCAAGGTTCCATAAATCAGTCCTCCGATCGTGACGATTGCCATAGGCTGTACCATATCGGCTCCCATGCCAACTCCCATCGCCATAGTCAGAAGTCCGAGAATCGTAGTCAGCGCTGTCATAACAATCGGACGAAGACGGGATTTTCCTGCTTCTGCAATTGCTTTTCTCTTTTCCATTCCTTCTTTTCTTAACTGATTGATATAATCAACCATAACGATACCATTGTTTACGATAATACCGGACAACATGATAAATCCGATCATTGCCACTACACTCACCGGTTTATTCGTCAGAATCAATCCCAGAAATCCGCCTGTGAAAGCAAGAGGAATCGTAAACATAATGATAAAAGGAGATAAAAGTGACTGGAACTGTGCCACCATGATCAGATACATAAAGACAAGTGCCAGTGCCAGCATCAGCATCAGCTGTCCCATTGCCTCATTAATCGTTTCATCTTCTCCCTGCATTTCTGCAGTATATCCTTCCGGCATCTCATATGCATCCAGAACTTTCTGTACCTCTTTACTTACCAGACCAATGTTGTATCCGGAAGCAATCTCAGCAGTCACAGACATATAGCGGGACTGACCATCGCGATTGATTGCCTGGGGACTGACGGAGTCTTCAAATTCAGCAATATCCCCGATTCTAATCTCCTTTGTTTCTCCGGAAGCATCCGTTATCTCAATGGTGAGATCTGCCAGATCTTCTCTGGTCAGTTTCTCATCCGTTTCACTTCTGACATAGACATCATAATCCTTTGCAGCAGTAGAAATCGTTGTAGCAGATGATGCCTCTGCAAGACGTTTGCTCACTTCCTGAAATACTTGTGCAACAGTCAGATTATTCCGCATGGCCTTCTCTTTCTCCACCACAATTTTATACTGTGCATCCGTTTCTTCCATACCGTCATACACATTCTGGGTGCCTTCTACTTTTTCAATTTTCCCTGCCAGATCTGCTGCAACAGACTGAAGCGTTTCCAGATCTTTTCCCTTAATCTGTATGCTGATTCCACTTCCTCCAAGGGCACTCATATCCATATTTGAAGTAGAAACCGACAATTCACAGTCTTTTATATCTTTTGTTCTTTTTAAAATTTCTTTTTCCAGCTGTTTTCCGGAAAGTTTTTTATCTTCTTTCAGAACCAGGTACATGGTAACTTCATTGGTAGAGGTTCCACTCAACGACATCGTAGATCCGCCTGCCATAGCACCGATCGTTTCAATGTCTTCCAGATCTTCTATTTTTTCAATTACTTCATCGGATTTGGCTGCCGTTTTCTCAAGAGGCGTTCCTTTCTCCATTGTCAAGGTAATGGTTGCCTGTGTACTTTCCATCGACGGGAAAAATTCAGTACCTTTGCTTATGGAAAGGAACATGCTTCCCAGGAACAATGCAAGTGCACCGAGCAGTACCCATCTTTTCTGTTTTAATGCTTTCAGGATCAGATTTTCATAAAGATTCTGTATCTTTCCCAGCGTTTTTATCTGTTTTGCTTCGGAATGTCTGAGCATTCCTGCTGACATCATAGGTACCAGTGTTAATGCAACGACCAGACTCGCAAGAAGGGAATAAGTAATGGTCAATCCCATGTCAACAAAGAGCTGTCTTGTAATTCCTTCTGTGAACACAACAGGCGCAAATACACAGATTGTCGTTAATGTAGAAGATGCAATTGCACCTGCAACCTGTCCGGCTCCCTCTACTGCCGCTTTTCTTGCGGGAATTCCAAGACCTCTCATCCGGTAGATATTCTCGATTACAACAATGGAATTATCCACCAGCATACCGACTCCAAGTGCAAGTCCGGAAAGAGAAATAATATTTAGCGTCACACCGGAAAAATACATCAGTACAACCGCAGCAACCACACTGATCGGAATGGAGCAGGCAATGACAAAGGTAGGCTTTATATCTCTCAGGAAAAGAAGCAGCACAAAAATTGCCAGAATTCCTCCGTAAATCATATTTTCAAGAACAGAATTTACCACCAGATCAATATAGATTCCCTGATTCATCAAAGTAGTAAAATGCAGCCCTTCTTCCTCTTTTTCAAGATTTTCCATTCGTTTCAGAATCTTGTCCGTTACATCCCCCGTGGAATATCCGGTCTGTTTCTCCACGGAAAGCATCACTCCGGGATTTCCGTTGATTTTTGCATATACCTCGGAAGAGTTATCTTCTACTGTGATATCTGCCACATCCGACAGCTTGATAGAAGGCAGGCCATCGATGTCCAGATCCATAAGAATCAGATCCCCGAGGGATTCCACATCCTGTACTTTATCTCCTACCCGTACCAGATAATCTTTTCCCTCTTCGGTCACGTAACCGGCTGGCATAGAAAAGTTTTCTGCTGTCAGAATTCCCTTTACCATATCTGAAGTCAGAATGGTATTCAGATCTGCTTTCTCCTGTGCCTGTTCCTTTGCATCAGAAAGCTGTTCCTTTCCCTGATCCAGTTGTGCCTGTGCAGTCTCCAACTGTGCAGAACCCATGGCTATTTTATTGGCTGCGGAACTAAGCTGTATAGAACCCAACAGTTTCTGTGTTTCCAGCTCAATCTGTGCAGCCGTCATCTGTGACTGCCCGGAAGCGATCTGTGCTTTGGCATCTTCCAGCATTTTCTTTCCTGCATCTAACTGTGCCTGTCCCTGTGCAAGTTGTACCTTTGCATCTGCAATTTCCTGCAGCCCTGTATTGGCTGTTTCAATTCCCTGATCAATGACATCCGGATTCAACTGTGCAAGCTGTTCTTCTAATTGGGAAAGCTGCACTTCCAGTGATTCTTTCTGTCCCTGGGCCTGTTCCAGAGCCGTGTTCAACTGCTGCAATGTTTCCTGCCACTGTTCTTCTGTCATCCCCTCCGGTTTTTCTGTCATGCCTTCTATCTGCTGCTGCAGATTTTCAATCTGTGCATCAATGGCAGCAATTGCATCCTGAAGCCGCTGCTGTCCCTCTTGGGCCTGTCCGATCTGATTCTTGGTTTCTGTCAGACGCTGAATGGTTTCATTCAGCATAGTTTCGGTCTCTGTCAACAGTTTTTTCTGTGTATCCAGTTCCGCCTGCTTGCTTTCCAGATTTTGCAGCTGAATGTCTACTTCTGCTGCATTCTTCGTCAATTCGCTTTGTGCCTGTCCCAGCTGTGCACTTCCCTGACCAATCTGAGAGGCAGCTTCATCTTGTCCTTTTTCCAGTTGCGTTTGTGCTTTTTCCAGCTCTGCTTTCCCACTGTCTAATTCCGACTGGGCATCTTCCAGTTCCTGTTCCTTTTCTGAAAACTGTCCGGCAATCGCATCCTGTACTTTCTGGTTCATGGCATCCAGTTTTTCCTGATTGATTTCCACCTGGATACGCTCTGTAACATCTCCGCTTACAGACACGCGTGCCACACCGTCAATACTCTCGATGTCCGGTAATATCGCTTCTTCCATATAATCCGTTACCTGAGAAGCCGTTTTTCCTTCCACATCTGCAGCAACCACAATAATCGGCATCATGTCCGGATTCAGTTTCATGATAATCGGATTTCCCACCGTATCATCCCAGTATCCCTTGATCTGATCCAGATTCTCCCGCATTTCCAGCGTAACCGAATCCATATTGGTTGTTTCTCCAAATTCCAGAATCACCATGGAAACATTTTCTCTGGAAACCGAACTTACATTTTTAATATTACTGACTGTGGCCATACTCTGCTCAATGGGCTTCGTAACTGCTTCTTCCACAGCTTCCGGACTGGCTCCGGGATAAGTCGTCATAACAATTGCATAAGGCAGATTCATACTTGGAAGCAGATCTGTATTCATCTTTGTAAAGGAAACAACTCCCAGTATAAGAACCAGTACCACTGCAACGACTACCGTATACGGTTTCTTTACACTAAATCGTGATAACATAAACATCCTCCTGTCTTTTATTCTGACCGACCGGTCAGTCTGTATCAAATTTATTATAATTCTTCTCCTTCTCAACTGTCAAGAACAAAGCGTTTCTTTGTGACTCTTTGCATGCGCACGGGTCGCATCCCCACAAAAAAAGTAGCCCTCATCTGAGCGCTACTTTTTTTGTGCATCGATTTTCTCCGCCAGATCATTGAGATAAACCCAGCGATCCATCTTCTCTTCCAGTTCCTGTTCTGCTGCTTCCTTTTCTTCTGACAATTGAGAAAGTTTCAGAGAATTGGTTGCATTTGCAAGCATTTCCCGATCCAGATTTTCTATTTTCTGTTCCAGCTTTGCAATATCCTCGTCAATGGTTTCATATTCTTTCTGTTCTTTATAAGAAAATTTCAGCTTTACCGGTCGATTCTGTTTCCAGTCTTTTCCGGTATTTTCTTTCTTTTCTTTTTTTGGTTCCACGGTATCTGTATTTTGCAAAACCTGTCTTGTTTTTCTCGCTTCTATATAATCTGTATATCCACCTTCATACTGCTGCAAATTTCCCTGTCCGTCGAGTTCAAAAATACGGTCTACGACATTGTCCAGGAAATAACGGTCATGAGAAACGGTAATCACAATCCCGGAAAAAGAATTCAGATAATCTTCCAGTATCGTCAAAGTCGGGATATCCATATCATTGGAGATTTCATCCAGAATCAGACAATTTGGTGCTGCTATCAGCACACTTAACAGATACAGCCTTTTCTGTTCTCCACCGGAAAGTTTGGAAACCGGTGCATATTGCATATCCGGTGTAAAGAGAAAGCGTTCCAGCATCTGGGAAGCAGTGATTCTTCCATCTCTTGTAGGAACATATTCTGCAATATTCTTAATATAATCAATGACTCGTCTGTCCGTATTCATATCCGGAATTTCCTGGGCAAAATATCCGATTTTTACCGTCTCGCCAATTTCCACCTGTCCCTGATCCGGTTCTACCAGACCAGCAATCATTTTTAATATCGTCGATTTTCCACACCCATTTGGACCTACAAATCCCAGTCGCTGATTTCGAAGAACAATATAGTCAAAATCACGAATCAGCGTACGGTCTCCATAACTTTTAGTAATCTGATGCAGTTCCACAGTTTTCTTTCCCATTCTGGTCTCGACAGAATCCAGTTCCAATGTCTGTTCCACAACCAGTGGTTTTCCGGCCTTTAATGCCTCCAGCCTTTCCAGTCTGGCACGCTGTTTGGTACTTCTTGCTCTGCATCCACGTTTCGCCCATTCCAGTTCCATACGCAGCACACTTTGCCGCTTTCTTTCGGAAGCCAACTCCATTTCTTCTCTCTGTGCTTTCATTTCCAGAAATTTTGAATAATTGGCCTCATAACTGTAAAGTTTCCCATGAGAAATTTCCAGAATTTTATTCGTAACCTTATCCAGAAAATACCGGTCATGCGTAACCATAATCAAAACACCCTTATACCGGTTCAGATACTCCTCCAGCCAGGTAAGCATCTCACTGTCCAGATGGTTCGTTGGCTCATCAAGCAGAAGAATATCAAAAGAACCTGTCAGCACCTTTGCCAATGCCACTTTCTTTCTCTGTCCTCCGGAGAGGTGTTCCACCGGCTGATCATGATCTGTAATTCCCAACTGATTCAATGCACTCTTTGCCTCACTTTGTGCTGTCCAGTCAAAAGGATCTATATCATCCAACACATAAGAAAGCACGGTTGCGTCAGCCGGGAACTCCGGATTCTGTGACAAATATGCAAGGCGAATCCCGTTTTGTTGGATAATCTGCCCTTCATCCGGTTCTTCCAGACCGGCAATGATATTCAGCATCGTCGTTTTCCCTGTACCATTCAGACCGATGATACCGATTTTATCTCCTTCCTGAATCCCATAAGAAACATCATCGAAAATCTTTTTGTCTCCAAATATTTTACTGACATGTTCTATATTTAATATGTTCATTGTTGTATGCACTCCTTAACTGTTCCATTCCTGTTGATTCCAGCTAAGTTTACTACATTTTCGGCCTTTCGTCTATCTCTTTCCTGCCGGCTTATTCTCAATTATTATTGGAACATTTTTCTGCATCGATTGCAAGAACAAGCATCAGCGCTTCCAATGCGTTCTCCGGATTTGGAATATCAATCATGTACGTATCGGTCCAATTGAATAACTGTTTCGATACCTCTGCCACACATCTTCTGTTACGATCATAAACCCGATAATCCCATCCGAAAAAATCTCCTTCTACCTGCCATCCATTATAATCGATTTGAAATTTCGGTTTCAAAAAAGAAAATTCTTTTGTAATACAACCAATCTTTTCATTCACGATATAGATTTCAAATCTTGGCAGAAAAGAAAATACACGTTCCTGCACGGTTCCGATTTTATTTCCGTAAGCATCAAAAATCTTAAGACAATGTCCCCAGGAAAGCTGTCCTTTTACTGTAAATATTGTATTTCCGGATTCATCATAAATATCATAACTGTCAAACCACGAAAACAGTCTCTGTTTGAATAATAATTTCATCTCTTCTTCTCCTGTGATCCAGTGACAGAGATTTTCTGATTCCCTGTCCTGTGCAAGCTCTGATTCTCACTTATTTCATCAACTTCGGTACCACCAAAGATACTGCTCCAAGAATCAGAAGCACCGGAACTGCAAGCTTGATCAACCCCACAAACACAAGACCGATCAACACCAATGGAAGCAGCACTACCGCACATACAATTTTTGAAATCCCCCATGCTGCTTTCACCGAAAAAATCAAAATTTTTCCAAATACCAAAAACAATAAAACGGTAAATAGTAAAGTCAACATTTCTTCTTTCTCCTTTCCTTCCGATGATATTTCTTATTATATCTGGATTTTCTGTTCGGATAAACGGTATTTTTACAGAAATAACACTGTCTATTTTCCTGTTTTTCAGGTAAAATACAAATTTTCTTTCTATCCTTGAACGATATCTTTTCTTTTTGACTGATATCCGATATAATAAAACAAAAGAATAACACAAATGAGGATACAAACTATGGGAAGAAAATCACTGAAAGAGAATAAGAACATTTACCAGCTCAGCCGCGAAGATATGAATTATTCACGTGAAACTGCCGCCGAAAAACTGGGTTTCATCTCTTCCGACCGTATTGAAAAAATAGAAAATGAAAAAACTCTGCCGCATCCGGAAGAAATTCTTGCAATGGCAAACTGCTATAAGACACCTTCCCTTTGCAACTATTTTTGTTCTCATGAATGTCCCATCGGAATCGAATACGTACCCGAAATCAAAACAAAGGAACTTTCTCAAATCACACTGGAAATGCTGGCGACACTCAATAAACTTGTGCATGAAAAAGAACGACTCATTGAAATCACCGTAGATGGGGAACTTTCAGAGGATGAACTGCCGGATTTTCTGAAAATCAAAGAAGAACTGAAAAAAATGGCACTGGCGATTGATTCCCTTAACCTCTGGCTGGATCAGACCATTGCTTCCGGAAAACTGGATAAAAATCTGATGTCAGACATCAAATCTTAAATTTCCGTTATGGGCGGAAAAATTCTTGACTATGAAGCAAAAACGATTTTACGAGAAGGGATTCAACAGGGAGTCCTGCGATGAATTTCAAAAATACTTAACAAAAGAGAATTCAATTTTAGACAAAAACTAATAAAACTTGAAAACCTGAGGATAGAAACAGGCTTATTCTACTTCTGAAAACGAATCTCTGTACTGGCTTTCCTGTGTGTATACAGGAAAGCCAACTTTTTTATTTCCTTTCAATTTTTTAGATAATCTCTAATTAATAGGATAAAGTTATAACTCGGTATTCTATTTTGATATTAGTCAGAAAAAAGATACTATGTTAGTATACTATCAGATTTACAAACAATTTACCGCTAAAGGAGTCAGAATATGAGCAATCGTGTGAAACAGATATTATGTTTTGGAGATTCAAACACCTGGGGATATAATGGTGTTACCGGGAAGAGACTTCCCTGGGGAGTCAGATGGACAAGTTTACTTCAGCAAAAGATGGGAATAGAGAATTTTCATATCATTGAAGAAGGATTATGTGGAAGAACTACTGTATTCGAAGATCCACTGCGCAAAGGCAGACGTGGAACAGAACTTTTGCCTGTGTTATTAGAAACTCATGCACCGCTCGATGCAATCATTATCATGCTTGGAACGAATGACTGCAAAACAATTTTTGGTGCATCTGCGGAAGTGATTGGAAAAGGGATCCTTTGTCTCCTGGATCAGATTCGAGAATATGCACCAAAAGCAAAAGTTCTGTTGATTTCTCCAATTTATCTGGGCGAAAAAGTCTGGCAGGAAGGTTATGACACAGAATATTCAAAGGCTTCCATAGAAGTATCAAAAAATCTGGAGATTGTATATGAAAAGATAACTTCTGAAAGGAATATTGGATTTATGAAGGCCTCTTCCTATGTAAGTTGCTGCGAAGAAGATCAACAGCATTTGGATGAAACCGGTCATGCAAAATTTGCGGAAGCTGTGTATGAGAAACTCAAATTTGGCTGTTTCTTTAAAAAAAGCTAAATCACGAAGTCACAGTTTTAGCTGTTGATGAATTTCAAGCAGTCTGTAAGGCCGACGACTATGTAGAATTCGATTATTATGGTGTAAATGTTGTACGATTTTATATAGGTAAAGATATTGAAATAGATGGTAAAAAAACCTATATACCGTGTAGATACGGAATGGGGGAGGGCGTAAAAAATCTTGTGTCTTTGGAAAGTAAATCTTTCTGATAAGAATTGG
>OBLI01000132.1_pt1 | contig 78342 bp, 54 predicted proteins | sample 1519701 | NCBI WGS metagenome assembly OBLI01 (sample SAMEA3663005, study PRJEB22513) | pig gut metagenome | biome: pig gut; feature: pig-associated habitat; material: faeces | place: France | collected 2012
GGGTCGCCGCTGATGAAGGCCGCGTCGTCATCGTTGCCAATGCCTCCGCATAGAGATGCCCAGATGGTATTGACCCAAATCTTGGAGCCCTGTGCAATGATTTCCTGGCATACCTTGTCGAAGGTACCGTCCTCTGACTGCCAGCAGACCTCGTAGGCGAGAGGGACGACATTGCGCTCCATATAGGAGTTGTAAAGTTCAATGCCGGCAGGCTTCTGTATGTCCACAATCGGCATGTACATCATATTGTGCACGTGTCTTGCCTCGTGCTCCGCAACTACGTCAATGGATTTCTTGCCCTTGATGAGGAGCTGGTCTGTGACACCGAGCCTCTCGGATATTTCAAGAACCTGGTCGTAGAACTCGTAGCCCTGGTCAACATTGACACAAATCCTGTCCTTGCATATCCACAGGGCCTCCTCGAGGGTGAGAATGCGGCAGGTGTCGGTGACTACGCCGTGCGCCCTTTTCAACTTGAGCTGTTTCAACTCGGCCAGAGTGAAGTCGCTTACAGGGCCCTTGCCGTTGGTGCAGCGATCCAATGTCCTGTCATGGGACAATACGAGTACGGAGTCCTTCGTCATCTTCAGGTCGAGCTCCATAATGTCAGCCCCCATATTGATGACTGACTCTATGGCCAGTGCGGAGTTCTCCGGAAAATTCCTCCAGTCGCCGCGATGGCATGCTACTACTACATAATCTGATTCCGGATTGTGAATCTGTGCGAGAATAGCTTCTGCCCTGTTCGCATATTCAGGGGCATTCTGACAGGCTGCCAGACCCAGTGCGGCCAGCCCTATAAGAAGTAATCGCTTCATAGTATGTTGAGTTTTAATTATTTACCGCGCAATTAAATGACTTGCTGCTTGCGCTTCCAGTTCAGTACCGGAAGTATGAAGGAGATGATGGCGGCGCCAATCCAGAAATAGCTTACGTAAGAGAAGTCGTGAACCTGAACCGTCTCGCCGGCGGCATTGACTTTCTCGATGATATTGCCGTCCAGAAGGAGACCGGTTATGATGTTCTGGATTCCGGCGGCGGCGTATGAGGCGAGGCCGACAATGCCGAGGGCCGCCCCGGTGGCCTTTCTCGGGACAAGGTCGATGGCCATAAGCCCGCCGAGGAAGGAAATAAGGACTCCGATTGCAATACCGAAGAGCACCATTGAGGTGACGATGACCCACTTGCTGTCGCCCCCGAAGAGGAAGAGGAACAATGCCAATGATTCCAGCACACCGGCAACGAAGGCCGGATACTTTCTGTCGCCCTTGAAGAGCACGTCAGAGAGCCATCCGGAAACGACGGTTCCGATGATGCCGAAAATAGGATTTATGCCAATGATGGCGGCGGCCTCCTTCAGGTCATAGCCCCTGGCTTCCTGGAGGAAGATGGTTCCCCATTCATTGATGGCATATCGGCTCATATACATGAATGCGGAGGAGAGTGCGAGAATCCAGACACCCGGATTCTTGATGACTGCTCTTTGCATCTGCCTTGTGAATTCCCTCTGGTCTGCCTTGGCCTTGCTTGCAGCGGCCCTGTCAGCCTCCAGTTCTTCACGGCTCTTCTCCCCGGCCAGGAGTTCAATCGGCTCAAGGCCCTTGCTCTCAGGCGTATCGTGGAGGAAAAGCAGGATGAGGACGATTCCGATGATGCCGGCTATGGCCGCTCCGAAGAATCCCCATTTCCAGCCGAATGCAGCCACGATGGATCCCACGAAGACAAATGACAATCCTTCTCCGATATTGTGCGAGGCACTGAAGAATCCGTAGTACGTGCCCCTGACCTTCAGCGGGAACCATCTGGAGAGTGCTACGATGGACGATGGCGCTCCCATTGACTGGGCCCAGCCGTTGAGTCCCCACATTATCGCGAAACTGAAGAATATGACCGATGATGAAATTCCGGCCCCGACGGCGGAGGCTCCGAGAATGCCCATCAGAAGGTTGGCAGCGACGGAAATGGTGAGGCCGAGGGCCATAAAGCGTTTGACATTGGCTGAGTCGGTGAGGAAGCCGTTTACCAGCTTGCCCACTGCATACATCCAGTACAGACAGGCGCCTATGATACCGAGCTGGGTGGCATTAAGGAGTCCGGCATCAATGAGAGGCTGCTTCATCACGCCCATTGACAGGCGGCAGACATAGTACAATGCATATCCGAATGTGACAGTGAGGAATGTCTGCATCCGTAGTTTCCTGTAGCATCTGTCCTGCTCCGGGGCAGGTACTTTCACGGATGATGGTCCGCTGATTTTAAAGTAATCTAGAAAGGACATATTGGCGGTCAATTTTAGTTGTGTCGTGGTTATGGGCGTAAATTTAATAAATTTTTTCTGCTCAACTTTAATATGACACTTCAGATTGCAGTTATGCCAAATTGGTCGTGGTGAATTTTTATGATGATTCATTTGCAACCACCGGGTTGCGTTAAGGATTGCTTAACTTCGCAAAGATATAATATTGCATACAATTATGAAGAAGTTGACCTATTTTCTGGCAGCTGCGATGGCGGTGTTTGCACTGGGCGCCTGTGGAGGCAGGGGTCACGTTGCGGATTCCGGCATTGTATCATGCGAAAATGATATTTGCGTTATGCGTCAATCGCTTTGGCTGAAGGTGTGTAAGGTTATTTATCTGATTACATAAGTGGCTGTTACCGGAAAATGGTCGGATTCTTTGTCTGCCCAGTAGCAGACATTGTATGCTTTTACGACAAAAGCCTTGTTAGGCGCATAAATCAACCAGTCACATGCATAAGTTGGATTTGGCGTCGGTACTGTCCACGGGGCCCCATCACTCAGGCAATTGACGGTGAAGTATCTTTGGAAGGCATCCATAGTGGCAGAGCCTCGTCTGGAATTCAGATCTCCACCCAATATGACGGGAAGGTCCAGCTGCTCTACATGAGAAAGAATTTCATTGATCTGAAGCAGACGGGCTGCGTCTTCGTACTTGTGATCCAAATGTGTGGTTGCGAAATAGAACTCTTTACCTTCTTTCGAGACTTTTACATAACCAAATGACCGGATATAATCACCTTTCTTTAATGCACTTAACTTGAAACTTTTTTCTTCGCAAATCGGATATTTTGAAAGAATGAGGTTTCCATAATCTCCTCCTGAAGGAATATCAAGTGCGTGGACAAAATAATAATATTTCATCCCTGTCAGTTCGGATAGTTTTTTAGGTGTATCCCATGGATTAATCTTAGTGTTCCGTTCTATTTCCTGAAGGGAAACGATGTCAGGGTTTTCTTTATTGATGACATCTGCAATTTTATCAATACCCATTTTACGGCCACTATAAGTGTTGTATGTCATTGCCTTTACCGTTACTTCTTCAGATTTGACTTTAGTGTTTTGAGCTGTCAAAGGTAAAGATAACAGACAATACATTAAAAACAGAGAGAAATGTTTTATTGAATTCATTTTTGAATTTTGACAATAAAATAATTTACTTAAGTTTTGCAAGTGCGAAACCACGTTTTTGAAGCTCCACAGGGTGAATACAAGTCCCTCCTGGAGAGGAGGGACTTATGACTTATAATTTTATGATGCAAACGTCATCAAGGAACCAGCGGTTAAATGCACCGTCTTCACCTTCTCCGGAAAACCTTAATCTTGTAGAGGAAGTAGCTCCTTTCACGATGAACCGGAAATTTGAGAAACTCTTGTAGTTCATTCCGGAAATGATCTTTGAAGATTCTCCATCTATTGTACCTCCGCCGATTACTTCTACCTTGAAATTGCATGAATCACCATTCTTGTCAGCAGCATCTGACATCATTGATCCTGTCTTGTACGCCATTGCTTTGAGGGTTACTTCAATGTCTGTTGTTTCTGCCAAAGAACTGAGGAATGGAGTCGTCAATTGTCCGGTCTTGCAGGAAAGTGCATTAGGGAGAGTCTCTTGGAAAGCAGCATTTCCGATTTGTACGTATCCTGGACGAGCGCTCACGTTTTCTCCGCTCCATCCTCCCTTTTCTTGTTCATTCCAGGAAGAGATGTCCTTTCCGGAGAATACGGTCATGTTTGTCAATTTGTCACTGTCGAGCAAATAATCTACGCCTCCATAGATTCTGTCAAATCCATCACTGAAAATCGCCTCTGAAGGGAAGTCCGTGATACTTTCTGAAGCCTGATCCAGTACTATCGCCGCATGAAGACGTCCTTCTCCTCCTTCTGTCGCTTTAGAATCTCCACCTATACGGATGTCATCTTTTTGCATGATACGCATATAGAGAGTTGCTCCTTTCTTGAGTTTGTCCTGAAGTGTGACCGGAACGGAGAAAAAGTGAGGAACGTTGCGCTTTTTGGCTGGAATCAGGAGTTCTCCGCATGTCCTCCATTCCACATTGTCAGTAGAACTTTGTACGATATAATTTCGTGGCGCATAGTTGGAACCTGTGACACTGCACGAAAACCACAAAGTCCCTGATATTGTTTCTGCGATAGGATACGTCAATAGAACGTATGGATACGGATTGGCGCAATCCCATAACTGGAGAGAGAAGATATTGTCCAGTTTATCGGCATTTACCCTGAACCGGACCCCATTGTTGTTGCCACTTGAAGATGCCTTGCTTCTGAAGAACGTCATTGTGACACCTGAACCGTCAGTAGGTTCTACAATCTGTTTTGCCGGCGGATCTGAAAGGAAATTGGTCCAATTTGAGCCGTCTGACATTCTCATCATGTTGTAGCACATGCCGTCAGCATCCGACGTGCCCTTCGCTTTGAACGAGAAGACATACGGGAGTCTGATTCCTGCGGCCGCTCCGAATCGATTGCCTGAAAGGGCGAAATCGTCCGCTGAAACTGGCAGGAGTACAACCCCGCCGTCTACCAAAGATACTATACCGGAAAGTCGTCCACTTCCAGTTGGAACGGAATTTCCTGCGAATGACGCTCCAGACCAGGTGTAAACGGAATATCTTTCGTTGTCCGGATCTTGAAATTCCACACTTCCGTCCATTGAGGACATCAATTCAGATGCTATTGCCTGCGCCGGCTCTATGGCAACGTACATTGATTCATACTTTTTGGAAATGTAATCTGAATAGGAGATGACCGTCGGATTCAGTTGAACCTTTGAAGTTTCTGTTCTTACGATGTCAACGTCTCCTGCAGGACGTAATTCCAGTATTCCGTTTTCATCACGAGTCAGTATGCTGCCCTTTACGGGAATCTTGATTTCTTCTCCGAAGTTATACCAAGACAGTTCTTTTGTACGGACCATTATACCTGAGCCGGATTCTTTCGAATCTTGTATTCCGAATACCCCGCCAGGAAGGTTTGCGCCCAGAGATGCAGTATTGACAATGCCGCTGATTGTCTTGTCTTCTGTGATTGTATATTCTGATGCCCCGACTGTCAGATTGGAAGAAAGTGCTCTCAGATCTGATATGGTCCAAGATGAACCATATTCGGATTGTTTTACGTGTATGCTCAGTATCTGAGACGGATCGTCAGTCGAGTTGAATGTCACGATGGTCTCTCGGGCCCCAGATTTGTTTGCGGTCAGGGACAGAACGATGTCCGCATTACCCATGCCGGTTTCCGGGGTGACGGTTAACCAGTCTGCCGCATCGTTGTCTTTTTTGATTATCCCCCAGTTGCAATTGGCCTTGAGGGAAACGGTGAAGTCAGATGACATTGACGGTGCTACAATCTGAGTCTTGTCTGCTCTGATGGATGCTTTTGGCAATTCAACATTGTTGCTTGCGCATGATGTCAAAAATGACATGGAGATAATCGCAATTATATGCCAGACAATTGATAGTATATTGTTCATAATAGATTGTATTTCTAGTTTGACATATTATTTCTTGTCCAAATCTACGAAGACAGGCAAATGGTCAGAAACGGTATATACATCGATTTCTGAAAAAGTCGGAACAGCGGCTCCGAGTACATTATAGGAAACCTGATTTCCGGTATATATTAGCACATAATCGATGCGGGTGTTTCCGGTAGACATGGTGTAGTCATTGGATGTGATGATTTTCCAGCTTTTGAGCAATTCAAGGAAAGCATCTGAACCGGTTCTGCTCAAATTCAAATCGCCGGCCAGAAAGACAGGTTTGTCATATGACTTGAAGTGTTCTTCGGCATATGAGTTCAGTTCGGCGGCAGCTGCTGTCCTGTTAATCTCAGATTTGTGACAAAAATGTGTGGCTATGAATACAAAATGTTCAAATTCAGCAACTAAGGCTATACGGGCTTCTGTCTGAGCTGGATTTGGCAGAGATATGATATCTGTCGAGATGGGCTCTTCTTTGGACAGGATGCCATTTCCATACTGTCCGCCCCGCTGGTCAATGGCGCGGCCGAAGGTCGCGTGCATCCCTGTACGTTTAGCCAGTTCTTCAATCTGTGACACCGGATGCCATGTCGTATTCTTGTCCAGTTCCTGAAGGGCTATGGCGTCTGGTGACAAAAGACTGATGACTTTGGCAGTCATGTCATAATGAGCCATATCGTGAGATGGATTTTGGGTGATTGGACCTTCGCAACGATGAGTGTTGTATGTCGCCAAACGTATAGAGTTGTCAAGTCTGGAATAGCCTCCGATATAGGGATTGTTGCTGCTTTCAGTGTCGGCATATCCAAAATCAAAATCCGAATTGTCTCCTTTCAGATCATGACAGGAAGATGCTCCGATTGCTAATCCGAACAGCATGGCTATTGCTTTCAATATCTTTGATGTTTTCATTTTTTCAAGAGTTGTTGATTACTTTTTTTCATGCTTATTAAAATGGGAGACCGTCATCCCAGCCTGGGTTTTGTGAAATCGCACCCTGTGTAAGCACTCTGTCATCTGTAGGAATCGGGTAAAGATAATCACGTTCTTCGTTCCATATTCTATGAGTTGTACTATGTGCCAACAAGTTGCCGCTTGTCTTTCCGCTTAAGACAATATCAGTTCCTAATTTGAGGTAGAGTACATCAGCCTTGTTTCCAGGAGCGGTTTCGGAATCGTATATGCATACATCGACTGTTCCGTTCCCATCAAGATCATACTCTCCGGTACCGGCAAAGTATAAACCTTCAATAGGCTTTTCAAACCGTTTGCCCTCTTTCCAGCGCATGATGTCCCAATAGCGGAGTCCCTCCATCGGTGTTTCGAGGGTACGTTCACGTCTGATCTCCAATATGACTCCCTTATTGGCGCCTGTTACGTTTGCATATCCGGTTTCCGGAGATGAAAGATACGGATCAGGATTCTCATTTGCTTCTTCCATGTCCAATTCCGGCAATCCCGCTCTTGAACGCAAAGGTTTGATAGTTTTGTTGAGATCATCCTGTTTGAGTGTGCCCAACTCTGCCTTTGCCTCAGCGTAATTAAGCAAAACTTCCGCCAGTCGGAAAAGAGGCATATCGTTGGTAGATGCCTTATTGGCGTCATACTTTTCTTCTGTAAGATATTTGATGAGCTGATATCCTGTGGTGGAACGGGAAAGGTCAGGTGCCAGTTCTTTATTTCCGCCGATTCTCTTGTATTTCGGTGTGCGGATTGTCTGGGCCATACGCAAATCGCGGTTCTTACATTCATCTACAAAAGTTTTTGTGGCATAACCGGGCTGGTCTGTATAGCGCGATCCATCTCTCATCAGGTACATGTTGACTACATTTCGTGTCATACCAGGGCGGCCCATAGTGGCTCCTGTGAGATGCCCGTTTACATCGTGGGTCATACCGCTGATGGCGGAGGTGTAAGCTCTTGCCAGAATAATCTCTGTCCCGATGGCATTCTGAGAAGTGAACAAATCCTGATATGGCGTACTTCCTGTTGCATATATGGTATATGGTCCATTAAGGAATGGTTCAGATGCAGTTACGCATTCTTGGAGGTATTTCTCATATCCGTCAATTCCATGGTATTTTCTGAAAGTGCCTTCAAACAATGCGATTCTGGATTTTAATGCGCGGGCAGTCCATCTGGTTATATGATAGACGTCTTGTTTCTCAGGCAGATTTGCTATGGCGAAATCTATGTCCTCCATGACTTTCTCCATGACAAACTCTCTGGAATCGCGTCCTTTGTAAAGTTCATTGTCATCCGAACTTAGAGGTTTGTCAACCCACGGCACATCCCCATATCGTTTGACTTTCTCAAAGTAGAAATATGCCCTGAAGAAGCGCGTGAGACCTTCATATCTGAGACGGACTGATTCCTCTTCTATTTGTGATGAGCGGGAAAGGAAAAAGTTCATCTCACGCAGTTTCGTCCATTTCCAGTTTCCGTCAGTAGGCATCGGTTTCCTTACTCCCGAAATCTCGTCTGCCAGCACATCACGCACAATCACGTCGAAGGGCTCACTATAGACACCTTCTGCAGAAGGAAATACCGTATAGTAGTTGTTGGTCCAAAGTTCACAGTCCGTTTCAGTCCTGAAAAAGGTATCTGGCGAGAGACGGTCTTTTGGCTTGAAATCGAGCATATCCTCGCATGAGACGCAAGCAATTGTCGCGAGGAACAATATAACATTGATAATCGTATGTTTCATAATCCAAATTTTAGAATGTCAAATTGATTCCGAACGCAAATGTTTTGTACCATGGATAGGCATCTGAATTTCCGCTGCTGGTAGTTGCCTGCTCCGGATCGATAAAGTCACTGTGCAATTTTGTCCAGTAGAACAGATTCTCTCCACTGAAATAAATGCGGCACTTGGAAAGGCCCACCTTTGACATCCATTGCTCTGGAAGACTATATCCGAGAGTGAGGTTCTTCAGTCGGCAGTATGCCAAGTTCTGCATATATCTGTCATTGACGTTACGCAAGGAATGCTTGGAATCGCGGGCCGAGTATGCTCTGGCGCGCGGGAAATAAGCATCGGTATTCGTTTCGCTCCAAACGTCGGACATGAAATTCCTCGGGATGAAAGATGCAAATGGACGGACATACGGACCCCAGAATTTGATATTGTCATTTGCCGGATACCAATCCTGATGTCCTACGCCTTGGAAAAATGCTGAAACGTCAAATCCCAACCATTCAAAAGCCAAGTTCAGACCATAGGTGTAACGTGGGTTGCTGTTGCCGATTTTTACCCTGTCACCAGGATTGTCCAGCGTACCTGCCCCGCTATTGACAACGTTGTCCCCGTTTAAGTCGAGGAACTTCATGTCTCCGGCTTGAATTCCTCTACCGTACGCACCGGCATCAGAACGGAAATAGTCATAACAAACTTCAGACAGATTTATTTGTGAGGCATATTCTTGTGCCTCGGCAGTCGTTTTGAAGAGACCGGCTACACGATAACCCCAAATTTCACCGACCTCTTTGCCGACATACGGATCGCTGAGGATTCCTGAAGGATTGTCAACCTTCGTATATTTCGCCTTATAGTCGGCCAAGGTGGCAGACAAAGAATAATGGAAAGGTCGTCCTGCTATTTTGAATGAATCTCTCCATCCGAATGTCAGTTCCCAGCCTTTTGTCCGTATGTCATTTGCATTGACCATAGGTTCTGCTGCTCCATAAATTGAAGGTAAAGATTTGCCTTGGGTCAGGATTCCCTTCACGTCGCGGATGTAAGCATCAAATGAAAGATTCAATCTGGAACTGAGCATGCTCAGGTCGAGACCGACATTCTTGTGAATCACTTTCTCCCATGTGAGGGCTCCGGACACAGGGTTATCTGCATAAGCATAATCAGCACCGCTCACCTTGTCGAAAGTGTAGTTGCCCATTACTTTTTGTGTGTTGATGCTCTGGATATAATCATACGAACCTACTTCCTGATTTCCGAGTGTTCCATATGAAGCCCGCAACTTTAGATTGTCAACAACATTGCGTAAAGGTTCGAAGAATTTTTCTTCACTGATTCTATAACCAAGTGAAAAAGATGGGAAGAAACCGAACCTGTCACCGCGAGGGAATTTGGAAGAACCGTCATAACGGCCGTCAACCTCAAATAGATAGCGTCCTTTGTAATTGTAAGCGGCTCTATAGAAGATTCCGACAGTCGCACGCTCATCTATGCCCCCAGTGAGTTCGGACACTTCACCGACTGCGAGATTGAAATCAGACAATTCTTTTGTAAGCAGATCTTCACGCTTTGCCTTGTGGTCCCTATGACGTCGTGTCTCATAGTTGAATCCGGTCGTAATCTCCAAATTGTGTCCGTTCCAGTCGTTCTTGTAGTTTGCGAATGTGTTTGCAGTATAAAGATTCTGGTCATAGACGACTTCCTTGTATGAATCGGAGTAGTTTGTTGTCATAGTCTCCACCTCTCCAGGGTATTTGGAGTATTTTACATCCATTTCACGATAGTCGTTACGGAGATATCCTTTCTTGTAACCGAAATCTGCCTGAACCTTCAGGTTCTTATGGATCTTGAATATGAAGTCGAATTTTGTGGCCATTTCCTGAGTGCGGTTGTGCCCTCCGGTGCCTCCTTGCTGCATCATTGCAACCCATCCGTCAGAAGGAAAGTGAGTTGATGAATATGTCAATGATGTATATGCCACTGACGTCCCGTCAGGGTTCATCGGAACGAAACTGGCAAGACAGTGCATTCCCGGGCGTCGCCAGTTTGTTGATTCGCTTTCCACACCTGAATAGGTATAACGGCCGCTGAACATGCGCGTTGTATTCTTGATTTCAAGCCAAGGGCGTACGTCAATGGAAATGTTTGAGCGGATATTGAAGGATTTGTATCCGTCATCACCAAGTTTCTGGACTCCTTCTTGTGAGTAATATCTCCCGCTGATGAGGTAGGTCATCTTGTCGCTTCCTCCCGAAATGCTGATGTTGTGATCAGTCGTAGGTCTGCTTAGATTGTAGAGATAGTTGAACCAGTCGAAGTTTGCCAGATAGACATAGCTTTGTCTTCCGAAGCGGTTTTCGATTGTTACCCATGGACGTTCCGGATTTTCTGTCTTGTCGTTACGGCGTTCCCATAATGCCTTATAGTCGGCATCTGTATAGTTGGTATAACGCACACCACGACCGGATTCCATGAAAAAGTCAGCAATCCCGGCAGAGTAATAGCCTCTGGTTTCATAATCAGTAGATGTCGTTGATCTGGAGACTGCGAAGTAACCATCATACGAGATTGTGGCTTTCTGGTTCTTACTGCCATTTTTTGTGGTAATAAGAATAACTCCGAACGCGGCTTTTGCTCCATATATGGCTGAAGACGCTGCATCTTTCAGGACGGAAATGGATTCGATATCGTTGCTATTGATGCGGTCAGGGTAGCTTTCCACTCCATCAACAAGAATTAGCGGACTTCCACCGTTCGGTGAGCCTGTGCCTCGTATTTGAAAACTTGCGCCGGCGCCCGGTTTTCCGCTGGAAACGGTAACCTTCAAGTTTGGCACCATGCCTTGCAGGGCTTGTCCAAGGTTTGCTACGGGACGATTTTCCAGTTCTTTGGCCGTGACTTGCGCTACTGCTCCGGTAAGATGCTCTTTTTTCTGGGTGCCGTAGCCGACAACTACAACGTCGTCAAGTAGCATCTCGTCTTCAGAAAGCACTACATTGTAAACGCTCTTTGTGGAAATGATTATGAATTCCTGCTCCACATAGCCCATACATGAGACAACGATTGTGGAGCCGTCAGATACATTCTGCAATTCAAACGAACCGTCATCTGTTGTTATGACACCCAGGGTTGTGCCTTTCACAATTATGCCGACACCTGGTATGCCTTGTCCGGAAGCATCTGCTACTCGTCCGGAAATTGAGCGCACGGACTTCGTGTCCTGTGCTGAAACTGTTCTTGCCATTGCGAACGATACCAGGACCAGTATCGCCAGAACAAATGGCCTGAATAGCCGATGATTATTTAAGTGATTCATTATTAAAATGTTATTAGTTCTTATGATAATTGAATTTGTAGTTTTTATTTAGTAGGCCAACTCAACGACGACTGGAAAATGATCCGAGGGGGTATGCGCGCGATATTTTCCTGGAACATCTGTTGGTACACGGTAGGTATCTGTCAAAATACCATAACGGAGAGGTGTAAATCCCGGTGTGATGAAAATATGGTCTATCCGTCTGAAAGTTTTTATGTCCGGGTCAAACCAATTTTCAGTACCGGTTGTTGTCAATCTGATAGGAGAACTGTCGTAAGCGTCACTCAGGATTCCTGATTCGCATATTATGGAATGGCAGGTGCTTGTCTCTCCCACATTGAAATCCCCTGTAAGAACAGCCCTTTCACCATGACACATTTTTTTTATTCTGTCCAACACCAAACGGCAACTTTCTATCTGAGATTGTTCCCCTTTGTGGTCCGTATGAAGAGTGAAAAACCAAAAGCGTTTATGGCTTTCTTTATCCATAAATCTGCCCCATGTGCAGATGCGGACGTATGCTGCGTCCCAACCTTTCACCGGCTTTGTGGAATCTTCAGCCAGCCAAAAGTGTCCTGAATCGAGCAATTTGAATCGTTCTCTCTTATAGAATATGGGAGAATATTCTCCTTTCTCTTTTCCGTCATCACGCCCGACTCCAGTGTAATCATAATCTGGAAGAGCTGCCAGCATGTCTGTCAACTGGTCGTGAAGTACTTCCTGAGCTCCGAAGATGTCGAAATCGTGAAAATGAATGAGATCTGCAATAACCGGGTATCTTTGCTTCCATCCGTCTCCTTGGGCTTCATCCTTAGGATTTGCGTTCCTCAGATTATAACTGGCGACAGTAAGCGTTTGCGCTCCGCATGTCATGAATGACAAGAACAGCAGAAGCAATCCAATCTTTAGTTTCATGCTTCAGTGTTTTTAGGTAGAGAATCTCCTGAAGTTTTCTTGGACGGATCAAAGATTGCGACACCTACAAGAGAATCTGCGCATCCGTAGTAAAGGAACCATTTGCCTTTAAAAAACACCAGACCTTCTATGAATACGGTTCCGTCTTTGTACTGTCCGCTTTTCTCGAAATTATCCATAGGACGGAAGAAAGGTACGTCCAGACGACCGATGACCTTTCCGGGATTATGGGCATCAAAAAGAAGTTGTCCTGCCGAGTAGGTGCCGGCAGGGAAGCGAGTGTCACGTTTGTCGTCAACCCTGTTTTTACCATTATAAAGGAGCAAGATGCCTTTATCTGTGAGAAGGGCTGGAGGTCCACATTCCGTCAGGGCACTGTCGAAGTATCCGTTTCTAGGAAATACTACCCCTTTCAGTTCACCATTTTCATCTAATTCAGGTGTCCAGTTGACAAGGTCATCCGAAGTGGCGATATTAATCATCTTTTCGCCCCAATACATAAGGTACTTGCCGTTTACTTTGGTTATGACCTGTCTGCCGTTATCGAGTTTCGTTACAATTGAGCCTGATTTGCTCTTCAAGTTGTGGAATCTTCCTTCATAGGCCTTTTCGAAAGCGAAGCCATGTTTGGTCCAATTCACGAGATCCTGTGATGTTGCCACGCAAAGACGCGGGATCTTGCGGTTCCATGACGTGTAGAGCATAACATAAGTGCCGTCTTCAGTTACCGCAATACGAGGATCTTCGCATCCCCCGGGCCAATCGTAATCTTTCAAAGAATCCTCTTTCGGAAAAAGAACAGGTTCGTTCCGTATTTCCATCTTTATTCCATCTGTGCTCTCGGCGAGACCTATTCTGGAAGTCCTTTTGCCGATGCCGGTGGCGGAGTTGTCCTCTGCTCTGAAAAGGACACATATTTTTCCGTCTTTTACCGTTGCGGCAGGATTAAAGGTGTCGCTTTCCATCCATCCGACAGAATCTTTATGCATCGGACAAAGAAACTTGGTTCGTGTGTCTGGCTTGATGATGGGATTCACTCCTTCTGGACGCATGAATCCCCCCAATGTCCATTCGGGCAATTTGTTTTCACTCGCGGTACTGTCCGCTCGAGAATTGCCCGCGAATCCGCAATCTGAAATTGTGATTGCGGCAATCAAAAGTAAAATGAGATTGAATGATTTCATGATAACTGTTGTTATTAGTTCCGCAAAAGTAGAAATCAACATATACATCGAGGTCCTTAAGCCATCGAAAAAGGTTCTTAGGGCACTCTAAAAAGTTCACTCTATTCCGAAATTGGTTCACTTTATGTCGTCGCATTATCCAAAATTTTGAATTCATGACCCTTCTCTATAACTTTACCATATGAAACCACTAAAGTATTCATTGATTGTTTTTCTGCTCTGTTTGACAGGCTTGGCCTCTCTTGCGGGGGAACAATATAGTATTGAGAGATTGTCCAATGAAAACGGTCTGTCAAACAGCTCGGTCAATTGTTTCTGTGAGGATTCCCGTCACCGGCTTTGGATAGGGACTTGGGATGGGCTGAATGTGTATGATGGCAGGAAATTTCAAATATATCGCCATAAACGGAATTTTTCCGGGAGTATCGGCAACAATATTATCCGACAAATCATTGAGCAGGACTCTCTTACAATGTGGATAGTGACTAATGATTGTGTCAGTCGCCGGGACGAAAGGACAGGGCGGTTCTCGAACTTTTATCCTGGTCGGGATAATAACGCCAAGTCTGGTCAGGTATCATACATTTTGGGAAAAACCTCCGGAAACGATATACTTGTTTGTGCCAAGCAGCACGGTTTCTTTTTGTACCGACAAGGTGTAAGGGAATCAGGGTTTATTCCTGTCGTCGGAGGTGAACCAAGGGTATTGTCAATGCTGATTGATGATACAGACCGAATTTATATGCTGACAGAATCCAGAGAAATCCGGTGTTATCGTTTCGTATATCTTGAAGGTCGCGGACTTCCAATGCTAGTGGAAGAGTCTCCAGTGAAAACGCAGTGTAAGGTATCAGATATATCATTGACTGATAATATGCTGGTAATCAATTGCGGCAGTTTTGTCGAAGCGCTGGACTTGCGTACCGGAGAACGCTATGGAATCGAAACGGGATTGCCGAATGTCGGTAGAATTGCTTCTCGGGGAGGTTTTCTTTATTTGACGGACAGGAATTATTCCAAACTTGTACGTTACGATTTAAGAGCAAGGCATAGTGATGTCATCGACTCGTTCCCCGCTAAGACTGCGGTGTTTTCGCTTTATGCCGGCTCTCAAGATATTCTATGGATAGGGACGGATGGAAGGGGTATTCTGAAGTTGTTCAAATACGCATCACCTTTCAGGACAATTCATACTGCCTATACTGTCCGATGCTTCTCTAAAAGTGAGGATGGAACCATATTGGTCGGAACAAAGGGCGAAGGCATAAAACTGTTTGATAAGCGGGAATGTAAGGTGTTGGGGGAGATTACAAGAACTCAAGGATTGATTTCCAACTCCGTTTACAGTATGCGCAAGAACAGCCGGGGGGATGTCTTTATCGGAACTGAGGGAAAAGGTATCAACTATTTGTTGAGAGGCGAAAAGTTCTTGAGAAAACTGCATTTCCCGACAGACAGTATTACAGTAAAAGCTGTCTATAGCCTGAATTTCAGCCATGGTGATTCTGTTTTGTGGGCTGGGACTTCAGGAGGAGGCTTGATACGCATGAATTTGAAATATTTGCAAGGAGACGGATATGTTGTGCATGATGTCAGACAGTATAAAGCGTCTGGAATATACTCCGCATTGGGGAGCAATGTCATTTATTCGATTGTACGCAGTGATAACCAAGATTTGCTTTGGCTGGGAACCCGAGGAGGAGGCGTAGTTAAGTTTGATTCGGGAAAAGAGCAATTTGAAAGCATTCCTGATTATTCCGATCTGTCAAAAGAAATCAATATGGATGTCCTTTCCATGGTTCGTAGTACTGACGGCAGCCTTTGGGTTGGTACCAGTTATGGCTTGAACAAACTGATGACTGAGGAAGGACAACTACGATACTCCAGTTTTCCTGGAAAGGATGATCTGGCGGATTCCGCTGTGCATGGCATAGTGGAGGATATGGCCGGTAATCTGTGGATTAGTACAGGCGACGGCATAATTTGCATTGACAGACTCTCCGGGAGTTCTGTTCAGTACACATCATTCAACGGGTTGCAAAACAATGAATTTGCTGATGGCGCATATTTCAGGGATAACGATAAAGATATCTTCTTCGGTGGAGTGGCCGGCTTCAGTTATTTCAATCCTGAAGAAATGTCACTTCGTGATTATAGTCCACAAATCAGGCTTTCCGGCTTGCGTGTAAATAATGCAGAGCTGAATTTTTATGACCGCATTAAACAGAACGTACTTTGCTTGGATTATGATGAGGCTTATGTTTCGCTTTCTTTTTGTGTGGGTGATTTTATCAACAATGAAAACTGTATATTTGAGTATCGCATTTCCTCCATTTCCGATGATTGGATCAGTAATGGGAGTAATTCCTCAATATCATTGACAAGACTTCCTCCTGGTCGATATAGGCTTGATGTCAGATATACGAATGGAGACCGGGTATGGTGTAAATCAATGTTCAGTCTAAATATTCGCATGAGGCATCCATGGTGGTTCAGCGGCTGGGCTGTCTTTACGTATTTCTTGTTGGCGATGTTCGTTGCGTATGTCGTGTATTCCATAATTCGCAATCGAATCCGGATGAGCCGCCAACTTTTACTGGAGCATGTTGAAAAGGCACAACAGAAGAAAATGCATGAATCACAGCTTAACTTCTTTGAAAATATTGCCCATGAATTCTTTACTCCTTTGACTTTGATTTATGGACCGGCTCAGCAACTGCTTGAACGTGGAGAATTGGATAATTATACAAAGAAGTATGTTCTCCTTATAAAGAATAATGCGGAGAGGATGCAGCAATTGCTCAATGAACTGATGGAGTTCCGAAAAGCTGACAAGGGTTATACAATTTTGCATGCGGAAACTATCAATTTGAAGTCTATGCTCAACTCAATCATAGACAATTTCATGTTGCTGGCAGGAGAAAACCACATTCAATTGTCTGTACAGATCGAGGCAAATGATTCTTTCAATACAGATAGGAACGTGCTGGAAAAAATCTTTTTCAATCTTATATCAAATGCGTTCAAATACACGCCGGCCAATGGATATATCAAAATTTATCTGGAACGTCAGGCTGACGGCACTGTTCAATTTCGAGTCCGCAACTCTGGAAAAGGACTTACTGAAGAGCAGTGTGCCGAGGCTTTTAACCGATTCCAGATTTTTGAACATACGAATCAGAAACATGCCATAAGCACTGGAATCGGACTGAATCTTACAAAGGAACTTTCAGATCTGCTGGGCGGAAAGATTTCAGTTGGAAGCCAATTGAATGAGTATGTTGAGTTTAAGGTTGTATTGCCGCAACTCCCTATGCCTGAAAAGCAACCAGAGGAAGATTCAATTAAAGACGTGACTCTCAATCTGCCGGTTTCACTGTACGTGCATCAGAAGTTTACAGTATTGGTTGTTGAGGATGATTATAACATACGAGACCTCTTGCTGGATATCCTGTCTTCAAAATATACTGTGCTGACAGCAAATGATGGACTTGAGGCTATCAAGATCCTCCAGCAGAATTTGCCTGATTTGGTTCTATGTGACATCATTATGCCTGAACTTGATGGATTGGGATTGATAGACAAGATCCGTTCAGATGAGCGTACCGCGCATCTTCCAATTGTGAGTGTTTCTGCAAAACTGTCTATAGAAGACCGTATAGAAGCGGTAGAGCATGGCGCAGACGCTTATATAACCAAGCCGTTTAATCCCAGGCATGTTTTGGCAACGATTGAACAACTTCTGAATAAAAGTACGATAATGAAGGAGTATTTCAACTCGGTGCGTTCTGATGTCACTGTCAGGGAAGGTGTGACTCTTCACCATGAAGATGAGCGCCTGTTGAATGATATCGTAGGCTTCATAGAGAAAAACATTGATGATGAGGCTCTCAATCCGACTTCAATCTCTGATTTTATAGGCATGGGTAAAACTTCGCTTTACGAGAAGTTGAAGGAACTTACGGGGAAAACGCCTGGAGAGTATATTCGTATGGTACGTTTGGATCACGCGTCCAAACTTCTCAAGACCACCCAACTTACAGTGCAGGAAGTTATGTATAAATCCGGTTTCAGCAGTAAATCATACTTTTATAAGGAGTTTGCAGCAAGATTCGGTTCGTCACCTAAGGAGTATCGTAAAGCAAACAGCCTGTAACAAAAGCCCGTTTCTTCAAGGACAATGTCCAGGAAAGAGACGGGCTTTGTGTATGCCGGACCAATCAGATTGTGGACAATCCATCATCTCGCCCCAGCAATCAAGAAATTCATAGCGAATCAATATCCCTCATTCTGATAAAGTCCAGTAGGATTTAGTATATGCTGTGCGTGAGGGATAGGAAGATAATAGTCGGTATTGCTATATTCAGTTGCACCGTCGGCAGCCATAAGCGACTGAATTTCAGCCTTTGTATAGCCACGCTTCATATCGCTGAAAGCCTTGAACTCGTATGCGAACTCCCTCTTGCGTTCCTTGTAGATAACGTCCCTGAGGGTTGTTCCGGAGGCAGTTACACCTGAAAGACCGGCACGTGCCCTGACGAGGTTCACGAACTCCTGGGCCTTGGCGGCGTCTCCAGAGTGATAGTAAGCCTCGGCAAGCATCAGGGCAACGTCGGCATAACGGAGTACGACATTGTTGCAACCATAATATCCTGATGCGTCCAAATCCTTGTATTTCAATGTATAATAGGTCTCATTGCCCTTATGTGAACCCTTCGCCATCAGCATTGTGAATCGTCGGTCGGACGGTTCATTGTAGATTGAGGTCGTGGTATTGAACGGCATGAAGTGTCCTCCGGAGGTGGTAGTAGCATTAACCTCTTTTGCAGGGTCATCAATGTCGGTAGGACGGAACTGGTTGTTGAAAGTCGAGTTGGCGGAGTTTGAACCGCCGATGAACACAAGCTGGAAAATACTTTCCTTGGCACTTGCCTGATTCTTGACATCCCAGATTTCATCTACCGGAACATTGGCAAAGTTCGTGAAAGGAGCCTTGCCCCAGGCGTCTTGGAGGTTTGTCAATGCGACATTGCAGAGTTCAGCCTTCCTGTCCTTGAAATCCTCATCGGTAGCCATCTGGAGAGCCGCCTTTGCCCAGAGAGTCTTGGCAGCTACCCTGGATGCCCTGCCGCAATTGGCAGCTGTCTGAAGATCAGGGAGTTTGCTCTCTGCCGCGAATTTGCAGTCATCGAAAATAGCCTGATATACAACTTCCTTCGGCTTGCGTACATTGGCAGCATTGACTTCGGCAAGACTGCCAAGTTTCTGGAGCACTACCGGAACAGGACCCCAGTCACACACGAGGGTGTAGTAGCAAAGTGCGCGTACGAACCTGACTTCAGCCTCAAGCTGTGATCGGAGGTCCTCCGAAGAATATTTGACGTCGTCAATATGTTTGAGAACTACATTGACACGGTCAATACATTTGTAGATTGCATTCCAGCGGCTCAGAACCATCTGATTTCCGGCCTGAACTGTGCAGTTGTCGAACTGGGCGTTCTCACCACCGCCGACTCCGGTATCAGGATAAATCAGAAGCCTTGCCTTATTGTCCTCGAAATAGCAGGCGCTGCTGCCGAGGAAATTGCTCTCCTTCAGGACAGCGTAAGTTCCGTTGACAGAGTTCTTGATATCATCTACGGAAGTGTAGTAGTTTCCCGTAGTAACAGCGTTCGGGTCTGAAAGATTCAGAAAGTCGCTGCAGGATACGGCTGCGAGTGAGATTGCAGCAATTGTTGATATTCTATTGATTTTCATATCCATATTCATTTAGAATGTAAGTTTGATACCACCGGTGATAATGCGGGCAATCGGGTATGAACCCCAGTCGAATCCCGGCATCATATTGGCATTGGACTTGCCCTCCTTGACGGTCTTGCCACCGACAGAATACTGGTCAACCTCAGGGTTGAAACCACGGTAGTTGGTGACAGTGAAGAGGTTGTCTCCATTTACATAAATCCGGAAGCCCTGGATATGGAGTTTTTCGCAGATTGATTTAGGGAAGTTGTAGCCGATGCTTGCAGTTGACATTCGGAGATAGTTCGCATTGTCAATGTAGCGGTCAGAAATCTTCATTCCGGTGTTCTTGTTGCCGTGACGGAATGCTCTCGGTACGAAGCCGTCACCAGGTTCGGCATCACTCTTCCAGCGGTTGCGTACAACACCGTATTGGTTGCCGGAACCCTCCATATTGTAGCAGTAGTAGTCGTTGAAATTGATAACCTTTGCGCCTACGGAGTATGTGAAGCCTACGGCAATGTCGATGCCCTTGAAGGATATTCCGGTATTGAAACCTCCGGTGAAGTCAGGATATGGGCTGCCGACAATCTCGCGGTCGTCCTCGGTAATCTTGTAGTCGCCGTTGGTATTGTGGTAAATCACATTTCCCGGAGATAGATACTCGAGAGCATAGTCAGGAACAGCAGGACCCTGGAGCTTGTATCCGGCAGGGAATGATTTTCCGTTGGCCTCGAACACTGCACGGTCCTTCAGGACATTCTGGTAGTCGGCCTCTGTCATTATGCCGTCAGTCCTGTACGCAAGGAATGAACCAATAGGATAGCCCACCTTAGTAACGTGAGTTTGGGCGGAACGCATGGTCGTGCTGAAGATTTCGTCAACGCCTTCAGCGAGGTAGAGGACCTTGTTGCGGTTGAGGGAGAAGTTGGTTCCCACTGTCCAGGTAACAGGGCCTTCGAGGATACGTGCGTCAATCTGGATGTCGAATCCCTGGTTCTGAATCTTGGAATCACCAAGATTGGTGGTCGTGGATGTAGAACCGGAAATCGCTGGGATTCCGAGCTGATAGAGCACGTCGGAAGTATTTGAGAGATAATAGTTTCCGATGAGATTGAGCCTTCCTCCGAAGAATCCGAGGTCAAGACCGATGTTTGTCTGCTTTGTGGTCTCCCAACTGAGGGCTGCATCTACGAATGCCTTCTCATAAGAGGTGGAATTGATACCGTTGCCCATTCCGGTGACGCCAGTGTCAATCGTGGCGATTGATGCATAGTTACCGATATTGTTGTTTCCGCTGATACCCCAGCTTGCACGTAGCCTGATGGTCATATCCTTGAGCGCATCCTTGAGGAACGGCTCATTGGAAAGTGTCCAACCTCCTGATACTGAAGGGAAGTATCCCCACTTGCTCTGGGAACCGAAGCGTGATGAACCGTCAGCACGGAAACTTGCAGTGAGACTGTATCTGTCTCCATAAGAATAGTTCACACGACCGAGATAGGAGAGGAGATTGTACTCGTAACGGCTGACGCCATATTCCTGAACCGCATTAGGGTCAACAGTCGCGCTGACATCCGGGATACGGTTGTTGGTGAACTGGGTCGCCATAATACCGATGCTGTTGTAAGTGTGGTCCTGAACGGTGAAACCGAGGAGTGCGTCGAGTCGATGATTGCCCCATTTGTGGTTGTATGAAGCAGTGAACTCGCCGAGGGAGTCCTGATTCTTCATTGTGCGGGAAATAGCATAGTGGCTGGATGATTCCAGACCAGGTGTATAGGCTATGTTGGAACCGGCACCAATGCTGTTAGGGCGGAACTTGCTATAGGTCTGGTCGTCCCAGAGTCGTCCGAGCTGAGCCTTGAGCTTCAGGCCGTCAATCGGTTCCCAGGTGGCTGACACCGTAAGATTGTGTCTTACCTTGGTGTTCTTGATGGAAAGTTCATTTGCAAGAACCAGAGGGGACTCGGATGAGTTGATACCCCAGTTCTTTGAGAAGAAGTTCATCCAGGAACGTGCAAGAGAACCCTTTTCGCTGTTGTATGACCCCCAGAGCTCGGCTGTGTTGGCTCCGTTGTTGTTGGCGATAGCCCAGGCTTCGGTTCCTGTAATGCTTCCGTCATTGTATGCCGGGAAGTTAGGCACGGCAACGAGGCAGGCCTGTGTCGCACCATCTGCGCCTTCTACATTCTCTCCGCCGCTGTTGCTTCGTCCGTAGGTCTTTACCTCGTCGGTCTTGGTGTTGGTCATTGCGTAGCTTGCGGCAACGGAAATGCGTTTTGACACCTTTGCGTCAATGTTTACGCGGGCATTGATCTGCTTGTGGCCTGAAGGCCCGATGATGCCGGCCTGGTTAAGATAGCCGACGGAGGCCATATACTTGATGTTCTTGCTTCCTCCGGTCACGCTGACATTGTGACGCTGAATGCCGGCAGCCCTGAAGTACTGGTCCTGCCAGTCGGTATCATACTGGAGTGCGGTGGATGCGAAGTCGTTCTTGCTGAAATCCCAGAAGAATGGGGACAAACCAATGTTGTCAACGCCCTGGTTGATGCCGGCACCCTTGAGCTTTGTGGTACGGGTGGCATTGTCATCGGTAGGATTGTACTCAATCCCGCCCTTCTGGCAATATGCCCAGTAGGAGTTGTTTCGTGCTTCAACATAGAGTTCTGCAAACTCGCGGGCATTGAGAAGGTCAACCTTGCGCCCGAGGGTCTGTACGCCGTATGAGAAGTCATAGGTTACTGTAGCCCTTTCGGAATCACGTCCTCTCTTGGTGGTGATGAGGACTACTCCGGAAGCGCCCCTGGAACCGTAAATAGCGGCTGATGCAGCATCCTTGAGAATTTCAATGCTCTCTATGTCATTAGGGTTGATGAAGTCGTCATCAGCGACGGGGTATCCGTCGACAACATAGAGAGGGGAAGTGCTTGCAGTCAGGGAGTTTACTCCACGAACGCGGATGTTAACTCCGGCACCAGGGGCACCGTTGGCCTGACGAATCTCGACACCGGCAACGCGGCCTACGAGAGCCTGTCCTACAGTTGCTGTGGACTTCTGGAGCTCGTCGCTCTTGACTGAGGCGACAGATCCGGTGAAGTCGCTCTTACGCATCGGGGCATAACCCACGACAATTGTCTCATCGAGGAAATTGGTGTCCTCAATCATTACAATGTCAACCCTTGTGGCTCCCGTGAGCTTGACTTCCTGAGAAACGAATCCGAGGCAGTCATAGATGAGGGTCTCGCCTTCTGATGCAGAAATCTGATAGGTACCGTCAGCATTGACGATTGTACCTCTCGTGGTTGAGCCTTTCACGAGGACGCTTGCTCCTACCAATGGCTCACCGGAATCCGACTTGACGGTACCGGACACTACGACCTTACCTGGCTGTGCGTTCAAGGACAAAACCGAGAACAGCATCAAAGCGAAGGTCACAATGATACTCAATTGTCTTTTCATAAATAAAGGATTTGGTGTTATTTATTATGTTTGGATTTCAGATGGTTATCTCAATGTATGCCTTCCGGCTTTCTCAAGATATCCGATAAGCAGTTCAGGCCTGTCGGTCTGAATCATAGAGACACCCTTGTCAAGATATCTGTTGTAAACCTTGTCAGGGTCGCCGCTGATGAAGGCCGCGTCGTCATCGTTGCCAATGCCTCCGCATAGAGATGCCCAGATGGTATTGACCCAAATCTTGGAGCCCTGTGCAATGATTTCCTGGCATACCTTGTCGAAGGTACCGTCCTCTGACTGCCAGCAGACCTCGTAGGCGAGAGGGACGACATTGCGCTCCATATAGGAGTTGTAAAGTTCAATGCCGGCAGGCTTCTGTATGTCCACAATCGGCATGTACATCATATTGTGCACGTGTCTTGCCTCGTGCTCCGCAACTACGTCAATGGATTTCTTGCCCTTGATGAGGAGCTGGTCTGTGACACCGAGCCTCTCGGATATTTCAAGAACCTGGTCGTAGAACTCGTAGCCCTGGTCAACATTGACACAAATCCTGTCCTTGCATATCCACAGGGCCTCCTCGAGGGTGAGAATGCGGCAGGTGTCGGTGACTACGCCGTGCGCCCTTTTCAACTTGAGCTGTTTCAACTCGGCCAGAGTGAAGTCGCTTACAGGGCCCTTGCCGTTGGTGCAGCGATCCAATGTCCTGTCATGGGACAATACGAGTACGGAGTCCTTCGTCATCTTCAGGTCGAGCTCCATAATGTCAGCCCCCATATTGATGACTGACTCTATGGCCAGTGCGGAGTTCTCCGGAAAATTCCTCCAGTCGCCGCGATGGCATGCTACTACTACATAATCTGATTCCGGATTGTGAATCTGTGCGAGAATAGCTTCTGCCCTGTTCGCATATTCAGGGGCATTCTGACAGGCTGCCAGACCCAGTGCGGCCAGCCCTATAAGAAGTAATCGCTTCATAGTATGTTGAGTTTTAATTATTTACCGCGCAATTAAATGACTTGCTGCTTGCGCTTCCAGTTCAGTACCGGAAGTATGAAGGAGATGATGGCGGCGCCAATCCAGAAATAGCTTACGTAAGAGAAGTCGTGAACCTGAACCGTCTCGCCGGCGGCATTGACTTTCTCGATGATATTGCCGTCCAGAAGGAGACCGGTTATGATGTTCTGGATTCCGGCGGCGGCGTATGAGGCGAGGCCGACAATGCCGAGGGCCGCCCCGGTGGCCTTTCTCGGGACAAGGTCGATGGCCATAAGCCCGCCGAGGAAGGAAATAAGGACTCCGATTGCAATACCGAAGAGCACCATTGAGGTGACGATGACCCACTTGCTGTCGCCCCCGAAGAGGAAGAGGAACAATGCCAATGATTCCAGCACACCGGCAACGAAGGCCGGATACTTTCTGTCGCCCTTGAAGAGCACGTCAGAGAGCCATCCGGAAACGACGGTTCCGATGATGCCGAAAATAGGATTTATGCCAATGATGGCGGCGGCCTCCTTCAGGTCATAGCCCCTGGCTTCCTGGAGGAAGATGGTTCCCCATTCATTGATGGCATATCGGCTCATATACATGAATGCGGAGGAGAGTGCGAGAATCCAGACACCCGGATTCTTGATGACTGCTCTTTGCATCTGCCTTGTGAATTCCCTCTGGTCTGCCTTGGCCTTGCTTGCAGCGGCCCTGTCAGCCTCCAGTTCTTCACGGCTCTTCTCCCCGGCCAGGAGTTCAATCGGCTCAAGGCCCTTGCTCTCAGGCGTATCGTGGAGGAAAAGCAGGATGAGGACGATTCCGATGATGCCGGCTATGGCCGCTCCGAAGAATCCCCATTTCCAGCCGAATGCAGCCACGATGGATCCCACGAAGACAAATGACAATCCTTCTCCGATATTGTGCGAGGCACTGAAGAATCCGTAGTACGTGCCCCTGACCTTCAGCGGGAACCATCTGGAGAGTGCTACGATGGACGATGGCGCTCCCATTGACTGGGCCCAGCCGTTGAGTCCCCACATTATCGCGAAACTGAAGAATATGACCGATGATGAAATTCCGGCCCCGACGGCGGAGGCTCCGAGAATGCCCATCAGAAGGTTGGCAGCGACGGAAATGGTGAGGCCGAGGGCCATAAAGCGTTTGACATTGGCTGAGTCGGTGAGGAAGCCGTTTACCAGCTTGCCCACTGCATACATCCAGTACAGACAGGCGCCTATGATACCGAGCTGGGTGGCATTAAGGAGTCCGGCATCAATGAGAGGCTGCTTCATCACGCCCATTGACAGGCGGCAGACATAATACAGGGCATAGCCGAAAGTGACGGTCAGGAACGTCTGCATCCGCATTCTCTTGTAGCACTTGTCCTGCTCCGAAGCAGAAACTTTTACGGAAGAGGGTCCGCTGATTTTGAAATAATCCAGAAAGGACATATTGCCGATAAGTTATTTTTGTGTGGTCAAGTGTGGTTATCGGGCGCAAATTTAGTACTTTTTGATAAAAATCAAATAATTTTTTGCCCACTATAATATGACACTTCTGGTGGCCGATATGCTAAATTGGTCGTTGTGAATTTTTAATACTTTATTTGCAACCGGGTTGCGTTAGGGATTTCGTAATTCCGCAAGGATATAATAATTGCACATCAAATATGAAGAAATTGACCTATATTCTGGCAGCTGCAATGGCGGTGTATGCACTGAACGCTTGCGGAAGCAGAGACCACGAAGCGCATTCAGCTGTGCACAGCCACGATTCGGAGCATAATCACACCGGACATAGCCACGAGCATGCGACGCATGATCACACCGATCACAATCATTCAGAAGAAACCCACGCTCCCGGCATAATAGAATTCTCATCCGAGCAGGCCGATGCTGCCGGACTCCGGACTGAGACAGTCAAGGCAGGGCCTTTCAGGCCGGCGATCAAGGTCAGTGGGGAAATCCTGCCGGCACAGGGCGATGAAATCACAGTCGTTGCCACTACTTCCGGCATTGTCTCATTCTCTAACGGATTGACAGCCAAGACCTCAGCCATTATCCCCGGAGCAGCGGCAAAAGCCGGAAACGCATTGGCCTGGATATCTTCCCGGAATATGTCAGAGGGAGATCAGGCATTGAAGGCCAAAGCCACCCTTGATGCCGCCACCAGAGAATACGAGAGAGCATCTGTTCTTGTCGGCTCCGGGGCCATATCCAGAAAGGAATTCGAGCAGGCAGAACTCGACTACATCAATGCCAAAGCCGCCTACCGGGCATACGAAGGAAGGTCCGCCGAGGCCGGTGTCGCAGTCAAGGCCAGTCTCACGGGCTATGTGAAGGAGGTATATGTCAATGAAGGAGACTACGTAAATGCCGGCCAGCCTGTCCTTTCCATTACCCGGAACCGTCATCTCCAGCTCAGGGCCGACGTCCCCCAGAAATATTATAAATCATTGCGAAATGTCAATGACGCCAATTTCCGCCCTTCATATTCCGACAAGACCTATAGCGTCAAGGCTCTCGGGGGCAGGCTCGTTTCCACCGGACGCAGCTCTGCAGGCACATTCTATATCCCGTCAATATTTGAGTTTTCCAATACCGGAGACTTTGTACCTGGCTCATATTCAGACGTTTACCTGATTGGTTCCTCGGAAGAGGGGGTGGTCACGGTTCCTGAGACCGCATTGCTCGAGGAGCAGGGAGTTTATTCTGTATTCATCAAATTATGTGAGGACGAATACCGCAAGCAGGAAGTCCGCACTGGCCGCACAGACGGCATCAGGAGGGAAATTCTCTCAGGCATCAATGAAGGGGACGAAGTCGTGACTGCCGGAACGGGACAGGTCCGTCTCGCATCAATGTCCGGAGCCATTCCTGAAGGACATTCACATAATCATTGACGCCTATGCTGGACAATATCATACAATTCTCATTGCGGAACCGCCTCCTTGTCCTTGCAGGTGCGGTCCTCCTCCTTGTGGGCGGATTGTACACTACATACAATATGGACGTGGACGTGTTCCCGGACCTCAATGCCCCGACGGTCGTAGTGATGACCGAGGCTGCCGGAATGGCCCCGGAGGAAGTTGAGAGACTCGTCACCTTTCCGGTCGAGACTGCTGTCAACGGAGCCACGGATGTGAGGCGTGTCAGGTCCTCATCCACAGCCGGCTTCTCAGTTGTATGGGTCGAATTCGACTGGGGTACAGATATTTACAGGGACAGGCAGATTGTGTCCGAGAAGCTGGCCGAAGTCAGCGGCTCCCTTCCTCCGACCTGCGGAAAACCTACCCTCGGACCGCAGACCTCCATTCTCGGGGAAATGATGATAATCGGACTGCGTTCAGACTCCACCTCCCTCCAGGACCTCAGGACAATAGCGGACTGGACCATCAGGCCGAGACTCCTGTCATTGGGCGGAGTGGCCCAGGTGACCGTTCTCGGCGGAGACATCAAGGAATACCAGATTCTTCTCTCTCCTAACAAAATGAAATATTATGGGGTCAGCCTCAGGGAGGTTCTCGATGCCACCGGCGACTCGAACCGTGACTCAAACGGCGGTGTCATCTACGAGTATGGTAACGAATACATTATCCGGGGAGTTCTCTCCACGTCTGATCTCGAGGCAATAGGCCAGACCGTGGTAAGGCTTGAGGGCGATGCTCCGATAACCCTCTCTGACATAGCTGAAATCAGGATTGGTGCCAAGACCCCGAAACTCGGAACCGCCTCGCACAGAGGTGAACCGGCCGTTCTGATGACGGTGACAAAGCAGCCGGATGCCAGCACTGTTGAACTCACTTCCAAGCTGGATGCGGCAATGGAGGAAATCCGTCACCAGATACCTTCCGACATTGAAATACACACCGACATTTTCCGCCAGCAGAGATTTATCGACAGCTCCATCGACAATATCATGAAGTCCCTTCTCGAAGGAGGTATCTTCGTGATTATCATACTCTTCCTCTTCCTGATGAATGTCAGGACCACTGTCATTTCCCTCGTCACAATACCATTGTCCCTCCTCGTGTCCGTATTGACATTGAAATTCCTCGGACTTACCATAAATACAATGAGTATCGGAGGAATGGCAATCGCAATCGGCTCCCTCGTGGACGATGCGATTGTGGATGTGGAAAATGTGTTCAAGCATCTCAGGGCGAACCGGCAACTTCCTGAAAATCAACGCAGGAAAGTGCTGGACGTAGTCTTCGAGGCCTCCCGCGAGGTCAGGATGCCTATTCTCAATTCCACATTCATCATTGTGGTCAGCTTCATTCCGCTTTTCTTCCTCACGGGGATGGAAGGCAGGATGCTCAGGCCGCTCGGAATCGCATTTATCACAGCCCTCTTTGCCTCGACCTTTGTCGCATTGACATTGACCCCTGTGCTCTGCAGCTATCTTCTTGGCAATGAGAATGGCGACAGGCGGGGCCAGGACCCTGCTATGGTAAGATGGCTCAGGAAGTGGTACGGGAAGGCATTGGACTGGACATTGTCCCACCGCAAGACAGTCTTCGGGGCGGTGGCAGTCCTGCTCGCAGCTGCCATTGCCGTATTCTGCACCCTCGGCAGCAGCTTCCTCCCGGCTTTCAATGAAGGCTCTTTCACCATAAATGTCAGCACCTTGCCTGGAGTCTCCCTGGAGGAATCCGACAATGTCGGCAGGATGGCAGAGAATCTTCTCCTCTCCGTGCCTGAAATCCGTACAGTGGCCCGCAAGACCGGCCGCGCGGAACTCGACGAGCATGCCCTTGGTGTCAATGTCTCTGAAATCGAGGCTCCTTTCGAGCTGGACAAGAGGTCCAAGTCAGAGGTCCTTGCTGAAATCAGGACAAAGCTATCTACAATCCCAGGGGTCAATATTGAAATAGGCCAGCCGATTTCGCACCGCATTGACGCTATGCTTTCAGGCACACGGGCCGGCATTGCCATAAAGCTCTTCGGCACGGACCTTAACAGGATGTTCGCTCTCGGGAATCAGATCAAGAGTGAAATCTCAAGCATTCCCGGAGTTGTGGACCTGAATGTGGAGCAGCAGATAGAAAGGCCTCAGCTTCAAATAGTTCCGAAGCGTGGAATGCTGGCAAAATACGGCGTAAGCCCTTCAGAATTTTCGGAAATGGTAGAAGTCTATCTGGCCGGCCTTCCGGTCTCCCAGGTATATGAGGGCAACAAGGTCTTCGATCTCACGGTCAAGGCGGATGACAGTTTCCGTACCACAATGGAGGCCATTGCGGACATTCCGGTGGACGTGGCAGGCGGAAAAGTCCCGTTCAGCGAGATTGCGGAAATCCGCTCAACCTCTGGCCCGAACACCATCAACCGTGAGAATGTCTCGCGCAAAATCGTTATTTCCGCCAATGTGGAAGGCGGTGACCTTCAGGGAGTTGTGAAGGAAATCGAGAAGACGGTCAATGAAAGGGTCAGCCTGCCGGAAGGATATCATATAGAGTATGGCGGACAGTTCGAGAGCGCCCGGAGTGCCACGAGGACATTGGTTCTCACATCACTGATGGCCATCTTCGTCATCTTCCTTCTGCTCTACGCCCAGTTCCGCAAGGTCAGCCAGGCGCTTGCAGTATTGCTCAATCTCCCGTTGGCATTGATCGGAGGAGTGTTCGCGGTCTTCTTCACCGACGGCATCATCAGCATCCCGGCCATAATCGGCTTCATATCCCTTTTCGGCATTGCAACAAGAAACGGAATGCTCCTTATTGAGAGGTATAACGAATTGACAGACAGTGGAATACCTCTGCGCGAGGCCGTGATGCGGGGCTCATTGGACAGGCTCAATCCAATATTGATGACAGCCTTGACATCAGCCCTTGCATTGATTCCTCTCGCCCTTGGCGGTGAACTTCCCGGCAATGAAATCCAGAGTCCTATGGCCAAGGTTCTCCTCGGCGGACTGCTGACCTCGACTATGCTGAACGGCTTCATCATTCCGGTGGTCTATATGCTGATAAGCAGGTTTCGCGGGAATGCAGAATAACTGATCCGGATACTATATTTCAAATTATGTGACGAAATGAAAATTGCATATATATTCAGTGGCATTGTCCTGACGGCTTTTTCCGCAATGACGGCTTCAGCTCAGGACGAAGTCGGCGGTATCCTCACCTGCATTGAGCAGAACAACAGGGAACTTTCGGCCCTGCGCTCACGCATCGAGGCTGACAAATACGGGTACAAGGCCGAGAAGGCATTGGAAGACCCCGAGTTCGGCTTCGACTATCTCTGGGGCAATCCGGATCAGGGCAACAGGAAGGATTTTTCCATAACCCAGACCCTCGATCTGGCCCTGCTTTTCGGTTCGAAGGGGAAGCTGGCCAATACCAGGGCTGAGCTCTCCGATCTTGAATATAGGGTGGAGAGGCAGCGCATATTGTTGGAGGCCAATAAATTATGCCTCGAAATCATCTACCGCAATGCACTTGACCGGGAACTTGGAAGGAATCTCGCCCAGACCGATTCGCTGAAGACATTGATGGAAAAACTTTACAATGAGGGAAATGTCGGCAGGAAAGATTATGGTGAGGCGGCCCTTTCAGCAACCCTTGCCAGAAGTGAGTACAGTCGCAACAGGATTGAGCGGGACAACCTTCTCACCGCCCTTGCGGGAATGAATGGTGGCGAGCCTGTTCAATTGACAGTCAATGAGTTCGCTGCGTCTGAAATGCTTCCTTCGGATTTCGAGGGGTGGTACGCTGAGGCGGAAAACGGCAGCCCTGTACTCGCATATGTGGCCAAGCAGGTCAATGTCAGCGGCCAGGCCCTGAAAACAGAGAAGATTGCGAATGCCCCGAAACTTACGGCCGGATATATGAGTGAGCTGGTGACTGGCAGCGAGTTCCGCGGTCTGACCCTCGGAGTTACGATTCCTCTCTGGTCCGTGAAGAACAATGTCCGTCAGGCCAGAGCCTCCTACGAAGCCTCTGTCAAATATCAGGAAGATGCCGCGGCCAGGTATTACACTGCAATGCTGCAGGCTTATTCCCGTGCTCGTGGGCTGCTCGATGTGCTCACTGAACTTGAGTCTTCAATGGCAGAGGCGGAGACAACCCTCCGTGCTGTGGAGCAGAGATGCGCCCTTGGAGAGGCCCCGATAATGGAGTATCTCGTGGAGAGAAGTTTTTACACAAGTCTTCTGACCAATATGCTCGAGGCCCGTCTTGATTACCATCAGGCTCTTGCGGAATTGAATGCTTTCAGACTTTGAAACAGGATTAGCCCGGCATAAGTTCCGATTCGCTAATGATCGGGGCGAAAGCTTGTCACAATCACCAACCAAAAATGTCAATTATACCAGCTTCCGTAAGCCCCGGCATACTCAAAGCCCATACAAAAGCCTCCGGCTTTTGTGGGCTTCCGTAGTCGCAAGGGCCCCTCCGGCAAGGAGCAGAGAAAAAGCACGCTTCGGCGTGCTTAATCTCGTCCCTCCCTGCCTGCCACCCTGACCGGAATGTCGTCATTCAACTCCGCCAGGCTGGATATCGTTCCTTCGTGCAATTCATCCCTTCAGCGTGGAAGCTCCCGGCCTTTCCCGTTTATGACAATGTTGAGTCGGCCCGGATGATAAAAAAAGCACGCCGAAGCGTGCTCAATCCATATAATCCGGAATTTCCTACAGCCCCCGTGCCCTGACCAGAGCGTCAGGATCCGGGTCTGAGCCGCGGAACTCGTGATAGAGAACCATAGGCTCCTCGCTTCCGCCCTTCTCGAGGAAGGTCTTGCGGAACTTGGAGGCTACCTTAGGGTTGTAAAGGCCCTTGCTCTCCCAATACTCGAAGGCGTCCTTGTCCAGAACCTCGGCCCAGAGATAGCTGTAATAGCCGGCATTGTAGCCGCTGTTGAAGATGTGGTTGAAGTACGTGCTCCTGTAGCGGGGGATAATCTCGTCTATCAGGCCCATTTCCTCACATGCCTTCTTCTCGAATGCGGCCACGTCGAAGTTGCTCCAGTCGGTATCCTTGGCCAGTTCGTGCCATTTCATGTCGAGAATCGAGGCGGCGGTCAGCTCGGCTGTCATAAAACCCTGGTTGAATCTGGAGGCCTTGTTGATTTTCGCAACGAGAGAATCCGGGATGACCTCTCCGGTCTTGTAATGATATGCGTAAGTGGAGAGAATTTCCGGCTGGAATGCCCAGTTCTCATTGATCTGGGAGAATGTCTCCACGAAATCGCGGGCGACGGATGTGCCGCTGACATCCTTGAAACGGCATTTCGAGAGCATTCCGTGCAATGCGTGCCCGAATTCGTGGAAGGCCGTGCTGACCTCGTCGATGGTCAGGAGTCCGACAGAATCGCCAGGCTGGGTGAAATTGCATACGTTTACCACGATAGGGCGTACATCATTGCCGGAGGCATCCACATACTGCTCCCTGAAGTTGGTCATCCACGCTCCGCCCCTCTTGGTGCTGCGGGGAAGATAATCCGTCATGAACCAGCTGAGAAGCGAGCCGTCTGCATCGGTGACCTTGAAGGCCTTCACCTCAGGATGATATACCGGAATATCTGCCGGTTCTATCTTTATGCCGTAGAGACGCTCGGCGGCCTGGAATACTCCGGAGCGCACATTGTCAAGCTGGAAATACTGGCTTACCTCTGATTCGTCGAGGGCATACTGCGCCTTGCGCACCTTCTCGGCATAGAACCACCAGTCCCAAGGCTCGATCCTGCTGCCTTCAGGAAGAAGACCGGCCTCCACGTCCTTGTCCATGAATATCTGCATGTCAGCCACTTCCTCCCTGGCCTTGGCAACAGCCTTCTCCATTATCCTGGAAAGGAATGCATCCACGGTGGCGTGGTCGTGAGCCATCTTGTCCTCGAGTATGCAGTCGGCCGAGCAGTCGAAGCCGAGCATTGCGGCCTTTTCGGTCCGGAGCTTCATGATTTCGAGAAGAACGGCCTTGTTGTCATTCTCATTGCCATTGTTGCCCCTTGAGGAATAGGCCTTGAAGGCGGCCTCGCGCTTCGCCCTGTCCTCGCAGGTGGTCATGAAATAAGGATAGCTGGAAACCGGGATTCCGATAGCCTCCTTGAAGGCATTGTTCTCGGCGAGGAGATTGTTGCCGAACTTCTGCGAAAGGACGGCAAGCCTGGTATTGATTTCCCTGAACCTTGCCTGAGAAGCCTCGTCGAGAGCTATTCCGTTGCCGATGAACTTGTTGTAAAGCTTCTTGGTGACCATATACTCCTCCCTGTCGAGAGTGTCGGCTGACTCATATACGGCCTTGACTCTCTGGAAGAAGCCCGGGTTCATGAATATATTGTTCTCGTGCTCAGTGACAATCGGAGTAACTTCCTCGATGACTGCCATCATCTCGTCAGTAGCATCGGACTCGCTCAGATTGAAGAGCACTCCGAGCGTCCTTCCGAGAATCTCGCCGGAAAGCTCGTAAGCCGCAATGGTATTGACGAATGTCGGGTCTGCAGGGTTGTTCACGATAGCGTGGATCTCCGCCTCCTGCTGCTCGATTCCGGCATTGACCGCCGGGATATAATCAGAATACTTGATTTCGCTGAAAGGCGGAATGCCGCCCTCGCCAGTCCATTCCTTCAGGAACGGGTTTACACTGCAGGATGCTGCGCACATAACTGACAGGATAATGAAAAACCTTTTCATATTGAATAAAATTATTTGGCGGCGGATACTCCGTCAAGATCAATCAAAGTGAACTGAGGCTCGCCCCTGTAATTCGTGAGAATGCCCGTGAACGATACTGAAGTGCCGTTGCCAATGGTCTCCGACATCTCCTTGTCCGCAAACTTGCAATAGCCGCTGGTCCTTACGGCAATGCTCGTCTTGCCCATCTTGAAGTACTGGCTGACTGTGTAGGCGGTCGGCTTTATCTCGAACTTGTGGTCCTTCACCTTCTCGGGACCGTTGCCTATGTCGGCAGTGTCGAAAACTCCTGAATAGAGATATTCGGTGAACTTGGACTTGGACATCGCCCAGGTAGTCACACCCCAGGCATTCTTGTTCTCATCGTCGAGGAAAATCCTGTTGGAGGTGAGCTTGGTGTTGCCGTCCGGATTGACATAGACAAGGCAGAATATGGTATTGGTATAGCTCAACCCGTTGATGGTCACATACTTGCCCATATGCTCATCAGTAGTGAGGTCAGCCTCGGAAATCACTTCCGGCTGGAGAGGCTCGTCCAGGGCACCCTTGAAAATGTGATTCTCAATGATGAGCTTCACTTCCATGTAAGCGGTCTCGTAATCACCTGTAATGTCCTCATAGCCAAGCTGCCTTGAACCTTCATAATCTCCGATCACGAGGCCCTTGCACTTCACGTAGATCCACTGGCCGAGCTTGTAGTCATTGTACAGTCCCGTGAGGCCGAGCTTCAGCTCGATGCCGGCAGTCTCATCCTGGATGTAGAAACTCTTGTAGAAATTGCCCGAGGCATCGGAAGTGGTGACCTGGCCCTTGATGACTAAATCATCGGTTATCTTGACCGGCCCGTCCTTGTACATTGCCTTGAGCTCCTTGATGGTTATGCGAGTCTGGGCGGCGAAATCCGCATCAGTGTAGATTCTCTCGTCTGCCGGCTCGTCATATTTCCCGGTGAATACCGGACCGAACTCGTCACATGAGCAGAATGCCGCTGCGGCAATGACGATTGCTATTGGCTTGAATATGTTCTTCATAATCTTCTTCACGTCTTAGAATCTGAAATAAAGGTTCAACATGTAGTTGGTTCCGACCATGTAGAAATACTTTGAATCGAACCTGTAATACCTGGTCAGATCCTCGGAGTCGATGAGACGGGTCTGCTCATATCCTCCGGTCCTGACGCTCTGGGTATTGAGAATGTTCTTCACCTCGAGGGAGAATCCGATATTGTATTTTCTCCTGATGTACCAGGACTTGCCGATATTGGCGTTGAGGATGAAGGCGTGCTTGAACTTCTCCTGAGATGCCATGTATTCCTCCTCTTCCGCTGACCACTGACCGTCAGGTCCGAGAACAGCAAGGTCGGTGCGGTAGAGAGGGTTCATGTCGAGATACATCTTGTCGAAATACTGGAGGTCGATTCCGGCGAAGAGATAGTTTTTCGAATAGTTGAGTCCGATGTTGGCCGCAATCTGCGGGGTGCTCGGCACATAGTGCTTCTGCTTCTTGTCGAATACCGGGTCTCCGAACTTGTCGAGAATGACATTGCCCTCGCTGTCCCTCTTGTATGTCGAGTGGTAAGCCCAGTAAGGCACGATGTCATCCATCACGATCTGGTCGCTGTTGTCGATGGTCTGAATCACCCTCGGCGTGGAGGTATAGACATAGTCGCCCCAGTTCAGGGCACCCTGGAGGGAAAGTCCCGTCAGAGGAAGAGGCACCTGGAAACCGAGCTCGATACCGCAATGACGCTCATCGATTCCGCTCATCGCGAAGTTGGTGAACGAGTTCTGGGAATCGTCGTAGAAGCTCATCAGGTCGGTCTGGTCGGCGATGTAGGTGTAGTATCCCGTGATTCTGAGACTGTAGTTGTTCTTGTTGAAAGCATAGCTGAGGTCAGCCGACACTGTCTTCTGTGTCTGAAGATTGCTTGCCAATGTGTTGCGGGTCCTCGGAGAGATGAATGACTCCGTGAACAGAGGGGCCTCGGTGAAGTATCCGGCGTTTGCCCAGACTCTGTGAGGACCGCGGTTCCAGCTTACGCCGCCCTTGAAGCGGTATGTGAAGAAGCTGGATACATCCGACTTGCCGTAGGAAGTGTCCGGGAAGAGTCCCTTCTGGACATTTCCGAACCTCCAGAATGAATCATAACCGCCCTGGGCGGCAACCCAGGCCTTCCACTGGCCGGCCTCGAAGCCGAGATTCGCCCACAATGTGGCATTGCGCACATTTGCGAAGTAGTCGTAGCCGTACTTGTCTCCCTTTCCTACAAGCTGAGGATGGCCGTACTGGTAGTAGTACTGGAGATCGTTCTGGATGGCGATGTCGCTGGATGCGAAATCGCGCTCCGCGAACTGGTCAATATTGACATAGTAGTCGCCTCCGAGAAGGTCCTTGATGATCTTGTAGTACTCCGTGCGGTTCCAGCGGAATGTCGCACCACCCTTGAGTGTGAAATACTTAGGGAACATATACTTGGCAGTGAGGCCGAAGTTCAGGTCATTCTGGTCCTGCCTCCTCTCCTCCTGCACATATTTGGAGCGGTTCCTCTCCGTGTCGAAGCGGGCATCCACATTGTTCCTGTTGACATTGTACATCCTGTCCCAGTTGACATGGCGGACATCATTGTAGTTGTAGGTCCAGGCCTCCTCGGCCCAGCCTGCCTGGAACGGAGAGTCACGCTTTGCGTAGTTCTCGTCCTCATTGTAGAAATAGCTCGGGAGGTTCCTGTAATAGTCAGGGCGCGGGTCTGCCGCATCATACCAGTCGAGGGCGGAATAGCCGTTGCGGCCGGTCCTGTAGATGGCAGTCGCATCCAGGCTGAAGCTGAATGTCGGGGTCCAGGTGTACTTGAGCACGGCTACAGGCTCGTGGTTGTTGCGCACCCTTGAGTTGCGGATCTTGCCGTCCTGCCAGCCCCAGTTGGAGTTGTAGAAGTTGCTTCCCACGAGGTCATATACCTCCTGTGTGGAGGAGTTCTGGGCGCCTCTCTGGACAGGGGAGCCGAATACGGAGAAGCTGAGCCTGTGAAGGTCATCCCAGTTCTTCTCGGCGCCGAGCCAATAGGCTACGGACCTGTAATATACTCCCTGAATCCAGTCGTTGCCGCCGAGTCTGGCTGAGACATTGGCTGCGAAAGACCAGCCGTTGTCCATCTCGCCGGTGGCATATGAACCCATGAGACGGAGGCGGTACATGGCGCTGTTGCTCAACACGCTGAAGCGCCAGCCCTTGCGCATCGAGGATGCGGTTCCGGTAATGTTGGTGATGCCGTTGTATCCGCCTACGCCATAATCGGAAGCGCCGACTCCGCTGGTCGTCTCCTTGTCGCGGGTGGCCTCGTTGAGACCGGACCAGAGAGACCATGGGGTGTATCCGGTCACGGCGTCATTGAGCCTGATGCCGGCCAGGTAAACATCCTGCGAATTGCTGTCGAATCCTCTCTGACGGAACCTTACAGAACTGAACTTATAGCCTGCTGTATTGTCGAAAACATCTGAGGATGAGGACAATACGGTCGGAATGTTCTGATATCCGGAGTCGTCCATGTCGAGGTCTGCAAAACTGGATTCGTCTACTTCGGTGAGCACCTGCTCCGGCTGCATCGTGACGAACATCAGGTTGCGCATGAACCCGTCCACAGCCACATTGACGCGGGATGCGACGAAACCGTCTGCCTCCACAAGAATAGTGTAGCTGCCATTTTCAAGGTCGTTGAAGACGAAGTCTCCGTTCTGGTCAGAATTCAGTTTGACTGCCGTGCCTTCCGCATCGGTAAGTGTGAGCCTGGCCTCGGCGATCGGAATACGTCCGGACCTGCTGACAATCTTGCCTTTGATGCCGCCTGTCGTGGACTGGGCCATGGCCGCTGCGCAGACAAGCATCGCGAGCATCAATGAAAGTATCTTCTTCATTATAGTGAAATATTATCGGTTAATCTTGATTATCCGCCTTCGGCAATGATAAATCCGCCTTCGGCAATGTCGCCATCCGGCCTATTTCCCCACGACAATGTAGGTCGGGAAATGGTCGCTGTACCCGTTGATGAACTTGCCGCTGGAGAAGGTCCTGAAAGGATATCCCTTGTACTGTCCGCTCTGAGTCACCATGAACGGCCTCTTGAACACAACTCCGTAATGGCCCTTCTTGTCGGTCTTCTGGATGCCGAGGCTGCCCTTTTCAGGCTTTGCCAGGGCCTCGTTGACCATGATGATGTCGTATATGCTCCACACACCCCTGTATCCTATGGAGCCGTAGCCGTCGTCCAGCATTTGCCAGAACGGGTTGAAGAAGCCGTTCTTTCCTACTTCGGCAATGTCCTTGCGTCCGCCCAGCCACTTGGCCATGCTCTCGTTGAACGGGTCATCGTTCATGTCGCCCATCACCACGACCTTGATTCCGGGATATCTGGCCATCATCTTCTCCGCATCCTTGCGTATGATCTCGGCACCGAGGCTCCTGAGGTCGCCACCCTTGCCTCCGATGCGGGAAGGAAGGTGGGTCACATAGATGGCAAAATCCTCTCCGTCAATGCTTCCGTGCACCATAAGGATATCCCTGGTGCGGAATTCCTCCTGCTCCTCAGGGCTGAGGGTAATCGGGACTTCAGTGTCCTTGAAGGAGAAAGGAATGGATCTGCTGTCAATGAAGGTGAACTGGTCCGGCCTGTAGAGAAGCCCTACATCCACGCCGCGGCGGTCCGGTCCGTCATGGTGAACAATCTCGAAATGGGCATCCTGAAGCTCCGGCTGGGACACGAGGTCCTCGAGAACAAGACGGTTCTCTATCTCGGAAACGCCGAGGATGGTGTGGAAGGCTCCGTTGGCCTTCGCCATTTCCGCAATGACGGTGGCCATGTTGTGGAGCTTCTTCTGATATTTGACGTCAGTCCACTCGTTGGCTCCGTCCGGAAGGAACTCGTAGTCGTTCTTTCCCTCCTCGTGATAGGTGTCGAAGAGGTTCTCCAGATTGTAGAACCCGATGACGTAATTCTGCCTGGTCTTGAGCGTATTGCCACAGGACAATGTGGAAGGCAATGCGAGAAGCAGCGAAACTGCGGCAATCAGCGCAATGATTGTGATATGTAATTTCTTCATGATTCAATATGTTGATTTTCAAAATTTCATCGCTGGCGATAAGGTCTTTTCGGCATATTCCGCCTCCTCCTCCGTGAGGTTGAAGAAGAAGTTGAAACCTGTCCTTTCCTCGAGCTGGGCGATGGTCAGGACATCCGACTGAAGAATTTGCCTATCCATAGGATAGTCAACGTTGTCGTACCAGAATGCGATGCCGGAATACTGGTGACTGTCAGAGGCCTTGTATCTCAATAATGCCTTGTAATAGGCTGAAGGCACGTTGACCTTGTTCTTTGCCCTGTCGGTCCTCCATTCCTCGGAAGGCATGGCCCCTGTCACCACGTAGAGGGTGTCGCAGGTCATGGCCCAGGCCCTTACCTGGCTCTCCAGCAATGCCCATACGCCCTGGTTGAGGTCGGAGCGCTGCATTGTCATATTGGTAGGATAGAAGGTCTGCCAGTTGGCCGCATCGTTTATGAGCCTGTCAGCGGACGGCAGCATATGCCCCCGGTCGAAACCGGACTGTCCCCATCCTGCCTGTGTATATGGCTGATATTCAGCTGGTATCTTCGGATCGGTCTGCTCCCATTTATTCGTCCTGCTGCCGCTTCCCGCCAATGTCTTCGTAAGCGGATAGGCCACCCATCTCGGGAACAGCCTGGAGGCATCGTACAATATCGAGTAGTTGCGGAATTCCTTTCCGTCATTCAGCTTGAGATTGTGATAAACCCATGCGGTCCCCTCGATGTCCTTCATCTGGGGGAGCTCCGTCCAGCCTCTGGTCACATCCGAAACAAGTCCCGGATATTCCTCCCAGGACGGTATCTGATATCCTTCCCCGCCGTTGTACATCGAGGAGCGCCCACGCTGCAGGAGCCTGGCTCTCAACGATTTGTCCTCAAAATTGACTATTACGTACGCAGACCTGGATTCTTCCTGAAGGTTCGCCCCGTACTGAAGGATGACACTGTTGGTGCTTCCCGTTCCGCTGCTCCTGCTGACCGAAAGCCATTCCCCGTCACCCTCTACGTACTCGAATGATATGGTCCATTCCCCGGAACTCTGGATGGAAAGGAACATGTCCCCGGCAGCATAGCCCACACTGCTCCTCCTGAGGGAGAACAGATCTTCCACTCCGGCTCCCCCGGAACACCCCAGGAGCAATGCGGTGACGGCCGCAAAGGCTGCATATCTGATGACTGATTTCATCTATTCGAATATTATCTGCGAGCCGAGGGTGAATGTCGATGCATTCTTGCTCCAGTCAATCCTGTCGCCTGCAGAAGAGTTGCTGACTTTCAGATCGTCGAATCTGTAGGCGGATGTCTTGGTCGGGCACATTCTGAGCCAGATTCTGTCAATGCTGCCGGCGTCGAATGAGAATGAGCCGGAGCAGAGGGACCAGGTGCCGTTGCCGGGAGCGGTGACGGTATAGGTCAGCGGAACCCAGGATGCTCCGTCCCTGCTTACCCATACAGGGAATTCTTCAGGCTTTATGTTGTTGTCGGTTGCCTGATACTCGGCTCTCTGGAGGCCGAACGAAATCTTCATTCCGGAAAGCTTCGGGTGAACGGAGATGTCCCCGACCACGAGCTCGCCGGCGGTTCCGAACCAGAGGAAGTTGTTTCCTGAGGCTCCTGAGTAGCCTGTGCTGCTGTTGGTGCTGCTGTTTCGTGCTGAAACCTTGGCGCCGTCCGGCATATAATACTTCACGGTTGCGGCTCCAGGGCCCTCCTCTACATTGGTCCAGCAGTTGGAGGTGTTGAGAATCGGATTGTCAAGATTCTTGAGGCTCTCTCCGAAATTGCTGTAATACACGACTTCCGGAGCGGCATCCGGATTTTCGGCCTGCCTGAAGATGACATCGGCATAGACGGCCTTCGTCTTGAACCTCACCGTTGCGGTGCGGGAGTTTCCGATCTGGTTTGTCAGCGCAGTCACATTGACGACAACGGAAGTGGTGGTGCCGGCCTCGATTTCTACAGGGTCATAGTCGAACGCAAGCCATTCAACGTCATTCTCGATTTCGAAATCGCGGTTTGAAGTGACCGTGATGGGAGTGGTCTTGCCCTCATATCCGAGGCTGACCTCTCCGTTGTTGACTGAAATTTCAGGAAATGCGGGCTTCGGGTCTTCATTGTCACAGGCCGCCAGGCTGACTGCCATTCCGGCCAAAGCCGCACAGAATAATTTCCAATCCATAATATACAGTTGGTTGATTGTTACTTATACTTATAGTTATAGTTTTTTCCGCCACATCTTTCCGGAATTTGCGCGATGTGAGCCGCACCTGTTTCCGACAGGACTGAATCCACCTTCCATCCTCCGGTTTTCGAAAGGGCAAATAGGTTACAAATATAATGAATTATCTGTAATTCATACGGCATTGGAACCCGGCGATGAGAATTTTTCTCAGCCATACAACAATTATCCCCATATCCGCATCTATACTAAGGTTTTTAAAGATTGAGAAATGAAGATAAAGTATTCCATCATCTTGTGCGGTCTCGCCGTGGCCTTCGCCGCCGTGTCACTTTGGGTAATCCTTTCCGGAGGAAGAAACAGCAGGGCATTGAAGACGAAATTCAGGCTTGGCGGACTGATGCTCACGGTTTCCGGCATGATTGCCTGTTCCGAAGGTGCAGGGCCGATGCAGGTAAGCTGCTATGATGTCCAGGCTCCTGAATATGCTGCGTTCAATATGCCCGGCGGGAGCAACAAAGTCAAGGCTGGAGATGAGATTGGAATTACCATTACGGGTTCCGGCTTCGTCTCGTTCAAATACAAGATGTTTGTCAATGATATGAAGGACATTCTTCAGGAAGGTGAGTTGGGAGATAAAGAGGGGACTTATACAGTGAAGGTGGCCGGGACCGATTTCAAAGGTCCGGCAGTATTCTGTGTATATGGCGTCAGGGATGAAAGTGATCAAATCCTCGGCGGCTGTGATTTCGTGATTGAATAGAGGAAGTTCTTCTTCAATGGGAAAGAAGATTTCACTGGGCCATCTTGTCTATGAACTGACAGAGGCCTGCAACCAGAATTGCCGTTTCTGCTATAATCATTGGCGTCCTTCCGGATGCCAGCCTGCCGACAGCAAGCTTGCAAGGCGGACATTGAGCCGCATCCTGAAGCAGGCCGATGTCGGCAGTATTTCTTTTTCCGGCGGCGAGCCGACATTGCTGGAAAACATACATGACCTTGCTCTCAAATGCAGGTTCAATGGAACGGACGTAAACATTCTTACGAACGGGACATTGGTCACGGATGATGACATTGACATTTTCAAGAGCATAGGCATAAGCGCACTCCAGGTTCCCCTCCTTGGCAGCGAGCCCGGGATCCACGACTGGCTTACGGGCCTTCCTGGTTCTTGGGAGCGGGCAGGAAGGACCATCCGGAAGGCATTGGAAATACTTGGCCCTGAACGCTTTGCGGTGGTATTGATATTGACTGCGAAGAATCTTGGCGGGCTCAGGCAAACATTGGAACTGTACAAGTCATTCGGGGTCAGGACAGTGATGGTGAACCGCTTCAATCTCGGCGGCAACGGGATTCTGCACAGGGATGAACTAGGCCTGTCGGGTGAGGAACTCAAGCTGGCGTTCCGGCTTGTCAGTGATTTTGCCCTGGAAAATCCCGATATGCATTTTGTAAGCGGCGTCTGCACCCCGGTTTGCGTCCTGGACCCGTTCGACTATCCGGGAATCAGGTTCACGACCTGCAGCACGGATGTCAGGAATCGCCCGATAACCATTTCCTATAAAGGGGATGTCCGTTTCTGCAATCATTCCCCGTTCGTGCTGGGTAATATCCATGAGCGCAGCCTGAAGGAGATTCTGGAGGATGAGGTCCTGATGAAAAGATACTCTGGCGTGCCTGAAGAATGCTCCGGCTGCAAACTTTTCTCACGCTGCAAAGGTGGCTGCAGGGCGGCTTCCGAGCAGGTTTTCGGGACCTTCGACAGGATGGACCCGGTATACTATCTGGGCCTCCCTCTGACAGCCATAGCCTCCGCAGGATTGTCCGGCCAGGAATGCTTAGGATATCTGCGGCGGAGTTCTTTCCGTACCTCGAAATAGGCATCTGCCCAGAAACTCCTCAGGTCGGAGGTCAGCTGGACGCTCTTGTATCCGGGGGAGAGCAGGTCCATCAGCACCGGAATCCTGCCGTCGTCCACCCTCGGGGTGTCAAGCAGGCCGAAACATTCCTGGAGACGCACACGGACCACAGGGATATCATTTCCAATGCGGTATTCCACCTTGATGCGGCTGCCTGTGGGTACGGTGATGTGGGAGGGGACAATGCGGTCCACGGCCTGCTGCTGGCTGTAAGTCAGCCTGCTCCAGATGACCTCGCAGAGATTTATGCGGCGGAGCTCGGCCACAGTGGATGCATTCCCTGCGAATGCTGGCAGCCATTCTGAGGCATTCTCCAGAAGGGCCTCCTGACTCACATCCGGGAGCTCTAGCTCGGGATGCCAGGATGAGGCAATGCCTATTCTGCGCTGCAGATTGCCCACCTCGTAGGAAAAATCGAACATTGAAAGTCCGTCCTTCGGCGCGGCGTCGCAGATGGCTTTCAGAACCGCTTCCCTGATATCCCCGCCGATGGGCCTGGCACTCAGGGTCAGCACGCCGATCTTCAATTCCCGCAGGGCCGATATGCCTCCCTTCCTGCTGTCCCACAATATGTTGCTCCTTGCCGAGGCAATGTCCTCCAGGTCTTCCGGGTCCACCGGCGCAGCGAGGAACATTCTTCCCGAGACGGAGTCCATCACCGCACCTGCCAGCCATTCGTGGGAGGAGAGTTCGTCCGCACTGTCCACGAAGGCATTGTCCCCGCAGGAGAGCTGGTAATGTCCGCAGCCGTCCCTGGCCTTCGCTATTCTTTCCGGGTAGGCGGCGGAGAGCAGCAGCCCGGTGGCGTAAGGGGCTGGTATATCATTGTCAATCAAGGCTTTGGCCATTGACCTGTATTGGGCTGCGATTTTCTCTATGCGGCCCCATTCACGCAGGTTCCCACCTTTCCCGCGGGCCTGTCTGAGAGCATTTACCCTGGTCCTGAGGTCTGCGTCATTGTCCTGCGGCATGGGGTCCCTCTCCTCCAGGATTGCCGCAATGTCGGTGGCCAGCGAACGGAGTTCCGGGGTGTCAGCCCTGAGCAGCATCTGGGCGATGCGGGGGTGGCAGGGCAGGGCCGACATCGCTCTTCCGTGCTTGGTGATGCGCCCGTTCCCGTCAATGGCCCCGAGACTTCTCAATAGCGATTCCGCCTGGATGACATTTGCCTTGGGAGGAGGGGTGATCCATGGCAGATTCATTATGTCACTTTCGCCCCATGCGGCAATGTCGAGGCGCAGCGGGGCGAGGTCGCAGTCGGAAATCTCCGGAGTCCTGCAGGCCTGCATTCTCTGCATAGTCCCCGCCGTCCATAGCCTGTAGCATACTCCAGGGGCGGTTCTTCCGGCTCTTCCGCTTCTCTGGTCGGCCATGTCAATGCTGATGCGCACGGTTTCCAGATGGCTCATTCCGTTCCGCCTGTCGAATATCATCTTCCTGCACAGCCCGGAGTCCACGACAACCCTCACGCCCTCGATTGTAAGCGAGGTCTCGGCAATGGAGGTGGCCAGCACGACCTTCCTCTCCCCGGGACGGCTTGGCGCAATGGCCCGCCTCTGCTCCTCTTTCGGCAGCATTCCATAGAGCGGAAAAATGCGGGTGCCGCCGAGATTTCCCTCGAGAAGTTCCGCACACTGCCGGATTCCCGCCTCTCCCGGGAGAAATGCCAATATGTCCCCTTCATTGTCCCGGTGGGCCGCAAAGACGCATCTTGCCACCTCCTCGCCAGGATTTTTCAGGTCAATGTCCTTCTGCGCATACCGCAATTCCACAGGGAACATCCTGCCCTTGCCCTCAATGAGCGGCGCCCCGAGCTTCCCGCAGATCTCATCCGTGTCAATGGTGGCAGACATTATTATGATGCGCAGGTCCGGCCGCAGGATTCTTTGTGCCTCAAGAACCAGTGCAAGGGCTTCGTCCGAGGCCAGGCTTCTCTCGTGGAACTCGTCAAATATCACGGCGGAGACACCTTCCAGAGCGGGGTCGGCTACCAGCATCCTGCCCAGGATGCCTTCTGTCAATACCTCGATGCGGGTTTTCCCGGAAGTCCTGTTCTCGAACCTGATCCGGTAGCCCACCTCGTCCCCGACCCGGCAGCCTGCAAGCTCGGCCATCCTGCCGGCAATCTGCACGGCGGCGATTCTCCTTGGCTCAAGCATCAATATTTTCCCGCCGCCATTGGTGCCTTCCAGCATTGTCAGAGGCAGCAATGTGGATTTTCCGGCTCCCGGAGGTGCAGTGACTACGAGACGGGGATTGACGGCGAGGCTTCTGTTCACCTCGTCAGCTATTCCGTATGCGGGAAGATTCCTTGCGATGTCGTCCAGTCTGAGATTCATTTCGTGCAATGATGCCCGGCGGGCCTGTCTGTCAAAAAAAATGGGGTGACTGCAGATAGCCACCCCAGGTATTGTTCAACGTCTCGAAACGTCGTTCATATTATCTGTACTGAGCGAACTCGATATCCTTCTCAGCGCGTGCCTCGAGAGCGTCGCACTCAGCAGCCTTTGCAAGGTGAGCGGCAACCTCGTCCTTGTTGCCCTGGCGGGCAGCGATGATGGCGCGGAGGTACTCAGCCTTAGGGCAGCTGCACTTGAGAGCTGCAGAAGCAGCGGAAAGATTGTCGGTAAGAACGTCAGCAAGAGCCTCGTTGAAGCTGTTGGTACCCTTGAGGGCAGCGGCAGCCTTTGCATAGTTGCCGTTGAGAATGTCGACAACAGCCTGGTTCTCAGTGTCGCCGGCAGCAGCGAATGCCTTCTCGGCAGCAGCGAGGTCACCATTGCGGAGAGCGATGACACCCTCGGCGGTCTTGAGGTCAGCATCCTTGGTCTCAACCTTTGCGAATGCCTTCTCAGCCTTGCCAAGCTCACCCTGCTCGAGATAAACTACGCCAAGGTTGAACTGTGCGCGGTCGCTGTTGTACTTGTCGATAGCCTTCTTGTAGATAGCCTCTTTTGCATCGAGATCCTTAACGAGGGATGCAGAGCGGAGAAGAGCCTCCTCGTCGAGAACGTCGCTGTTCTCCTCAACGAGCTTGAGAAGCTCCTCAGCGGTGTAGTTCTGATACTCAACGTTGGCGATGAATCTTGCGCGGCGGAGCTCAGGGAGAACTTCCTTCTTGAGGACAGTGTAAACCTCGGACATGTTCTTGATCTCGCTCTCGCGGACTGCAGGATCGCTGTACATTGAAAGAACGCGGATGATGAGGTCCTTGTCCTCGATGTCAGACTTGGCAACGAGCTCCTGGAAGCCTTCCCAGTCCTGACCTACGCTCTTGACCTCAGGATCAGCAACCTCTCTGCCGCCGATAACCTTTGACCAAGCCTTTGCACCGCTCTGGGAACGCTTGTCGGAAAGTTTTGCGTTGAGAGACTCGCCACCGTCCGGTGAAGCGTAAGCTACAACCTCAGTGCCCTTGAGAGTCTTCCTCTCGTTAGCCTTGATCTCGTCGAGAGCAGCCTGGAAATCCTTGATGGACTCGGACTTGAGCTCTTTGCGGCGAACGTCGGCAGAGTTGATGGTGTAGAGAATCTGGCCCTCAGCGGTCTGAGGAATAACCTCCTGATAGTTGTCAGCCTTGTATGCAACGTGGCCGGCCTTTCCGCCGAGAGCAACGAGCATATAGGTGGTGTTGGCACCGTCAGCGACCTTCTTGATAGGGAGATCCCAGGTTCTTGCCTTATACTTGACTACGCCGCGGAGCTCGAGGTGGCATGCCTCCATTCCCTCTACATAGTCGAAGTGTACCTTCTCGGTAACGGTCTGGCCGTCTGAAGAAACAACAGTGTAGTTGTCCTTAACCTTCTCGCCCTGATACATGAACGGGGTCATCTTGGCCTCGCCACCGTCGAATACGATAACAGGAGTAACCTCGAGAATCGCCTTCTTGTGGAAATAATCTGCAGGATAGGTAACGGACACGGTAGCGTCAATCTTGCCGGCAACAACCTCGAGAGGTGAAGGATCGCAGGTAACGGTAACGCTCTCTGCCATCTCTGCCATCTTCTCTGGTGAAGCACAGCCGACAGCGGCAATCGCAACGACTGCCATTGCCAAATTTTTGATTTGCTTTCTCATAATTGAAACGATAAGTAAATAGTATTTGTTAAACCTATATTCAAATTTTCCGCCAAGATACTAACAATTTTGCAATTTTCCGTTATAAGCGTTCATATTTTGAACTGATTTTGTAACTTTGTCCCATATGGAAGCACAAGAATTACAGAAAATAAAGAACAAATACGATATAATCGGCAATGATCCGGCGCTGAACCGTGCCATCGAGATGGCGATGGCTGTCGCTTTGACAGAACTGACTGTCCTTGTGACAGGCGAGAGCGGAGTCGGCAAGGACAACATCCCGAAAATCATACACCAGAACGGACGCAGGAAGAATGCGAAATACTTTGCGGTCAACTGCGGGGCCATTCCTGAAGGTACCATCGACTCCGAACTTTTCGGCCACGTGAAGGGCTCGTTCACCGGAGCCGTGGATGACAGGAAGGGCTATTTCGAGGTGGCTGACGGAGGTACTCTTTTCCTCGACGAGGTGGGGGAGCTCCCGCTGCCGTCCCAGGCCAAGCTCCTGAGGGTTCTCCAGTCCGGAGAGTTCATCAGGGTCGGTGATTCCAAGGTCAGCAAGACCGATGTCAGGGTGATAGCCGCCACCAATGTGGACCTTATGTACGCCGTTTCCAAGGGAAAGTTCAGGGAAGACCTATATTATAGACTGAACGCCGTGCAGATCAGGATGCCCGCCCTCCGTGACAGGAAGCAGGATATCTACCTGCTGTTCAGGAAGTTCACTTCCGATTTCTCCGAGAAATACGGGATGAACAAGGTCACTCTCACCCACGATGCGGTCGAGATGCTCTCGAATTACCGCTGGCCTGGCAACATACGCCAGCTCAAGAACGTCACCGAGACGGTGTCCGCCCTTGAAAGCCACAGGCTGTCCCCGGTTTCCGGGAAATGCGAGGTCAATGCCGAGACTCTCTCGAAGTACATCCCTCAGGATGACGTGAACGCTCTTCCGGCGATGTACGGGGACAATTCGGAGAGCATTACCAGGAGCGAGAAGCAGGAAATATACAAGGCCCTGTACGGCCTCAATGCCGAAATCAACAAGCTGAAGCAGATCATTGCCTCGGGAAATTTCACGGCCGCTTCCCAGGTGGCGTCGCCTCTCGGGGACCAGAAGAGCCTTCCTGCGCCGGATGCGGGCTATGTGTCCAAGCCTGCCGCCCATTGGGGCAATGAGGACGATGACATTGACGTTCAGGGAGATATTGACAGAAGCCGTCCGGTGAGGGAAATCAGCCCTGAGGAGGATGAGGCCTTCTCGATTTCCAAGGTCAGCCAGGAGCTCATCCGCAGGGCTCTGGAGAAGCACGGCGGCAACAGGAAGAAGGCTGCCGAGGAGCTGGGCATCTCCGAGCGCACGCTTTACAGGAAGCTCCCTCCGGAGTACAGGAGCCAGAAGAAATGAAGGTTATGAATATAAGGAAGACATTGAAGACAATGTGCGCCGTCATGTCGATAGCCGCGGCGGGCCTGATTGTGCGTTCCTGCGGGATTTACTCATTCAGCGGAACCTCCATCCAGCCCGACGTGAAGACGGTGACTATCAACTATTTCGAATATAAGGCTCTGAAGGTCAATCCGAATCTGAGCAATGACCTCACGGAGGCGCTGAAGGACAAGTTCCGCAAGATGACGCGTCTGGAGCAGGTGGATATGGACGGGGATCTGGAGATTACCGGAGCGGTTACCGGTTATGACATCAGGGCAACTGCGGTGACAGCCCAGGAAGTTGCCGCACAGAACCGTCTTACCGTGTCTGTCAAGATTTCGTTCACGAACCGGAAATATCCGGAGGACGATTTCCCGGACAAGTCGTTCTCCGCTTATGCCGACTATGATTCCACGCAGTCCCTCGATGCGGTGGAAGCTTCTCTGTGTGAGGAGATTATCGAAAAGCTATGCGAGGATATGTTCAATGCTACAGTGGCCAATTGGTAATATGGAAGGGTCAGGGACAATCAATCTGAGGACATTGACTATGGAAGAGCTGGCCGGGGTTGTCAACCTCTATCCGTGGTTCGCCGCGGCGAGGAAGGAACTCTGCGTCAGGATGTCGGCACTCGGAGGCGAGTCATGGGGAGTGGGCCAGTATGCGGACCAGGCCATGTATGTGGCTGACAGGAGCATCATTTCGGGAATAATGAGGTCATCTGCGGTGAAGGATTATTCGGACAGTGACCTCGAGACTCTTCTGAGTTCATATATGGAAGAGTCCAGGTCCGGAGACGCCGCTGAGCCTGCCGCACAGCCGGCTAGGGCTGCCCGTCCGGTGCCGGGAGGGGACTTCTTCTCCAAGGATGAATATGACAAGGTCCGCAGGGCCGGGGACAATTTCACATTCCGCGCCCCGGACCGCAGGGAATTTGCTTCAGGCAATGCCGAAGACAGCCTCAGTCTCGAGTTCTGCACAGAGACATTGGCGGAAATTTATGCCGAACAGGGCTATTTTGAGCAGTCGAAAAGCATTTATCGCAAACTTCTTTTGGCATTCCCGGAAAAAAGTGCTTACTTTGCATCCCTTATTGAAAAATTGGACAAATTGATAAATAATCAGAATTTATGAACGTTATATTTTCAATTCTCGTAGTTCTCATCGTGATCGCCAGCATCCTGCTGACAATTGCGGTTCTTCTTCAGAACGGCAAGGGAGACAGCCTCGCCAGCAATTTCGTTGCAGGCAACCAGACATTCGGCGTAAGGCAGACAGCCAACATGCTTGAAAAGATCACCTGGGGTCTTGTCGCATTCATCCTCGTCGTTGCCGTAGTCTCATCATTCACATTGGGAACAAGGGGAACTCAGGTGGACATCACTGACAAGATCGAGAATGCGGCCGAAGAGCAGCCTGCATTCCCTTCAGCTCCTGTCATGCAGGATGCACCTGCCCAGGAAGCGCCTGCCACTCCTGCTGAATAGCAGTCTTAAGCCGCAGGGACTGACAGATTGTCAGTAATCCGGCAACAGGAATATAATTTGACTATAGCCGTCTGGTCTTCGGATCAGGCGGCCATTGGTCGTTTTCCGGAGATGCGATAAAAGGAGACAGTTAATATGAATGAAATGCAGAACAACAGCTCTTCAGGAAAGCTTGAATTCCTGAGCAGATTCGCCACCAATCTCAATGAACGGGCGGCGGCCGGAAAGCTGGACCCGGTGATAGGCAGGGATGAGGAGATCCGCAGGGTGCTGCAGATATTGAGCAGACGTACCAAGAACAATCCTATCCTCGTCGGCGAGCCAGGTGTGGGCAAGACGGCGATTGCCGAGGGCCTGGCCCAGAAGATAGTGGACGGGGCGGTCCCTGAGAACCTCAAGGACAAGAAGGTCTATTCCCTCGATATGGGTGCCCTCATAGCAGGTGCGAAGTATCAGGGTGAGTTTGAGGAAAGGCTCAAGGGCGTGGTCAAGGATGTGATAGACAGCGCCGGCCAGATCATCCTCTTCATCGATGAGATCCATACCCTCGTGGGCGCGGGAAAGAGTGCCGGAGCGATGGATGCGTCCAACATTCTCAAGCCTGCACTGGCCAGGGGCGAGCTGAGGACAGTCGGTTCCACTACTCTGGACGAGTACCAGAAGTATTTCGAGGCGGACAAGGCATTGGAGAGACGATTCCAGATGGTGACCGTGGATGAGCCTGCCCCGGCGGAGTCAATTGCCATCCTCAGAGGCCTGAAGGAGAGGTATGAGAACCACCACAAGGTCCGCATCGAGGACGATGCGCTGATTGCGGCGGTAAATCTCAGCCACAGATACATCACGAACAGGTTTTTGCCGGACAAGGCCATTGACCTTGTGGATGAGGCTGCTTCCAAGCTGAGGCTGGAGATGAACTCCGTGCCTGAACCTATTGACAATCTCAACAGCGAAATCCGCCAGCTTGAGATCGAGAAGGAGGCCATCAAGCGCGAGGGCGTATCCCTGAAGATGGAGAAGATTGACGGCCAGCTCAAGGAACTGAATGAAAGGCGGTCCGTCCTGATGAAGAAATGGGAGGACGAGAAGGCCGTTCTGGATGGGCTTCAGACTGCCCGTCAGGAGCTGGAGAACTATAAAATCCAGGCTCAGGTGGCTGAGAGGGCCGGAGATTACGGCAAGGTGGCCGAGCTCCGTTACGGCAAGATTGCCGATGTGCAGAAGAAGATTGACCAGCTGCTTGAGAAACAGGCTGCCGTGAAGGACCCGATCATCACCGAGGCAGTTACCCCGGAGGATATCGCTGACGTGGTGTCAAGGTGGACAGGCATACCTGTGAGCAAGATGCTGGAGAGCGAGAAGACGAAACTTCTCAGGATGGAGGACGAACTCCATCACAGGGTCGTCGGACAGGAAGAGGCCATCAGGGCTGTTGCGGACGCTGTCAGAAGAAGCCGTGCCGGTCTTTCCAATGAGAAACGCCCGATCGGTTCATTCCTCTTCATGGGTACCACCGGAGTGGGCAAGACCGAGCTGGCCAAGGCTCTTGCGGAGTTCCTCTTCAATGATGAGAATATGATAACGAGGATTGATATGTCCGAGTATCAGGAACGTCATACAGTCAGCCGTCTTGTAGGTGCGCCTCCGGGATATGTAGGATACGATGAGGGCGGCCAGCTGACCGAGGCCGTAAGGCGCAAGCCATACTCGGTGGTTCTCCTCGACGAGATCGAGAAGGCGCATCCGGATGTGTTCAACATTCTGCTTCAGGTGCTGGATGACGGCCGTCTGACCGACAACAAGGGCCGTACCGTGGACTTCAAGAACACGATCATAATAATGACCTCCAATGTCGGCTCTGACATTATCCAGGGCTATATGGACAGGCTGCCGGAAATCGGCGGAAAGGATCCGCTCGCAGACGCTTCCGCAATCGCTTCCCGCCGCCAGATGCTGGACGAGTGCAAGAGGAAGCTGGTGGATATGCTCAAGCAGACCATCAGGCCGGAGTTCCTGAACAGGATAGACGAGATCATCATGTTCGACCCGCTGACCAGGGCTGACATCAGGGAGATTCTCCACATTCAGGCAGAGGCTTTGAGGAAGAAGCTTTCCGAGGATGGAGTCGAGATGGAGTTCACCCCGGCCTTCGAGGACTACATGGTGGACAAGGGATATGACCCTGCCTTCGGAGCCCGTCCGGTCAAGAGGGTGATGCAGAGGGATCTCGTGAACCTGCTTGCCAAGTCAATGCTGGACGGCACGGTGCACAAGAATTCCAAGGCCATCGCCGACGTACGGGGAGGGCAGATTGTCCTCCGGGAGGAGTAAATGATCATCAATGCAGAAGGCCCGCTCCGGTTTTGGAGCGGGCCTTTTGCGTTAAGGCATGTTTACTGTTAAGGCATATTCACTGCCTTGACAAGGTTTTCAGCCAGCTCGATGAAGGCAATGCCGTCCGGCCTTGAGGAGAGGGCGGCCGGTTCGCCTTCGTCCCCGTTCTCCCTTATGCTCTGGACCAGCGGAATCTGGCCAAGGAGCGGAATGCCGTAATTCTCGGCCATCTTCACGCCGCCGTCCTTGCCGAAGATATAGTACTTGTTATCAGGCAGTTCCGCAGGCGTGAACCAGGACATGTTCTCCACCAGGCCGAAAATCTTCCGGGCCACATTCTTGTTGCGGAACATATCCACGCCCTTCTCCACGTCGGCGAGGGCCACGGCCTGAGGGGTGGTGACGATGACCGCTCCCTCCATCGGGATGTCCTGAACCAGGCTGATATGGATGTCGCCGGTTCCCGGAGGCATGTCGATGAGAAGGAAGTCCAATGCTCCCCATCTAACCTGCAGTATCATCTGTTTCAATGCATTGCAGGCCATAGGGCCTCTCCAGATGAGGGCCTGTCCCGGCTGTGAGAAATAGCCTATCGACATCCACTTCACCCCGTATTTCTCAATCGGCATTATAACCTCGCGGTCTCCATCCTTGATGGCTTCCGGCAATGCTCCCTCTGTAGCAGTCATCACCGGCACGGAAGGCCCGTAGACATCGGCGTCGGCCAGGCCTACCTTGTATCCGAGACGGGCCAGGGCCACAGCCAGGTTCACGGCGACGGTGGATTTGCCCACTCCGCCCTTGCCTGAGGCAATGCCGATTATATGGCGTACGTTATTGACTTCATCCATTGTCAGGTTGAGGCCGGTCTGCTTCTTTGCAGTCTCCTCCTTGACAATGGCCTTGACCTCAACCTTTCCGGCCTCTGGCCAATGTCTGTAGACGGCTGCCCTGGCGCTGCCGATTATGTATTCCGCGAGCGGGTCCCTGTGTTTCGGGAAGGCCAGGGTGACGCAGACGTCATTGCCCTGGATCTCCACGCTTTCCACGAGACCGAGCTCGACAATGTTCCTGTCGCCCTTCCCGGGATGGGTGACGTTCAGGAGCATTTTCATTATCTCATTCTGTTTCATTATCTTACAAAATTCATTTCTTTAAGAAGATGGCCTGCTCCACCGAGCTTGTCCATGAGGAAGAGCACGTAGCGGATATCCACGCAGATGCAGCGCTGGAGGTCCGGCTCGAACATCACGTCGCTGGACATCGACTCCCAGTTGCCGTCGAAGGCGAGACCGATCAGGCAGCCGTCAGCATCGAGGACAGGGGAGCCTGAGTTGCCTCCCGTGATGTCATTGGTGGTGAGGAAACAGGTAGGGACCATTCCGTCCGGGCCGGCGTACTGGCCGAAATCCCTGGCATTCCAGAGTTCCTTGAGCTTTGCGGGAACCTTGAACTCGTAGTTCTCCGGGTCCTCCTTCTCCATTACGCCGTTCAGAGTCGTATAATATCTGTAGAGGATTCCGTCGGCAGGAGAGTATGCCTTCACTGTACCGTAGGAGAGCCTCATTGTGGAGTTTGCATCAGGATAGGAAGGCTTGCCCTTCTCCCATTCGAGGAGACCGGCGGCGAACTTCCTGCTGCCCTCGGAGATCTGCGGAGCCCATTTGCGCTGTACAGGAAGAACCTTCATGTACACATCCATGAGGGCATTGTAATATGCGTACGCCGGGTCGGCTGCCACTGCTCCGACAGTGATGTCGCCTGCCGCATTGAACTTTTCCCGGGACGAGAATATGCTGTTGTCGAAGAGCCAGTCCACATATTCCTGAATATCCATTGTGGCGAAGTCGAAGCCGGTGATATTGAGATAATTCTCCGGCTTGGCGTTCTTGCGGTAGAAGTCCAGCATTGCCGCCGCTATTTTCCTCTCGAGCGGCTCATTGTAGTCCTTGAATGCTGCGAGAACTGCGGAACGGGCCGCCTCATAAGCTCCCGCCGTGTCTGAAGGCGCGGCGGAGAGGGAGTTGGTATAAGCCATCATCCAGGACATCCCCACCTCGGCTGCGCCGACATTGAACGGAGCCTCGATGAGCAGGTACAATGCCTTTATGCCCTCAGTCGTGCTGTCCACCGCCTCGCTGATCATACTGAGAGCATTTCCGTAGGCCTCTGTCCTCTTCTTGTTGGCACCAACCCATTTTGTGAATGCGGCCTCCTTCGCCTCCTCGCGGCCGATGATGTTCAGCTTGGCGAATGCCTGCTTCTCGCCGATCCACTTTTTCCAGCCGTTGGCGGAGCTGGCGTATTTGTTCGCATACTGGAGACGCACTGCAGGGTCGGCCTCCATGCCCTCTTTCATTACGCTCTGCCTCAATGTTCTCGCAGCGACGCTGATGTCCTGGCGGGCGAGCATCTGGTTGAGCTGGGCTGCCGTCTGGAATCGCTGAGTGCGTCCCGGATAGCCCATGACCATGGCGTAGTCGCCCTCATTGATACCCTTCAGGGATATTTTGAGCGACTGTTTCGGCACGTAAGGCACATTGTCCTCGGAGTAGTCGGCAGGCTCATTGTCCTTGCCTGCATACACCCTGAACATGGAGAAATCGCCGGTATGTCTAGGCCACATCCAGTTGTCGGTCTCGCCGCCGAACTTGCCCACAGAGGCAGGAGGAGCACCAACGAAGCGCACGTCGCGGTAGATCTTGTATACTATAAGGTAATATACATTCTCGTTGTAGAAGCCGGTGATGCGGACATCGCAGTTCGGGTGGTCTGCCTCGGCGGACTTGATGAGCCCCTCCCTGGCCGCCTTCACGGCATTGTCGGCGAGGGCATTGACATTGGCACTGTCCTTATACTCCTTCAGCGCAGCCTCCCTGGCCTTCTCGAGAACAGGGGTGACGTCTGTCATGCTCTGGAGGAACTTTACCGTGAGGCCCTCGACGGGGAGCTCATCCTTGTCGCTCATGGCCCAGTATCCGTCCTCGAGATAGTTGTGCTCAGGGGTGCTGAGGCCCTGGATGCTGCTGTAGCCGCAATGGTGGTTGGTCACGAGCAGTCCCCTGTCGGAAATGATTTCGCCCGTGCAGCCTCCGCCGAACTGGACGATGGCGTCCTTCAGTGAGTTGTTGTTGATGCTGTAGATTTCCTCAGGGGTCAATCTGCAGCCGAGGTCCTTCATGGCCTTGCCGTTCATCTTCTGGATCAGCGGCAGCAGCCACATTCCTTCGTCAGCCCAGGCTCCGGTGACAATCAGGAGCAATGCTGACAGTGTGCAAAGAATCTTCTTCATCATTATCTGTTTCAATGTTGTTTTGATTATTTCAATGCCGGTTCAGAACAGAGTCGGTTCAAGCTCGCGTGGATGGAAACTCATGCGGTGGTAGGGCGTGTATCCGTGCTCCCTGATGGCCGCAATATGTTCGGGAGTCGGATAGCCCATATTGCGCTCCCAGCCGTACATCGGATATTCTAGCGCGATTTTCCGCATGTATTCATCTCTCCGGGTCTTCGCCAGTACCGATGCCGCGGCAATGGAGGCGAAGGTGGCATCTCCCTTCACAATTGTCTGATAATCAGATTTTCCATATTTGTCGAAGGGGCGGAACCTGTTCCCGTCGATGAGGAGGAAATCCGGCTTCGGGTCCAGGCGCAGGACAGCCCTCTGCATCCCTGTGACGGAGGCCCAGAGAATGTTCAGCTCGTCAATCTCGGCAGGGCTGACAGCCTCCACGGCCCAGGAAACCGCCTCGCGTTCAATGACTTCCCTTACGGTATCCCGCTGGGCGGCAGTCATCTTCTTGGAATCATTGAGGAGCGGGTGGTGAAAATCCGCAGGGAGAATGACGGCTGCGGCGAACACAGGCCCGGCAAGCGGACCCCTTCCGGCCTCATCGCAGCCGGCTTCGATCACACCTTCATTGAGGCAGCTTCTGAGCAGAATTTCCTTCATCGGTGCAAATTTACATAAAAACTTGCGGATTTCGCCCAGTTGTCAGGAGAAGAAGAGTCCTCAGAGGCTGCTGTTCCTCTTCAGAAGGGAAATGATTTCGTTCTTGTCCTCGATCATGCTTCTCAAATCCCTGATTTCGGCGTCTCTGGACTCGATTTCGCTTCGGAGCCTGCTGATGGTGTTCTCATAGGCGGATGTCAGCGCCGCTATCCTGGTATCATACTCGGCACGGGCATCTTCCATAAGGCCGGAGTCTTCAGCCGGCTTGTACCCGAGGATGAGCTCCTCCTCGGAGATACCGAAAATCTCGGCTAATTCCGAGACATGTCCGCTGATGAGCCTGATGTCCCCCTTTTCGATTTTCCGGTAGGTATTTCTCACAACTCCGAGCTTCCGGGCCATTTCGTCCTGGGAGAGCCCTTTCTCTGTCCGTATGCGGAAAATATTCTCCTTTATGCTAGCGTTGTCCATAACCTCGAAATTGTTTCTCCGCAAAAATATCCCGAACGGCCGTGAATTGATGACAACAATAGAGGTGCAATGACTCTGAAAAATGGTCACGGGGTTAAAAAAATATATCATAAATTTAAAATTTCACCGGATAAGGGGTGGTTTCCGTGAAAAATACCACCTTCTCTTTCATATTAATTACAAAGCGCCGAGATTTGCACAATGATGAACACAAATAATGGTCAAGTTATGGAAATAGATGTTGCCTATGAGATCTTCGGACGCATGATGACCGAGGACAAGCTGTATCTCAGCAGAAGAATTACATTCCGCCGCATCTGCAGATGGCTCGGCGTGCCGCGCAGGAATCTGGATTTGAGGATACGTCAGGAACTGGGCATGGGAGGCCAGGAACTGATGAGGAGGTACCGCGGGAATGACGAGAGGTCGCTCAGGGAGAAATATGCGATAAAATGTTTTAAATTATAGCCGGATTCTATTGTTATTGCATCAGGAATTTCATAGATTTGCAAAGATGCGCCGTCTGAACAGGCGGGGGAAAGCATTTTTTGACAGTATTAATAACACCAGAAGTTATGAAATCCTATTCTACTAAGGATATCCGCAATGTGGTCTTGCTTGGCAGCACCAAGTCAGGCAAGACCACATTGGCGGAGGCGATGCTTTACGAGGGTAAAGTGATCGACAGACGGGGTACCGTCGAATCCAGGAACACAGTATCAGACAACACCGAGATTGAACAGATGAACCAGCGTTCCATCTTCTCCACACCATTGTATGCGGAGTTCATGGACACCAAGTTCAATATAATTGACACTCCGGGCGCAGACGACTTCGTGGGAGGAGCCGTATCGGCCTTCAAGGTGTGCGAGAACGGAATACTCGTCATCAATGCGCAGCAGGGAGTGGAAGTGGGAACAGAGATCTTCGCCCGCTATGCGGAGCAGTACAAGGTTCCCGTAATCATCGCTGTAAACCAGCTCGACAGCGAAAAGGCCGACTGGGACACCGTCCTGGCCAGCATGAAGGAAGCTTTCGGACCGAAGCCTATCGTCGTTCAGTTCCCTGTGAATCCGGGCACTTCATTCGACGGTTTCGTGGACGTCCTCAAGATGAAATATTATCATTTCAAGGATGAGAACGGCACCCGCGAGGATCTTGAGATTCCTGCGGATCTGCAGGACGAGGCTGAGCTCCTCCGTCAGGCTCTCATCGAGAAGGCAGCCGAGTACGACGACACTCTCATGGAGAAGTTCTTCGAGTCAGGAGCCCTCACCGAGGATGAGATCAGAAAGGGTCTCGGCATCGGTATCCGTCAGGGCGAAGTACTCCCGGTATTCTGCCTTTCAGCAAAGAAGGACATAGGTGTGAAGAGGCTTATGGAGTTCACGATCCGTACTTCGGCATCTCCGGAGATCACCAGGTCGGTGACCAAGGAGGGCGGTGAGATCGAGTGCAAGCAGAATGCTCCTACCTCTCTGTTTATATACAAGACAGACGTCGAGCAGCATCTTGGAGAGGTGTCATACTTCAAGGTGATGAGCGGTGAGCTTGATGAGGGAATGGACCTCGAGGATGCCGAGACAGGCAACAGGGAGAGGATTTCCGCCATCTATGCCGTTGCCGGAACCAAGAAGGAGAAGGTCAGCGGCCTCAATGCCGGAGATATCGGATGTACAGTCAAGCTCCGCGCCGGAAAGACCAATGTCACCCTCTCGCAGCCGGGCACAGGCATATCATACGAGAACATCAAGTTCCCTGCATCCAAGTACCGCACGGCCATCAAGGCCAAGGTGCAGGCTGACGAGACCAAGCTCGGAGAGGCTCTCAACAAGATTACCGCTCAGGACCCTACAATTATCGTGGACTACTCCAAGGAATTGAAGCAGACCATTCTCAGCGGACAGGGCGAGCAGCATATCAATGTGGTGAAGTGGAGACTTCAGAACGAGTTCAAGATCGAGATCGATCTCTTTGCGCCGAAGATCCCTTACCGCGAGACCATTACCAAGACCGCCAATGCCGAGTACCGCCACAAGAAGCAGTCCGGCGGAGCAGGACAGTTCGGAGAGGTTCACCTCCTCGTTTGCCCGATTGTCGAGGGCGTGCCTTTCACCAACAAGTTCAAGATTGACGGAAAGGATGTGGTCCTCAATGTGAAGAGCCAGGAGTCCTACAACCTCGACTGGGGCGGAAAGCTTGAGTTCTACAACTGTATTGTCGGCGGAGCCATCGACGCCCGCTTCATGCCTGCGATTCTCAAGGGTATCATGGACAAGATGACCGAGGGCCCTCTCACAGGCTCTTACGCCCGCGACATCAGGGTGTTCGTATATGACGGAAAGATGCACCCGGTGGATTCCAATGAAATCTCCTTTGTCCTCGCTGCGAGAAATGCCTTCAAGGAGGCCTTCCGCAATGCCGGCCCGAAGATCATGGAGCCTATTTACAATCTCGAGGTCCTGACTCCGAGCGAGTATATGGGAGCCTGCATGTCGGACCTCCAGAACAGGAGGGCCATCATCGAGGGAATGGGAAGCGAGAAGGGATTCGAGGTCATCAAGGCCCGCGTTCCGCTCGCAGAACTCTACCGCTACTCTACAGCATTGAGCTCTCTCACTTCCGGAAGTGCGACATTTACGATGCAGTTTGCTGATTATCAGCCTGTTCCTGGTGATGTTCAGACCAAGCTCCTCGCAGATTACGCAGCTCAGGAGGGCGATGACTGATTATTGAAATGAATAAGTAAAGAGGGGAGGGATGACCGCGAAGTCTTCGGACTTTCAGTCATCCCTTTTCTTTTGTACAAGGCGTCCCGTTACGCTGTCTGCATTTTCATTTTCAATGGGAAATTACTATTTTTGAAGATTGGAAAATAAACTACACGCAATATGGCAAATATCGAAGAACTGAAAAGGATTGCGTCCCAGGTCAGAAGGGACATTGTCCGCATGGTCTCCGCTGCCCAGTCAGGGCATCCGGGCGGATCATTGAGCAGTGCGGATGTGCTTACCGCATTGTATTTCAATGTGATGAATATTGACCCTTCCACCTGGTCAAGGGAGAGCAAGGGTCAGGATATATTTATCCTTTCTGCCGGGCACATCACTCCGGTGTACTACTCCATCCTTTCCAGGCGCGGCTTCTTCCCGGTGGAGGAGCTCGCTACCTTCCGCAAGTTCGGTACCAGGCTTCAGGGCCATCCTTCAGTGGAGAAGGGGCTTCCGGGCATAACCCAGGCCTCAGGTTCCCTCGGACAGGGTCTTTCCGCAGCTGCCGGCGCGGCTCTTGGAAAGAAACTGGACGGTGATGACTCCAGAGTATATGTTCTCTGCGGTGACGGAGAGAGCGAGGAAGGCCAGATTTGGGAGGCCGCGATGTTCGCTTCCCATCACAAGCTGAACAACCTCATCGCCATCACCGACTGGAACGGCCAGCAGATTGACGGAACCGTGGATGCCGTATCCGGTCAGGGTGACCTCGAGTCCAAGTGGAAGGCCTTCGGCTGGAATGTCATCGTTGCCGACGGGCACGATTTCGAGTCCATCCTGGCTGCATTCGACAAGGCGAAGGAGAGCAGCGAGCTGCCGACAATGATTCTCTTCAAGACTGATATGGGACACGGAATCGACTTTATGTCAGGCACTTGCAAGTGGCACGGCAAGGCTCCTTCAGCAGAGCAGTGCGAGCAGGCCCTCGCCCAGATCGAGGAGACTCTCGGCGACTATTGATCCAGTTTTCAGTTAACGCAAAAACGAAAGACGATGAAATACACAGATACCGGTAAGAAAGATACCAGAAGCGGTTTCGGAGCAGGACTCTACGAGGCCGGAAAGCAGGATTCCAGAGTAGTGGCCCTCACGGCCGACCTCAAGGGATCCCTCAAGATGGACAAGTTCGCCGATGAATTCCCGGAGAGATTCGTCCAGTGCGGAATCGCCGAGGCCAATATGATAGGCGTGGCCGCAGGTCTTGCCATCACCGGCAAGATTCCGTTCGCCGGCTCCTTTGCGGAGTTCGTGACAGGCCGCGTCTATGACCAGATACGCCAGGAAGTATGCTACGGTGAGACCAATGTCAAGATAGCAGCATCCCACGCCGGAATCACCCTCGGTGAAGACGGAGCCACCCATCAGACGATGGAGGACATTGCCCTTATGCGTGCCCTTCCGGGCATGGTTGTCATCAATCCTTGCGACTACAACCAGACAAAGGCCGCCACAATCGCTGCAGCCAGGTACAATGGCCCTGTATATCTCAGGTTCGGCCGCCCGTCCGTGCCTAACTTCACCCCTGAGGACCAGGAGTTTGAAATCGGCAAGGCCTACGTGATGAACGAGGGCAAGGATGTAACCATCTTTGCTACCGGGCACACGGTATGGGAGGCGTTGAAGGCAGCCGACATCCTTGAAGGCGAGGGCATCTGCGCCGAGGTCATTGACATTGCCACCATCAAGCCTCTCGACGAGCAGGCTGTAGTGGAGTCAGTGCTGAAGACGGGAGCAGCCGTCGTGGCCGAGGAGCACAATATGCCGGGCGGCCTGGGAGAGCTGATTGCCGGCGTTCTCGCTGCCCGCAGACCTGCGCCGATGGCCTATGTCAATGGCGGGGACCAATTCGGACAGACTGGTACTCCTGCCGAGCTGATGGCGGCATACGGCATTGATGCTGAGCATATTGCTGCTGCGGCCAAGGCTGTTGTGGAAAGGAAATAAGTCTGGTCCTGATGCAGGATGGCGACATCATCAGGCTGTTCCGCGAAGGAAACAGGGAGAGGGCATTCACAGAGATAGTCAAGGCTTACAGCGAAAGGCTCTTCTGGTATGTCCGCCGCTATGTTTCCTCTCATGAGGATGCGGATGATCTCGTCCAGGACATTTTCATAAAGATATGGGCTGCGCTTCCCTCGTTCAGGGGGGAGTCGCAGCTTTTCACTTGGCTTTACAGGATAGCGACCAATGAAGCCCTGAACTATGTCCGACGGCAGAAGGTCAGGGCAATGTTGTCCTTCAGGCCGATAGACGATGAGATTGAGCGGAAGGTCGACGAGGACCCGTGGTTCAATGGAGACGAGGCCGAGAGATCGCTGATGAAGGCATTGCAGAAACTCCCGCTCAAGCAGCGCGTAGTCTTCTCGATGAGATACTTCGAGGATATGAGCTATGAGGAGATTTCGGAGGTGACAGGCACGTCGGTGGGGGCCCTGAAGGCATCCTACCACATCGCCTGCGGGAAACTGAAGGATGAACTTCTGAAAAAATCGGGACAATGATTTTACTTTCAGCACAGTACGGTGTCTAACGTTAAAATCCGGGATTTATGGTTGAAAAAATGAAGAAAGCATATTATTCTGTTCCTGACGGCTATTTTGACCGTCTGGAGGAAAGGCTGTCACGAATACCGGAGATGTCATCCGATGTCCGGAGAGGCCCTTTATACGCCATCAGGCCATACGTTTCCCTTGCCGCATCGTTTCTGATCATTCTTGCCGCAGGGACTATGGTGCTGAAGTTCTCGGCCCGGGATGGCTCTGAGGACCTGCCTGCACTTGAAAGGATGAGGCTTGCCGACCTTGTCCCCGTAACTGATCCGGACCTCATCTATCTTGCTGATGATGAAGAGGTTGAATATGACGCACTGGAACAATATCTGATTGAGAGCGGCACAACTCTCGAACAACTCGAATACTATTATGAAGGGAATGATTGATTATCTGGCGGTGATGCTCGCCGTCTTGTTATTGAATGTACAGCCGTCTTCGGCCTGCTGCTACCGCGACAGGGAGAGCCACGACAGGATGATGGCCGAGAAGGTGGCATACCTGACATCCGCCATGGATCTTACTCCTGCCGAAGCGGAAAAGTTCTGGCCCGTCTACAATGATATGGAGAAGGCCAGAAAGGTTGCGTTCAGGAAGGTGATGATGGCTTACGATGCCCTTAAGAAGGGCATTTCCGAGAACAGGCCAGAGTCTGAATTGTCGGTCCTCCTGAACCGTTATGTGGAGGCGATGAAGACTTCCAGGGATGTTGAGGCGAGGTTTACTCCTCAATTGACCCGTATTGTGTCTGTGGAGAAGGTGGGGAAACTTTTCATCGGCGAGGAGGAGTTCCGCAGGATGCAGATAGGGCGCTGGAACGAGAAGAAGGACTGAGCCAGCCCACTAGGCGAACAGGTAGAAATCTTTGACAAGGGAGAGATACTGCTGGGTATAGCTCCCTTTTTCCATTATCGTCAGGCTGTCTTCAATCGGCACCGGTTTCTCTCCCGCCTTGAACGCGACGATGATCCGGGACGGAGCCTTCCTCTGTACTGTCTTGATTCTCAGAATATTGGATGGATGCAATCCGTGCATTCTGCCATATCTCAGCAACTCCCTTTCCTGGTCGGCCGGGAGTATTATGCACAGCCGGCCGCCTGTATTGAGCCTTGTTTCGGCGAAGGCCAGGATTTCCCGGTAGGAGAGTCCGCCTCCGGTATGTCTGGCAGTCGCCTTGCGGGCATCCGGGTTAATAAGCGAGTCATCGTAATATGGAGGATTCGAGACAATGAGGTCGAACCCGCTGTCGGGCTCATATTCCGAGAGGGGAGTGTGCAATGCCGTCAGAATGCCGCTCCAGGGGGATCCCCGGAAATTCTCTCCAGCCTCCGCCGCAGCATCCTCATCTATGTCAATGCCGGTAATCATTGCGTCAATGCCGGTAAATCCCGCCCCGTCCACCATCGCTGCCCCATTCAGTCTCTGGGCCAGGACCAATGCGGCTGTGCCTGTTCCCGTTCCAATGTCAAGTATCTGCCTGTCAGAAGGTTGCATCGGCGCACATATACCCAGCAGGACGCCGTCGGTATTGACCTTCATAGCCGAGCGGTCATTCCTTACATCGAATTTCTTGAAATGGAAAACGCTCATTCCGCTGACAGAAATTGTCCGTCCTTCATGAACAATGTCCGGTCGCACATCTTTGCGAGTTCCGGGTCGTGGGTCACGATCACGATGGTCTGGCCGAGTTCGTCCCTGAGACGGAAGAAGAGATTGTGGATTTCGCTCTTGGTCACGCTGTCGAGATTGCCCGAGGGTTCGTCCGCAAAGAGGACAGCCGGCCTGTTCACGAGAGCCCTGGCTATGGCCACCCGCTGCTGCTCTCCGCCGGAAAGTTCGGAAGGCTTGTGGCTGGTCCTTTCTGCAAGTCCCATTGTATCAAGTAGTTTCAATGCTTCGTCCTTGGCGGTCTTCTCGCTTTTCCCCGCAATAAGGGCCGGTATCATCACATTCTCCAGAGAAGTGAATTCAGGGAGAAGGTGGTGAAACTGGAATACGAATCCGAGCTTCAGATTGCGGAAACGGCTGATTTCCCTGCGGTTCAGCCCGGTCACATCAGTTCCGTCAATGATGAGGGTTCCGGCATCAGGAGTGGACAGTGTGCCCAGAATCTGGAGCAATGTGGACTTGCCCGCCCCGGAGGCTCCCATTATTGATGCAACCTCGGATTTTTCAACTTGCAAGTCAATGCCTTTCAGGACCTTAAGCGTCCCGAATGATTTCTCTATACCTTTAGCCTCTATCATCATTGCAAGGAAAGATTACAGCCATTCGTTTTTATTGACAGTGGTTTTCGGCGCATTCGGGACGTTCCGGAAGTACGTGAACCCGGTGAGTTTCTCCAGTTCCGCGATGGAGATGATATCCTGTGCCTGTGGCTTGTGGCTCTTCTCGACATTGTGCCTGAGCACGAATGCGGCGCATTGCAGCTCGCTTGCGGAGCAGTTGCGCACCGATTTGCCGCTTGCGCCGGACTTGGTCCTGAGCAGGGCGTAGTAGAACATTGTCGGACATGAGACATCGCTCCTGCCGCCGAAAAAAATGGTCTGCGGTTCACAGGACTTGCCGTAAGCGTCGGTGTATTTCTCGAAATAGCAGCCTACCACCTCGTAGAGGGTGTCTGCGCAGACGAGATTGTCCACGTGGTCTTCCAATGAGTTCCAGGCGGCTCCTCCGGTATTGAACGTGTCGCTGAACTGAGTGGCGATGTTCGTGTAGTAGAATACCTGCTGGTTCGTCGGCTTGCTGGATGTCCTCTCCGCGGAGCCGAGCATATGGCCCTTGTTGCACCCGCCGCCCGTCGATTTGGACGAGTACTGGATGTCGGCAGGGATGCCCGGGTCTCTCCGGTATGAATCATTCCTGCCTGACTTGCCCACATACATCTTGTGTCTCGGTGCCGCCACCCACATAGGGCAATGATGGACTCCGCTGTAGCAGACAGTGTAGTTCCTCGCGGTCTTTCCGCCGCTTCTCTCTCCTCCGGCGCAGAGATGATGGGCGTAGTACAGCTCATTTCCGTCATCGAGTTTCCCGTCCTTGTTCTCGTCAACGATCGCCGGGAGTTCGAACCAGGAATAGCCGGTAGTGGCCGGCGGGATTACGTCTCCGCCCTCATTGCCGCTTCCGCCATTGTCACCGCCTTCGTTTTCGCCGCCATTGTCACCGTTTCCGGAATCATCCCCGCTTCCCGAACCATCTCCGCCTCCGTTACCGCCGGTCTCTTCCTGTCCGTTCCCTCCGACAGGCCCGGTCAGCAGCGGCTCCTCCTTCTGGCAGGCAGCCAACACCGCCAGTGCCAGGAATATGCTCAGATATTTTTTCATGGTCATTCTCATTTCCCCAAAGTTACTGCTTTGCGGGGGATAATGCAAATGCCGGATATTTTTCCTATATTTGACATTTGCGATGCCCTGGCGGATTTACAGACCAAATACATACCACTACAATGAAAAACTCAATCAAATACCTCTCTGCCATAGCCCTGGCGGCGGTATCCTGCGGCCGCAAGGAGGCCGCGCAGAGGCCGAATGTGCTTCTGATTGTGGCTGATGATCTCGGAATGGGAGATCTCAGCATTTACGGTGACGGCGCCATACAGACGCCCAATATCGATTCGCTCGCACGTGGGGGAAGGATGTTCTGCAATGCATACGCCACCTCGGCCACATCCACGCCGAGCCGCTATGCAATGTTCACCGGACTCTATCCATGGCGCAATGCCGATGCCAAGATTCTGCCGGGAGATGCCCCGCTTCTCATCCCCGTGGACATTCCGACATTGCCGAAAATGATGCAGGAGGCCGGTTACAATACCGGAGCCATAGGCAAATGGCATCTCGGAATGGGAGACGGCAACGTGGACTGGAACACTCAGATAACCCCTTCGGCCAATACCGTGGGCTTCGACTATACCTGCCTCATTGCAGCCACCAATGACCGTGTCCCTACCGTCTATGTGCGTGACGGTCTGGTAGTCGGGCTTGATCCGGAAGACCCGATAGAGGTGAGCTACGAACATAATTTCGACGGGGAGCCTACCGCATTGTCCAATCCTGAAATGCTCAAGATGAAGTGGCATCACGGCCATAACAATTCCATTGTCAACGGAATCCCCCGCATCGGTTTCATGAGGGGCGGCCAGAAGGCCAGATGGGTCGATGAGGATATGGCCGACTTCTTCGTCGGGGACGTGAAGGATTTCATTGACAGACAGAGTGCCGACAAGCCGTTCTTCCTCTATTACGGGCTCCATCAGCCTCACGTTCCCCGCGCTCCGCATTCCCGTTTCGTAGGCAGCACTGACCTCGGCCCGAGAGGTGACGCCGTCGTGGAGGCGGACTGGTGTGTAGGTGAGGTATTGTCTTATCTCAATGCCAAAGGCCTGCTGGACAATACTTTGGTGATTTTCACCAGCGACAACGGCCCGGTAATCAATGACGGTTATTACGATGATGCCGAGGAGAGGCTCGGCTCGCACGACCCGAGATGCGGGACACGCGGCGGAAAGTACAGCCTGTATGACGGCGGCACACATATTCCGCTCATAGTTTACTGGAAGGGCCACGTAAGGGCGGGATTGTCCGAGGATATAGTGTCCCAGCTGGACTTCTTCGCCAGTCTCGGACATCTTGTCGGTGGCAATGTGCCTGAGAATATCGACAGCCGCGACCATCTGGACACCTTCCTCGGCAATGATGGCGAGGCCCGCGAAAGCATTGTCCTGGAAGCCCAGGGCCGTCTCTGCTACCGCTCCGGCGATTATGCCCTGCTACCGCCTTACAAGGGTCCGAAGGCCAATATCACCAAGAATGAGCTCGGCAATCTGGACCATTGGTCCCTCTTCAATCTGAAGGAAGACCGCGGCCAGCTCAATGATCTCTCAGCCACCAGCCCGGAAGTGCTTGAGAAACTGAAGTCTGACTTCCTTGCCGCCACCGGGAAGTTTTACAAGACGGATGTGAAAGAAGAGGAACTGAAATAACTCAAAAAAGGGGCTGACCAATCCGTCAGTCCCTTTTTTGTTGTCCCTGATGCGGGCCCTTCTGTCATCCCGCCCAAGCGAAGCGGGCGGAGAGTTCTCCTACAGGTCAACCTCCACGTAGGCCGGATAGAGCCTGTATGGGTCGTAGTAGAGGGCACAGCTGTTCACGAGGTTCTCGATCTTGAGCTTTGGAATGCCCTTCCAGGCCTGCTTGCCGTTGATGTTGACGGTGACTTCCTTTGTCAGGTCCACGAGCTCGTTGCCGAGGAAGATTCCCAGCTTGCCGCCGCTGACGGAGGTGTAGGTCTTGTCGTAGGCGATAGGCATGCCGTGCTTGTCCTCCCAGGCCGTGGCCGTGTAGCTGACCTTGTTGACCTTGATGTCCACGGTGTTGCCGGTGATGGTCATCTCGTAGCATCTCCGCTCCGTAGGCTTCTCAGTCTCAGGGATATAAAGATTGTAGAACCCTCTTCTGTAGATGCCGTCCTGCTCCAGACGCTCCCAGTAGACGTATTTCGGATTGGTCTTGCGGGTCTTGTTTATGAGCCACGGAATCGTGTCGTAATAGAGAAGGTTCGCCGTTCCGTGATAAGCTCCCTCGACCACGTCAATCCTGTGGTCATAGTAGCCCGGATGTGCGGCCTGAAGCCTCTCGAAGTCGGCCTTTGCGGCTGCCGTGAGGGCATTTCTGCCGTAGCTGTCGTCCAGTGAGCCGGTCCTCAGGCAGAATGCAATGTTGGCGCTGTTCTCGGACGGGGCGTTCACAAGCGGCTCTCCTCCCGCAATCGGGCCGACACCTGCGAGATAGTCCGCATAGAATGAGGCCAGTCTCTGGCTGCCGTATGCTCCCTCGGAAATGCCGAAGAAGAAGAATCTGTTCGGGTCAATGTCGCTGTCCCCGAGGAATATCTGGCGGATAATCTTGTCCCAGACATACTGCTTTCCCTTCTGCCACCAGCGGTAGAAACTGAAGCCGTCCGTGGTGATTCCGTTCGGTATGCGTGGCACGAAATAGGCCGACGGGCCTGCCTTGACATAGTCCTGCGAGCAGAGACTGTAGCCTGTGTTCCACTCGGATGACACTCCGCCGGAGCCGTGGAGATATACGAATGCAGGGAAGCCGTTTTCAGGCTTTGAGCCTCCGCCATAGCCCCAGTGATAGTTCATCTTGACTACCTCATTGGTATTGTACCAGTATGTGCCGTCAAATTCCCATTTCGTCTCGAGTTCGACAGGAAGTTTGAAGTAGCCGAAGTCATTCTCGCTGTCGAAGGCAATGATTTGCTGGAGCTTCTCCTCGGAGAAAGACTCGTTGGCAGTCTTCCACAGCGACCATACGCGTTTTTGAGCTGACGCTATTTCATCCGCGTTGACAAGGTCGCTTGCGGAGTAGGTATCCATGCCGGAACCGGTGTATCGCTTAAGACTGCCGAGTTCATCGAGGAAAAACTGCTTTATGGCATCATCCCCGCTCACAGGCGGCTCATTTTCGCCTCCTTCGCCAGGTTTATCCTCACCAGGATTGTCGATACCCGGCTTGTCGTCTCCATCGTCCACGACAATCTTGTTCTTGTCCGAGCAGGAATACAAGGCCGGAACGGCCACAGCAAGGCCCAAAATCACAAATAATCTGAATATGCGTTTCATAATGTGCTTATTGTCAATTGATTAAAATTCGCCCACGCTCCAGATTCCGTCGCCTCTGCGCTTGAACCATACGTCCACTATCTTGCCGAGCTCCATCGGCGTCCTGTCGGTCTCCTGCATTACTCCGGCGCTGGAGGTGGCATTGTACATCATTTTCTTAGAGTCATATACCACGCATTTGTTCGACTGGTATCTCACATCCTTCATGTTCACCACAATCACGCTTCCGTCATCGAGTCCCAGGGCGGTCCACCACATATTGTAGTTGCCCTCTCCGCTGAGGCTTATGATATTGGCCCTCAACGGCTTGTCGAAATATGCGGATACAGGGAGGGTTCTGTTCCTGAGGTCATAGACGTAGAGCTGGCTGCCCACTGCCAGCATTGCGTAAGGGCAAGGATAGGTATTATAGACATAAGGGGATACATAGAGAGCGTCAGGGTCTCCCGGAAGACCCTTGATTTCCTCGATGCGGGCACTGGTAACCTTGTATTCGAAGTTGCCCCTGCCGAAATTGGTCCTGCTGATCCACATTTCCTGCAGGAAATAGCGTCCGTCACGCTTGAATACCACGAAGGTGGAGGTGTATTCCCTGACGAAGATGGTGCCGGTGGAATAGCCGATAGTGAATACCTTTTCGGCCGCGCTCATGTCCTCCGGGCTGATGTACATTGACTGTGAGCCGTCGTCCGAGCTGACCGTGGACTCGTTCTGGATATTCAGAATCGGGAAACTGTGGCCTGCTCCGACATCTCCCTCCTGCATGTCCCATTCCACTGAACCGCCGGAGTCGCACACGTGGAACATCCTTTTGCGCCTGGAATCATAGACGACGCAGGCGTTCGGGCTGATGCTGAACGGATGCATGTACAGGGAGCATCCGGATACGGCCTCTCCGTCGTATTCGAGCTGATTGTTCAGGAATTTGCCGGAGTGGAAGAGCTTGTTGGAATTCTTGACCCTGGTGTAGATATGGCCGTCCTGGTCCGTGACAAGGTCCACTCTCGTCATCATCATCGCCTGGCTGATGAAGTCCATTCCCTCCGGATAGGAGCCGCCCGGGAAGACAGCCTCAATGCTGCCCACAGGGTCTTTCCTGAAGGTCTTTCCGTTGATGTCGATGGCTCCGCCCTTTGTCATCACGAGAATCTGGCCTACGGTGGTCTTGTCGTGGCAGTAATGCTCGTGGATGCCGATCGGCCCGGCTGGGAGATCCTCTCCGTTCTCCGTGAAGTACAGGTCAGGATATTCCACATAGGACTTCATTACCATTCCCGGATTCTCGTTCCCCTCCTCGAGGCCGGCGATTCCGGCCACGTCCTCGCTCTTCCATTTGATGAAGGAGAGGCTGCTTTTGCCGTTCTCCTTTTCGGAGAGCACAAGTACTCCGTATGCGTCGTACACCGCCTTGACATTGACGGTGACCCCGGCGAATGTCTGAATGTCCGTCACCGGGTCCGTCACCACCAGGAGCAATGTCTTCTTGTCAATGAGTTCGTCCGGGGTCCATTCGAAATCCAGTGTATTCCACTCGTCCCTTGTCTCCCCTTCGAGAGAGCCCAGGTACCAGCGGTACTCGAGCCGTTCAGCATCACCCTCGCCGGAGACGAAGTTCAGTTTCGGGTGGATCGAGATGGTCTCCCCGCGCGTGATATTGTAAGGATTGGCGCAGTTAAGGCTGATGCTCAATGCATTGGCATCGTGATACTCGTAGTTGCCCTTGTCCTTGTAGCAGCCCTGCAGAACCTGGAAGAGCGCCAGGACCGCCATTGTTTTCAATATGTTTCCAAAGAGATTCATAGAGATTCGATTAGATGATAGGTAACTCCATCGGCGAACCGTCCTCCTCGGTGATGCCGTTCTCCTCAATGTATTCCTTGAACCCGAGGACGAGTTCGCGGAGTTCCGACGGCTCAAGGTCCGAGATATCTGTCAGTCCGCAATAGTTGTAGAAGGCATTGTACTTCGCCGGGGTGTACTCCCCGAGGTAGCAGAGCGCAATGAATTCCGTCCACCACTCAGGCTTGAGCGGGGTGTTGTCGTAGATGACCTGTGCGGTGAGCTGGTCCTCATATCCGAGATTGAAATGCTTGCCGGCAAGCAGGAGAATCGTGAGCGTAACCTTTTCCTCATCCATTCTCGGAGTCTTGAACAGCTTGATTTTCAGGTCAGTGGTGATTTCTCCGGCTTTCAGTACAGGGGTCTCTATTTCATATTCGTTCTCTTCTGCCGTGGTCTCTTCCTCCACTACGGCCACCTCGAAAGGCCTGTCGTAGCCGGTGGCGTGTCCGATGAGGTTCACCTTGAAGCTGACCTCCATCTCCGACGCTCCCGCATAGGAGGCAAACGACTTGGTCAGATGGGCCAGGTCGATGGACTCACCGTCCGCGAAATCCTCCTGCTGGATGTAAAGCATGCTTTTGGCCGTGAATGTCGGAGTCTCCTGCTCCCTGCATCCCGCTATGGCGAGAATTCCCGCCATGGCCATATATTTTACGAAATTTCTCATACTCTAGAAAATTGTCTCGTTCTCAGGCATAGGGAAGTACCACCAGGTCTCCCTGAAACTGTCAGAGGTGTCCCAGGCATTCGGGGCGACATTGAGTTTCTTGCAATAGAGGAAAATCTGCCCTTCCTCCACGAATTCGAGCCTGACGTCGTTGAGGAGCTCGCTCCGGAATGTCTCCGTATTGCCGATTTTCCCTGCAAGCTGGTTCTCAGGTGCGCTCCTGCCTACCTGGACTGTCTCGATATAGTCGGCGGCCCTGTCCCAGAGGGCATCGTCGGCAGCCTTTTCCGCCAGGATGTAGTACATCTCCGAGAGCCTTATTACCGGGATGATGTCCTGCGTGGCAGTGGTCAGGTCTCCCGACATTGACGGGGTGGTGTATCGGGCGCAGACATTGTTGCCGGCAGTGTTCTTCTTCACGAGGGTGCTCCATCTGTAATCCGATGTGGATGAGCTTATGAGCATGCTGTACATCGTATTGAGCTGGAGGGTGGTGCCGGTGGAGCGGAAGCGGTTGTAGTCATCGATGAGGGTGGACTTGCTCACTCCGAAGATGAGGTCGCTGCTGAGCTTGTAGTCGGCCTGGGCATCCTCCGTTGAGGTGAACGTGAAGAGTTTTCCGCCCGGCGAAGTCGCGTCGATTACAATTCGGGCGGCCCTGGCGGCCTCCTCGTGGTTGCCTGCGTAGTTGTAAACCCTGGCCAGCAATGCCGTGATGGCGTAGTAGTTCATCCTGTATCCCCTGAATGCGAAGAAAATGTCATCTGTCTGCGGGTAGGCGCTGCTGTAGGTCTTTCCGGAGAACCGGTATTTCGTCGTGAGCCTGTACTGGTTCAGGTTGTCCGCAAGGTCGTATCCGGCCACGAGCTCCTGAGCCGCGATGTAGTCCGCAATGATTCTGTCAATGAAGGCCGGAATCTCGAGATAGTCGGCTATGTCCTTCGAGAACTTGTCATAATAAGGCAATGCCACAGGCAGTTTTCCCTCCTCGTCCGGCTTGTAGAGATCCGGAGTCGGGGCGAAGTAGACCAGGATGAGGTAGTGGCAGAATGCCCTGATTGCCAGGGCTTCTCCCTGAATGAGATTGCGCTCCGCCTCTCCGCCCTTGAACTTGCCGGCCGGCTCGTTCCCGATCTTGTCGAGGATGTTGTTGCAGTTGGCGATGGCGTTGTAGGCGGTGGACCATATTCCGGAAATTATGCTCTTGACCCCGTTCGTCGTGTAGGTGTAGCTGGCGACATCCTTGTAGTCAAGATTGTTCTTGTAAGCGGAATTCCATTCATGCGTGTGAGCCAGAGCCTCCGTCATTCCGTAGGACAGCTCGCGTCCGTACAGGGATGTGGAGGAAAGCTTCAGATAGATTCCGTTCAATGCGGTACGGTAACCGTCTCCCTTCGAGAACAGGTCGTTCTCGCCCATAGTGTCGGCAGGCTGGATGTCCAGCCATTTGCAGGATGTGGTCCCGAATGCCAGGAAAGCTGATGCCAGGAGGATTATTCCTCTCTTCAATATGCTGATTTTCATACTCTTCTGAATTTTAGAATCCTACCTGTACCGAGAAGTTGACCGACCTTGCGAAAGGATAGCTGAGACCTCGTTCCCTCTTTACCGAGGAGATGTTGAAGATGTCATTCACTCCGGCTTCAAGGCGGAGGAGGCTCATCTTCCATCTCTTTATCATATTGCGGTCGAAATCATAGCCTATGGTGATGGAAGAGAAGTTGAGGTTGTTGTACTTCTGCACGAATCTGGAGGTAGGTCTCGTGCTGGTGAAGCCGTAGATTCCCGGCTCCATTCTCTTGTACTTGGCCACCTGGCCCGGTGTGCTCCACCTGTCTGTCAGGACCCTCCTGTCCACATTGGACTGGTAGATGCTGACTCCCTCGACCTTGGTGGCAAGGGTGGAATTGTAGCGGTCTCCGCCGGCCTCGTAGAGGAATGAGGTATAGACCGTGAAATTCTTCCACTGGAAATTGAATCCGAATGAGCCCTGCACTTTCGGGTCGGTCACGCCGAGAACCTGCTGCTCGGAGGCCGACCACTCATTGGTGATCTTGCCGTCCTTGGTCAGGAAAATCTCGTCTCCGGTGGCCGGGTCGATGCCGAGGGACTTCATTCCCCAGATGGAATTGAGGGAAACTCCTTCAACATACTGGGTGAAAGGCTGGGATGCCTCTTCGGAATTGTTCCGGAATCCCGCCATCGCCTCCTGAACCCTGCGGTTGTAGCTTGTGAGGCTCTCCGCCACCTTCCTGAGCCGGTTCTTGTTGTGGGCCAGGTTGGCGTGGAGGGTGAGGAACATATCTTTGGTGCGGATGACCTCGGCCCTGAGCTGGAGCTCTACTCCCTTGTTGGTCACCTCTCCGATATTGTCCCTGAAGCTGGTGAATCCGCTTGAGCTCGGAAGGGTCACGTCATTGATGAGATCCTTTGTGAGCTTGCTGTAGTAGCTGAACTTTGTGTAGATGCGGTTCTTCCACAGCCCGAGCTCGAATCCGGCGTCAAGCTGGTCGGTGACCTCCCATTTGAGGGCGGTGTTGCCCATGGACATCAGGGAGACTCCGTATCCGGTCTTGTACCATTCGTCCGTGTTCACGCTGTACGTTGTGAGGGCCGCATAGGCCGGGAAGTTGATTTTTCCGGTCCTTCCGTAGGTGGCCCTCAGGCGCAGCATCGTGACTGGGGTCGATTTCATGAAGTCGTATTTGTGGATGTTCAGACCGGCTCCGGCAGCCCAGAACGGGGCGAACTTGTTGTCCTTTCCGAATGACGAGTTTCCGTCAAGCCTGCAGGAGGCGTCGAGGAGATAGATGTCCCTGTAGCTGTAGTTGACTCCCGCAAGGAATCCGACTGTGCGGGACAGACTCTCTGAGGATGAAGGCTTTCCGGTGATTTCCTGGGCGTAGTTGATGGAGTCGAAGCCGCTGGAAGGGAAGCCGAAGAATGCGGAATTGATCGAACTGCTCTTGCTGTTGAGGATGTTCACGCCGGCCTGTCCATTGACATTGTGGTCACCGAACGACCTGTTGTAGGAAAGGTAGGTGCTGAAGTCCCAGGAGAGCCTTTCGGAGTCTGTCTTGGTCAATGTGCCCGAAGACGGGTTCGAGAGGTCCAGAATCTGCGAGTTCTGCTTCGACCTCGGGTCAAGGAAGCGCCTGGAGGCTGACATTCCCTTGGTAATGCTGACCTGTCCGTTCAGGCGGAGTCCGTCAATGATGTACCAGTTGACGGAGAGGTTGTTGGTGAACTCCTGGTTCTTGGACTTGCTGTAGTTGCCCAGGCTTGCCTCGTAGAGCGGGTTCTTCCTTATGGATGTGTAGATACTCCAGTCCCGCAGCGATTCAAGGTATTTTCCGTCTGTGTCGAGGTATTCGTCATAAGGCTGGGCCTTGGTGTAGTCTGCGAATGAACCGTAAGGGGACTCCTTCGAGTCGGTCTGGAGGAAGGAGGTGTAGTTCTTGATGGACAGCTGTTTATAGACATACTGGATATAGACTCCCGCACCGGTCCTGTTACGCTGCGAGCCCTTCATCACGCCGTCCTGGTCCGCATACTGGAGGTCAACTCCGAAACGGAACGAGCTGCTTCCTCCGTCAATGTAGAGGGTGTGCTTGTGGTTGAACGCCGTCTTGAGCGGCTTGGAGAGCCAGTAGGTATCCACGCCCTTGCGCACATTGGTGAGCTTGGCATTGTATTCGGTAAGCCTTTCCACCAGGTCTGACGGCACTCCCGCCTTCTCCGGGTCATAGCAGCCGGCAAGCAGTTCTGTCTGAAGCTTTTCTTCGGCATTCATCAGGTTGTAGTCGCTGAGGTCCGGCGAGTCCACCGAGCCCACGAGCTTGTAGGTTACCTTCAGTTCGCCCGGCGAAGGGGCCACCGAGGTTATGACAATGACACCGTTGGATGCCCTGGAACCGTAGATGGCGGTGGCGGCGGCATCCTTCAGGATGGTCACGTTCTCAATACGCTCAGGGTCCATGTCGTAGAACTTCTGCACGGAAATCTCGAATCCGTCCAGAATGAAGATCGGCAGGTTCGGATTGTTCTCCAGATTGGCCTTGCTGAGATCCTCCACGTCGAGTTCCTTGGTGCCGACTCCGGATTCACCGCGGATATAGACCTCCGGGAGGGAGTTCGGGTCCGAACCGTTGAGGTTGTTCTCCTTGATTCGGAATGAAGGGTCGAATGACTGGATGGCCTTGATGACATTGGTCTTGGAGGCCTTCAGGAGCTCTTCCTTGCCTATGGAGACGGTGTTTCCGGTGAAACTTTCCTTCCTTATGTTGGCATATCCGGTCACGACCGACTGCTCGATTTCGGACACGTCCTCGGCGAGGGTGACATTGATCCTGGTCGTACCCGTGAAGGCAACTTCCTTGTTGACCATTCCGATGCAGCTGAACACGAGTATCGGCTTGGCCTTAACCTTGTCCGCCGGAATGACAATGCTGTATTCTCCGTGGGCATCGGTCATTGTGCCTCCTGAAAGATTGTCCTTCAGGTAAACCGTGACGCCCGGAAGCGGCTCCTTGCCCTGGTCGATGACCTGTCCTGTGACGGTCACGCTTCCGCTCTGAGCCGACGCTGCCAGGCCGCCCAGCAATGCCGCGAGGCTGACAATCGCTTTCTGCAATATGTTCCGAAATGGTTTCGGACTGATTTCTGGCATATTGTGCTGTGTTTGTTTGATTATTCCCGGTTTCTTCGGGGATTTCCAAAATTACCGAACCGGGACAGGCCAGGCCTGTAAAGGTCTTTTCTTGTCCCGGCTTGCAAGTACGATGTGGGTGCTGTTACTGAATTTTCTGGCAGCGGACTGAGAATGCGGCTGCGGCGCTCCACTTGGCTGACGGATCCACAGCGTTTGCTGCGACATTCGGGTCATAGGAGAGTCGGAAGCAGAAAACGTATCCGCCAGGCTTGCCGTTGTTATATCGTACATTGGCTGACCAATATTCTCCATACATTCCCCCCTTCATCTTGTTCTCTCCGGTAAATTCGCGGAAACCAGGAGTCGGATACCAGGTCTTGCTGCCGTCAGCGAGGGTGAATCCTAAGCTGTTGTTTGTATTGTTCAGATCTGAGGTCGAGAATCCGGCCTTGGCCCAGATTCCGTCATCTCCTCCGTCAGGCACTCTCCAACCTGCTGGACAAGGGTCATAGACAGTCTTGGTTCTCTGCCATCTGGTGATATCCTTGATTGCATCTGAACTCCTGTCGTCATAGAGCCAGTCGCAGGATCCTTTACCCGCATTAGTATCCCAGTTGCCCTGGATGAAGGTCTGAGGATGGGCAATGGCATAGGCGATGGTGCCGGTGGTCTCGGTGCAGCCTACAATCTTCTCCTCACCTGTAAATGCGGAAAGCTTGGAAACATCAGCTTCGCAGCAGCCCATGAACGGATCCTTTCTTCCCCACTGGTAGAGGAGTCCGAGTGTCTTTGTCTTGGACGGGCCTGCCGAGATGGCGCCGAGGTTGCGGTCCATCATTGTACCCGCATCGTTCCTGTAAACGTGCTCCGCAGGCTGGTCGGTAAGCCAGATGTGCCAGGACCAGATAATGTTGCCGTCAGCGTCCTTCAAGGCCACGAGAGCATTGCCCTTGGTGTAGGTGGCAGGTGTGGTGAAGCCGACGTAACCGTCCTTCCAGCATACTCCGCTGACGATTGAGCCCTTTGCCGGCATTTCGTCGGTACAGAAAGACTCCCAGAGAATCTCAGCCTTTGCTCCGGACAGTGCCTGGGACTTGTCATTGCCTTTGACAGCCTGGAACTTGTAGGTGCCGGCCTTGGTGACAATGTAGCAGTTCGCAGACTCGCCGGCCGAGAGGTCCTCAGCCTTGCTCATGTCAATGTCGGCTTCTTCCTCATATACGTTGCCGCCGGTCTTGAACTCGATCACGTCGCCGAATGTGTACTTGTCGCCAATCTTGCAGTATGAGCAATAGTAATATGTCTTGTCCTTTGCGAGACCGGATACGGTGATGGTGAAATTGCCGGATGCGTCAGGCGTGCCGGCCTTCTGTACGGTCACGATATCAGGATCTCCCACCTTGTTTGGCTTGTTGGACTCTGAATATGATACTCCGGCCTCCACTGTGCCGTTTCCGCTGACTTCGAGTTTGCCTGTCCAGGTAACGGTGGTCCCGTCAATATTCGGAGTCCTGAGGGTAACCGTGGCGGTTGTAGTCTCCTCGCCAGGATTCTCCGGTTTATCATCCGGATTATCTGGCTTGTCATCCGGATTGTCTGGTGTTTCAATCTTGCTGTCATCTCCGCAACTTGTCACTACAAGGGCTCCTCCTGCCAGAGACAGGGTCACAAGAGCCGCGGCTAATTTCGCCCAAAAGTTCGTGCTTTTCATAACCTATTAATGTACAACTAATTAATGATAATTCCTCCATAAAAATAATAACCAGCATCAGCTCATGTCTCTCCGGTCCATATTCCTTCCCTCATCAGTCCCGCAGCTGCGGCTGCGCTCTTCCCCCCGTGAGAAAATCTGTCCTCGGAAATTTGATGCAAATCTGAGGCAAGTTACTATTTCAAATTAACAAATACCCATACGGGTGGAGTCACTAAACGACCCGCAACCCCCAAATATACAAATTTATCCGGTTTTGACGTGATTTGGTGAAAATTTTTTTGTGAAAATAACGTTTTAGTCAAGAATGATAATAATTTCATTCCGCGGCATCCGGAATCTGCCATCTGCCGCCCACCCTGCCTGGATGAATTGCACGGGAGTGGCACTCCCGGTGCAGGGCAGCCTTTGCAACCAGGTTGCGATACGTATTGAGTATCTTTGCCATCTCTGAAAATTATTCTTTAGAAGTGAAAAACATTTGGACGATGAAAAGATATCTGCTGGCCATTGCCGCCGTGGCGTTCGCATTGACATCCTGCGGAGGCGGTTCAGGCCATCATTCCCACGAAGGGGATTATTCCTGCAATGAAGAAACGCATCAGCATGGTGAGGCCTGCGGTGAGCATGCACATCAGCATGGTGAGGCCTGCGATGAACATCCGCACGATGGCGCTGCCTGCGGGACAGCCGGGCGTTCGGCCCACGACCATGCCGGGGCGGATGCGCACAATCACGCTGGGGGCACTGCGCACAATCACGCCGGGGCCACCGGGCACGACCACGCCGGGACGGATGCGCATGCTGCCCAAGCCCACGACCACGCCGGGTCCGACGGG
>OBLI01000133.1_pt1 | contig 78214 bp, 73 predicted proteins | sample 1519701 | NCBI WGS metagenome assembly OBLI01 (sample SAMEA3663005, study PRJEB22513) | pig gut metagenome | biome: pig gut; feature: pig-associated habitat; material: faeces | place: France | collected 2012
GTGTCCTGTGCGCTATAGTGGATTATCTGCGGAGGGGTTCTGCGGATATAAGGGGATGCTCCTTGAAAATTTTATACGGATGCAGGCATGGCAGGGAGATGTCCTTTCAGCAGGTGCCTGCGCAGAAATCAAGGGGGAGCATCAGGATGGAGTTTTGGGAGCTTGGCAGGGAGAATTTCCAGCAGTGGGGAGAGTGGTTTTTGCAGAAATTTAAGGAGTCATGGCGGCTTCGGGCGGCAGTGTTTTTTACGCTGGCTGCCTGTGCCGTTATGGCTCTTTTTGTGCTGTCGGATAGTGCAGAGGGGCAGGAGCAGGCAGTCTTGTCTGCCGGAAGCATGGAGAGGGCAGGGATGGAAAAGCGGGCGGCAGCCTTGCCCATTCGTGGCGGCAGCAGGGCATTGGACAGGGAAAATCTGCGCAATCCTTTTTTGGTGGAGCATCCGTCTGAGGGACAGCAGAAATCAGGACAGGCAGCTGCCGGACAGAAGACAGCCAGGGGGAGGTTGCCAGATAGCAAGGCGAATACAGGAACTATACAAGGAAAAGGACAGGCAGCAGCCGGTCAGGTGCAGGCAGCTGCCAGTGCCGGACAGGCGGCTGGCAAGGCAGGAGACGGGGCGGATAGCAAGGAAAAGGATAGCGGCCTTCAGCTGCAGGGGATAATTCATGCCGGGGATGGCATGGGAGCCCTGGTGCTGGCAGGGGGAAAAAGCAGGCTGCTTCTGGCAGGAGAAGCATGGTCGGGGATATGCCTGGAGGGCGTGGAGCAGGATGAGGCAGTGCTTGCAGTCAATGGCTGTGCGCACAGGCTGCGAATAGGCGAAAGGCTGATGTGAGTATCTTGGGGGAGAAATGGGGGAATATGATGAAACAGTTTTTTATTAGTATGGTGGTATGCCTGATGCTGCTGGGGAGCGGCAGGGCAGATGCCATGTCCCTGAATGTGCAGGATGGGGATGTGGGGGAATTGCTCCGTTCTATTGCCAGAATGGGCAACATAAATATCATTTTGGATAGGTCGGTAACGGGCAGCATTTCATTGAAAGTAGATGAGGCGGAGCCTGAGGAGATGCTGATGCAGATTATCCGGGCAGGCGGATTTGATGCAACCAGGGATGGCAATACCTGGATTGTGGCAGGCAGAGGGAATTTGCAGCAGGGATTTGGCCGTGTGCATGTGCTGCCGGTAAAATACGCTCCTTTGCAGGATATAAAAAATGCCGTGGCCATGTATTTGGGGCAGGGAGACAGCAAAGGGCAAGCCGGTACAGGCAAATCCGTCAAGGAGGCGGCAAAGGGAGAGACGAAGGAGAGCACAAAGCTGCAAGCCGTGAATAGTGAAAAAAGGCAGCGGGTGCTGGCGGATGTGAGCACGGGCTCCCTGCTGGTCTATGGTACGGCAGAGGAGGCTGAGAGGGCGCGGGAGCTGGTACAGAAGCTGGATGTGCCTGCCAGGCAGGTTTCCATTGAGGCAAAGGTGGTGTCCGTCAACAAGGAGGATGCCAGCAAGCTGGGCATACAGTGGGACTGGACAACCCTGCCTCAGTACAACTACGATGGGGATGAGGCAAAACGTCCTGTCTTTGATAAATCCGGCACGGCAGGAGGCATTGTCAGCTTTGGCAAGGGGCCTGGCGGCAAGCCATACGAGTGGCAGTTTTCAGCGGCTATTGAGGCCATGGTGAGCCATGGCAAGGCGGATGTGCTGTCCCGGCCAAATATCGTCACCATGCAGGGGCAGGAAGCGGTCATCAACATTGGCGGCGAGGTGCCGGTGCCGACGGTTTCCACCACTAATTCCACGGTGACAACCTCTATTGAGTACCGGCCGGCAGGCATCATCCTGCGGTGCCTGCCCATGGTGAACGAGGATGGCTATATTACTTCGAAAATCCATACTGAGGTCAGCTCGCCTCAGTATGTGGAGGAAATGAATGCCTACAGCTTCCAGAAGCGTTCCGCTGATACCATGGTGCGGCTGAAGGACGGTGAGACCATGGTCATAGGCGGGCTGATTTCCTCCGAGGAAATCAAATCCATGTCCAAGGTGCCGTTCCTGGGGGATTTGCCTATTTTGGGGAATTTATTTAAAAGTGTACACTCCAGTGTAGCTAATTCTGAAATTTTTATCATATTAAAGGCTAAAATAGTTTCATAAATTGTTCAAGTGTGGTATAATATACCCAAACTGTATTTTGAAATCGGTCAAAATATACAATGGGGGATTATAGTATGCCAATAAGAGTTTTGATAGCGGATGACCATACATTGCTTCGTCAGGGCATCAAAGGTGTATTGGATTTTGAGAGTGACATAGAGGTTGTAGGCGAAACTGAGGACGGCCAGGAAACTTTGGCTAGGACTTTGGTGTTACAGCCTGATGTTTTGCTGCTTGATTTGAATATGCCGGGGCTGAGCGGTATGGAAGTGTGCAAGCAGCTGGCAGCGGCACGGTGCCATGTCAAGATTATTGCACTTACCATTCATGACAACGACAATTATGTCCTGGAGCTTTTGAAGAATGGCGCCTATGGCTATCTGTTGAAGGGCGTGGAGCCTAGCGTGCTTTTGGAGGCAATCCATACGGTGGCAGAGGGAGGATTTTATCTCCTGCCGGAGCTGCAGAAGCGTATTTTCGGCAATATCAAGCCTAGCGAGGATATGCAGGAAAAGGCGAAGGCCATGTGGCGTGAAGGGCGCAACGAGCGGCTGACTGCCCGTGAGATGGATGTGGTGGCATGCATTGCCAAGGGCTTCAGCAACCAGGATATTGCTCAGGCACTGTTTGTCAGTGAGAAGACCGTCAAAAATCATCTGACAAATATTTTCCGCAAGCTGAATGTCAATGACAGGACTCAGGCACTTATCTATGTATTGAAGCACAATATTATGGAATTGGAATAATTTTTTGCAGGAAAGACTGTGATAGTTCGTCATGGTCTTTTTTTTTGCCGTGGTTTGTAATATAATTGGTATAATTGAAAGGTGAATGTTATTCGTTTTTGTGACGAATTTGTGTGATAAATGGGGGCGGCTATGTATCCGATTAATATGCGCCTGGAAGGACAGGCGGCAGCTGTGGTGGGCGGCGGCAGCGTTGCTTACAGAAAAATAAAGCATCTGGTAGCGGAAAAGGCTACTGTGGTGGTTGTGGCGCCCCGGGTGCTGCCTGAGATAGAGGAACTGATGGCCAGCGGCAGGGTTATCTGGCAGAAATCCACCCATGAGGAATTCCGCTGGCGCTACGGTGCCTTCCGGCTGGTTTTTGCGGCTACGGATGATTTTGCCGCCAACGCGGAGGTATGCCGTCAGGCAAGGGCGGCAGGGGCGCTGGTGAATAGTGCCACTGAGCCCAAGGACTGCGATTTTTTTGTGCCGGCGGTCATCCGGCAGGGAGAGCTGGAAATGACAGTGGCTACAGGCGGCAGCAGCCCGGCTTTTGCCAGGCTGGTGAAGGCGGACATGGAAAAACGCTATCACCCGGGAGTGGGCGAGTTTCTTGAATGGCTGGGCACAGCCAGGAAGGAGCTTCTGAAGACTGTGGAAGGCACCCAGAGGCGGCAGAAGCTGTGGCGGCAGGCCATGAAGCAGGAGATTATGGATTTGATTTTACAGGGCAGAATGGAACAGGCGAAAGATGAAGTCAGAAAAGAGATTAGTGGTGCTGGGGCTGAATCATCGGACAGCACCGGTGGAGATCAGGGAAAAATTTAGTATACCTCAGGAAAAGATCATGATGGTGCTGGCCAACCTGGAGGAGGTGTCCGGCATCAGGGAGGCTGTGGTGCTGTCCACCTGCAACCGCAGCGAGGTTTATGCGGTGGTGGAGCAGGCAGGGGATTTATTCCCTGTGGTGAAGGTGTGGCACTGGCTGACAGGGGTGCTGCTGGATGAGGCGTTTTTGGCGGACTATACCTATACCTACTGGGGCAGGGAGTGCGTGGATCACCTGCTCAGGGTATCGTCCAGCCTTGACTCGCTGGTTATCGGCGAGGGGCAGATTCTCAGCCAGGTGAAGCATGCCTATGCGGTTGCCCTGGAAAATGGCGGCACTGACACCATGCTGAACCTTTTGTTCCACAGGGCCATTGCCACGGGCAAGAGGGTGAGGACGGAGACCAGGATTGCCTATAGCGCGGTTTCTGTCAGCTATGCGGCAGTGGAGCTGGCCAAGAAGACACTAGGGCATGTGGATGGCTGCCGGGTACTGCTTTTTGGGGCAGGCAAGATGGCGGAGCTGACGGCATCCCATCTCCTTAGCCAGGGGGCACCGAAGCTTTTTGTGGCAAATCATCATCTGGAGCGGGCGGAGGCTCTTGCCATGCGTTTTCTGGGGCAGGCCGTGCCATGGACACAGGTTTATGAGCTGATGTGGGATATGGATATCATCATTACCTCCACGGGAGCCCCTCACTATGTCATCAGCCCCCGGGAGATGGCCAAGGCCATGGAGCGGCGCAGGTCAGAGCGGCAGCTGGTGCTGATTGATATTGCCGTGCCCCGGGATGTGGACCCGGCAGTGGGGGATTTGCCAGGCATCAGCTTGTTTAACATTGATGACCTGGAGTCGGTGGTGGATGACAACCTGCAGCACCGTCAGCAGGAGGCTGTGGCGGCAGAAGCCATTGTGCTGGAGGAAACGGCGGCCCTTCTGGACAGGTATCAGTATCTTTCCATGCAGCCGGTGATGAGCCGTCTGTCGGAAAAGGCGGAGCAGATCAGGCAGATTGAGCTGAAAAGGGCCTTCCGCAAGCTGAAGGGCCTGTCCGAGGACGATGTGCGGATAGTGGAGAACATGACGAAGATGCTGGTGCGAAAGCTGCTCAGGGAGCCTATGAGCAGTGTCCATGATGCGGTGGGCACGGCTCATGAGCAGGAGCTGAAAGGCGCCATGCAGAATCTTTTTCAGCTGGAGGATATAGGCGAGATGGGAAACGAGGTTGATGCCGATGAGTAAGAAAAAGCTGATAGTGGGAACCAGAAGCAGCCAGCTGGCCCTGTGGCAGGCGGATTTCGTCATTGGGGAATTGCGAAAAAGATATCCTGATCTGGCAATAGAGAAGCGGCTCATGACTACCAAGGGTGATAAAATCCTCAATGCGCCTCTGGCAAAGATCGGCGGCAAGGGGCTCTTTACCAAGGAATTGGAGACTGCCATGCTGGCAGGTGAGATAGATATTGCGGTGCACAGCTTGAAGGACATGCCGGTGGTAGTGCCGGAGGGACTGGTGATTACGGCTGTTACGGAAAGGGCTGATGCCGGGGATGCCCTGGTAAGCCAGCGGTATGAGAGCTTTGGGGCACTGCCGGAAGGGGCAAAGGTAGGCACTTCCAGCCTCCGGCGCCGGGCGCAGCTTCTCCATGCCCGGCCTGACTTGCAGATTGTTGATTTGCGGGGCAACGTAAATACCCGGCTGCGGAAGCTGGAGGAGGAGAATTTTGACGGTATTATCCTGGCCTGTGCCGGGCTGAAGCGGCTGGGCTTCGGCGGGCGCATCCGCCAGGTGCTGCCTCAGTCACTGTGCCTGCCGGCGGTTGGGCAGGGGGCACTGGCCATTGAGTCAAGGATAGATGACAGGGAAACCCGGGAACTGCTTTCTTTTCTGGATGATGGTATTACCCGTGCCTGCACGGCGGCGGAGCGGGGCTTTCTCGCCACGGTGGAGGGGGGCTGTCAGGTGCCGGTGGGGGTATATGCCCAGCCGGTAGATAACGCAGATATTTTGCAAGATGCACATACAGGCAAGGCGGAGGCTATCCGGGTGGAGGCGGTGATTGCCTCCCTGGATGGCAGGAAGCTTTTCAGGGACAGCGTGGAGGGGGCTGCTGACGAGGCGGAGAACCTGGGCATTTCCCTGGCGAATAAGCTGCTGGATATGGGAGGCAGGGAAATCCTGCGCTCCCTTGGCATAGAACTGTAAGCGGTAGGAGGTTATGAGGTTTTTATGAATGGCAAGAGTGGAAAGGTTTATCTGATCGGGGCAGGGCCGGGTGATTACCGCCTCCTGACGCTGAAAGCATGTGACTGCCTGAAGATGGCGGATATGGTGGTGTATGACCGGCTGGCGGATGAGCGGATTTTGCAGTATGCGCCAAGGGACGCGGAGTTTATCTATGTGGGCAAGGCTTCCAGCCAGCACACTATGACTCAGGACAAAATCTGCCAGCTGTTGGTGGATCTGGCCAAGGAGGGCAAAACCGTGGTCAGGCTCAAGGGAGGCGATCCCTTCGTATTTGGCAGGGGCGGTGAGGAAGCTCTGCTTTTGCAGGAGAACGGGCTGCCCTTTGAGATTGTGCCGGGGGTGACCTCGGCCATTTCCGTGCCTGCCTATGCAGGAATCCCTGTCACCCATCGGGGAGTGGCTGCTTCCTTTGCAGTGGTGACAGGCCATGAGGATCCGACCAAGGAAAACTCGGATATCAACTGGCAGCAGCTGGCTACAGCTACGGACACAGTGGTGTTCCTGATGGGGGTGGCAAACTTGCCGAAGATCACGGCAAGGCTCATGGAAAACGGCAGGAGCGGCGATACCCCTGTGGCGATTATCCGCTGGGGCACCAAGGCACAGCAGCAGGTATGGACCTCTACAGTGGCCGGGGCGGCGGATTTGGTAAAAAGTGAGTCCATCAAGCCGCCATGCATTTTCCTGGTGGGCAACGTGGTGAAGCTCCGGGAAAAGCTGGCATGGTTTGATAATCCGAAGCTAAAGCCCCTTTTTGGCAAAAGGGTGCTGGTTACCCGGGCGAGGGCACAGGCATCCCTTTTGGCAGAAAAGCTGGAAACCTTGGGAGCGGCCTGCACAGAGGCGCCTGCCATCCGTATTCAGCCGCCAGCTGATGGCTTCGGGGCATTGGATGAAGCTGTGGGGAAAATCGATAGCTTCAACTGGTTGATTTTTACCTCTGCCAACGGGGTGAATTACTTCTTTGACCGGCTGCTGGCTGCCGGCAGGGACAGCCGCGGCCTGGGCAGGGCAAAAATCTGCGCCATCGGCAGTGCCACGGCCAAGGCCTTGCAGGGATATGGTATCATAGCTGATGTGGTACCAGCAGAATTCCGGGCGGAAGGCATTTTGGCTGCCCTGGAGGGCAAGGTAAGCACTGAAGACAAGGTGCTGCTCCCTAGGGCGGCAGAGGCCAGGAATGTGCTGCCGGAGGAGCTTGGCAGAAAGGGCATTGATGTGACTGTGGTGCCTGCCTATGAGACGGTGGCAGGGGAGGCGGATGGCAGTGAAATCTGCCGCCAGCTTTCTGAGGGGGAGATTGATGTGATTACCTTCACCAGCTCCTCCACGGTGAAAAACCTGGCAAAGATTCTGGGTGAAGGGGCAGCAGAGCTGATTAACAGCGTAAAGACAGCCGCTATCGGCCCTGTGACCGCTGCTACCTGCCGGGAGCAGGGCATCCGGGTGGATATAGAGGCCAAGGAGTATACCATTGATGGATTAGTTGATGGATTAGTGGAGGCATTGTCATGATTGAGCAGAAGCTGCGGCCACGCCGCATGAGAATAACGGAAAATATCCGTGCCATGGTACGGGAGACCAGCCTGTCCGTAAAGGATTTCGTGTACCCGATTTTCGTGGTGCCGGGGGAGAACGTGAAGGAGGAAATCCCCAGCATGCCGGGGTGCTATCACCTGTCCGTGGACAGGGCTGTGGAGCTGGCACGGGAGATTTCCTGCCTGGGCATTCCCAGCGTGGAGGTCTTTGGCCTGCCGGAGTACAAAGATGAAATCGGTTCCAGCGCCTGGGATATGAATTCCCCGGTGCAGCGTGCCATCAAGGCCATCAAGGCCAAGGTGCCGGAGCTGGCTATCGTGGGCGATGTGTGCCTGTGCCAGTACACCAATCACGGCCACTGCGGCCAGCTGTGCGGCCACTATGTGGATAACGATGCTACCTTGAAGCTCTTGCAGAAGGTGGCGGTGAGCCAGGCGGAGGCAGGTGCGGACATTATCGCTCCTTCTGATATGATGGACGGCAGGGTGGCTGCCATCCGGGAGGCATTGGATGAAAAGGGCTTTGCCAATGTTTCCATCATGTCTTATGCGGTGAAGTACGCTTCCGGCTACTACGGGCCATTCAGGGATGCGGCAGATTCCGCCCCGCAGTTCGGCGATCGCCGTGCCTATCAGATGGACCCTGCCAACAGCCGGGAGGCCATGAAGGAAGTGGCGCTGGATATTGCCGAGGGAGCAGATATCATCATGGTGAAGCCTGCCCTGGCTTATCTTGACGTGGTGCGCCAGGTGCGGGACAGCATCCATCACCCGGTGGCTGTGTACAATGTCAGCGGTGAGTACGCCATGGTAAAGGCGGCTGCTGCCAACGGCTGGATTGATGAAAAGCGCATTGTGCTGGAAACCTTGACCAGCATGAAGCGTGCCGGAGCGGATATTATTATTACTTACCATGCCATCGATGCGGCAAAGTGGCTGAAGGGATAAGTTTGGTACATTGGTTGCAGGAATAATGCCTGTATATTGGCTGAAGGGATGATGACTGTATGCTGAATTTGGAAAAGTCTGCGGCTGCCTTTGAGGAAGCCAAGAAGCTGATGCCGGGGGGAGTCAACAGCCCGGTGCGCTCCTATCGGAGCGTGGACTGCAATCCGCCTTTCATCGCAAGGGCGGAGGGCAGCCATATCTTTGATATTGATGGTAATGAATATATCGATTATGTAGGCTCATGGGGGCCTATGGTGGTGGGGCATGCCCATCCCCAGGTGGTGAAGGCACTGCAGGAGGCGGCAACCCGGGGAACCAGCTACGGTGCGCCTACCCTGATTGAAAGCCAGCTGGCCAAAAAGGTCATGGAGGTATATCCTTCCATGGAGGTTATCCGCATGGTGAATTCCGGCACGGAGGCCACCATGAGCGCATTGCGTCTGGCCCGGGGCTATACGGGGCGCAACAAGATTGTGAAGTTCATCGGCTGCTATCACGGCCACAGCGACAGCCTGCTGGTAAAGGCCGGTTCCGGCATGGCTACCTTCGGCGTGCCGGACAGCCCGGGAGTTACGCCGGGGACGGCCCAGGATACCATCACCATCCCTTATAATGACTTTGAGGCCTTCAAGGCTGTTTTTGCAGAGCAGGGAGCGGAGATTGCCGCGGTGATTGTGGAGCCGGTAGCAGGAAACATGGGGCTGGTGCTGCCGAAGCCGGGGTATCTTGACCTTTTGCGCAAGGTTACAACGGAGCATGGGGCACTGCTGATTTTTGACGAGGTGATGTGCGGCTTCCGGGCTTCCCTGGGGGGAGCCCAGGCTGCCTATGCGGTGAAGCCTGACCTGACTTGCCTGGGCAAGATTATTGGCGGCGGCCTGCCGGTGGCTGCCTATGGCGGACGCAGGGACATCATGGAAAAGGTTTCCCCGGCAGGGCCTGTGTATCAGGCAGGAACACTTTCCGGCAATCCGCTGGCTATGACAGCCGGGCTGGAAACCCTGAAGATTATTACGGCACCGCCGGAGCCGGGAGAGCCTGACTACAGCCGGGTGCTGACTATCAGGACCAAGAAGCTGGTGCTGGGGGTAGCTCAGAAGGCCAAGGAGGCAGGGGTAACCTTGCAGGTACAGCAGGCCGGGTCCATGTTCGGCTTCTTCTTTAGTGACAAGGAAGTTACAGATTATGAGACTTCGGCCGCTGCCGATCAGGAGGCCTTCAAGGTCTGGTTCAAGGCCATGCTGGAGCAGGGGATTTACCTGGCTCCTAGCCAGTTTGAGACCTTGTTCATGTCCGGCGCCCATACCGATGAGGAAATTGACCGTACCATTGAGGCAGCAGGCGTGGCATTGAAAAAGGTGGCGGATTATCTGGCTGCCAGATAATCTTTTAGATGCTTGTAAGAAATCCGCCCGGGCATACAGCTCCCAGGCGGATTTTTTCCGCAAAAAAATGACCGGAGCTTGCATCGCCCCGGTCCAGTACATGAAAAAACAAAAAATATAAGTGCTTTTGAGTTGAACATTACGTTCCATGCTAGTATAAGGGAAAAAGACTTTTTTGTCTAGTAAATTTTCGGTAAATTAAAATTGTATTATATTTCTTTGGTATTTTTGCATTTGGAGCAGTTTACAAGTATAATGGTAGCATAGAGGCTTTGCAGAAGGTTTGCAAACAATTGCTTATAAGGAGGAGTGCGTATGCTTCAAAAGATTTTCAGGATAATTTTATGCGGTGTGTTTATGTTCACCATGTCGGGTACGGCCTTTGCAGATGTGGCAAATACGGCGGATGACAAGCTGGCTGCCGTGGAAACCACTTTGTATGGTGCGGTGCAGACAGGCCCCTTGCTGGACAGGATAAACAAGCTGGAAAAGGATTATGAGGGAGGTCATCCGGGTGGCAGCATCATGGACAGGATTAATGACCTGTATGATGCCACCTATGACAATTCCAATGGCCCGTCCCTGATTACCCAGATGAATGCCTTGGAGTGGGCTGTTTCCCACAAAGTCAGCATGGGGTGCATGCAGGACCGTGTCAATGCCATGGAGATGAGCCTCAGGGGCAAGACCTCCGAGGGTACCTTCAAGCATCGTGTGGAAGGGCTGTCCCAGGATGCCTTCGGATCCAAGACAATTCCGCTGGTGCAGACCAATATCCCTGCCAATACCCTTGCCAAGGTATCCCTGGTGGACAGGCTGAATGCCAAGAACCTGAAGGTGGGGGATGTGGTTCGCCTGCAGGCTGCCGAGGATGTGGTAGAGGATGGCATGCTGCTCTTTACCCAGGGGGCAGCTGGTGAGGCCGTTGTTACCAAGGTTTCCCAGGCAAAGAATTTTGGCAGGAATGCAGAAATCGAGTTGGACTTCAAGTATCTGACTGCTGTGGATGGCCGCCAGCTGAACATGGTGCTGGGTGAGGAATCCAAGAAAAGCATGGAGCAGCTGGGCATGGCCGCAGGGGCCAGCGTAGCAGGCATGCTGGTGCTGGGGCCTATCGGCATTATTGGCGGTGCCTTTGTGCAGGGCAAGAATATCGACCTGCCGGAGGGAACGGAGCTGTATATCCAGACCTTGAATGACGAAGTGATTTATGCTATTCCGACTACGGCTGAATAAGCTGCCACATTTACGATAAAATCAAAAAATAAGTTGCAGGAGGCTCTCGTTTTGAGAGCCTTTTTGCTTGTATTTGCGGTGGGAATGAAGTATTATAGAAGGTAGTATGTTTTTTATAAAGTATTATAGGCGGAGTATGATTTGATGTTGAAGAATAAAGAGAAAATTTGCAGGCTGGCTGCCGGGCTGGTCGTGGCAATTACCTTTGCTTCCGGCAGTGTTGCAAAGAATTTGCCGCAGGCAGAAGCAATGTATAATAGTGAAAGTGATACGGATGCGACTATTCTGGACTATGTGGAAAACCGTCGGCGTAATGCCCGGGAGAATGCACTGAATGAGGATCAGAAGCAGCTTTTGCTGGATGCCTACGAAATGAAGGAAAATTTGCGGGAGCCCCTGGATCCCACCAAGAATGTGCCGGTAGCCGTGGAGGGGGACGAGCTTTTTTATGATGAGAATACCGGTGATTTTGTGGTGCAGGGAAATGTGGTGATGACCTCCCTGGACAAGCGGCGGTTTATTACGGAACATGCAGATGGCAACCTTGCCTCCCAGGATGTGCAGGTGGAAGACAAGGCCTATATGCTGCAGCTGACGGATGCCCAGGCCAGGATTATCCTGAACGGCTACAAGACTCAGTACAACTGGGGCAAGGAAACCGGCAAGATGGAGGATGCAGAGGGCAAGATTGACCATCAGTATGTGAAGGCAAAGCGGATTGAATTTTACCCTGACAAGGTGGTGCTGTACAATGCCAGTGCTACCAAGTGCAGTGCCAAAAATCCAGATTATCGTATGACTGCCAAGAAGATTGAGTATTATCCCGGCATCCAGACTATTTCCTACGGTGTCAGCTACTGGCTGGGCAGCATTCCGGTCTACTCCGTGCCGAAGCAGGTCAGCAAGGAAGGGGATAAAGGCCCGTACATGCCGAAGGCCTCCTACGACAATGATAAAGGCTTCGCCATCAAGGATACCCATTACTTCCCGGTGATGGATAATGTAAATGCGTATTATGATTGGATATTGGCCCAGAAGACCAAGTTTACATCTCATGGCGGCTTGATTTATACTACCAAAGGTATCGGTACATTCAAAATCCAGAGCGGTTTTTTTGAGGATGCTGATGCCAGGTGGATTCACAAGGCACCTAACTTCCGCTGGGATTACAGCTTCCGGGTGGGAGATGCACCGTTTACCTATAGCTTTTCCTATGAGCGTGGTGCCTGGGAGCAAAATGACAGGCATTCCATGCATACTTATTATAGGGCTGGTTTCAGCATTGACCCTATCAAGCTGGGCACATGGCGTGTTTATCCAAGCATCAGCTACGATATTACGGATGAGAGCTACAACGAGTCCAGGGTAAAGGGCATGGGCTATGATATTACAGCCCTGAAGGAGTTTGATGACCGCTGGGTTACTTACCTTGGCTATCATTACAGCGAAAGCAACAGCCAGAACAGCGTCTTCGATTTTGATCTGGATAGCTATTCCAAGAAGATTACGGCAGGCTTCAGCTATACCTTCAGCCCGAAGGACAGGGTTGTCATAGGCTGGGCCTTTGATGGGGAACGCAATAAACTGATGGATACGGATTATTACTGGTATCACAACCTGCATTGCGCAGAGCTGGTGGTGCGTTATCGCGAAAAGCGGGATCAGATCAAGGTGACGGCACAGTTTGCACCGTGGTGATGCCTGTGCAGGTGCTTTGGTTTTGCAGTGGCAGAGTTTTTATGCGTGTATAAGGGGTGAAGGCATGAGTCCTTTGGAGGCAATAGACAAGATGGCAGGTCAGCCGGTGCTGGTCATCGGTGACATGATTGCGGATATTTATCTGTATGGCAATATTTCCAGAATTTCCCGGGAGGCTCCGGTGCTGGTGCTGGAGCAATCCCATGAAAAAGTGGTGGCAGGCGGTGCCGCCAATGTAATCAATAATGCAGCAACCCTGGGGGGCAAGGTTTTTGCCGCCGGTCTGGTGGGGGATGACAGTGGTGCTGACGGACTGGTGGAGATTTTGTCCGGCAGGGGCGTGGATGTCAGGGGCTTTGTCCGGGATGCCGGACGGCCGACTATTTCCAAGACCAGGATTGTGGCAGGGGGCAGGACTACTGTCAGCCAGCAGATCGTCCGGGTGGATAAGGAAAGCCGGGAGCCCATGCCGCCTGACTGCGAGAGGCAGCTGGAGGCATACCTGTCCGAGGTGCTGCCAAAGGTAAAAGGCGTGGTGCTCAGCGATTATGGCAGCGGCACCATTACGGATGGGCTTTTGGCGCAGATTTTCAGCTATTGCCGGAAGCATGGCATTCCTACCATAGTTGACTCCCGATACGATATATTCAGGTTCAAGACTGTTGACTATATAAAGCAGAATGATGCGGAGCTGGCGGCAGCCGTAGGCAGGCAGCTGGAGACTGAGGATGAGCTGATAGAGGCAGGCAGGGAACTGCTGGCGCGCATGGAGGCAAAGGGTGCCCTGATTACCCGGGGGGAGGACGGCATGACGCTGTTCCAGAAGGACGGCAGTGTAGCCCACATCCCGGTGACGGACAAGAGCGAGGTCTATGATGTATCCGGTGCCGGAGATACCTGCGTTGCCACGGTGATTCTCGGGCTGGCAGCCGGGGTGGAGCCTGTGCTGGCAAGCCGCCTGTCCAATGAGGCTTCCAGCATTGCCGTCAGGAAGATGGGTACGGCAGTGGTCAGTGCAGACGAGTTAAGGAGCAAGTTTCGATGATTATAGATAGGGACAAGATTGCAGATTTTTGCCAGGTGCTGCGTGACGGGGGGCAGAAGGTGGTTTTTACCAATGGCTGCTTTGATATTCTTCATGCAGGCCATGTGAGGTATTTGAACAAGGCGCGGTCCTTCGGGGATTGCCTGGTGCTGGGGCTGAATACGGACAGCTCTGTCCGCCGCATCAAGGGCCCCAGCCGTCCTATCAACAATGAGCTGGACAGGGCGGAGGTAGTAGGTGCCCTGAAGGCGGTGGACTACGTGGTGCTCTTTGACGAGCCTACGGCAGAGGATCTTATCCGCCAGGTGCATCCCGATGTGTATGTCAAGGGCGGGGATTATACTATTGAAACCCTGCCGGAAGGGCAGATTGTGCTGGGCTATGGCGGCAGCGTGGAGCTGGTGAATCTGGTGGAAGGGCGTTCCACCACTAATGTCATCGCCAAAATCAAAGGAGAAAAATAAGGAAGTAGCGTAATGGATATACAGAATGTGCTGGTAGTGAAGCTGAGTGCCATAGGGGATGTAATTCATGCCCTGCCTGTGTCCTACGCCATCAAGGAAACTTATCCTGAGGCGCGGCTTACATGGGTGGTGGAGCCGCCGGCCTATAATATTTTGCAGGGCAATCCCTATATTGACGAGCTGATTGTTTTTGAGAAAAAGAAGTTTAAATCCCTGGGGGGATTTTTGGCCAATTATGGCCCTTTCTGCGATAAGCTTCGGCAGCATAAATACGATGCCGCCCTTGATTTGCAGGGGCTGTTCAAGTCCGCGGCCATCGCGTGGAGCTCCAAGGCTACCCTGAAGCTGGGCACCTGCAACATGCGTGAGCTGAGTGACAAGGTGTCAAGTCCGGTAATCGGTGCCCATGCCAATGGGCACATTGTGGAGCGATACCTTGATGTGGCACGGGCTCTTGGCTGCCGGGTGGACAAGGTAGTATTTCCCGTGGAGATTTCGGCTGATGATGCCAAGCTGGCCAGGAGCTATCTCTATGTGGCAGGCTGCAAGGGGGATATTCCCTATGTGGTGCTGGCGGTAGGAGCCAACTGGCCCAACAAGCGGTGGCCGGTGAAGTATTTTGCCAGATTGTCTGACTGGATTTACAGCAGGGGGCTGCTGCCGGTAATCGTGGGGGGCGGTGCCCTGGATGAGCAGCTGGCAGAGGATATCAGCCGCCTGGCGGAGATTCCGCCGGTGAACATGGTGGGCAAGACAAATCTGAAGCAGCTGGCCTATGTGATGCGTGAAGCAAAGGCCGTGGTGGGCGGCGATACGGGGCCGGTGCACCTGGCTGCTGGTATGGGCACTCCCACGGTGATGTTCATGGGGCCTACAGATGCCAACCGCAACGGCCCGTATGGCCAGCTGGAAAATGCCGTGGAGGTGCCACGGGAGTGCCGGTACTGCTGGAAGCGTGCCTGCCCCAAGGGGCTGGACTGCCTGGCGAAGATTATGCCGGAGATGATTGAGGAAAAGCTGGCAAGGTATCTCTGATGAAGCTGATGTGGCGGATAAATCTTATCAAGCTGATAAATTTGATAAGTCTGATAAGATAAGTCTGATAAATATATAAATGAATTTTGCATGTGCGTTACGGAGTTGTGGTTATGCCTGATATTGACAAGCTGGATATAAAGAAAATACTGATTATAGATTTGGCTTTTATCGGGGATGTGATACTGTCAGGCCCCCTGACTATGGCAATCAGGCAGAAGTGGCCAGAGGCGGAGCTGGTGATGCTGACGGTGCCCCTGACGGCGCCTGTGGCGGAGATGCTGCCTGCTATTGACAGGGTGCTGGCCTATGACAAAAAGGGCGCTCATCGAGGCCTTGGGGGCATGTGGCAGATGGCAAAGGAGCTGCGGCGTGAGCGGTTTGATCTGGCTGTCTGCATGAATTTTGCCCTGCGGGGGGCTGCGGTGGCAAGGCTGGCAGGGATTCCCTACAGGCTGGGCTACGATGCCCAGCATGCAGGCTGGTTCTTGACCTGGGCGGCAAGCCATATCCGGGGCGGCATCAAGCATGAAACCCTGAATCATCTGGAAGTGCTGAAGCCCTGGGGCATGAGTGCTGACAGCCTCAGCAAGGAAGCTTTGCGGCTGAAGCTGGTGCCGGGCAGGGAAGCTGTAGCTTCCTTTGAGGCCAAGGCGGCTAAATGGCAGCTATCGGGGCAGGGCGGATATTATGTGCTGTGCCCGATAGGCAGCTATGAGCGGAAAAACCTGCCCCTGCCCCTGGCAGTGCAGCTGATTCGCCAGCTGGAAGGCGCAAAGCCGGTGTACCTCATCGGCGGCAGCGGTGAAAAGGCGGCCCTGTCGGCTATGGCCAAGGCAGGCCATATTGGCGAGGACAGGGTGCTGGCAGGGAGCCTGTCATTGCCGGAGCTGGCAGTGTTCCTGCAACGGGCGGTGGCCATGGTATCCGTGGATACGGGGCCTATGCATATAGCACAGGCGGTGCAGTGTCCAACGGTGGCTGTTTTCGGGCCTACTGCTCCCGAGGTATGGGGGCCGAAAAACAGCAACAGCAGGACAATCTATCTGGCAGAAAGCTGCTCTCCCTGCTGGGGCAAGGGAGAGTGCAGCGGCAGCCGCTGCATGGAGCGCATCAAGGCAAATATGGTGCTGGAGGCACTGGCTTCTATCCAGCCATTTGAGAAGGTGAAAACAAAGGCATGAGCATTACACGGGACTACAAGAATATACTGGTGATAAACCTGATGCACATCGGTGACCTGATGCTGGTGACGCCGGTGCTGAGAACCCTGCGCACCAACTATCCCAAGGCACGGATTTCCCTGCTGGCAGATAAGAAGCTGGCAGATCTGGTGCAGTATAACAGGCATATTGATGAATGCCTGCTGATTGACAAGAAGGGCAGGGATGACAGCCTGCCGTCCTTTATTAAATACATTTGGGGCATACGAAAGAAAAAGTTTGATTTGGTGATTAATCTCCATCGCAACGAGAGGGCTTCCGCTATTGCGGCCTTCAGCGGCGCTGACAGGATTGTGGGTTACGCCAAGCCGGGCTTTGCCCTGCTTTTTGACCAGGTGCTGCCAAATCTGAAGGCGGTCAAGCATCAGATTCATTCCCACTTTGATGTGCTGGAGCAGGCCGTGGGCATTGACAGGATTGACGATGGCGGACTGGAGATGTGGCTGCCGGAGGCGGCGGTCAGGAGTGCGGCTAAAATCTGGCAGGAGAATTTTGCTCCTGATAAGAAGGTGGTGGCCTTCAATATCGGTGCCAGCTGGAAGACGAAGCGGTGGATTGATACCTATTTTGCCCGCTGTGCAGATGAGCTTTTGGCAAAGGGCTACGGCGTTGCCTTTTTTGGCGGTCCTATGGACACGGAGCTGGTGGAGGACTGCATTGCCCAGATGAAGCACAGGGACAGCAGTGATATCAAGGTATTCACCGGCAAGGTTTCCCTGGGGGAGCTGGGTGCTCTCTTGAAGAAGTGCGCCCTGTTCCTGACTACTGACTCGGGACCTATGCATGTGGGGGTATCCCAGAACGTGCCTGTTGTCACCATGTTCGGTGCATCGCCGGTGCCGGGATTTTACCCTTATGATGCCCGGGACGTGCTGATTAAGACGCCGGAGCCATGTCACCCTTGCGGCATTCATGAGTGCCCGAAGCAGGGAGCGGACAACATGGCCTGCATGAAGAAGATTACGGTGGAAATCGTGATGCAGTATGTGTGGGAACTGCTGGGCAAGTATGAAAAACTGGCAGGAAAAATGCCAAGGGAGTATGGAAAATACGAATGCCGTGTGATTGATATGGCAAAGATTTGATGGGCGTTAGGTTGCCATAATTTGAATTATGTTGCCGTGATGTGAAGCAAGCGGCTGATGCGTGAAGCGTAATAAAGGGGGAAGAATAAGCGATGACCGTTGATAGGAAGAAATTGCTGGATTTTGTGCTGAACGATATTGCCAAGGTAAGAATCCTGGTAGTGGGCGATGTGATGCTGGACAGGTATTATTATGGCGAGGTAACCCGTATTTCGCCGGAGGCGCCGGTGCCGATTAACCATGTGACCAGCACCAAGGATACCCTGGGCGGCTCTGCCAACGTGGCACACAATCTGGCACTTCTGGGCTGCCGGACCTCTATTGCAGGCTTTGCGGGCAATGACTACCATTGCCAGACTCTCCTGGACAAGTTTACGGCACGGGGGATTGATTACAAGGGCATTATCCGCCGGGAGGCTCCGACTACCACCAAGCTGCGGGTAATCGGCGGCCATCAGCAGATGCTGCGGCTGGACTTCGAGGACACGGAGCCGGTATGTGAGCACTATGCGGAGCGGCTGGTAGATTATGTGGAGCAGTCCTTGCAGAACGGGCTGGATGCGGTGATTATCTCTGATTACGGCAAGGGAGCCTGCACGGAGGATGTGTGCACGCGGATTATTGATGAGTGTCACAATATGGCGGTGCCGGTATTCGTGGACCCAAAGGGTGTAGAGTGGGAGAAGTATGCAGGTGCTGATTATATCACCCCAAACTTCAAGGAGCTGAATGCTGTCCTGTCCAAGCCCATCCGCAACCGGGATGAGTACATAGAGCAGGCGGCACGGCAGGTCATGGACAAGTACAATGTGAAAAATGTGCTGGCCACCCGTTCCGAGTACGGCATGTCCCTGGTGCAGCCGGAGGAGGGCGTAGTACACATCCCTACCAAGGCTCAGGAGGTATTTGATGTGTCCGGTGCCGGTGATACGGTGATTTCCGTGTTTGCCCTGGGCATTTCCGGCGGGCTGAAGCCTGTGGAGGCGGCTTATCTGGCGAACCTGGCTGCCAGCGTGGTGGTGGCCAAGCTGGGCACCTATGCTGTCAGCAATCAGGAGCTGCAGAAGGTGCTGACAGATGTGGAATAATGCAAATGTATTGATATAACTGTATTGATGTAACTGTATTGATGTAACTGTATTGATGTAACTGTAGTAATGCAATTGCAGTAATGTAATTGTAGTAATATAATTGTAGTGATGCAATTGTAGTGATATAGCTTAGTAATATAACTTGTAAAAAATTGTGAGGAGCGAGATTTATGATTATTGTTACAGGGGGAGCCGGTTTTATCGGCAGCAATATTGTCAAGGAATTGAATCGTCAGGGACGTACCGATATTCTTATTGTGGATGACTTGAATAACCGCAAGAAGGAGAATCAGAGCTACAGAAATCTCCGTGGCTTGCAGTTTATGGATTACATGCACAAGGATGCCTTTCTGGAGGCTGTCCTGAATGATGATTTTGACGGCACGGATGTGGATGTGGTCTTCCATGAGGGGGCCTGCTCCGATACTATGGAGTACGATGTGAACTACATGATGGAAGCCAATTATGAGTATTCCAAGGCTGTGTTGCATTTCTGCATGAACCACCGTATTCCGTTCCTGTATGCTTCCTCCGCCTCCACCTATGGCGGCGGCGAGAACGGCTTCCGGGAGGGGGACGAGTGCGAGGATGCCCTGAATCCCTATGCCTACTCCAAGCTGCTCTTTGACCGCTATGTGCGCCAGCAGCTGCCTTATGCCCAGAGCCAGATTGTAGGGCTGAAGTATTTCAATGTATACGGCCCCCAGGAGCATCATAAAGGCAACATGGCTTCTATCTTCTATCAGCTGTATCATCAGGTCAAGGATAATGGCGTATGCCGACTCTTTGGCGGTTATGGCGAATATGGCGATGGTGAGCATCGCCGTGACTTTATCTATGTAAAGGATGTAGTAAAGGTCAACCTCTGGTTCTGGCAGAATGAGGGGCCAAGCGGCATCTACAACTGCGGTACCGGCCATGCCCATTCCTACAATGAGGTGGCTCAGGCGGTGATTGATGCACTGGGCACAGGGCGCATTGAGTACCGGGAGTTCCCGGAGGTGCTGAAGGGCAAGTATCAGTGCTTTACCGAGGCGGACAAGACGCAGCTTTTGGCAGCCGGTTATGACCAGGGCTTCTATGATATGAGGGACGCTGTGAAGGAGTATTGCGATTTCCTGGACAATGGCGGATATTTCAAGTACGGAAAATAATAGGCGCATGTTGGTGCAATATTGTGCAATATTGTGCAATATGTAAATGATGGGGGCAGTGCAAATGATGGGCGTTGTGCCGTGATACCGTCAGGTCAGGGAAGATGCGGAGGCATAGTTTGAAGAAAGCAGTTTTTTTTGACAGGGATGGCACCTTGAATGTGGATGTGCATTACCTGCACAGGATAGAGGATTTCCAGTGGATGCCGGAGGCGGTGGAGGCCATCGCCTACTGCCACCGGCAGGGCTATCTGGTGGTGGTAGTCACCAATCAGAGCGGTGTGGCGCGGGGCTACTATGAGGAAGCTGATGTGGTGCGCCTCCATCAGTGGATGAATGAGGAACTGGCGAGGCAGGGTGTCGCACCAATTGACGGCCTCTATTACTGTCCGCACCATCCCGGGGCTGCTGTGCCGGAGTATGCGGTGGACTGTGATTGCCGCAAGCCGAAGCCGGGCATGATTTTCACCGCCTGCCGGGAGCTGGGCATTGATGCCGCGCAGTCCTTTATGGTGGGGGACAAGCCACGGGATGTGGAGTGCGGCGAGGCCGCCGGGGCCAAGGGTGTGCTGTATGAAGGCGGTAGCCTGCTGGCGTGCGTGAAGCGGGCTATAATGGAAAACGCTGATTAGTGCATTGTACGTTGTATATGGAGATAGATAAAGAGGTGTGTTGCAGGTGCGGATTGGCATTTTTGAAAATATTATGACTCCGGGCGGTCATGAGGTGGACTTTGACCGTATTCTGGTGGAGGAGCTGCAAAAGCGGGGACATGAGGTAAGCTTTTATGTGCCGGAGGATTTTGAGTTCAGCTTTGACTATCATGTGCCTGTGGTGCGGCTGGGGGGCAAGGCAGTTTCCTATTCCAAAGTCAGCGGCATCAAGAAGCTTCTTTACTCAGTGAAAAGGGAATACAATCGCCAGAAGTGGTATGCCCAGCTCTATGAGGCGGCATATCGCAAGGATATAGATGCTCTGATAGTGCCGACTTCCACTTATCGCTATTTGCGTGCACTTAACAAGAATATACTGAGGCGTTCCAATGTGCCAATTATTTTTGTATTACACGGGATTAATCCCAAGGAAGCACCAAAGTTTTTGCGTGAGGCAAAAAAGCTGCTGCCTTACAAGAATATCAAGCCTGTAGTGCTGACCTTCGTCAATCATATCTTTGGGCACAGGCTGCCAAATATCTACCCGATTTATCCGCCGACTTATACAGCGAGGGATATTGAGTTCCAGCCATCTGTGGAGGCAAAGGATACACTGACGGTGGGATTCTTTGGTCAGTATAGGCGTGAAAAGCGGCTGAGGGATTTCCTTGAGGTTTATGTGAAGGGGCACTATACAAGAAAGGTAAAGCTTCTGGTACAGGGCTCCACTATGCACCCTGAGGATGCAGAGGATTTTGAGAAAATTATCCAGGAATACAAGGATTGTGCAGGCATAAAATTTTTGCACAAGGGGCTGATTGGTGCAGAATGGCAGAAGGCTATTGCGGGGATTGATGTGCTTTTGATGCCGTATTCGGCTCCAAGGTATCTCTACCATTGGGGCGGCATGCTGTTCACGGCTATTGGCTTCCAGAAGCCGGTGATAGCCAGCAATGACATCAATCCAGAGGTTTTTGCCAAATTTAATATAGGCATGACCTTCAAGAGCGGAGATATGAACGACCTGCAGCAGGTGCTGGAAAAGTTTATTAATGGCTATGATGAGGATGTGGCAGGTTATGGTGAGGGGCTGGCAGAGGCTGGCAAAAAGTTTTCCCCGGAGTCCTTTGCCCATAGGATTGAGGCTATTTTGACAGGAGAGTATCATACTATCACTCCGGAACAGGTGGCAGGTAACGTGGAGAAAAAATAAGCGAGCCGGGATTGCAGGCAAGATGTTGAGAAGGGCGGATAGCGTGAGATGGGCGTAAATCTTTCAGTTTTGATATTGGCAAAAAATGAAGAAAAAAATATTGAAGCATGCATCAGGAGTGCCTTGTTTGCTGATGAGGTGCTGGTGATTGACGATATGAGCAGTGACCGTACCAAGGAGATTGCGGAATCACTGGGGGCGAAAGTGTTACAGCGTGCCCTCAATGGCAACTGGGGAGAGCAGCAGACATTTGCCATGCAGAATGCCCAATGTGACTGGATTTACTGCCTTGATGCTGATGAGCGGATTTCCCACAGGCTGGCAGAGGAAATTAGCAGGGTAGTAGCAGAGGATGATAGGCGGTATGCCTACCAGACAGCCCGGCTGAATTATTTCTGGGAGCAGCCTTTGAAGCATGGGGGCTGGTTCCCTGACCACGGCATCCGCCTGCTGCCGAGGAAAGGTGTCTATGTAACCGGCTTTGTGCACCCGCAGTTCCATTATGATGGCTATGAGCTGAAGACCTTGCCGGATGATGCCTATGTGATTCACTATCCATATCGTGATTGGGAGCATTATTTCAATAAGCTGAATTTCTATACTACGCTGGTGGCAAAGAAGAACAGGGAAAAGGGCAAAAGAGCTTCTTTCGTGGATATTATTGCCCACCCGGCATGGGCATCCTTTAGGATGTATATCTTAAAAGGTGGCTGGCGCGATGGTAAAATCGGCTTTGTGCTGGCGGTATTTCACTATTTTTATACTATGGCAAAGTATGTGAAGCTGTATTATCTGGAAAGACCCAATGAGCATGTAGGGGATGAGGACTGATGGCATCAATCAAGGATATTGGCAAGAGGATATATGACCTGAAAAATCCGCGGGAAAAACGGCGGTATTTTGTGTTCTTGCTGCGCAGCCTCGTGCACAGGAAAGAACTTAGGGAGCTGGTGGAGTTCTTTCAGCAGGATGAGCTGCGGAAGGAGATTTTCCGGCGGCAGGCATTTCCTATTGAGCAGGTGACGAGAGCATTTTTTTACAATAAATCTACATTTGAGGAACGTGTCAAGCTGGCAAGGGAGCACTATGAAATTTTGCAGCAGAGGTTGCAGCCTGAGGCCTTTGTTAGTTTGGGTGATGTGGATTATAAGGGCTATGAGATTTATCAGCATGATTTTGAGGACAGGCATCTGAGCGTTTTTTCAAAATTTGGTGTGGGACAGCGCAAGGAAGGCTTGCTTTCGATTATTATGGAGCTGGATGGGGAGCCTTTATATCAGATTATCTTTTGGCTGGCAAAGGATAAGGCTGGGGATGATGCCGTCTGGATTGGTGCCATGCAGGGGCCGAATATGGAAAAGGCAAAGGATGTCGTAAAAAAGATGACGAAATGGTGTCATGGATATCGGACGAAAAATCTTATTCTGTATATGCTTCAGGCAATGATGCGCGCTATGGGCATTAAAAAGATATATGCTGTTTCCAATTACGGCTATTATGCCAACAATCATGTGCGGTCTGACAGGAAGCTGAAAACAAACTTTGGTGATTTCTGGCTGGAAGCAGGTGGCAGGGAAACTGAGGATAAGCGTTTTTATGAATTGCCTCTGGTAGAAAGCCGCAAGACCATGGAAGAAGTACCTACTAGGAAACGTGCCGTTTATAGGCGTAGGTTTGCCTTTTTGGATGAGGTTGATGCAGAGATAGAGGCTGCTGTGAAGAAGATTTTGAAATAGTTGCAGATGTTTTTGATAGTTTTCATAGAGTAGTAATTTGAGCGGTAATTTAAGTGGCTCTTTAAATGATGCGTTGGCTGGTGTTTTGAAAGATAAAGAAAATGGTTATTGGATGGTAAAGTGCGATGAGTAACATAAATAAGCAGTATAAGAATATTTTGGTAAATTCCCTAGTCAACCTGGGGGATGTGGTATTGACTACCAGTGCCATTGCCTTGCTGAAAAAGGCTTATCCCAAGGCAAGGATTACCATGCTGGTACGGCCTGTAGTCAGGGAAGCGGTAGAAAACAATCCCGTCATAGACGAGGTTTTGATTTTTGATTATAAGGCCAAGGAAAATTCTTTGGGCAAGATGTGGTTAATGGCAAAGGAAATCAGGCGCAGGAAATTTGATTTGGCTATTTCTTTTGACAGAAAGTCCCGGCCGGCGATTTTGTGCTGGCTGGCTGGCGTACCTGTACGGGTTGGCCCTGACAGGGTATTTGATGACAAGCCAAGCAAAGTAACGTGGCTGTATACCCATACGGTGCATATTGCACATGATTTGGCGAATACCTTGCAGGCGGAGACTTATCAGGAGATTGTAAGGCAGTTTGCAGGTATTGATGGGCATGAGGTGCCTGTGATGGCACGGATACCGAAGACTGCTGAAAAGAAAGCAGAGGAACTTCTGGCTGGTCTGCCGAAAGGAAGAAAGCGGATTGCCTTGTGCGTGAAGGGTAGCTTTGCCTTGAAGACCTGGCCAAAGGAATACTTTGCTGTTGTTGTAAGAGAATTGTATAAGAAGTATCATGGGGCTTTTTTTGTAGTAGGAGCACCTAATGATAGGGAATACGCTGATGAGGTGATTGCAGCCTGTGAAAAGGCTATGGGGATTGAGCCTGGCAATCAGCAGGAGAAAATCTTGAATTTCTGCGGCAGGACCAGCCTCTTGGACCTTGCAGCACTTTTTTATCGCAGTGATTTGCTTGTGACAGTTGATACTGGTGCTACCCATATCGCTGCCACTACCGGAGTAAAAATGGTGACTATGTATGGTTGCACCAGCCCGAAAAGGTGGCATCCGTATAACGATAATGCCAGGGTGCTGTCCTACGAGCCGGAGTGCTGTCCATGCAAAATCGGGCCGGAGGATTGTCCAAGCTGGCCAAAGCCGGATTGCCTGTGGCAGGTGACGCCGGAGATGGTGCTGGAAAAGTGCTATGAGCTGATGGATTGAACAGGTTGCTTCTGGAGGATGGCATGAAGAAGATTTTTGTTGTGAAGCAGGGCGGTATAGGTGATGTGATTATAGCAACGCCTATTTTTGCAGAATTGAAAAAGCTTTATCCGGATAGCTACCTGACACTGATGGTTTTTCCTAATGCAGTTGATTTGGTGGCAGGGCTGCCGTTTATTGATGAGGTTTATCCTTACGACAAGAAGCGGAACAGCATGTTTGAGCTGTGGCGCAAAATGCTGGGTAATGACATGGCAATTTTTTTGGACTTGTCGTATCGTCCTGCTATGGCGGCGGCCCTTGCCGGTGTGCCAATCCGGGTAGGGCTGGAGCATAAGCGAAAAATCTGGCTTACCCACAAGGTCAAGTGGCAGGAATATATGGATCATATTTATGAACCTTATGTGTTCGGGGATATTCTGAAGCATATCGGCATAGATATTCCCCGGGAAAGGCTGGATAGGCTGTACGTGGCTCCAGCAGGACAGGAGGATGCAAGCAGGCTGCATGAGGTATTGCAGGAAAACGGGCTGGCTGCAGGTGAAGGGTATGTGGTATCATCGCCTATCACAGCTTATTTTTTGAAGAACTGGCCGCTTGAGCGATGGAATGAACTATATAAGCGTATATATGATATGTATGGTTTGAAATGTGTTGTGTTTGGCACAGGTGAACTGGATTTTGCCTGGGATGAGCAGGCTGTTGTCAATTTGTGGGGCAGTCTGAGCCTTAGGCAGGTCAGGGAACTTATTGCTAATGCTAGTTTGTTGGTGAACTCATGTAGCATGCCTGTTCATGTTGCTGCTGCAACAGGTACGCCATGCGTGGTATTGTATGGTTTTGGCGATCACAATAGGTGGGCACCGCGTCATAAATGTGAGCTGGTGGTGACGTCGCTGCCGTGCAGTCCTTGTGATGGGTATTACGGTTCGAAATGCACGGAGCCAAAATGTATGCAGCAGATGACCGTAGATGAGGTATTTGCTGCCGTGAAGCGGGTTTTAAAGTAATAACTTGAGGAGATGTCTACCATATGGGCGATTTTATATCAGTTATAATGCCGGTGTATAATTTAGAAAAGTATGTTGCAAAATCTATTGAATCGGTTTTAAATCAAACATATGATAATTTTGAACTGATAATAGTCAATGATGGCTCAATAGATGAAACGGAAAATATAATTGGTAAATATATGGCTGTAGACCATCGGATAGTATACATAAAACAAAAAAACCAGGGTGTATCTGTGGCAAGAAATACGGGCATAGAAGCAGCAAAAGGGGAGTATATTTCTTTCTTAGATGGTGATGATTTGTGGCATTGCGATTTTTTGGAAAAAATGATTAATTTTGTGCATAGTCGTGCTGATGAAGTTAAATTTGCTTACGGCAAAACATTTGAATGTTTTGAAAATGGCAGAAAAGAAATTATTGGCGGAAATAGAATTATCAATGGATATTTTGAAGATTTTGTAGCACCTAATGGTGAATTAAGATTAGCAATGCACATAAGTGCATTATTTGTTGCCAGAGATATGATTAGAAAATATAATATACGTTTTATGCCAGGTATGCGTTTATCTGAAGATACTGGGTTTATGATTGAAATATTGTGTGTAGCCAAGGCGTATGGCATAAATGAGGTTCTTACAGATTATATTAGGCGCGGTAGTTCGGCAACTAGTAATACAAGATGGGAGCCTGAGTTTTGGGCAGGACATACCAAGATATATGAAGTAACTGAAGATTTCGTAAAAAAATACAGATTAACGGCGCTGCCTTATTTTAAACAGGCACGTGGGTATGTAGCATATCGATTTATCCTCGGTTGTTTGAAGCATGGATATATTCAGGAAGCAATAGAGTATAGAAAGCGATGGTATAGCTGGATGGTTGATTTTGCAGCGGGAGATGGAAAGATAAAAGATAGGTTCAAGTGTAGGTTGATATTATCTGCTAAACGGCAGGTTTTGGGGTTTATTGGCAAATTTTAGTATTGTAGGATGTATTGCGATGAAAATTTTAGTCATGATAACTCGCCGGAATAATAGCATATTGCGAATTACAGATACATTGCAAAGTTTGGGGCATGATGTAATGGTAATATATGTAGATCACTTTCAAAGTTGTCACAGCTATCTGGCAAAAAAATTGGATAAGCTTGGTTTTTCAGCAGCCAGGATGAAATATGAATATGGCTTGTATGAGCAGGCGGTTGCAGCTGTCACGAATTGGCAGGCAAAAAGAATATTATTTGTGAATTTTGGTTTTCCGCCTGACTTGCGGGGGGAGTTTGTTACTCTTTGCAAAAGAAAACAGTGCCTTAGGGTGAGCTGGCTGGTAGACCCGGCTGATGTGGATAATCCTGATAATGGGAATATATATGGTTTTTATGATAAAGCGTATTTTTATGAGCATTATGATGCGGAGTATATTGCAGAAAAGTTTCATGTAAATGCTTTGTATTGTCCAGTTGGGTATAATGATGATTATGCTATTGATAAATCTGAATCAGAATATAAAAGAGATATAGTATTTTTAGGCTCCCCTTATAAGGAGAGGATGGAGCTTTTGAATAAGTTGGCAAAGATTGCAGAAGAACGAGGCTGGGTTATGGGAGTATATGGACCATTTAATGATGATAGCCGTTACTTTTGGAAAAAATATAAACGTAAAATCAAGTATCCATATTTGTACAAATGTGTTCATAATGGCGTATTTCTTCCGTGTGAAGTAGCAAAGCTATATAAAGAATCAAAGATATGCCTTAATATGCATCTTCCAGAAGCTAGGGGCATGAATCCGCGATGTTATGAAATTATGGCAACAGGGAGTTTTCAGCTGTTGGATGCCAGGTATGATTATGGCGATTATCTGCCAGGAAGAGATTTTGATGTTTATGATAGTTTTGAGACACTTGTAGAACGAATAGAATATTATCTGTGCAATGAAGACGAGAGACAGGCAATAGCAAGGCAAGGGTGTTGTAATGTACAAAAGCACAGTATGAAGCAATGCATGCATACGATGCTTGAGATTTAATACTGAGATGGTATGGAGGGCTTTTTATGAATAAATATGTGGAATATGTAATTTCAAGGTGTGTTTATTCTTGCTATAAGCTGTTTGGTTACAAAGAAAGTTCAGATGGAAAGGCAATTTTGGTGACCTGCTTTTGCCCGATTGGCGATACGATGGTTGTTACTCCTTTTGTAAGAGAACTAAGGAGAAATTATCCTGACTATCATATCAGTATCGTTACAAATAAGATGGGGATACAGATTTTTGAGCCATGTCCGTATGTTGATGAGGTTATGCTTTATGACGATAGGGCAAAGAAACACTATTTTTTACATAATCTAAAAAAGGCCTATAAATTTGCTAAAGAAAACCTTATTTATAGACGATACAGCATGATATTCTGTATGGAATATCGTATGCCCAAAATACTTTCTGCTTGGTTGGCATTATTTTCCGGTGCCGGTAAGCGGGTCGCTTTTACAGAGAAGGCTTATCCAATGGAGCATGAACAGTATATGGGAGTATATGATTTATACTTTACCAATTTACTTTATGATACAAGTATAAAGCATGATGTAGAGAAAAATCTGGATTTGTTGAGACTGATAGATGTTGGTGTCTGCGATAATTCGCTGGAGTTTTGGCTTACTGAGCAAGATAGGGAACGAGCGAATAATCTCATGGTTGAACATGGGCTTTGTGAAAGAAATAAAAATATGATCGTTGTGCTTGGCACTAGCCTAAGAGATAAAGAATGGCCGGCAGAGAGGTTTGCTGCCGTATGCAAGAGAATAATGAATGATGGATATGATTGTTCATTTATTTTGCTAGGTAATGGTGATCCAGCAAGAATGTATGCTGAGAAATTTTTGCAGTATATACCGGAAGCCTGCAATCTTGTTAATAAAACAACCATACGTGAGAGTATGGCTGTGATGCTTATGTCTAGGTATTATTTCGGTGGTGATACAGGTCCTATGCATATGGCATGTGCCTGTGGCTTGAGTGGTGTTTGTGTTTATAAAGAGGCAAAAAACTTACCTGAAGAAGTACCGTTTAATGCAGCTAAGGTGCTATACCCTTGGCAGGCTGATATAGCTGTTGTACAACCTGAAAAATATCTACAAGGATGCGAAGGAAGTTGTAAAAAGGAATATCCACATTGTATTATGCAGATTACAGTGGATGAGGTTTATGAGGCGTTGATTGCAAAGATAGAAAAAGTTAATAGTAGGAAAGTTGAATGAAATTGTAGTCAGGTTTAGAATAATATTTTGCGGTGGATGTTTGTACGAAGCTCATTTTGAGCAATGCAGAGAGTTTTTTATGTTTGCAGTATAGTGGACTTTATGTGGAGGAATGAAGATGAATATTGGTTTGCAGTGTAAAATTAGTGCAATGGCTGTTATACTAATGGGGATTTTAGGTGTTAGTATTTGCATATCTGAGGCATTAGCGAGAAATTGCATAAGAGTAGTTTTATTTTTGGTTCTATTGAGCTGTGTTTTGTATCCTAATCTTTTAAAGCGATTAGTGCGTGTAAAGTTGGTACTGTGTAGTATGTTGGTGTTTTTTTCAGTAATGCTTATTTCAGCTATATATGGCGGTCAATTTTCAGAAGTCGTTCATGAGAATTTGTTTTGGTTACAATATACGGCATTGATTATGCTAGCGTGTGTATTGATAGTGGATCAGAAAAAAATACATATATGTTATTGTATTTGACATACTTATCAGTGTTGATTGCGGATTTTTATGTTTTCTATCAGACTGCCAATGGCGTATTCAGACCATATTTATTAATTGCACCTAGTGTCATGGGAAGTACATGTATTTATGCGACTTTGATTCCTGCTATGGTGGCGAGTATTTTTGATGAAAATGCAAGTTACAGAGGAAGAATATTTTCAGCAGTTTGTGCCCTCTTTTCTATGGCAGGATTAATTTGTTCAAATACTCGTGGCGGATGGTTAGTGGTTTTTCCGTTGGTATTTGTTATCATGCTATGGTATTAAAAAAGTTGGCGCAAGAGAGTGGTAGCTGTAGTGGGGTGCATATTTGTGGCAGTTAGTATATTAGCTGTTTCACCAAGTGTGTATATTAGAGCAAATAGCATAGTGCATAGGAATAAACAACAATCTGTAACGGAGCGGTTTATAATGTGGGAGACTGCAACCCAAATTGGTATTGATCACCCTGTGATAGGCGTTGGAAAAGGTAATTACAGCCATGTATACAATGGTATATATAAGCCAGCAGACGCGAAGGAAAGTCCGTCCCATGCTCATAGTAATTTATTTATGATGTTAGGTGAGGATGGTTTTTGGGGGTTATTAAGTTATTGTTTTGTTACCTTGTCTTGTTTAGTTTTTGGGTGGAAATATAGAAAAAATATTTTTGGAATGATAATCGTTGTATCTACTCTTGTTTTTTCTTTTTATAGTTTGACAGATTATACGCTAGCATCATATGAGTCTGTGCGAGTTTTTTGGTTTTTAATGGGCATATGTGCATCTAATGTACTGTTAGATAATGCTATATAGGTTATGCGTAGTTAATGTGATTTTGTTGTATATGGGGGTATGGCATTGCTATTTAATAGTTATACATTTATTTTCCTTTATCTGCCTTTTACTCTTATTGGGTATTTTGTGGTTGCAAATATCGCATCGCGCTATTGCCAAAATGAAGGAAAACGAATATTACCTGCTGTTTGGATGGTTATCATGTCGTTGGTATTTTATTCATACTGGGATATGAGTAATTTGCCTATATTGATATGTTCTATATTATTAAATTATTTATTTGGCAAATATCTAGAATATGCAAAGAGTAAAATAGTCTTGTGCCTGGGAGTAGCTCTGAATATATCTTTGCTGGCATATTACAAATATGCTAATTTTTTCTTGGAAAATATCTATTTCGTAGTGGGTGAGACATATAGTTTTATTAACATAATGTTGCCTTTGGGGATATCTTTTTTTACGTTTACTCAGATTGCTTATTTGGTAGATGTATATCGTGGTGATACTAAGAATGATAGTTTTATAACATACTGTGAATTTGTAACTATTTTTCCCCATTTGATTGCTGGACCGATTATAAATCATCGAAAAGTAATGCCACAATTTATGGAGTTGAGGAATTATGTGGTAAACTATGATAATATCGCTTTAGGGACAGCAATATTTTCTATGGGACTTCTAAAAAAAGTGGTGTTGGCAGATCAACTCTCACCCTGGGTTGCTGATGTATTTAATAGAACTCAAAATTTAAGCTTTTTAGAGGCTTGGGCTGGAGCATTATCATATACATATCAATTATATTTTGATTTTTCTGGTTATAGTGAAATGGCATTTGGACTGGGGATGATGTTTAATATATGTTTGCCAATAAATTTTAATTCCCCATATCAATCTTGTAGTATTATTGATTTTTGGCGGAGATGGCATATATCGCTTGGAGATTGGGTAAAGAATTATATTTATATTCCGTTAGGAGGAAACCGAAACGGTAGATATAGAAAATTGATAAATTTGTTTTTGGCAATGCTAATAATGGGGTTATGGCATGGTGCAGGATGGACGTTCGTTGCTTGGGGAGGTTTGCATGGCAGTTTATTAATCATCAATCATGTATGGCGACAAAGTGGATTTGTTTTGCCCAAAATGGTTAACTGGGGGTTGACATTTTTATCAGTTTTAGTTTGTTGGGTGTTTTTTAGAGCTGAGTCGTTCGTGGCGGCTGGTAATATTTTGCGTTCAATGACAGATGTGTATAGTTTTTCTATGAACGAAGCTTATTGGCATCTTAGTGATGACATGGAAAAAGTATTTGCTTGGTTGATATGTTTAACTTTTGTGCTGTTGTTGGTTAAAAACCCTATTGAAATTGCAAAACGATTTTCCTGCAATAAAAAATGGTTTGTCTGCATATTGCTGATATTGTTTTATTCTATTATGAGAATCACCTTGTTTTCAGAGTTTTTGTATTTTCAATTTTGATGGGAGATTATCGATGCGTAGTAAAGTGTTTTTGGTGTCTTTGTTTTGTGTTTTGGGACTAATGTTATTATGTCTGTGTTTTGTTAATTATAGGTTTGACAAAACCGGAATCTTAAATCCAGACTTTTCTGTATTCAGATGTGAACCTACTGAAAGTTATATAAAGGCTAAGTTCATATGTGATAATCCTGACAAATATGATGCTTTTTGTTTTGGTTCGTCAAGAGTGGGAAATATAGATGTAAGAAAGATACCTGGTGACTATAGGTACTATAATATGACTTACTCTGAGGGGGTGCCACAGGAGTGGCTTGAAGATATACAACTATTTTTAGAGCATGGTGTTAAGATTAGACAATTGATTTTGGGATTAGATGACTTTTCTTTTCGTGTCAACCCGGTTGAACATACGCATCAAGAATTACGATTGAGGTACAAAGGAAAATTTGAATTTGAGAAAATTGCTTCCTTATACTTAAAAAAACCATCGTTTTCCGGGTACAAGGAATCTGAGGAAACTGGTTCGTTGTATGACATTTATAATACAGGTAATGTCATACACGAATATCCTGATAAGCTCATAGAAGATGATGTGGCAAAACATATAAGTGATGAAAAATTTTTATTCCCAAAGCATTATACAGGAAATAGAATAAAAGAAACTATGGATGTAATGCATAGTATTAAACAAATATGTGATGATAACAATATAGATTTGATAGTCTTTATTAATCCAATTCATAGAATTACCTATTTGGATACTGATTTTGAAGAGTTTGTTTCGTTTAAACAGCAATTGGCTACAATAGTTAAATATTATGATTTTGCTTGGATAAATGATGTGACATCAAACAATTATTATTATTATGAAACTAGTCATTACCGTCCTATTGTTGGAGATATGATAATTAATAACATATTTTATAAAAAGCCTTTTGATGAGAAAATTGTGCGATATGTTACTGAAGATAATGTAGATGAGCATATAGTGTTTCTGAGACAAAATAGAACCATCTACTGTACAAAAAATGAGTGAACAACCTCTTATGGGGATGACAGCTGAGCAGGTCATGGCAATCGGCAAGAAAGCAGCAGTATTATGAGCATGAGGTCATTCAGATGTTATCGTCTGAGTGGCCTTTTTATATGGTAATGCATAACTGAATGCAATATTACAAAACAAATGTTGCTTTTGCATCGGCGATTTGGTATAATATATACAGGGGTGCATATGATGGAAAAAGGGGAATACAAGGCTACAATTTACGATGATGTGTGGCGCACGATAGTACATGATTTCCCAAATTTATTGATAGCTTTCGTGAACGAGCTGTTTTCGGAAAGCTACAGCAATGATGCCAGGGTGGAGTTTTTGCAGGATACTCATGAGCAGAAAATGCCGGATGGTACTGTGGAGAAACGTATAACGGATACTTATTTTCGGATAATCGACAGGGATGGCACTGCCAAGAAGTATCATCTGGAGTGCCAGAGTACAGTTGATAGCAGTATGCTGGTAAGGCTGTTTGAATATGGTGCCTGCATAGCTTTGGATGATGCTGTACAGGAAAATGATCGGATAATTCTGGAATTTCCCAATGCAGCGGTTTTGTTTTTGAGGTCAAATCGCAATACGCCGGATTTCATGTCCATAGAGCTGAAAACACCTGATGGAAGTGTAAGCTATAAGATTCCAGTTGCCAAGATGCAGAATTATACTATAGATATCATGTTCAAGAAGCGTTTATTGATTTTGTTTCCTTTTTATTTGTTTGTAGTGGAGAAATCTTTAAAAGAGTGCGAGGCGGATAGCGATAAGCTGGCAGAATTGCTGAATTCCCTGCAAAGTATAGTGAAAGGCCTGGATGCACTCCTGCTGCTGGGAGATATTGATGAATTGACACGAAACTCCATTTTGGAATTTAGCAATATGGTAAATATTCATTTAGCGAGAAATTATGCTATGGTCAGGAAAGGAGCTGAAGATATCATGGGTGGCAAGATTTTGGAATACGAGGCAAAGATTATTTATCAGAATGGCCAGCGTGTGGGACGTGAGGAAAAAGAGACTTCTATGATTGTCAGTATGTTAAAAAACAAGCTTAGCCTGGAGCAGATTGTGAACATAACTGGCTTGACGATGGAGAAGATTGTCAGCATAGGCAGGCAAGCAGCTGTGCTTTGATAAAGTGTTGGTTTTCTTCAGTCAGGATTTATGCTATGGTAAGGAAGGGAGTTGAAGAGATTGTGAATGGCAAGATTTTGGAATACGAGTCAAAGACTATATTTCAGAATGGCTGGCGTGAGGGATACAAACAAGCGTTCAAAGAAGGTTTCAAAGAAGGATACGAGGAAATTCGTGAGGAAATTATAACAGCTATGCTGCGTGAGGGAATAAATATAGATAGGGTTGCCAAGATTGCCAAGATGACAGTTGAGCAGGTTATGGCAATCGGCAAGAAAGCGGCAGTATTGTGAGCATGAGGCCATTCAGATATTATTGTCTGGGTGGCTTTTTTATGTGCCAGTGTGCTGCTTTCACTAATCATAGAAAACAAATGTTATGCGATTATCTGTTATTTTGTAACATCAAATTTTTTAATCAGTTTTTCATAAAGGATAATTATATTTGTGATATAATAATATAAAAGGTAGCACATAGAGGAGATGAGAGGATGACACGTAGGATTTGGATATTAGCAGGCGGAGCGGTTGGAGTTCTTTGCCTTGTCTTTGTATGCCTGTGGGGAGTGGTGTCATCTCAGTCTTTTATGTCCATGGCGGCGGAGCAGGCAGGGGCTATTGCTACGGAAGCTTTGGATACCCGCATCAGCTTAGGAAACGTTGAGGTGAAGTCATGGCGGGAACTGCAGGTGGATGGCATAGATATCTACGACAAGCGGCAGCAGCTTCTTGCCCATGCAGATGAGGCGGTCATCAGGCTGAGCCCCCTTGCTATGCTGCAGAAGTCAGCGCCCGAGGGTATAAGCTCCATTGATATAAACCGTGCTGATGTGACGATTGTGCAGCGGGAGGATGGCACCTGGAACTTCGCGGACCTCGTCAGTGAGGAAAAGAGCGATACAAGGTTTACGGCACGGATAAATGTAGCGGATTCAACCCTTCGCAGCAGGTATAACAATCAGGATATCGTGCTGGAGCATGTGAACGGCTATGCTGACATGGCCAGCTATCCATCGGTCAGCCTGAAGGCTTCCTGCGAGAACAACGGCGCCTCGGCGCAGCTTTCGGCCACTGTTGATACTGATAACGGAGCGAGGCAGACTTTTCAGCTGTCCCTGCAGAATGCAGAGCTGGCGAATTATGTGCCCTATCTTCCGGCAGGCACTATCCCTGAGAATGTGCTGAAGGATATTTCCGGCAGGCTGGAGAGCTTGCAGATTGCCGGAGAACGTGTGGGCACGCAGCTTTATTATAACGGACAGGCGGAGCTGGCTGATGGCAGCTTTGTTTTGCTGGGAGAAAACAAGGTGGAAAAGGCAAAGGCCCTTGTTACCTTCAACGAAAGGGAGGCCTGTGTTTTTGCCAGTGCGGAAACCAGGGGACAGCAGGCAGCTGCCCATGGCAGGATTATTATGAATAATGGCAGTCCGTTGCTGGATTTGACGGCATCCTCTGAAAGCTTTGAGCCAAAGGTCATATTTAAGGATATTCCTTATGAGGGAGCCATGAAGTTTACGGCGCATATTACAGGCGAGGCGGCCAAGCCACGGGTGGATGCCGATATTCAGGTGGGCTCGGGCAGTGTGCAGCAGGTTGCTTTCCGTGATTTGTCGGCAAGTGTTTCCTATGGGGACAGTATGATTGTGATAAATAAGGCAAAGGCCAATCTGGCAGGGGGAGAGGTCTCCCTGACCGGCAGCTTTGATGCCAAAAGCTATGATTTTACCGGCAGTGCCGGCCTTTTCGGCGTATCAGCAGGAGAGCTGGCAGTGCTGGCGAATGATTCCGGCAGCATGGCAGAGCTTGCCTACCTGTCAGGCAGCATCTCCGGCGATGTATCTTTTGCCGGGAATGCTCATGACATGGAAGGCATCAAGCTGTTTGGCAGCCTCAGGGACAGCAGCCTCAGCTATCAGGGGCTGGTGGTCAGCGACCTGGCAGGTTCCGTAGCAAAGCAGGGCAATAAGGTAACGGTGGATTATCTCAGCTGCAGGCTGCCGGGCAATGGCAGCTTCGGGCTGGAAGGCAGCATGGTTCTGGGGGAGAGCGTTGATTTTTCCTTTTATGGCTCCAATGTTGATTTGTCTTTGGTAGATAATCTGGTGCCGGAGGCGCTGATAGCGGGCTTTTTGGATATCAAAGGCACCATGACAGGTGATATTGATAATCCGATTGTGCGTGCCGAGTATGCTGCCCGGGACGGCAGCATCTATCACCAGCCTTTTGACAGGCTGCATGGCTCGGCAGGTGGCAGCCTCCGGGGCGTGAAGATCAAGGATTTTGTCATGGAGCAGGGGGAGAAGACCAAGTGGTACGCCCAGGGCGTCATGGGCTTCCTGGGTGACAAGAAAATCAACATGCGTGTTGATACTGTCAGTGCCCGCATGGAGAACATCATGCAGGTGATAGATCCTAGCCAGCAGCTGACTGGCAATGTGGATAATGTCATTACGATTACAGGTTCCTTGACAAATCCCCATATTGTGGGATATGTGCATTTTTATCAGGGCAGTTATAATGGCATCTTTATTAACGGCATGGACGGTGACTATTTTGTTAAGGATGGCACTGTTACCCTGCAGGATTTCCATGTATTTACGCCATGGCTGGATGTGGATTTCAATGGCACCATTGACCCTGAGTCCAGGCTCAACCTGGATGCCAGGGTGCATGAAATTGACCTGAGCCGCTACAACAAGTATCTGCCGATGCCTTTGCAGGGCAAGGCTCAGTTCAGCGGCAAGCTGACAGGCACAGTTAGAAGCCCGTTGTTTGAGGGCAGGCTGTCTGCCCGGGATTTGTCCGTCAATGGGCAGTCGGTAACAGGTGTTGGGGGAATTATTCAGTATAGTGATGGCTTTGTGTTCTTTAAGGACATGTCCTGCCAGCAGAACAATGGCACATACAAATTTAATGGCCATGTCAATGTTGGCAACAAGCGGCTGAAAGGCAGGCTGGAGGTTGATAAGGGAGATATTCACAGCCTTGTTTCTGCTGCCGGGCTGCCGGATAACGGCATTAACGGAATCATAACCGGCAATGCCGTCCTTGGTGGTACCCTGAGCCAGCCGGAGGTGAAGCTGAATGCCTTTGTTACAGATGGCTCCCTGGGCAGGTATGCCCTGAATGACGTGACAGTGGATGCCGTGCTGGACAACAGGAAAGTTTTTGTCAATGATTTCAGCGGCAGCGAGGGGGAAAAGGGCAGGTTCAGCCTGAAGGGAACGGTGGACCTTGATGGCGATATCAGGCTGCACACATCCCTGCAATCTGTGGATGTGGGTGCCTTTGCAGAGGCTGCCGGCTTTAAAACGCGGCTCGGCGGCACGCTGGATACAGAGTTTGATGTGACAGGCACCTGTGCTGCTCCGGTGGCGGAGATTCCTGTGTCCATAAAAAATCTGCAGGTGGAGAGCACTTTGCTGGATAGTGTGGATGGGCAGCTGGAGCTGGGTGGCAGCAGGGTAAATATCAAGCATGTGGCAGCGCAAAAGAGTTATAACGGTAAAACATATTCATTAACTGCCTCCGGGCAGGTGCCTTTTGCTGCGCTGCGTGAAACCATGCCGACAGAGGATAATCAGTTTGATGTGACCTTTGCGTTAGAGAATGCTGATTTAAGCCTGCTGCCGACGATTTCCAGCTATATTGACTGGGCGGTAGGGCCGACAGACGGCAGAATCCGGCTGCAGGGAACGGCAGCAAGGCCGTATATTACCGGCAGTATGACAGTGGATAATGGTGCATTTAAAATACGCAATGTGTTGAAACCAGTTACTGATTTCAACATGCGTGTAATGTTCACGGGCGACACTGTGACCCTGGAGCGGTGCGGCGGCAATATGGGTAGCGGCAGCTTTGCTTCTAATGGTTTTGTCCACTTGGATGGACTGCGGCCTGATGATTACAATGTGGACTTGGTATTGGATGAGCTGGACGTGGACAGCCCTGTGTTCAAGGGACCTGTAACAGCCAAGGTAAATGTGCAGAAGGATGTGCTTAGCCTGCCGGGGGGAGAAACCAGGAATATGCCGAAGGTGTCAGGGCGGTTGTTCCTTGACAATGTATTGATTTCTTTGCCTAGCGAGCTGCCTGAGTCTTCGGATGATATGCCGCTGGTTGGCATGGATTTCAATTTGGAGCTGGGCAAAAATGTGCGCTTCCTCAGTCCGTCCCTGGGGGATTTGCGCTTGGCGGGCAGTGCTTATTTTGGTGGCACTACCCTGATGCCGAATACTTCCGGCTCCATTTATGTGAAGAAGGGCACCCTCAGCTACTTGAAGACAAACTTCAAGGTGTATGAGGGCTCCATGACCTTCGGACAGGCTGGCACCCTGATGCCGAAGCTGGTGCTGAAGGCTGGTACGAAGATTAACAAGACCAGCGTATTCCTTTCGCTGAATGGGTTGATTAACAAGATGAAATTCCGGCTCATGTCTAACCCGAAGATGTCTGAGGCGGATATTATCCAGCTTTTGACCTTGCGCAGTGATTATTACAACCGGGATAAGAGCGATGGCAGCAGATTTGCTTCTATGCTGAATATTGGCTTGCAGATGACGATTTTGTCGGAGGTGGAGGCCGCCATGCGCAACGCCCTAAACCTTGATGTGCTGACTATTGAGCGGGATACTATCGATGGCAGCAAAAATCTTGGCAGCAGCACGGATGGCAGCAGTGCTGAAAAAAATCGTGACAATAACGACTATGAGGTGTACAATATCACATTGGGTAAATATATTTCTGATAAGGCAATGCTGAAATACGCCCAGAGCGTGACTACAAATGATTATAGTTATGGCCTTGACTATGAGCTGTCAGACAGGGTAAGCCTTACCTATAAGCGGGATCAGGATAATGATTATTACGCAGGCGTGGAGGCACGCTTTACCTTTTGATGAGTGATAGATTTTATGATTTTTGAGGAGGTACTTCGGTGCAGCTGGATAAATACCTTGCAGAATTGAATAAAATAGAGCTGCTGGAGTACCAGGAGGAGCAGGAGCTGTGGCATGCCTATAAGGAATGCGGCAGCCAGCAGGCCAGGAAAAAGCTGATTGAGTCTTACCAGCCGCTGGTGTTCAAGGCGGCTGCTCCCTTCCGCAGCCTTGACAACCTGATGGATGTGCTGCAGGAGGGAACCGTGGGGCTGATCGAGGCGGTGGAAGGCTTTGATTATGCCCGTGGCGTTGCCTTCAGCTTGTTTGCTTCATATCGTATTAAGGGACGCATGTACAATTTCCTCAAGAAGGAAGGCCGTGCTGATGTGGCATGCCTGGAAAGTGGCGGCAGTGAGCAGTTTTCCCCTTTGGAGCTTCTGGCTGATACCGGCACGGCTGTGGCGGAGCAGGTGGAGCTGCAGGAGGCTTCCAGCCAGCTTCAGTCGGCTATGAGCAGGCTGCCTGAGAGGGAGCAGATGGTGCTGGAGCAGATATATGTCAGGTGCCAGGAGGTTTCCGAGGTGGCAGAGCAGATGAATCTGAGCACGTCGTATATTTACAGGCTGCAGAAAAGCGGCGTCCGCCGTGTGCGGGGCATGCTGTCCAGATTTATGCATAACTGGAAATAAGATGAATTTTGCAGTATGAGGGAGAAAATTGGCTGAAATTGCCGTTTTTGACCGTATTTCATGAAAAATAGCCAGCAGGGAAAGGCCTGTTTTTGTGGAGTATATCCACAAGTGATTTTTTAGGAGAAGCGATATTATGGATAAGCATAAGACAGTGCGAAATCATATAGCTGCTGCTAAAGGCTGGCTCAGTCAGGCAGAGGAATCCCTGGAGCAGGAAAATGATATCCGGGGGGATCTGAACCTGATGCTGGCGCAGGCTGAACTGCGGAGTGCTCAGGAGAAGCAGCCTCAGAAGGCATGGCTGCTATGGGGCAGGCGTCTGCTGCCTCTGGCGGCAGCTCTTTGCGTGGCTGCCGGGTATGTGGCGTATCTCCGGCCTGTGCCGGAGGTGCCTGTGGTGCCGCCTGCCATGCCTGCGGCTGCCGAGTGGGCTGTGGAGGCAGGCAGGGAAGCTGGCTCTGCGTCTATAGAGCCGGTGGCTGGTGATTACCATGAAGCGCCGGTAGCTGCTGTGCCGGAGATGGCTGTGGCTGAAAGCCCGGATCAGGGCAGGGATGCCCTGCTGCACCGGCAGGTAGCCGGGACAGAAGCTGTGCCGGAGGCTGCCGGGCAGGAGGCAAAGCCTGCTGCCGTTCAGGCGGCGGTGCCGGATATAGAGCTGCAGAAACTGATGCAGGCTGCAGGGAATGTTTTGCGTGAATAGGTTGATAATCAATCTTTCAGCTTTTATTTATAAATTAGTTATAGAATATATGGGAGGTATTATCCTTGAAGAGAAGTGAGTATAAGTATTTGGCATGTGTAGTGGCACTGTCACTGAGCGTTGGTGCCGGCAGTCAGACAGCTTTTGCTGCTGTGGATGGCAGTGCGGCTCCTGTTGGTTTTGGCATGGATTTGAATGCTGGCAAGAGCGACATGATTAATATGCCCGCAATGACAGCGGGCAAGGGCTCCTTGGAGCTGCCTGATGAGGATACCGCTGATAAGGAGGAAGTAAAGGATGCGGTTCCTACCCGCAACAGCGTCTGGGAGGAGGCCAAGCCTGCCGAGGAGGATGTAATCAAGTCCATTGAGGCAGTTGAGGGCAATACTATCGTAGATGTAAGGTATGAGGGAGTCAGTGAGGATGTTCTGGGTACAGTGAAGCTGGCCCAGGTTTCCAAGCCGGGGGATATCTGCTCCGGCGGCCTTTTGGCAGATGATGCCAGCAGCCTGTATGCTACCGGCTATTTTTATGATGTATATCCTACCTTTGAGACTGTGCCGGAGGGGGTTATTGTTACCTACCATCTTTTTGAGACACCGATTATTTCCAGCATTGAGCTGACTGGCAATACCGATATTGAGCCTACCAGCAAGCTTGTGGGCAGGATGCAGCTCCGGGAGGGGGACAGGCTGAACCGCCTGGCCCTGAAGGAGGATGTCCGTGCTATTCAGAAGCAGTACATCAAGGATGGCTACATCATGGCGAAGATTCGCGACATGGAAGTAGGGGATGATGGCAAGCTGGTCATCAAGATAAATGAGGGTATTCTTGAGGGCTTTAAAATCAAGGGCCTGAAGAAGACCAAGGAAAAGGTTGTGCTGCGTGAGCTGCGCCCGAAGGTAGGCAAGCCACTGAACAAGAACGAGGTAGTGCGCAGCTATCAGCGGCTGACCAACCTGGATTTCTTTGAGTCGGTGGATGTAAAGCCGATCGCCGGTGTGGAGCCAAATGCCTGCGTGCTGGAGATTGACGTAACTGAGAAGAACACCGGCGTTTTCGGTATCGGTGCAGGCTACAGCAGTGCTGACGGCTTTGTGGGCATGATCAGCCTGGGTGACCGCAATTTCCGTGGTACCGGCGACTCCGTAAATGTTACTGTTTCCAAGAGCAGCACTGACTCCAGTGCCAAGGGCTTTATCTTCTCCTATCGCCGTCCATGGCTGGATAAGAAGGAGACGGCCGGCAGCTTCAAGATTTACAACCGTACCTTTGAGTACAACGAATACAACGAGAATGGCGACTTTGTGGAGGAGTTCATGAGAAAGAACGTGGGTTTCGACTTGGGCGTTTCCCGTCCTCAGAGTGAATATACCACCAATGCTATTACCTTCCGCAACAAGGACGACAAGTACGAGAAGTACAAGAGCGGTACTGACAGAAGCACATGGGAGGAATGGAAGCGGGATAATTTCGGCTTGACCCGTTCCGTGCTGTTCCAGCATATCACCGATACCCGTGACAACTATATCTATCCTACCGAGGGCTACAAATCTGTTCTTGGCTATGAGTATGCCGGTCTGGGCGGTGACTTCAAGTATCATAAGTTCACCATTGATGGCTCCACCTTCCGCAGCGTAGGCCGCAATCAGGTGCTGGTATTCCACGGCAGCTATGGTCACGCTACCAGCAACCTGCCGACTGTTTCCAAGTTCATGCTGGGCGGCCAGGATACCATCCGCGGCTATCGTGATGATATGTTCCGGGGCAACAGCATGGTGCTGGGCAATATTGAGTTCCGCTTCCCTCTGTCCAAGAACTTAAAGGCGGCACTGTTCACCGACTTCGGTTCTGCCTGGGATAACGGCTGGAAGCCATCCAAGCTCCACGGCAGCTATGGCGTGGGCGTAATGCTGGATTCCCCGTTGGGGCTGATTCGTGTGGATGTGGGCCATGGTACCCAGGGCAACCGCGTTCACTTTAACGTAGGCGGCACGTTCTGATGACAGGGAGGTTGCAGCTGTGCATGGCCGGTGTGCTGTGTGTGCTGGCAGTGGGCATCAGCTGCTGGCTTTGCCTGCCGCCTGCTGCCTGTGCCGGTAAAACGACGCTGATAGAGCAGGTTGATGTGCAGGTCAGGGCGGAGAAAAATCTGCCTGAGCCTGTGCGGCAGCGCATGGAAAAGAGCGTGGCGGTCATTGCCGGGCAGCTGCTGGAGGGCAGGAAGCTGACCGAGGTCGGCCAGGCCCGGGCGGACTATGCAGGTATCATTCAGCAGGTCTTTGACAAGGTGCTGGTGGGCTATACAGTAAGCCGGGTGGCAGTAGATATCCAGGATGGCTCCGGCACTGCCCGGGTTCAGGTATTCCTTGTGCCTTGGCAGGATACCATACAAAAAGTCCGGGTGGATGTGTCCGTAGAGGGCATGCCGAAGGTGGCAGAAGCCCTGCTGCAGCAGGATGTGTCAGGCATGGAAGAAGTTTTTCAGTCCAGCCTGCAGGGCCTGCCGGTAGCGGCGGCAGACTGGTCCCATGGGCTTTTAAAGAAGCAGGTGGCCGCCTTTTTGCAGGAGCGGGCACCTGAGTTCAAGGCGGATTTTGATGTGCAGGTGGCAGCGGATACCCGTGTCAAGGTAGTCCTTTATCCCCTCTTGCCAGTGGTTCGTACTGTGGATCTTAGTATGCGGTCAGATACGGTTCTTAATGCCGGGCTTTTGACGAAGCGTCAGAAGATGCAGTCGGCAGTGGATGGGCTGATTGGCCTGCCGGTGCCTTTTGTGGAGAGGCACAGGCAGGAGTTTGAGCATTATCTGGCAGATGTGCTGAACGGTGATGCGGACTTTCGCAGATGGTCGGTGGATACCCAGGTGGCACTGACTCCCGGTGAGCAGATGAAGGTCATGAGCCGCTCGGATTCGGATATTTACAGAGTTCGTCTGGAGGGCTGGGCCGATGTGGGCAATAGCTGGGGCAACCAGCATGATACCAGCCTGAAGGCAAGGCTGCACCTGGGCAGGATGCTGTCGGAGCGCAGTGAGTTGTTTTCCCAGCTGGATTTCTATCCACAGTCCGTGAAGTGGGACTGGGATGTGGGATATAGGTATGCCATGCCGTCGGGAACCTGGGCCGGGGTGCGGTATGACCTGCGCAATGATTATTTCAAGGTGGATGTGCTTCAGCCTATCAGCCGCAAATGGCTGCTCCGTTATGAGTATCGTGAACTGGAGCATCACAGTGAGTACGGCATACGCTACAAGCTGCATGATTTTCTCAGCCTGGAGTATGCGGTGGATTCCCGTGGCAGCTGGCTGAGATTTATCGGTTATTTTTAGCCCTGTTCGGTTGAAGGAAAAATAAGAGTTTGTTATAATGTAGTTGCCTTTTAGTTAAAGGCGGATGCATTTGTAATATTTTACATTGTAGAAGAAGGAGAAAGAAAATGGTTCAGTTGAAGAAAGCTCAGGTTAAAATTGTCAGTGTTCTGATTGCGTTGGTATTTGTAGGCAGTGTGGTTGCTTTGGCACTTACTCAGTCTGGTACAGGTGTTGCTTCCGCAGCAGCTTCCTCCAATGTAGGTGTGGTTGACTATCGCCAGTTCACTTCCCTGAAGATTTATACTGATGTGGATGCAGAGATGCAGAAGGCTTTTGAGCAGGCTCGCCAGGATTTCAATGAGAAATCTGCCAACATGAGCGATGAGGAGAAGCAGCAGTATTATCAGCAGACTATGGAGCGCCTGCAGCAGCAGAATGTTGATCTGATGGAGCCGGTAAACAAGCAGATTGAGGATGCCGTAAAGGCTGTTGCTGAGGCAAAGGGCCTTAGCGTGGTTCTCCACAAGGAGACCGTTGTTTATGGCGGTACCGATATTACTCAGGACGTTATCAAGAAGCTGTCCAAGTAATTTTAGCAAATTGTATAGCTGACAGCAGTACCGAGCTCCTTTGGCGCTCGGTACTTTCTTGATGTTGAGCTATGGGGGCAATGTACCATGCTCATCCGGCGAGGAGGCGGTTTCGTGGCAGCAGAGCAGGAAAACAGCCAACAGGCTGCTCATAAGATAAGTAAATGCAAAAGTGTGCTGGCTGGTGCTGCTGTGCTGCTGGTGCTTGCCTGTGGCCTTGCTTTTTATCTATGGTCCGGGGGACGGCAGGCTGTGGCTCCGGCAGGTGAAAAGCCGGTCATCGGTGTGCTGGATTTGCAGCAGGTGGCAAAAGCCCATCCGGATTATGATAAGCTGGTGTCACTCCAGCAGGAGGTGGGCAGCCTGGAGGCATCCTTATCCCTGGCGCAGATGAAGGCGGAGCTTCCTGCCGCAAAGCCTGATGAGGCACTTTTTCAGGAGGCGGCGGAGCAGAAGCACAGGCTGGAGGCCATCAAGCGCCATTCCCAGCTGGTGGAGGAGCTCAATGCCCTGGCTGAGCAAAAAAGGCAGGAGCTGAAGCCGGAGCTGGAAGCTGAGCGCAGCCAGGTAAGCCAGCCCTATCTTAATGAGGTGCTGAATCTGCGTCTGAAGATTGACAGTGCTGATGTGCTGGGGATTACTCAGGAGCAGGTGCAGGAGATGCTTAACAGGATTGATGCTCTGCAGAAGGAACGCAGCGTGGCATTGGACAAGCTGAATGATGAGCAGGAAGCCCGCTTTAGGGCACTGATGGAGCAGGAAGCAGCAGGCCCTCTGGCGGAGCTGAAACAGCTTGAGGCACATGAGAGAAATATGGCGCAGCAGCAGGAGTTTGAAAAGGGCATGGCGGCTCAGGAGCGTAATGCTGCAGAAATGCAGCAGGCCCTGTCCCCTGTGCAGGAAAAAATCAGCAACGCTAGAAAGCAGACCTTGCTGGAGGCAAAGAAAATCCAGCTGCAGCAGCTGCAGGAGAAGATTTATAGCGATGTTGCCGGCTTGGCAGCCAAGCTTGCCATTATGCACGGCCTGACGCTGATTTTGTCCAGTCCTGCGGACAGCCTGCGGGGGATTGATTATGAAAAGATGCAGTTTGGTGACTGGCAGCCGGAATTGCTGCCGGTGCTGAATGTGGATACGATGGATTTGACAGATGAGATGCTGCGGGAAATGAAGGTCCTGCAGTGAGTTTGGAAAGAGGCTTTTGGTATGAAAAATAAGAAAAGGATTACAGCTGCGTTGATGTCTGTGCTTTGTGCGGCGGCTCTCTTTGCCGGTTGCGGCAAGGTGAATGTGGGCTATGTGGATCAGAACCGCATTCAGAATGAAGCACCGCAGATAAAGGCGTCCATTGAGGAAATGCAGGGCAAGATGACAGAGGTGCAGAAGGAAGCGGAGCAGAAGCTGCAGGAAGCAAGCTCAAGTGGTGCTTCCGATGAGGATATGCAGAAACTGCAGCAGCAGATGCAGATGAAGGCTGCCGGTGTGCAGCAGCAGTATGCTATCCAGATTAAGGCAAAGGTTGATGCCGCCATGGATGATATTGTCAAGGCCAAGAAGCTGGATACTGTAGTAAACAGCAATGGCAAGGATGGCGTGGTTGTCAGCGGCGGTGTGGATATTACGGAGGATGTCATTCAGAAGCTTCAATAAGCTCTGAGACTAGAGGGGATTTTTTATGATTATGACATTACAGGAGATTGCTGTCAGGGTAAATGGGCAGCTGCAGGGTGATGCCGGGGTGGAAATCAGCGGTGTGAATAACATCAGCGGCGCACAGCCTGGTGATATTACCTTTGCCGATGAGAATCATGTGTCAGAGGCTGCCGGTTGCCGGGCAGGTGCGGTGCTGCTGCCAAAGTCCGTAGCAGAGGCTCAGAAGGGATTTCCATTGCCGGTGGTCTTTGTGGAGGATACCAGGGCGGCCTTTGCCATCCTGCTGATGGCCTTTACACCGCCGATTGTCCATGAGAAGGGGGTCAGCCCTGAGGCACACATCGGCAAGGATGTAAAAATCGGTGAGAATGTGACCATTATGCCGATGGCCTTTGTGGATGATTATGCTGTCATCGGTGACGGGGTTACTCTTTATCCTCACACTTATATCGGCCAGTATGCGGAGATTGGCGGGGATTCCATCATTTATTCCAATGCTACCATCCGAGAGCACTGCAAGGTGGGAGCCAGGGTTATTGTGCACAGCTCTGCCGTGATTGGTGCGGATGGCTTCGGGTTTACTACGAAGGATGGCGTGCATACCAAGGTGCCGCAGGTGGGCAACGTGGTTCTTGAGGATGATGTGGAGATTGGCGCCCATGCCGGTATAGACCGTGCCACTATCGGCTCTACTGTAATTGGCAAGGGAACCAAGATTGATAATCTGGTGCATATCGGCCATAACTGCCAGATTGGCCCGGGCAACCTGATTGTGGCTCAGACCGGCATTTCCGGCTCCACTACCTCCGGGCCTAATGTTACCTTTGGCGGCCAGACCGGCACGGTAGGGCATATCACTATTGGTGGCAATTCAGTGTTTGCTGCCCGCAGCGGCATTATTGGCAATACCCCCGAGGGCGTGTTCTATGCAGGGTTCCCGGCAAGGCCTCATCAGGAGTGGCTGAGGATGCAGGCACATCTGCAGAAGATTACGGATATGGCAAAGAAGGTTAAGCAGCTGGAGAAGAAGCTGGCGGCTTTAGAGAAAAAGGAATAATAATGATGATGGCTGATGCGGCTTTGCCGCATCAGCCATTATTATTTCCTGCTATACTCCTTTGGGAGTATTTTTTTTTGCCGGAAAATAGTGTAAAATAGTGGTAGTGATTTTGTGAGTGCTAGGGGTTGATGAGATGTACTGGTTTTTGAAGGTGCTGAGCTGGCTGGCCTGCCGCTTTTCCATGGATACATGCCTTGGTGTGGGGAATTTTCTGGGCAGGCTGACCTGGTACGGGGTGCCGGGCAAGCGAAAGAGGATGGGCATTGACAATGTAATGCGCTGCCTGGGAACGGATGCGCAGGAGGCGGAGCGGATTGTCAAGGCCTCCTGGGTACAGTTCGGGCCTATGGTTATGGAGGTGCTGCGCTACCCCGAGCTGATAAAGGATGGGCGCATGCAGCAGCATGTTTCCATTGAGGGGCTGGAATATTTGCAGGAGGCTATCAGGCAAGGCCAGGGCGGCATTATTGCCACCAACCACAGCGACAGCTGGGAGATTATGGGGGCAGCTCTTGCCCAGTACGGGGTGCCGCTGGTAGGAGTGGCAAAGAAGCAGAAGAACCATCAGGCGGACAGGTTCATCATCGAGTACCGGGAACTGTCCGGCATGCACATCACCTATAGCTCCGATGTCCGGGAGATGTTCAAGATGATTAAGGAGGGCTGGCTCATCGGCTTGATTATGGACCAGGATCCAAGCTTGAGGGATGGTATTATTTTGGACTTTTTCGGCCGCAAGACCAACTGCGTCACAGGCCCTGCCACTCTGGCACGGTTCCAGAATGCACCGATTTTTCCTGGTCAGATTCGTCATCGTCCTGATGGTGGGCATCATATCACTATTTTTCCGCCGGTTTATGTGGAGAAGACGAAGAACAAGCAGGAGGATATCAGGCGCACCATGCAGCAGCTGGTGGATATTCTTGAGCAGCAGATAAGGAATTACCCGGAGGACTGGTTCTGGCTTCATGACAGGTGGAAGTCTGTACGTGAGATAGGAATGGATTAAAATCAAGTGACATATTTATTATAATATGATAATATTAATGTGATAAGCACAAATATAGGGGAGGGATGAATTTGGCATTACAGACGACGATTGCCTCTGCAGTCAGCTACAAAGGGGTAGGACTGCATTCCGGCAAGGATGTGACTATGGAGCTGCAGCCGGCAGATGCAGGAACTGGCATTGTTTTTGTCAGGGGGGATTTGCCGGGACAGCCTCAGGTGGAGGCAACGGCAGAAAATGTAACTTCCACCATGCGGGCAACCACTATCGAGGCTAACGGCATCAAGATGTTTACCATTGAGCATCTCATGTCTGCCCTGCATGGCGCAGGTGTTGATAATGTGAAGGTGGTCATTGATGCGGAGGAGCCGCCGGTGGCCGATGGCAGCAGCCGGGAGTTCTTTCAGCTGCTTCAAAAGGCTGGCATCAGGGAACTGGCAGCTGAGCGGCAGGAGCTGGTGGTGGACAGGCTCTATAGGGTAGATGACGGGGATAAATTTGTTCTGGCACTGCCCTATGATGGTTTCCGTGTCAGCTTTACATCCATCAATCCTCATCCGCTGATTGGCATCCAGTATGGGGATTATGAGATTACGCCGGATGTATACAGCAAGGAGGTTGCTGCGGCCAGGACCATTGCCTATGAGGCCGAGGTGGAGGCACTGCACAAGATGGGGCTGGGCCTTGGGGGCACGCTGGAAAATGTCATTGTTTACAACGATGAGGGCTGGATGAATCCCCTCTTATACCCTGATGAGCTGGTGCGCCACAAGATTCTTGATCTGGTGGGTGACTTGCGCCTGGCAGGCGTTGTCCGGGGGCATTTCGTGGCTGTCAAGTCCGGCCATGCGCTTAATACGGCTATGTCCAAGCTTTTAAAGCAGGAGCTTGGTAAATGATATATATAAATAAATTAGAATGGAAGAAGGTTTTTTATATGGTATTGGAAATTGATGAGATAAAGAAGATTTTGCCGCATCGTGCGCCTTTCCTGCTGGTAGACCGCATTATTGAGATTGATCCTTTCAAGTCTGCTGTGGGCATCAAGAATGTAACCTACAATGAGCCTCAGTTCCACGGACATTTCCCTCACAAGGCCATTATGCCGGGGGTGCTGATTTTGGAGGCTATGGCGCAGGTTGGCGGTATTGCCATGCTTTACCCGGAGGAGAACCGCGGCAAGATTGCCCTGTTCGGCGGTATGGACAATATCAAGTTCAAGAAGATGGTAGTGCCTGGGGATCAGATGATTATGAAGGCAAACCTTTTGAAGGTACATGGTGACTACGGCAAGCTCCATGCAGAGTCCTATGTGGATGATGTGCTGGCGGCACAGGCTGATTTTACCTTTGCTTTGCAGAGACCGGAGGATTAAGCTGAAAAAGCAAGCTAATACGAGAAATTTTTAGTATTCCTGTGAAAACAGCCAAATATGAAAGAATATAGCATTCAGCTTTTGCCGGGCAACCGGTGACTGTATGTAGGATATTAGGTGTACTGACGATAAGCTGCTTCGGGGGTACTAAAGGAGTTGGGATAAATGGCGGATAACTTTGATGTTACTGCAAAGATACATAATTTTGCTGTGGTGCATCCAAATGCCAAAATTGGTAAAAATGTAGAAATAGGACCTTTTACTGTTATTGGCGAAAATGTAGAAATAGACGAAGGCACTATTGTAGGGCCAAGCGTGGTGATTACCGGCTGGACGAAGATTGGCAAGGACTGCCATATTTTCCAGGGGGCTTCCATCGGTGAGGAGCCTCAGGACTTGAAATTTGCCGGGGAAAAGAGCTATACGGTCATCGGCGACAGGACCAAGGTACATGAATTCTGTACTATTCATCGGGCTACCGGTGAAGGGGAATACACCCGCATCGGTGATGACTGCCTTTTGATGGCCTATGTGCATGTAGCCCACAACTGCGTGCTGGGCAACAATGTTATCATGGCAAATGCCGCCATGGTGGCAGGCCATGTAGTGGTTGAGGACAGGGCTATTATCGGCGGCAAGGCCGGTGTTCATCAGTTTGTTCGTGTGGGCAAGCAGGCCATGATCAGCGGCATGTCCAGGAATATCCATGATGTGGTGCCGTATACTATTGTTGACGGCTTCCCTGCCCGGGCCTGCGGCCTGAACAGCGTGGGTATCGCCAGGGCCGGCATAGCGCCTGCCAACCGCCGCAGCATCAAGCAGGCATACCGTCTGCTGTACCGTTCCGGCCTGCGGCTCAGCGAGGCTATTGAGGCCATTGAGCAGGAGGTTGAGTCCTGCCCTGAGGTGGAGCACATGTTGCAGTTCCTGAGAAATGCCGACCGGGGCATCTGCCGTCCGGCAGGCCACAGCGGCGACAAGAAGAAGGACGATGCAGAGGAATGATACACAAGCTCATTCATTTGGAGGATGATTGCTTATATGGAAAAAATTGGATTGCTGGCAGGCGTAGGCAGGCTGCCTGTGGAATGTGCCAGGGCGGCAAAGGCTATGGGCTATGAGGTGTATGCTGTAGGCCTGATTCCAGGGGTGGAGCCGGAGCTGAAGGAGTGCGTGGCTGATTATACTGATATCAGCGTGGCGCATTTGCAGGCGATTATAGACTATCTGAAATCAAAGGGCGTAACCAAGGTTACCATGCTGGGCAAGGTTACCAAGGAGCTTTTGTACAGCGGCCAGCACGCTGCACCTGATATGCGCATGCTGGGACTGATGTTTTCCCTGCCTGACCGCAAGGACGATACCCTGATGCTGGCTTTTGTCAGGGAGCTGGCCAAGGACGGGCTGGAGGCCTTTGACCAGACTGCCCTCATCCGTTCCCTGATGCCGAAGCCTGGCGTTTTGACCAAGCGTCAGCCTACGGAGCAGGAGCTTCAGGATATGGAGTTCGGCATGAGGATGGCACGGGAAATTGGACGATTGGATGTGGGGCAGACCGTTGTTGTCAAGCAGCAGGCAGTGATGGCGCTGGAAGCCATCGAGGGGACTGATGCCTGCATCCGCCGCGGCGGAGAGCTGGCACGGGGCGGTGCCGTTGTGGCAAAGACTGCCAAGCCGAACCAGGACCTGCGCTTTGATGTGCCTGCTGTAGGGCTGAAGACCATGGAAATCATGGTGGAGGTCGGCGCGAAGGCATTGGTTATCGAGGCTGGCAGGACACTGCTGGTAGAACAGGACAAGGTTATAGCTTTGGCTGAGGCTCATGATATTGCTATTGCAGCAATGGAATAAGAGACTTTGGACGCGGCGGATACGTCTTTGTATTCTCGCGTCTTTTGTGTGTTTTTTTGAGGGATTTTATGAAGATAATGCTGTCAGCCGGGGAAGCATCCGGTGATTTGCACGGGGAAAGCCTTGCCCGTGCCATGCAGAAGCTGCAGCCAGGCGTTGAGCTGGTGGGCTTTGGGGGACCGAAAATGGCAGGTGCCGGTGTCCGCCTCTGTGTAGATATGCGGGAATATAGTATAATGGGCGTATGGGAGGTCATCAAAAATCTCAGGCGGATTTTTGGGCTGCTGAAAAAATTGCAGGAGTTTATGGCGGAGGAAAAGCCTGACCTTCTGGTACTGATAGATTACCCGGATTTCAACTGGCGTTTGGCGGCAAAGGCAAAAGCCATGGGAATACCGGTCTTTTCCTATATTCCGCCTTCGGCCTGGGCCTGGCGCAAAGGCAGGGCAAAGAAATGTGCGGCATTGGCGGATGAGCTGGCGGCGATTTTTCCTTTTGAGCTGCCTGTATATCAGGCGGCAGGGGCCAATATCTCCTTTCAGGGAAATCCCCTGCTTGATACGGTAAAATCATCTATGAGCACTGGTGAGGCACGCAACTATTTTCAGGTTTCCCAAAAGGGTGAGCCTGTGCTTTTGCTGCCTGGCAGCAGGAAGCAGGAGATAGAGATGCTGTTCCCGGTGATGCTGGAGGCGGCGGCTCTTTTGCAGGCGGAACGCCATAGCCTGGAGTTCTTTGTGCCTATAGCTGCCGGTATTGACCAGTATATGCTGGAAAAGATAGCTGCCGGCAGGGGCGTGAACCTGTGCTTTACCCATGATAGGACATATGATTTGATGAATATCTGCAGCTTCGCCATAGCTACCTCCGGCACGGTGGTGCTGGAGGCGGCCATTATGGGGCTGCCCTGCGTGTCTCTTTATCGCATGGCGCCTTTGAATTATGCCATTGGCAGGCTGCTGGTGAAGATAGACCATTTTACCCTGCCCAATATTTTGGCAGGCAGGTCTGTGCAGCCGGAGCTTCTGCAGGACCAGGTAACGGCTCAGGGCGTTTTCCAGGCGGCAAGGCGGTTTTATAGAGAGCCAGGCTACAGGGAGCAGGTTGTGTCCGGCTTGCAGGAGGCTGTGGGAAGGCTGGGTGAGCCGGGGGCTGCTGAGCGTGTAGCTGGCAGGATTTTGGCTGCCGCGAAAGAATACGGCAGGACGGGGGATGCTTGATGAAGAATTACTTACGCCTATTGGCTTATATAAAACCCTATAAGAAGCGGTTAGCAGCAGCTGTGGTGTGCATTATTATGGCTGCCGGTGCCAATCTTTACCTGCCGTGGATTATCAAGGACATGATTGACGATGTGCTCATGTCCAAGGATATGCTGATGCTGAATTTGATTGCGGCAGGCATTCTGGTGGTTATGTTTACCAGGGGTGTCTTCTATTACGGACAGAGCTACCTGGTGTCCTATGTGGGGCAGCGTGTCATCATTGATGTGCGCAGCGTGCTGTTCAGGAAGTTCCAGAAGATGCCGCTGTCCTACTACGACAAGCAGCAGACCGGCACGGTCATGAGCTACATTACTAATGATGTATCTGCCATGCAGAGTGCTATTGTGGACAATCTCATCGAGCTGGTGACGGAAAGCTCCATCCTGATTGGCTCCCTGGCCATGATGATTTATCTGGACTGGAAGCTGAGTCTCCTGACCCTGATGACCATTCCGCTGGTGGGCTTTGCCATGAAGATATTTGGCCGCAAGCTGAAGCGTTCCAGCACGGTGATTCAGGAGCGGGCGGCAGAGATTACCTCCCTTTTGCAGGAAAGCATCTCCGCCATCCGGGTGGTGAAGTCTTTTGTGCGTGAAACCTATGAAATCAGGCGGTTTGAGGAGCAGAACTGGAAGAATTTCCAGGCTGCTATGAAGAATGTGAAGCTTACCAGCCTGCTGACGCCTACGGTGGAATTTTTGGCAGCGATTGCAGTTACCTTCATTGTCTGGTTCGGCGGCTATGAGGTGGTCAACGAGGTGATTACCGCCGGTGAGCTGGTGGCGTTCCTGACTTATGCCGTAAATCTTGCCAACCCGGTGAAGCGCCTGTCCCGTGTCTATGCTGCTATCCAGAAGGCTATGGCGGCAGCTGACCGCGTATTTGAGGTTATGGACCTGGACGAGAAGATTACCGATGTGCCGGGTGCAAAGCCTCTGCCGCCTATCAAGGGCGAGGTGGAGTTCAAGGACATTACCTTCTCCTATAAGGAAGGACAGCCGGCCCTGCAGCATATTTCCCTCAAAGCGGAGCCGGGTCAGATGATTGCCCTGGTGGGGCCGAGCGGCAGCGGCAAGTCTACTATTGCCAACCTTATTCCGCGGTTTTATGATGTGGACAGCGGCACTATTTCCATTGACGGCCATGATATCCGCCAGGTGACGGCTGACTCCCTCCGGGAGCAGATAGGGCTGGTGCCACAGGAAACCATGCTGTTCAGCACCACTGTTATGGAAAACATCCGCTATGGCAGGCTGGATGCTACTGATGAGGAAGTGGTGGAGGCAGCCAGGGCTGCCAATGCAGAGGAGTTCATCAAGGATTTGCCTGAGGGCTATGATACTAAGTTAGGCGAGAGAGGTCTCAATCTTTCCGGTGGACAGCGCCAGCGCCTTGCCATTGCCAGGGCGATTTTGAAGAATCCCCGGGTGCTGATTCTGGACGAGGCCACCTCGGCACTGGATACCGAGAGCGAGAAGATTGTGCAGGATGCACTGGATAAATTGATGGTGGGCAGGACTTCTTTCGTCATCGCCCATCGCCTTTCGACGATTTTTAATGCTGACCAGATTTTCGTGGTGGAAAATGGTCATTTGCGTGAGCATGGCACTCACGAGGAGCTGCTGGCGGCAGGAGGACTGTACAGCAATCTGTACAACATCCAGTTCCGCCAAAATGAAGCTATGTAAGGAGAAGCGTTATGCGGCTATTGTATAATGTGGCAGCAGTATTGGTGGTTATTCTGATGATACCTGCCTTCTGCGTGCGGGCAATCAGGGAAAAAGGCTTTGTCAACAGGATAAAGCAGCAGCTGGGCTTTTTGCCAAAGCATGCCCTGGATAAAGTTGCCCGCAAAAATTGTATATGGGTCCATGCAGCTTCCGTAGGGGAGATTGTGGCGGCCAGCCCGCTTATCAAGGAGTTTCGCCGGGAATTTCCCAATACGCCTATTTTGGTGTCCGTGTTTACCAACAGCGGCTACGAAATGGCAAACCGCATTATAAAAGATGCGGACAGCATCATCCATTTTCCTTTTGACCTGCCGTGGCTGTCGGCGCATCTTTTGTACAAGGTGCGGCCGAGGGTGTTTATGCCGGTGGAGACGGAGCTGTGGCCGAACTTTTTAAAGGCGGCAAAGGAAATGGAAATTCCTGTCATGATGGTGAACGGGCGCATCAGCGAAAAGAGCGTGTCCCGTTATCGCTATCTCCATGGCCTTTGGTATGATATGCTGGACACTATCAAGTATTTTGCCATGCAGTCCCCGGTGGATGCGGAGAATATCCTGCGGCTGGGGGCCAATAAGGAGCTGGTGACGGTTACCGGCAATACCAAGTTTGACCAGACCTACACAGATGTAAGCAGCGGGGAAAAGCAGCAGCTTTTGAAGGAGCTGGGGCTGGCGGATAATGACGGCATCTTTTTGGCCGGTTCCACCCACAAGGGGGAGGAGGAGCATGTGCTGGCGGCTTTCGCGGAAATACGGAAAACCCATCCCAGGGCAAAGCTTTTGATTGCTCCCCGTGCCGTGCTGAGGACGGGGCACATTCAGTCCATGTGCCAGCAGAGGGGATTTACCTCGGCAACCCGTACCCAGCTTTTGGAGCAGCCGTCAGAAGGGCACGATGTGGTGCTTTTGAATACCATCGGTGAGCTGGGCAAGGTGTACAGCATCGGTGATGTGGTATTTGTAGGCGGCAGCATGATACCTCATGGCGGCCACAATATTTTGGAGCCTGCCGCCCATGGCAAGGCAATTGTTGTGGGTGAGCACATGTTTAATTTCAAGGATACTCACGTGCTGTTCTCCAAGCGCAATGCTGTTGTCACCGTTAAAAGCCAGCAGGAGCTGGTGCAGGCGGCTGCCAAGCTGTTTTCGGATGTTGAGGAGCGCCGCCGCATGGAGCAGGAAACCCTGAAAATCTGCGGGGAGAACCGGGGGGCAGCCAGGCGGACAGCGGTTATTCTCCACGAGCTTCTGGACAGGTGCGAGGCCAAGGATAAAATCAAGGCTACAGACAAGCTGGAGAACTTCCAGACATATTTCTTCCAGCTGATTCACGGCAAGGAGCCAAAGGGCTTCGGCATCAGGTGCTTTGTGATGCTTCTGCAGGTGTTTGCCTATATCTACGGCATACTGCTGAATTTGAAGCTGGCAGGGTACAACTGCGGCATCTTCAGCAAGAAGAAGCTGGACTGCTACGTTATCAGCCTGGGCAATATTACCGTAGGCGGCACCGGCAAGACGCCGACAGCCCAGCGGCTGGCGAAAGCTATCCGGGATTTGGGTTACAAGGTGGTTATCCTGAACCGGGGCTACCGGGCCAAGTGGCAGGGGGAAATCGGCGTGGTTTCTGACGGCAGCCAGCTGAAGATGGATGCGGCTACCGCCGGTGACGAGGCTTTTATGCTGGCCAAGCATCTGCCAAGCGTGCCGGTGCTTATCGGTCCGGAGCGTGCCAAGACCGGCCAGTATGCGGTAGAGCATTTCGGTGCCCAGGTAGCTATTTTGGATGATGGCTACCAGCATTGGCAGTTAGAACGGGACCTGGATGTGGTGCTGATTGATGCTGTCAATGTCTTTGGCAATGGGCATATCCTGCCGCGAGGGACTTTGCGGGAGCCGCTTTCTCATCTAAAAAGGGCGGATGTGTGTCTTCTGACCAAGGTTGACCAGGCAGAGAGGGGCTCTATTGCCTATATCAAGAAAAAAATTGCTGAATACGGGCATAATCCGATTGTTGTGGAGAGTATCCATCAGCCCCAGGCCTGCGTGGAGTTGTCTGAATGGGTGAAGAATATCGCCAGCGAGGGAATGCCGATTGATACCATCAGGGGCAGGAAGGTGATTGCCCTGTCAGCTATCGGCAATCCTGCCTCCTTTGAGCAGACTCTTGCCCACGCAGGGGCGGATGTGATTGAGAGCTTCCGCTTCCCTGACCATCATGAATATACCTTGGAGGAAATTCAGGATGCTGTCACCCAGGCTGTACGCCAGGGGGCGGAGGCCATCGTGACTACGGAGAAGGATGCTGTGAAGCTGCCGAAGCTGCAGGAAAAGGATAAAAAGCTGCCTATCTATGTGGTGACTGTGGAGGTTGTCATGCAGGATGGGGGCGAGGAAATCGGCCGGCTGCTTAAGGAGCGTCTTGCTGAATATTTTAGGAGGTCAGGAGAGAAATGAATACATTGTGTGTAATTCCTGCCAGATATGCTTCTACCAGGCTGCCTGGCAAGCCGCTGGCTGATATAGCCGGCAAGCCTATGATTGTCAGGGTTTATGAGCAGGCATCCAGGGCAAAACGCCTTTCCGGGGTGATTGCAGCTGTGGATGATGAGCGTGTATACGAAGCTGTAGTCTCCCATGGCGGCAAGGCCATGATGACGGCAAAGGATCACCCTACCGGCACTGACCGGCTGGCAGAGGTGGCTGCGGCCCACCCGGAGGCGGAGCTGATTATCAACGTGCAGGGTGATGAGCCATTGATTGAGCCTGACCTGATTGATGCCCTGGCGGCTGCCTTTGAGGAGGAGCCGGAGCTGCAGATGGCTACGGTCAAGTCTCCTATGACTGATGAAAATGAGATGAGGAACCCCAACAATGTGAAGGTGGTTACAGATAAAGAGGGCTATGCCCTGTATTTTTCCCGTTCCCTGCTGCCATACCCAAGGGAGAATACCGGTGTGACTGTCTATAAGCACATCGGCATCTATGCCTACCGGCGAGATTTTCTCCTGCAGTATGCCAGGATGGAGCCCACTGCCCTGGAGCAGACGGAGTCCCTGGAGCAGCTCAGGGCACTGGAAAACGGTTACAAAATCAAGGTTATTGCCACTGATTTCAGGTTTGTGGGCGTGGATACGCCTGAGGATTTGGCAGAGGTAAACAGGTTGTACAAGGAACGCCTTTAACGGCTTTTGGAAAGGTGGTAGAAATATGAATACTGTTCAGGTAGGGAATTTTTCGATTGGCAATGGCCAGCCGCTGGCTCTTTTAGCAGGGCCTTGCGTGCTGGAGGGGCTGGAGCGCTGCCTTCTGATTGGCCGTACTATCAAGGAGATTACCGGGCGTCTGGGGATGCCATATGTGTTCAAGGCTTCCTTTGACAAGGCAAATCGTTCCTCTTTTAATGGCTTCCGGGGACCGGGGCTGAAAAAGGGACTGGAAATGCTCAAGATCATCAAGGATGAGCTGCAGGTGCCGATTGTTACCGATGTGCACACCGAGGAGCAGATCAAGCCTGTATCCAGGGTGGCGGATATTATCCAGATTCCTGCTTTTCTGTGCCGTCAGACCGACCTTCTGTATGCGGCTGCCCAGAGCGGCTGCGTGGTCAATGTGAAGAAGGGGCAGTTCATGGCTCCCGGGGATATGCGGAATGTGGTGGATAAGCTCCATGAGGGGGGCTGTTCCCAGATTCTTTTGACGGAGCGTGGGGCTACCTTCGGGTACAATAATCTGGTGGTGGATATGCGTACCTTCCCTATTATGCGCTCCTTTGGCTATCCTGTAGTATTTGACGGCACCCATAGCGTGCAGCTGCCGGGTGGTGCCGGTACCTGCTCTGCCGGGAACCGGGAGTTCGTGCCGAACCTTGTTAGGGCTGCCGTAGGCGCCGGGGTGGATGCACTCTTCATGGAAGTGCATGACAACCCGGAGGAGGCTCTCTGCGACGGGCCGAACATGGTTTATCTTGATAAGCTGGAGGACCTTTTGAAGGATGCCATTGCCATCCATGAGGTTGTCCGCAAGCATTTGAGCTGAGTATGATACAAGGTGAGGGGTACAATGATTAAAGATTCGGCTATTGAAACCTTGAAGATAGAGGCAGCTTCTGTTACCCGCCTGATTGAGAGGATTGACGGGGAGTTTGAGGCAGCGGTAAAGTGTATTTTGGACTGCCATGCCAGAGTGGTTGTTACCGGCATGGGCAAGTCCGGCCACATCGGCAGGAAGATTGCGGCCAGCCTTGCCAGCACCGGCACGCCGGCATTTTTCATGCATCCGGCAGAGGCATTTCACGGTGATTTGGGCATGGTGACGGCGGATGATGTGGTAATCGCTATTTCCAACAGCGGCGAAAGCACGGAGATTGTCAACATTCTGCCCATTATCAAGCGCATCGGGGCGAAGATTATCGCTATGAGCGGCCGCAGGGAGTCCTCCCTGGGCAGGAATGCAGATTTTTTTGTGGATATCGGCGTGGAGCGTGAGGCCTGCCCTTTGGGACTGGCACCTACTGCCAGCACTACTGCCACCCTTGCCATGGGGGATGCCATCACGGTGGCTCTGCTGGAGGCCAGGAATTTTACCAAGCAGGATTTTGCCTTGTTCCATCCGGGGGGCTCTTTGGGCAGGAAGCTTTTGCTGACAGTGGAGAACGTGATGCACAGCGGCGAGGACAACCCTATCATTCACAGCGGCCATACGGCTCAGGAGGCACTGTTCATGATGACGGACAAGGGGCTGGGAGCTACCTCTGTGGTTAATGATAATGGCGAGTTTATCGGCCTGGTGACGGATGGCGATATCCGCCGTGGCCTTGCCAAGGGCAGCCAGTTCCTGAACGAGGCAGTGGAGAATATGATGACGAAAAATCCGCAGACCATTACCCGGGAGAAACTGGCGGCAGAAGCACTTTCCATCATGGAAAAGCACAAGCCGCGCCCTATTACGGTGCTGCCTGTTATTGACGAGGACAATAAGCCTGTGGGCATTGTCCATCTGACTGATTTGCTGAGACAGGGTGTTGTCTGAGGTATCCGGAGTATTCGAAGGAGATGTCGTAAATGGAGTACAGGGCAGATGCGTTGGTAAGGGCTGCCAGAATCAAGCTGGTAGTCATGGATGTAGATGGAACCCTGACTGATGGCAGGATATACATAGGTCCTGATGGGGAAGCCATGAAGGAGTTTTCTGTCAAGGACGGCATGGGGATTTCCATGCTGCATACTGCCGGGGTGGCAACTGCCATCATTACTGGCAGGAAATCAACAATCGTTGAGCGCAGGGCTGCAGAGCTGAAGATAAGCCATGTGTGGCAGGGCTGCCAGGACAAGCGGGAAGCATGGATGCAGATGAAGGATGAGATGCAGCTGGCTGACAGGGATATTGCCTATATCGGTGATGACCTGAATGACCTGTCCCTTTTGATGCGGGCGGGGCTGGCATGCTGTACGGCGGATGCCCAGCCGGAGGTGAAGTATGTTTCCCATGTGATTTCCGGCTGCAATGGCGGCAACGGTGCAGTTCGTGATATTGCGGAGCTGGTGCTCAAATCCCAGGGCAAGTGGCAGACTTTGGTGGATGCCTTTGCAGGGACTAAGCTGGCCCCGGCATATGGGCAGTAATTTTGCCAGGAGCAGGGTGCCAGCGGCATAAATTTTGCAGCATAATTTGTTGCGGGGGAGTATAATGGTATATAATTTACTTATGCTAATGAGCTGGGTAGCATGCAGGCTGCCCCATAGCTGGCTGCTGGCTATGGGCAAGGGGCTGGGCATACTGTATTACAGGCTCATCAAAAAGCAGCGCAATCTTGCCATCAGGCAGATGCGGGAATCCTTGAAGATTTCTCAGGAGGAAGCAGAGAAGCTGGTGCGCCTGTCCTTTATCAACATGGGGCGCAATTTTATGGAGGTTCTCTACATGCCTGCCCTGAACAAGGAAAATTTTTCCAAATACATAGAGATAGACCATCTGGAAATCATGGAGCAGGCGCTGGCGGAAAAGCGGGGCGTGGTGGTGCTCACCGGCCATGTAGGCAACTGGGAGTGGCTCTCCGCCTCCTTTACCATGAATGATATGCCGGTAACGGCTATTGCCAAGCCGCAGCCTAACATGGATTATACCCATGCCCTGGACGAGCTGCGTTCCCGTATCAATGTGGAGATTTTCTCCCGGGGAACCAGTGAGCTCTTGTCGGCTGCCAAGGCGTTGAAGAAGGGCAAGATTCTCGGCTTTCTGGCAGATCAGGATGCAGGGCCCGGCGGTGCCTTTATTGAATTTTTGGGGAAGACTGCTTCAACCCCTATGGGAGCAGCGGTGTTTGCCAAGAAATTCAATTCCCCGGTGGTTCCTGCCTTTATCATTCGCCAGCCTGACGGCCATCACAAGGTGGAAATCGGGGAAATCCTCCGCTATGAGGATACCGGTGACTCGGACAAGGATTTGTTTGATTTGACCTACAAGATGACCAAGATTCTTGAGAAGAAGATTTTGGACAATCCTACCCAGTGGCTGTGGTTCCAGAAGCGCTGGAACACCAAGCCGGAACAGCAGAAAATCAAGCATCATACAGTAAAGACAGAGGTAACAGCAAATGACCAGAAATAAAAAAATATTGATTGGCGTTGTGCTGGTGCTGCTGGCGGCAATGTGCATTTGGACGGTGCAGTCCGTACCTGACAGGGTAAAGGACGCTCCTCCACTGGAAAAGCGCGTCATGACCTACAACGGCAATACCATTGTAGAGGAAAAGGATGGCAGGAAGCTGTGGGAGATAACAGCGGAATCCATGGAAGTGGATATTGATACCCAGGATGCGGCTATTGTCAATCTGGATGCCATGTTTTATACTGAGGATGGCAGGACCATTCACCTGACAGCGCCCAAGGCGAATTACAAGGCAAAGGAAAAGTTCCTGACGGCCGAGGGCGGCATCAAGGGAGACAGTACCGATGGTGCCCATATGAAGTGCGACAGGGCGGAATGGAGGGCGGCTGAGGAGAAGATTGTCCTGATCGGCAATGCGGAGCTGCAGAGGGAATCGGATGCAGTAAAGGCTGCTGGGGACAGGATTGAGTCTCAGGATGGATTTAATAAATTCAAGATTACAGGTCATGCCCATCTGGAAAAGGGGAGTAACAAATGATAAAGAAAAAACATTTTGCAAGGGCGCTTGCCATTGCAGGCTTTTCTACGCTGCTGGCAGCAGGAACCCTGTTTGCGGCAGATGAGCCGGCATCACTGGATGCCGATACGGTGGAGTATGACATGCAGACAGGTATCGTAACTGCCAAGGGTGACGTGCTGATGGTACGGGGCGATATGAAAGTCACTGGCCAGGAGGCGGAGTACAACTCCAAGACCAAGGAAGGCAGGGTAGAGGGTAATGTGATTGCCGTTCAGCCAAGCAAGGGGATGCGAGTTACCTGCCACAAGATTATAACGGATGCCCAGCAGCACATGACGGCTACGGGTGATGTACATGGTACCATGGAGGACAAGACCTTCAGCGGTCCTATAGTGGAGTATTTTCAGCCACAGGATTATGTGCTGATCAAGGAACGGGGCGTGATTACCTCCAAGGATGGCAGCTTCACCGCTGATGAAATGGAGGGCTACCTGAAGGAGGAGCACCTGATTGGCAGGGGCAATGTCCATGTCATCAGTCCGCCTAACGACATGGAGGCAGGCGGAGATCTGCTGAATTATTATGGCCTGGAGCAGGGTAAGGCAGTGCTGACGGGCAATGCCTGGGCGGTACAGTACAATAACACTTTAAAGAGCAATACGTTGACCATATTGCTGGCCAAGGATGGCAAGGCAACGGTCACTGAGTAAGGTGGCTTAGATAGAGAAGGTTTGGAGGAATTGCCAGGTGCATATTGAAGTAAAAAATTTAGTTAAAACCTTTAAGCGGCGCAATGTAGTAGATGGTGTATCCCTGCGTGTGGAAAAGGGGGAGATTGTGGGGCTGCTGGGGGCGAATGGTGCCGGCAAGACCACTACCTTTTACATGATTGTAGGCCTTGAGCGTCCAAGCTCCGGGCAGGTGCTGATTTCCGATATAGACATCGGCGGCATGCCTATGTACAAGAGAGCCAGGCTGGGCATCAGCTATCTGGCCCAGGAGGCGTCGATTTTCCGCAACCTTACGGTGGAGGAAAATATCATGTCCATCCTGGAATATGTGGACATGGATAATGGGGCAAAAAAGCAGAAGATTGCCGACCTTTTGGAGGAATTTCATGTTTCTCATGTGAGGGAGCGGCTGGGTTCCGAGCTGTCCGGCGGTGAGCGCCGCCGGGTGGAGATAGCCAGGTGCCTGGCCTTGGAGCCGAAGTTTATCCTGCTGGACGAGCCTTTTGCCGGTGTGGACCCCATTGCCGTGGCAGATATTCAGGGCATTATAAGCTACCTCCGGGAGAGGGGCATGGGCATCCTGATTACGGATCACAACGTGGTTGAGACCTTGCGTATTGTGGACAGAGCATATATAATGAACGAAGGAAAGATTTTGGTAGAGGGCGATGTGGATACCGTTCTCAATGATCCGATGGCGATAAAATACTATATCGGCAACAATACTAAATTATAGGGGAAGATTACATGCGGATTCGTATTCTGGACAAGTATATATTTAAAGAGGTTTTTAAGACCTTTATTTTCGGCATCTGTGCCTTTTCTGCCGTGTTTATCGGCTCCGGCACATTGTTCCGCATAGCACAGTATATTACGGAGTATGGCGCATCTGTCACCTCTGTTATCAAGATTTTTGTACTCAGCCTGCCGGGAGTGGTCATTTGGACATTTCCTATGTCCATGCTGCTGGCAAGCCTGCTGACCATCGGCAGATTGTCAGGCAACAGCGAGATTACCGCTATGAAATCCTGTGGCATCAGCTTTTACCGCATTGCCACACCGGCTATTGTCCTGGGTGCCTTTGTCAGCGTTTTTGCGGTAGGTTTCAATGAGTATGTGGTGCCTTGGTCCAATGAGGCATACAGCAATGTGCTGGAGTATGAGATCAAGGGCAATTTGTCCCCTCAGTCCCAGGAGCACATCATCATCAAGGAAATCAAGCAGGGCAAGATTGAAAAGCTGGTATACGCCCGTCAGTTTGTGGCAGAGTCCAATACCATGGAAGGGATTGCCATGCAGTCCTTTGAGCAGGGCGAGCTGAAGCATGTGGAGAACGCAGAGTATGCCGAATGGAAGGACAATATGTGGACCATGCACAACGGCATGATTTATGATGTGGCAGATGGCAAGAGCCAGCATACCATGCGGTTTGATACCCAGGTGCTGCCTATCAATGAAAGCCCGCGGCAGATTGTGCAGTCGCAGAAGAAGCCTGAGGAAATGACCATGAAGGAGCTCAGTGAGCAGATTGGCATCATGAAGTCCCAGTATGTGAACACAAGCAAGCTGGAGACGGAGCTGCATCAGCGCATGACCATCCCTATGGCCAGCCTGATTTTTACGCTGGTAGGTGTGCCGTTGGGCATGCAGCCGAACCGCAACAGCTCATCTATGGGGTTTGTGATGAGCATTATCATTATATTTATCTACTATAGCCTGATGACCATGGCAGGTGCTATTGCCCAGGGAGGCATGGTAAATCCGATGCTGGCGGTATGGCTGCCGAATATTGTCGGGCTTTTGGCCGGAGGCTACCTGATGCGCCGTATGGCAAAATAAGTTGTTTTTGTAGCCGGATAGAGAAAAAGAGGTGGCTCTTATATGTATGGTGTTGTGCTGATTTTTGTGCTGATAATAACGGGGGGAGCCATTGCTTTTATTGGTGACAGGCTAGGCACCAAGGTAGGCAAGAAGAAGATGAGCATCTTCGGGCTGCGCCCCAGGCATACATCTATTTTGGTGACGATTGTGACTGGCGTGATGATTACTACCACCACCCTGGGGGTCATGAGCATCATGTCCGAAAATGTGAGGACGGCACTCTTTGGCATGGAAAAGCTGAATCGCAGCATGCAGCAGGCGAAGACCGAGCTGGCGGAGGCTTCGGCACAGCTTGCCATGGCAAAGTCCGAGCAGGATAAAATCCAGTCAGAGCTGGATGATACCAAAAAGGAGCTGTCCGGGCTGGAGGAGCAGAAGAACCGCCTGGAGGTGCAGACAGAGGAGCTGCAGGCTGTCAACGGCAGGCTGGAAAGCTCCAATCAGCTTCTGACTGCTAATAATCAGGAACTTTTGCAGAAAAGCGACAAGCTGACCCGCATCAACAATATTCTTGAGGAGGGCAATGAAAGGCTCAGCAAGAATAACTCCGAGCTTTATCAGATTAACCGGGAGCTGACTACCGGCATCCAGATTATGCGGGAGGGCTCCATCGCCTTTCAGGCCGGGGAAACCCTGGCAGGAGGGATTATTCAGGGCAAGCGTAGCGTGGATGATATTCACAATGATATGGGCAGGCTCCTGGATATGGCAAGGTATACTGTCAGCCGCAAGCTGGGCAGCGAGGCCAAGGAGAATGAGAAGGATATATGGATTTACCAGCCTGAGTTCGAGGAGGCTGCCAAGTATATTTCTGAGCACGAGGGCGAGTTCGTGGTGCGCATCGTGGCGGCAGGCAACCTGATTCAGGGTGAGGCGGTAGCCACCAATCTGCAGCTTTTTGCCAACAAGACTGTATATAAGGACGGCGATCTGCTGGTGGAAAAGAAGGTCAGCTTCAATCCTGCAAACGGTGCGGAGCTGGAGGCAGTGCTGACCAGCTTCCTGTCCGATGTAAATCACAAGGCTACCTCGGACGGCATGATTCCTGATGCGGTGAATGGCTCCGTGGGCGTGGTGGATGCCGAGCAGATTTACAGCCTGATGGGGCAGCTGCAAAAGAGCAGCGGCAGTGCTATTATTTCTGCCTTTGCTGATGGCATCACGGATATTGTAGGCCCCCTGCGCATCAAGCTGAAGCTGGCAGGGGCAGGTATTTTGCCATGAGGGGGCTGACAGCCGGGCTGGATCCCGGCAGGGACAAGTGCGGCCTGGCTGTAGTGGATGAAAGGGGGGGCTGCCTCTTTCATCAGGTAGTGCCGACACCGGCGCTAGAGAAGCATTTGCAGCGGCTATACGCAGAGTATGGCTTTTCCCTGCTGGTCATGGGCAACGGCACCACCAGCAAGAAGGCGGCGCAGCGTGTCAGGGCTGTCCTGCCGGAGACAGAGCTGGCCGTTGTGGATGAGTACAGGACCACCGATGCGGCACGAGAGGAATACTGGCGCATACATCCTCCTGCCGGGTGGCGCCGCCTGGTGCCAAGGGGGATGCTGGTGCCGCCGGAGCCGGTGGATGACCTGGCGGCGCTTATACTGGCGAGAAGATATGTATTGCAGCAGTGAGGCTGCTGTGATGGTGCATAATATGTATTAGGACAAGGAGAGTGCTGTATGGCAGAACCGCAGAAAAGGCCTGAGTGGCATGAATACTTTCTTGATATAGCAAAGGCAGTAGGCAGGCGTTCCACCTGCCTGCGTCGTCGTTATGGGGCAATTATTGTTAAAGACAAGATTATCATCAGCACCGGCTACAATGGTGCGCCACGGGGCGAGGCAAACTGCATTGATACCGGCATGTGCGAGCGTGAGCGGCTGCATGTGCCCAAGGGGCAGAACTACGAGCTGTGCGTGGCAGTTCATGCGGAGCAGAACGCCATCATTAATGCGGACCCTGACAAGATGCAGGGGGCAACGGCGTATATTGTGGGTTACAATGCAGACGGCACCCTGGCATCCGGCAAGCCATGTCTTTTGTGCCGCCGCATGCTGAGGAACGCCATGCTGGCAAAGGTGATTTATCTGGAAACAGATGGTACTGTTGTGGAAACAACTCCGGAGGAGATTAGGTAAATTATGTTGACAGTTGCAGATAGCTGGGGTAAAATTGGTGTTTGAGAAAGTGGGTGAAAAAATATGCCGAATTATATTTGGGCATTTTTGATTGCACTGATTGTTGCCTTGGCTGTTACACCGGGCGTGATTGTGCTGGCTGGCAAGACCGGTGCTATGGATGCGCCTGATGCCAGGAAGGTTCACAAGGGGCCTATGCCGCGGATTGGCGGTTTGGCTATTTATGTTGGCTTTATGGCGGCTATGGCTGCTATGCTGAATTTTGGTGATTTGCCGCCGGAGGTGGCAAATGGCGTGAAGGGACTGCTGATTGGCGGTACTTTGATTGTGCTGATTGGCCTGATTGATGATTACAAAAATCTGCCGGCCAAGGTAAAGCTGCTGGGGCAGATTGCGGCAGCATGCGTGGTGGTTTATTTTGATGTGCGCATAGACTTCATTACAGATCCTTTTGGTGATTTTCTCTACCTTGAGTATCTGGCAGCACCTGCCACGGTGTTCTGGATTGTGGGGCTGACCAACACTGTCAATCTCATTGACGGCCTGGACGGCCTGGCAGCCGGGGTGGCGGTAATTGCCTCCATCACGATTTTCCTGGTGGCACTGCAGCAGGAGGTCATGGTGGTTGCCTTGTTTACGGCAGCTCTGGCTGGCTCTGCTTTGGGCTTTTTGCGTTACAACTTCAATCCTGCCAGGATTTTCATGGGGGATACGGGCAGCATGTTCCTGGGTTTTATCTTAGCCGGGATTTCAGTGATTGGTGCCGTGAAGTGCGCGGCAACTATCGCTTTGATTGTGCCTATCCTGGCACTGGGGGTGCCGATTATGGACACTGCCTTTGCCATTATCCGCCGCTACCGGGGCGGTGTGCCTATTTTCAAGCCTGACAAGGGGCATCTCCATCATCGCCTTTTGGATTTGGGCTTTTCCCAGAAGCAGGCGGTGCTTCTGATGTACGTTATCAGTGCGCTCCTGGGGCTTAGTGCAGTTGTCCTGAATGAGGTCTCCGGCAGCATGTCCATTGTGATTGTAGTATGTGTGCTGCTGGTGGTGTTTATGGGAGCGAAGAAGCTCGGTATTTTCAGGTTGAAGACGAAATAATTCAGCGTAGAGAGGGGTTTATGATGGCTAAGAAGATTAAGGTCATGACTGTGTTCGGCACCCGTCCGGAGGCAATCAAGATGGCACCTGTTGTGCTGGAGCTGGCGAAGCATCCTGACAAGATTGTGCCTGTGGTAACTGTTACTGCCCAGCATAGGGATATGCTGGACCAGGTTCTGAATCTGTTTCAGATTAAGCCTGACCATGATTTGGATATTATGGCAGCCGGGCAAACCCTGTTTGATATTACCTCCAGGGCCATGATGGGGCTGGACAAGGTATTGCAGGAGGAGAAGCCGGATATCGTGCTGGTGCATGGTGATACTACCACTACCTTTGCCGGTGCGCTGGCATCCTACTACCATCAGGTTTCCGTAGGCCATGTGGAGGCAGGGCTCCGCACCCACAACAAGTATTCTCCGTTCCCGGAGGAAATGAACCGCAAGCTGACCGGCTCTATTGCTGATTTGCATTTTGCCCCGACGGATACCTCAGAGCAGAATCTTTTGGCTGAGTCCGTGGACAGCGAGAGGATTTTTGTGACCGGCAATACGGTTATTGATGCCCTGCACAAGACTGTAGATGATGATTTCCAGTTTGAGGATGAGGTGCTGCAGGGTATAGACTTCAAGAATAAGCGGATTGTGCTCCTGACAACTCATCGCCGGGAAAACCTGGGCGAGCCTATGCGCCATGTGTACAGGGCTATGCGCCGCCTGGTGGATGAGTTCGAGGATGTGGAAATCGTTTTCCCTGTGCATAAGAACCCGAAGGTACGGGAGGTAGTGCAGGAGGAGCTGGGAGGGCTTTCCAAGGTGCACCTGATTGACCCTCTGGACTATGAGCCTTTTGCCAACCTGATGCACAGGTCCCACCTGATTCTGACCGATTCCGGCGGGGTGCAGGAGGAAGCTCCTGCCCTGGGCAAGCCGGTGCTGGTGCTCAGGGATACCACCGAGCGGCCTGAGGCGGTGGCAGCAGGCACTGTGAAGCTTATCGGCACTGATGAAAAGGTTGTCTATGATGAGGCAAAGCTGCTGCTTACTGACAGGGATGAGTACAGCCGCATGTCGGAGGCCTGCAATCCTTATGGAGATGGCAAGGCTTCCCAGCGTATTATTCAGGCTATCCTCTATCATTATGGACTGGCAGAGGAAAAGCCGGAAGCCTTTGTAGCAAAGTAAAATTTGCAGCCAAGCAAAATATGTAGCAAAATAAAATATGTGCGCATGTGCGTTTTGTACATTTTTTACATCGGGTGTGTCAGGTGCATTTGATGCATTTGATGTAAAAAATGTATTTAATGTATTTAATGTATTTGTGCACTCTGTTCAGACTTTATATGGACGGGGTGCGGCATGTGCCTCAAGAAACACGCTCTCGCTCTTAGTTGTGCCTAGCGGATGCTAAGCTCACGCTTCACCTTCGGTTCGCGTATTGCTAAGCACCGAGGCACAACAAAGGTGTTCTTGAAGGCACACGCCGCACCCTGTCCTTTTTTGTCTGAACAGATACAGCAAAATGATAGTGTGAAAATATTGCCCGTTACATCACAGTAGTTAATATTATTCTGCTGTGGTGTATTTTTATTATATGTATATTGTATTTTTAGAAATATGTCGTATGTCAATTGACTTGCCCAATTACAAGTGAGATAATAATATTAAGTGTTGTATATGTTTTATTTTTCAAATGTTAGAATATTCAAGTATCATGCGAGGTGATATAGGGGGCTTTTTTCAGGTGTCATAATTTTTGGTTCTTAGGGGTGATGAATATGGATTTACGCAGGAAATTTTTTCTGTTGTCCGGACTGGTAGGGGTATTTATGGCGGTTATTTCCGTCATCGGCTTCTATACGGCATATACAAATCTGGAGAGCAGCGTGGAAAAGGAATTTGAGGCGGTGGTTGCTGCCAGCACCAATGACATGGATGGCTGGCTCCGCAGCAAGGGTATGGCAGCTGTACACACAGCCAGCATGCTGGAATCCCTGCAGGGCAATCCGGCTCAGCAGCTTAGGGAAGTGCTGGGAACGGCCGCCAATGACAAGGAGATACTGGATATTTCCTATGGCAGCGAGGATGGCAGATTTTTGTGCTATCATGATGGTGATATTACGGCAGAGCTGGACCCTCGCACCCGTGACTGGTACAAGGATACCAGGCAGCTGAATTCAGGTGACCTGCTGGTAACGGAGGCTTATCAGGATGGCAGCTCCAAAAAAATGGTTGTTACAGCAGCTACGCCTGTAAAGCCAGGTGGCAGCTTTATTGGCGCCGTTTGTGCGGATATAACGCTGGACACCTTGCAGCAGCAGGCAGCTAGCATGAAGTATCGTGGCGAAGGCGATAGCTATGTTATTGAGCCAAATGGCAATGTGCTGGCAGCAGACCGGCAGGAGCTGGTTATGAATAATATCAGCGAGGCCGATGGCATCGGCGTGCACTTCAAGGAAATGCTGGAGAAAAAGCAGGGGGTTTTCTTTGCTGACATTAATGGCACGGACAAGGTAATTGCCTATGCCACCATGCCTGTCAGCGGCTGGATTACCTGTGTCAGCGTGGATGAATCCTTTGTTTTTGAGGCTGTAAATATCATGAAGGTGATTTATGCTCTTTTGACTGTGGCTGGAATTTTGCTGACGGTTGCTATGTGCCTGAAGATGTCGGCAAAGATTACCGGTGCTGTGCTGGAGCTGAAGAATCATGCTGAGCAGCTGTCCAAGGGCAATCTGCACATGGATAATGTGGTTATAGATTCTGAGGATGAAATCGGCCATCTGGCACAATCCTTTAATGCCATGAGCGATAATCTGCGCAAGCTGATTACCAAGATGGCAAGCACCTCGGAGCAGGTGGCAGCATCTTCGGAGGAGCTGACAGCCAATGCCAGCCAGTCTGCAGAGAGTGCTGTCCAGGTGGCAGATACTGCCGGCGAGGTAAGCAAAAACATGGATATTCAGCTGGATGATATCGACAAGGCAAAGAAAAATGTGGATTCAGTGTTCAATGATGTCAGCAATATGGCAGCCAAGGCAAAAACAGTTACTCAGGCATCCAGTGATACGGCAGCTGCAGCTCAGGAAGGTTCCCGGCTGATGGATGAGGCTATTCTCCGCATGGGGGAGATTGAGAAAAATGTTATGGCATCGGCAGCTATGGTCAGGAAGCTGGGGGAAAATTCCCAGGCTATCGGTCAGATTGTGGAGGCGATTTCCTCAATTTCCGACCAGACAAACCTGCTGGCACTGAATGCGGCAATTGAGGCGGCACGGGCTGGCGAGGCAGGCAGAGGCTTTGCCGTAGTAGCAGAGGAAGTCCGCAAGCTGGCAGCTGAGTCCCAGAGCTCTGCCGAGGAAATCAGGAATCGCATCGGCAGCATCCAGGCTGACACCCAGCAGACTGTTGATGCCATGGAAAAGGGCACTAATGAGGTGGTGGATGGCACCAAGGCTATTCGCCAGGTCGGTGCCCAGTTCCAGGGTATTCTGGATATGGTGAATGATATCCAGAAGCAGATGGCGGAAATTCAGTCTTCTGTAGATACAGTATCCAATGGTGCTACGGAAATCGTGCAGGCGGTGGATGAAATTGACAGCATCAGCCGCAAGACGGCAGATAATACCAAGGTTATTTCCAGTGAGACGGAGCAGCAGTCGGCTTCCAACGAGGAGATTGCGGCAGCATCCAAGTCACTGGCAGACCTTGCCATGGAAATGCAGGAGGCTATCGGCAAATTCCGCGTCTAGAATGCAATATCGTGTGCATTAAATATTGAGTCATGTGGCGTGACTTGAATTTGATATGGATGTAACGTGGGATAAATAGCGATTTATCATTTTGTGGTATCTGTTCAGACCAAGAGAGGGACAGGTGCGGCATGTACCCAAAGAAAACCTTTGTTGTACCTCGGTGCTTAGCGAGTCGCGAGCCGCCAGGCGAAGCGAGAGCTTAGCATCCGCTAGGTACAACGAGGAGCGAGAGCGAGTTTTCTATGGGTACTGACGCTGCCTGTCCCTTTTTATGTCTGAACAGAGTGCAGGAGACAGGAGATAGGTTGCATACCGCACGAAATTTCATTATACATCTAACAAAATTTCAACATTTACTCCGTCACAATGGCAAAGTAAAATTCCCCTAAATTATTTTTAAAATTTATGCTTTAGCAGTGTATTGTTAGCAAAATTTATGGTATAATGTCATGGTCAATGGGCAAATCCCTTTGTCCGCTGATTTAAATAATATTCAAACGATGACGATATTTCGTCGGAGGAGGAATATGAGGGAAATTTTAGTGACAGGTACCAGGCAGCTGCTGAAGGCACTGGCGGTCTGTACCCTGCTGTGTGCAAGCACCCTGTGGGGCATGGGCAGGCCGGAGCTTTTAGGCGGTTTGATGGCAGGCTATGCCACAGGGCTGGTCTGGTATGGCGTAATGTTTGGCAGGCTGTGGCGCAGTGCGGATATGACTGTGTCTCAGGCAAAGCAGCAGGTGGTGGTAGGAGCCATTTTGCGGCTCTTGCTGATGGGAGCTGTGTTCTGGGCGGCAATTCAGGTGTCCTTTGGGCAGTTTCTTGCTACGGTGGCAGGCTTCGGCATTGTCTATGTGCTGGGGCTGGTGTTCCTGATGCTGGCCAACAGGAAGCTTTTTCGCCAATAAAATGTCATGAAATTTCAAGGGGTGTGACAGTCGCTGCCCTGCAAGACAGCGCACTGCACCAAAAAGGAGGTAGAGGTATATGCACGAAATTGGTGTTCGCGAAACAGTGCAGTTTGCCGGTCTGACCTTCAATTGGGAAACCTTGGTGATGACCTGGATTACCATGGCAATCGTTATTTTGATTGCTTTTTTGGCCTCCAGGAGTCTCAAGCTGGTGCCGACAGGCGCCCAGAATGTAGTTGAGATGCTCATCGTCTGGCTCCGCGAGCAGGTACACAACAACCTGGGAACCAGAGGCGATTTTTTGACGCCTTTGATCGTTACCCTGTTCCTGTTCCTGGTGATTTCCAATTGGCTTGGTCTGGTGCCTAGGATGGCATCACCGACAAATGATCTGAACACCACACTGGGGCTTGCTCTGCTGATGGTACTCATTGTCCATGTTCTCGGCATCTACATGAAGGGAATGCACTACATCAAGCATTTCTTCCAGCCGGTAGCGCCTTTCGTGGTCATCAACGCCATCGAGGAGGTAGCAAAGCCTATCACCCTGTCCTTCCGTCTATTCGGCAACATCATGGCAGGTGAGATTCTCATCATCATCCTGCTGAAGCTGGTGCCAATCTGGATGCCGATACCATCTGTGGTATGGCTGGCCTTCAGTATCTTTATCGGCGGAGTTCAGGCATTCATCTTCACCAGCCTGTCCCTGGCTTACTTAGCCAACGCGGTCAAGGAAAGTGAAGAATAGTAGTTCCCATTTCAGTTATTATTTATTGATTTACTTAGAGGAGGATTTTTCTAATGGAAAACGCAATTATGGTAGCAGCCGCTCTGCTGGGCGCAGGTATTACTATGGGTTTGGCAGCAATTGGTGCCGGTCTCGGCGATAGCCTTGTAGCAAGCAAGTTCATCGAGGGCCTGACTCGTCAGCCTGAGGCAAAGAACGTACTGTTCACCAACACTCTGATTTCTATCGGTCTGGTAGAGTCCATGGCAATTATCGCAACCGTTATTGCCCTGATCATGCTCTTTGCAAATCCACTCATCAAATAAGAAAGCTATTTGTGGTGTGATTTTTAGAGGAGGCAATAGAATTGATAGATATTAATGCAACACTGGTTGCTCAGATGCTGAACTTCTTGATTCTGGTTGTCGTTCTCCGTTTGGTTGCCTACAAGCCGATTGTAAAGATGCTGGAGGAACGCTCCCAGCGTATTGCCGGCAGCATCAAAAAAGCTGATGAGGATGCAGCAGCTGCCGAAGCTACCCTGAAGGAGTACAAGGCACAGCTTGCCACCGCACGCACCAAGGCCCAGGAAATTATGGACAAGGCCGAGAAGCGCGCCCAGGACGAGCATGCTGAGAAAATCCAGGCAACTCAGGCTGAAATCAAGCAGATGAAGGATAACGCCAAGGCAGAGATGCAGCGTGAGCGTGCCCAGGCTGTGGAGGTATTGAAGGGGCAGATGGTAGCCCTGTCAATGGCCGCAGCTCAGAAGATTGTTTCCAAGAATATGGATGCTGCTGAAAACGAAGCTCTTGTCAGCGAATTCATTGAACAGCTGGACAAGAACAAGATTGGTGATTTGCCATGCTAAATATACAGCTTGCCCGTAAATACGGGATGGCAATTTTTGAGATTGCCCAAGACGAAAAGAAGCTTGAGAAATACGGCAAGGAGCTTGACGAGGTAAGCCAGGCTGTTTTTTCCCAGGCTGAACTGAAGGACTTCCTGACAAATCCGCAGATACAGCCCCAGGACAAGAAAGAGGTGCTCCTGAAGCTCCTCAAGTCCCAGGTTTCACCTTTGATGATGAACTTTCTGCTTCTGCTGGTTGACAAGCGCCGCATGGGGCTGCTAGAGGCCATTAACGACTGCTATCAGGAGCTGTCCAACAAGGCACAGGGTATCATCATTGCCGATGTTACTACTGCTTATGACCTGAAGGCAGAGCTGAAGGCTCGCCTGAGCAGCAAGCTGGAGTCCGTAACCGGCAAAAAGGTTGCGCTCCGTACCCACAATGACAAGTCCATCATCGGCGGCATTGTGGTAAAAATCGGTGATACCCGCATTGACGGCAGTGTTGCCGGCCGCTTGCAGGCTCTCAAGGCTGAATTAATGGCAAGTAATTGATAAAATTGGGGTGACAGCGAAGTATGAAAATGAATCCGGAAGAAATAACTGCCATCATCAAGGATCAGATCAAGAATTATGCTGTTGATCTGAATGTTGATGAGGTTGGCACTGTTATCGAAATCGGTGACGGCATCGCCCATATCCACGGCCTGAACAAGGCTATGGCAGGTGAGCTGCTGGATTTTGGTAACAATATATATGGCCTGGTTCTGAACCTGGAGCAGGATAACGTCGGTGCCGTTATTCTCGGTGGCGAGACCGAGATTAAGGAAGGTGCCGAGGTAAAGAGAACCGGCACTATCATGCAGGTTCCAGTAGGCGAGGCCATGATTGGCCGCGTAGTAGATGCCCTGGGCCGTCCTATTGATGGCAAGGGTCCTATCAACACTACGGAAACCCGTCCTGTAGAGTTCAACGCTCCTGGTATTGCAGACAGAAAGTCTGTACATGAGCCTCTGCAGACCGGTATCAAGGCACTGGATGCCCTGGTACCAATCGGCCGCGGCCAGCGCGAGCTGATTATCGGTGACCGCGGTACTGGTAAGACTGCGATTGCTGTAGATACCATTCTGAACCAGAAGGGACAGAACTGTATCTGCATTTATGTGGCTATCGGTCAGAAGGCTTCTACCGTAGCCCGTGTCGTAAAGACTCTTGAGGATGCAGGCGCTATGGAGTATTCCATCGTGGTAGCTGCAACCGCTGCTGAGTCTGCGCCTTTGCAGTACCTGGCTCCTTATGCCGGTGTTGCCATGGCTGAGTATTTCATGTACAAGAAGAACGAGCAGGGCCAGGGCGGTCACTGCCTCTGCGTATACGATGACCTGACTAAGCACGCAGCTGCATACCGTGCTATGTCCCTGCTGCTCCGCAGGCCGCCAGGACGTGAGGCATATCCGGGCGATGTATTCTATTTGCATTCCCGCCTTTTGGAGCGCGCTGCAAAGCTGTCTGATGACCTGGGTGCAGGCTCTATTACTGCCCTGCCAATCATCGAGACTCTGGCAGGCGACCTTTCCGCCTACATTCCAACTAACGTAATTTCCATTACTGATGGCCAGATCATGCTGGAGACCGATGCTTTCTATTCCGGTATCCGTCCTGCTATCAGCGTAGGCTTGTCCGTATCCCGTGTAGGCGGTTCTGCCCAGATCAAGGCTATGAAGCAGGTTGCAGGTACCATGCGCCTGGATTTGGCACAGTACCGCGAGCTGGCAGCTTTCTCCCAGTTTGCATCTGACCTGGATGCCGCTACCAAGGCACAGCTGGACCGCGGTGTCCGCATGGTTGAGACCTTGAAGCAGGCCCAGTATTCCCCTATGTCCGTTGAGGACCAGGTACTGGTAATCTTCACGGCTGTTCGTGGCTACCTGACCGATATTCCTGTGGAGAAGGTTGTTACCTTCCAGACAGACTATATCAAGTTCATGCACAACGAGCATCCTGAGATTGGTGCGAAGATTGCGGAGCAGAAGAAGCTGGATGATGCTTTGGAAGCCGCTATTTCCAAGTCTATTGAGGAATTTAAGGAAACCGTAACATATAAAATGGCATAAGGCAGCGAGGTGATTTTATTTGGCTAGTTTACAGGATATACGCCGTCGTATCAAGAGCGTAAAGAGTATTCAGCAAATCACAAATGCTATGAACATGGTAGCAACCTCCCGTTTGCGTCGGGCAAAGGAGGCGGCTGTTGCCAACAAGCCTTATGCAGATAAAATGGCACAGGTAGTATCGGATATTGCCGCCAATGCCGGGGATTTTTCCCATCCGCTGCTGGAGAAGCGTACTGAGGGCAAGCGCCTCATTCTGGTGCTGGCTTCCGACAAGGGACTGGCTGGCGCCTATGCCAGCAACGCCTTCAAGGAGGCTGTGGCACAGGTGGAGGACAAGGCGTCTACGGAGATTGTTGCCGTGGGCCGCAAGACAGATACATTCTTCAGGAATCGCAGCTATGATGTGGTGAAGTCCTATGCAGGCATCAGCGAGCGTCCTTCCTACGAGCATGCCAAGGAGATTGCCAATGACCTTATCAGCCGCTTTGCTGATGGCGAGGTCAAGGAAATCTACATGGTATATACCCGTTTTGTGTCGGCTATCAGCTGCGTGCCGGAAACCGTCAAGCTCCTGCCTTTCAGCGATTTGGCAGGGGAGGGCGGCTCCCATGCAGAGTACATCTATGAGCCAAGTGCCGCCGAGGTGCTGGGCTTCATGCTGCCGCAGTATCTGGTTACTACAATCTATGCCGCTCTTTTGCAGTCAGCAGCCAGCGAGCTGAGTTCCCGCATGAATGCCATGAGCAACGCTACTGACAACGCACAGGAGCTTATCGCAAAACTTGATTTGCATTATAACAAAGTTCGTCAGGCCAACATTACCCGCGAGATTACTGAAATCGTGGGTGGTGCTGAGGCACTGAAATAAGGGGGTTTACCATTGGCAAAGGGTAAAGTCGTACAGGTAATCGGACCTGTCGTAGATATTGAATTTCCAGCAGGCCAGCTGCCGGAAATCCTCAATGCAGTTACAATCCAGGGTAAAGCCGGCGATGTGAACATTGACTTGGTAGTAGAGGTTATGCAGCATCTGGGTGACTCCGTTACTCGCTGCATCGCCATGAGCTCTACTGATGGTCTTACACGCGGTATGGAGGCTGTTGATACCGGCGCGCCTATCAAGGTGCCGGTTGGTGACGCCTGCCTTGGTCGAGTATTTAATATTCTTGGTCAGACTGTTGACCACAATCCTGCCCCTGTTGGCAACGAGGAGTTCTGGCCGATTCATCGTCCAGCTCCAAAGTTTGATGAGCAGGAAACTTCCACCCAGATTCTGGAGACCGGCATCAAGGTCGTTGACCTGATTGCACCGTACTCCCGCGGTGGTAAAATCGGTCTGTTCGGCGGTGCCGGTGTAGGCAAGACCGTACTTATCATGGAGCTTATCCATAACATCGCTACCCAGCACGGCGGTTATTCCGTATTTGCCGGTGTAGGCGAGCGTACCCGTGAGGGTAATGACCTGTGGTCTGAGATGACCGAGTCCGGCGTTATCGACAAGACCGCGCTGGTATACGGCCAGATGAACGAGCCGCCAGGAGCCCGTATGCGCGTGGCACTGACCGGCCTGACCATGGCTGAGTATTTCCGTGATGTGCAGGGCCAGGACGTGCTGCTGTTCATCGATAACATTTTCCGTTTCATTCAGGCTGGTTCCGAGGTATCCGCATTGCTGGGCCGTATGCCTTCCGCAGTAGGTTATCAGCCTACCCTGACCACCGATATCGGTGCGCTGCAGGAGCGTATTACCTCCACCAAGAAGGGTTCCATCACTTCCGTACAGGCCGTATATGTGCCGGCGGATGACCTGACTGACCCTGCACCTGCCGGAACATTTACCCATCTGGATGCAACCACTGTACTTTCCCGTCAGATTGCCGAGCTGGGTATTTATCCTGCTGTGGACCCGCTGGACTCCACCTCCCGTATCCTGGACCCGAATGTTATCGGCCAGGAGCACTATGAGGTAGCCCGCGGCGTGCAGGCTGTGCTGCAGAAGTACAAGGAGCTGCAGGATATCATCGCTATTCTGGGTATGGAGGAGCTGTCCGACGAGGATAAGCTGACTGTTGCCCGTGCCAGAAAGATTCAGCGTTTCCTGTCCCAGCCGTTTGCCGTAGCAGAGGTATTTACCGGCACTCCTGGTAAGTATGTAGAGCTGCGTGACACTATCCGCGGCTTCAAGGAAATTCTCGAGGGCAAGTATGATGACCTGCCGGAGGCTGCCTTCTACATGGTGGGCGGCATCGAGGAAGTTATTGCAAAGGCGGAGCAGCTGAAGAAGGAGGGCTAATCAATGGCTACTATCAAGCTAGAGATTGTATCTCCTGACAAGGTTGTTTACTCAGCCGATATAAATATGCTGATTGTCCGTTCCACAGCCGGTGAGCTGGGCATCCTGCCTCATCATGCGCCGCTGGTAACAGGCCTGGTGCCTCATGCCATGCGTGTCAAGATTGGCAGCAACGAGTCCCTGATTGCCGTGGCTGGCGGCTTTATGGAGGTGCAGCCGGAGAAGATTACCGTGCTGGCTTCTGCTGCCGAACTGCCTGTGGAGATTGATGTGCTGAGAGCCCAGAAGGCTTATGACCGTGCCAGGAAGCGCCTGGAGGAGTTCAAGAACTGCACTTCTTCCGCTGAGTGCCCTGTGGACGGCCAGCGGGCCGAGGCTGCCCTGCATCGCGCCATGGCGCGTCTGACTGCTTCCGGCAACCCGGTGGCATAACGGTACATGATGCAAAAAAATAGGCTATTTCAGCCTATAATATAGCAGTTAAGTCGCAGTACGGAAGCATGATACTCCCATACTGCGACTTTTTAAATTTCAGTTTATACAGCGGTCGGCAGTAGCAAGTTTCGTCAGCCTCCCGGCT
>OBLI01000134.1_pt1 | contig 77859 bp, 75 predicted proteins | sample 1519701 | NCBI WGS metagenome assembly OBLI01 (sample SAMEA3663005, study PRJEB22513) | pig gut metagenome | biome: pig gut; feature: pig-associated habitat; material: faeces | place: France | collected 2012
CGGTAGTTTCTTAGTTATCGTTTCCTTATTAAGTCCTCCTGTCTTATATATATATATTATATCAAAATTTTTATAAAAAATCAAAAAAGATTAATTTCTTGCCCTGTAGCGTCCTTAAAATAGCCCTTATAGACGTTTTTTCGAGTTTTTTTGAAATCCCGCAAATTCGCAGAAACGGAATAGACGGTTAAATTTGACTTGACGAAAAAATTGTGGTATAATATATGTATAGTGTCAATTGTGAATAAACAGGTTTGACTAGATTATAAAATATAAGAGTAGTTTAAAACTACTCAAGGAGCAAAAGGAGAAAATATGATATGAAGGAGATAAAAGCATGTCGACTACAAAAACACAATTATTATATGCTAATCTACAAGACGATGAAGCAGGGTTCGAGAAGGAGTGGTTAAAATTGGAAAAATACAATTTCAAATTATTGACATTAGTTGCCGTATTGGCTCAAAATCATTTGGCGTACAGAGGTACTGTCGCAGAAATGTGTGATTATTTAGGTGTAGATAACCAAACCAAGAACAGAAGGGCAATCACAACTGCTATTGCTCAATTAGAGGAGAAAGGTATGGTTAAAACTATATTAGACAATAATAAGGTTTATACTATTACTTTAAGCGTGAAGGCAGAAAAGAAAAAAGATGTAATAGTTATACAGAAAAAATGGATAGAAATGGTACAAGGATTAAAAAGTAGGGGAGTTAGTTGGGATAATGTGCTGAGAGTTTGGTTGTATCTTATAGCCAATGAAGAAGAAATAATAACAAGTAAGAAAATAGCTGCGGACTTGGGAATGAGTGAAAGAAAGGTTGCTAGAATTAAAGATGTTTTAGTTAATGATTTAAAGGCTATAAAGTGCCAAGATAGATATAAAAAGACATCAGGAGCAAACTTTACGAAGTTAGGACAAACAATAGACACATTTGCTTGGATTGACTAAACCAAAAAAAATAAAAATCGTTACAAAACGGTAAGTATATATATATTATTATATTATTGCCAAAAAGTAACGATTTTTATGAATTGTTACAAAATGGCAAATATAATATATTATTACATTATTGCCAAAAAGTAACGATTTTAGTTTGACTATTTTTTCTTCTTTGGCTTCGCCAAAGAAGAAAAAGGGGATGGGGGAGAGAAAAGTGTAAAAAAAAGTATACAGTAAAGGGTAAAAAAAATAGGGCTTGTTAAGCCCTATTAGTAAAATGGTGGTATTCTTCCTCGTTCATATCTACCTCCAAGACAGCATAAATCATCTAGTTTTACCTTAAATCATCTAGTTGCTCTGGGCAGCGCTCGCACCCACCACCAACCAATTTTTATCGAAATCGTCATCACTATCCTAAGACAACTCTAGCTCTCTTCTTAGTTATCTTATAAGAATACTCAGCAGCAACCCCATTTTCATTTTTGATTTCGAATCTAATTCCAGAAGATTTGGCTTCAAGTAGGGTAACTGACTTTCCATTTCCAATATTTGATTTTGAAAATTCATTTTCAATTTCTGCTACTAGAGCCTTAGCTATTGCTGGGGCGTGGTTTACAGCTTTACCTCTTGTAATGTAGTTCTTCTCAGCCACAAATCCCTCTTCTCTATCTGCGAACTCTGGCTTAGCATGTCCAGCACATTTTACAGAATAGTCAGCGTCTGCCATACGAACTATCACACCTTCCACAGAGTTTCTTCCAATCTTGCCTTCGAAAGCCGCAACTCTATTTAGTATCACTTCAGCAGCGTCTAATAGGTCTCTTCTTTGTGAGTCTTTTGAATTTAACACTCTCTTAGCTCCCTTTTTATATCCAGTTGTAGTCTTCTTGCCGTTCTTTGCGATTACATGCCCATATCCATCATATACAGTTTCCTCTTGGATTATCTCCTTTTTCTTTTCTGTTGAAGAGGGTGCGATTGGTTCTTGTTTAAACCCAGCCTCTGCTATGATATTCATGATAGCTTCCATACCTTGTTCCATTGTTAATACTTGTTTATTATTTTTCATATACAACACGTCCTTTTTTTAATTATTTTTTTATTTACCTTATATATATATTATATCATATTTTAAAAATAAAATCAAATTAAATCTTAAATACTGGATACCCTCTTCCAGGGGAAGAGGCAAGAGCCTCTTCTATTTTAGAAGAAAGAATCCTTAAAGTATTCATCATAAGTCGTTTTCTCACTAGATTTCTTCCTCTTCTTAATATCTTCAAGAGAAGCATTTAAGAATTCCGCAAACTCTTCTGGAGTCATTATAAGTGGCTTAGTTTCTATTGGATACTTCTTTGGCATTTTACCTGCTTTTATAGTGTCTGCGGGTATAGTTTTTGCCTCTTCTATTTTCGTATCTGCCATTCTATTTAATCTGGCGTCTAAGATTATTAAGTCGTCTACTGAGTAGTTGTCGCAAGCAACATTAGTCTTGGCTATCTTATATCTCTCTTGTTCTGCCTCTTCCTCTTTAGCAGCTTTAGCAGCAATTGCCTTGTCTACTTCCCTCTCAACCATAGCCATAATGCCTGCCTTGTCCATTGTATTTAATAATGAGTTAAAATCGAATTGTATCATGTAAAATACCTCCAAAATGAATGTTTTTTGGTAATTTCCTTACCTTATATATATATTATATCATAAAATTTTATAAAAATCAAATATTTTCGGTGTAATAAGCCCCAAGAACATCAATATTAGTGAAAAATTCTGCGGTTCGGTTGTGTTCCGGTCGGAAAATAACCTTTTTTTAAATATTATATCATATTTTTTGGCGTTTGTCAAGTATTTTCTTTCTATCTAGGTTGCCCCCCCCACCCTCGAGCCCTTGTGTCTAGGGTCGAATTTCGGGAAAAATATGGTGGGCGGGGAGGGTCACTGAATCCACGAAAAAATCGCATATGGAGAGTTTTCCTGGGTTAAACGGTCGCGCGCGACCGGACCAATTATAGCACATCTTGCCGCATTTGTCAACCCCATTTTTAAAAAAATTTTTTGACATAAATTTACAGGAAATTATTTCCTTGGAATCTTTTTCCATTTCCAATTTATTCCATGTCAAAAAATGTAAAAAAAAGAGCTGGGATCAATTCCCAGTTCTTCCATTAAATTACAACTTCGCAATTCTTAGCAACTTTTCCATTTTTTCTCAATTCTTTTACAATTTCTACAAAATCTTCATAAGTCTCACAATTTCCGCAATTAATTACATTTCTTCCATTATCTACCTCAATTACAAATCCTGACAAATCAATTTTAGTTACCATATTTTAACATCTCCTTTAATTTACATTTTTGGGATTAGTAGGGATTTTCCAATCCCTACCATTTTAAGCCTTTGGCTTACGTTTTTGCTTTAAATCTATTTCAAATGTATTACCATCTAACTCAAATAATATTGTCTTTTCCTTATTAGGATTTTCGGCATTTTCTACACCGTCTAACTCTTGAATTGCTTTGAACAGTTGTTCTATTATTCTAGCTTTTGTTGGGTTTTCTTTTTTCTTTCTTGTTTGAGTTGTTACCCCTGCCATTTTTGTCCCTGCAGGTCTACCTCTTTTTGTTCCCTTGTCAGCTTTCTTTGCCTTTTCGGTCATTTCATTAACTTCTTCAAGTTCAAATTCTTCATTATCAAAAGCAACTAATTCCTCTGCCTCTTCTCTGCTTATATCTAGGGCTTTCATCATATCAATTATTTGTTGTTCTTTTTTATTCATACAAAACACCTCATTTAATTTTATTTGGTGGAGGAGGTTTTCCCTCACTCCATAATTTAATTATACACTATTTACTATTGATTGTCAACTACTTTTTTAAACTTAGCAACTCTTTTTTCTTCTATTCTTTCAACCTTATTTTCACCGACTAACTGCTTTAATAATGCTGATAATTTTTGATTAGTGTATTCCGCTAGGCTTTCATTTTCTGCTTGAAGTTCTTTTATTGCTTTTGGTTCGCTTGTCATAACTTCTAATATTTGAGCCTTAATTTCTTCATTTTCAATTTGAGTTTTAGTAAGTTTTTTTGATCCTGTACCAGAATTATTTTTTTTCTCGAATTGCTCTTTCATCTTTGTTAATTTTTCTACTAACTCTTGATTTGATTTAACCTCTTCCATTCCTAATACCATTTCTAAAGCTAATACATTTGTTAATTTTTTCATACACAACACCTCATTAATTAATTTTTATTTTTTATTTACCTTACAATATTATTATATAATATTTTTTATTTTTTGTCAATAATAATCTTTCGACACCATTCGACATTTCCATAAGTTTCCAGAAACTACACTACCCTTTTTATAGTTGGTTGTTCAACTCGTTTCCCTCACCTTATGTATTAATTATAACATAATTAATTTTAAAATACAATAGTTTTTTATACGAATTATAAAAAATTTTTTATAGAGAATGTTCGTATACTATGTTAAGTGGTATTCAATACCTCTTTACCAATTTCAGGAAAATTTACAATTTTCGCCAAATCTGACAAAATCTGTAAAAAATTTGTCGAACGATTTTTCTTGACATTTTCCGGTCGCCAGCTAATGCGCTGGCGCGCGGCTGATGTCAAGCATTATTTTTATTGCCAAAAAACGACAAAAACTGGGAACTGTTTCCAGTCCCAGTTTTCGACACTATTTCCATTTTCTACCTTATTTTACAATAGAACCCATATTATCGCCCTCGCATAGGTAAATTATGTCATTTATTATATTTCCATCATTGGAAGATACTGTATATTCTTTGTCGCCTGTTTCATTTACAGTTAATCCCATTCTAATAAAAATATTTTTCATTATTCTCTCGCACTCATCAGTATAACCTCTAAAGCTAACTTTTACACTATACATTTCTTTCATCATAACAACAACTCCTCTTCATTTACTGGGAGGAGTACCTCCTCCCTATACTTATATTATACTATACTTACTTTTGATTGTCAACTATTTAATTTTGAATTTAGCAACTTTTTTATCTTCTACTCTTTCAACCTTTTCAGCAGTTACAAGCTGTTTAAGTAAAGCTGATAATTTTTGATTTGAATATTCTGAAAATTCTTCCATTCTCATCAGGTCTTTAATTTGTTGTGGCTCTTCACATCTTGCCAATACTTCGATTAATTGATCTTTAATTATTTCATTCTTCTTTTGTTCAGCAGTTAAAATTTTAGTTCCATCAGCTCTAACACCTGATTTATTTTTCTTCTCAAATTGAGCCTTCATTAATTCAAGTTTAGCAACTAATTCTTGATTAGCTTGAACTTCCTCCATTGCTAATACCATTTCTAAAGCTACTACGTTTGTTAATTTCTTATTCATATACAACACCTCATTAAAATTATTTTAGTTGGGAGTTTTTAGGTACTCCCTTACCTTACATACTTATTATATCATGAATTTTTTTAAATGTCAACACTTTTTTTTAATCTACTTTTGCTAATTTAAAAGGTTGAGCAATTATGCCTTTATCATGTTTCTTATGTTGTGCGTAGCACTTCGCCATAATATCAACTTCTATCTCAACATCTTTTAGACCTTGATGAGCTTCCTCAAAATCCCAATTTTGAGTAATGTATTTATAAACTGTTTCTGCTGAAGTTGACATAAATTTCTTACTAGCAGTTAAAAGACCTCTTTCCATTATTTGTCTTTTGAATGTTTTTTGTTGGCAAATAGTTTGTACTGATAAGCCCCAAATACATTGCTTTATTAAATTGTCAAACATCTTAAATTCTCTACCTCTTAAAGCATTATTTGTATATTGTAAAGCTGATAAATCAAATTGTAGATTATAAGCCATAACAGTAGTTATTTTATATTCTTTTATCAGATTATACATATCCATTAAAATCACTTCCCATTTTTCAAGAGTGTGAACACCTGCGGCTAATTCCTTAACATAAGTTGGATATTTTTTGAAATAGTAGGCCTTGCTCATAGCCGCCATATCTGTAAACACTTCTTCTACTAAATAAGAGCGTCTTTCATACTTATTACCCTTTTTGTCAGCTACTATAAAGCCAATATCAAATACTAACTTTTCATCTACTCCTATTGTTTCAACATCTAATACTAATAAATAATTTCTTCTTAAATCGATTTTTTTCATTAAAACCATCTCCTTCTTACATCTTACACATTTATTATATCATTTTTCGTTGCTATTGTCAACAACTTTTTTTTTGGTAGTTTTTGGAATTTTCACAACTTCTCAAGGGAAGGAACTTTTTACGCTAACTCCTTACTACATTATTAATTATACAGGATTTTAATTAAAAGGTCAATACTTTTTTATACGAATTATAAAAAATATTTTCAGCAGAACGTTCGTGTTTACATAATCTGGAAAATGTCAAGAATTGCCAAAAATAGTAGAAATTGGAAAATGTCAGATACTGTCAATTTTGGGAAAAATTGGTAATTGTCAAATGTTGTCAATTTTTGGAAAAAATTGGTGAGAGGTTGGTTATTTGACAAATGCCGAGCGTCAGCTAATGCGCCAACGCTCGGTCGATCATACCACAAAACTGCTGGTTTGTCAAGAAAAAATTTTCGACAAAAAAATGGAAACTGTTTCCAGTTTCCAATTTCCAAATTATGACATTTTAAGTTCTTCCACTTTTTTCCTAAAATATTCCTTTGCCGCCTCGTATGTCTTGAACCCTCCGCAACTCTCATAGCTACCATATGTTTCTGTTACTACACAATAGTAAGTCTTACCTTTCTCTATTGCTACTGTCCAACCTTTTAACATCATTCCGTATACTACCATTTAATACACAACCTTTCTTTCACCTTATACTTATATTATACAGGAGGTTTGTCCTCCTGTCAATACTTTTTTATGCCATTATTACAATAAATCTTTGTTCTTTTGGAGCTCTTGCCTTTTGTTCTCCGAACTCCTTAACAATTCTAATCATTTTATCTTCTGATAAATATCCTCCGTTTACCAGTTCTTGTAAACTCTCTCTTATTTCTACTACTGAATAACTTGTTTTGAATTGATACATTAAACAACACGACCTTTCATTGATTATATATTAATTATAACATAGTTAGGGGAGGGAGTCAACCCCTATTCCCTAATTATTCTATCTATTTTACAACCTTTTACTATTAACTTTTCTAAAGTTTCTTTAGTTGGATCAACTAAATAGCTGATATCACAATGTTTAAATATTCCATAATCGCTGGCAGTATCTCCAAAACCTATTACAGTCGAATATTCTGACAAATCAAAGTTATTTCTAATAACTTCATCTTTTTGGAAGTCTGCGAACATTCCAGTTATTTCACCCGTTAATATTCCATTTTCTGTGTGATACTTAGTAGCAAACCATTTGAAATTTAATCTCTCTGCTAATTCTTTTACTAAGAAATCACTTGAGCCAGTTATTAAGCAAACATCATCTCCAAAATTTCTGGCAGCAATTAACATTTCTAATGTATTATACCAGTTGTTTTCATTTCCTAAAAACTCCTCTATAAATTCATCTACCATTAAATCCTCAATTCTTTTATCTTTTAATTGTCTTTGATAGTCTTGAGCAAGAGCCACAATTAATTTTTCATTCTTCATGTCTTCTCTCCAAGCCCCATAAATTCCAGTATCTTCAATTATTCCTTTCTTAATTAAAAATCCTGCGTGTCCTAATACTAGACTCTTTCTTGTTAATGTTCCATCTAAATCTGTTAAATATAAATCTCTTTTCATAATCTAAACACCTCATTAATTATTATTTATTGGAGGGAGGTTTGCTCCCTCACTACTCTTTTATTATATCATCATTTTAATATTAAGTCAACACTTTTTTTAACATTCTTCATATTTTTCTAAATCTTCTAAGCTGTCAAATACTGTAAATCCATTATCTGGAAGAGCAACTGCTCCATCTAGTAGACTGTTATATTCTTCCAATTTCATATCGAACTTAAATCCGTATTCCTCTTGTTCTGCTATTATTTCTTCCATTCTCTTTATCATGTTAAGCACTTCCTTTCCTTACCTTATATATATATTATAATATAATTTTTTAAAAATGTCAAAAAGTTTCGTTCGACACGGTTCGACAAAAGTTCCAGTATATGGAAGAGGTTTATGTCTATTGTACTATGTGGTATCTGATACCTTTTTGGGAAAAATTACCATGTCAAAATATGTCAGAAAAATCTGGAAAAAATTGGTGAGAGCAGAAAAATTGACAAATGCCGACCGCTGTGGAATTCCACAGCGCGCGGATTTTGTCAACACTTTTTTTTCGACAAAAAAAATGGAAATTGTTTCCAATTTCCATTTTCTGACATGGACTTCCAATTTTAGGAAGTCTTTACAACTTTTGTCGTTTTTCCAAATATTTCCTTATCTCCCAAATTTCCACATTCCAAACATTCCCATTTTTCATGGATCCAAATTTCTCCAGTTTTGGAACAAACGTCCACCCCTTTTATTTCGATAAAGTCCATTTGACTTCCACATTTATTGCATTCCATTTATTGCCATCTCCTTTTGATTTATTATTGGTTGGGGTGGGACTTATTCAGCCCCTCTACATTTCCAAGTAGTATAACCTAATTTTACCATTTCAGAAGGTGTCCAACCTCTTTTGATACATACCTTCTTCATTGCGTCTTTCCATTTTCCTTTGGCTATCTCTACTCTGTTTTCTGCCTCAATGATACAAGCCACAGGTTTATACTTGTTTTCCTTGTCGAAGAATGTTACTTGATATTTTTTCATTACTACCAACTCCTTAATTATTTACTATACTTATATTATAAAGGTTTTTTGGGGTTATGTCAACCCCTTTTTATTAAATTTCTTTTTTATCTTTGTTGTATTTCGCAACGATATTCCAAGGATTTGAAAGTATTCCGCTTTCATGCTTTTTCTTTTGAGCAAAACATTTTGCTAATATTTGGCACTCAATTTCCACATCTTGTAAACCTCTATGGGCTTCTTCAAATTCAAGGTCGCCGCTTATATATCTATAACCAACTTCAGCATTAGTTAATGGATTTCCTTTTTCTGTCATTAAGTTGTATTTATCAATGAAGTTTATGAATGAAGGTCTTGAGTATAGCACTTCACACGCAAAGCTCCAAATACACATCAATTCAATGTCCTTGTATTCTGAAGTTAAAAATCTTTTACCTTTTCCGAATAACTTTTCTGTTGTTGTTCTTAATGCTCTCATATCAAAGTTTAAATTATAAGCACTTACCATTTCAATATTATAAACTTCTAAGCATTTTAAGAATACCTCACGCATTTCTAAGAATTTACATTTTATTGCCTTTCCTTCTTCCAGATCTTGTAAATAGAATGGAATTTTACAAGCATAGTAAGCAGTATCCATTAATTTCTTATTATCAAAGATTTCCTCTATTACAAAACTGAATTTTTGGTAAATGTTTCCTTTTTTATCTGTTACTGCAAATCCCATATCATAAACAAGAGGTGAACCAATATTTCCAGCTGTTTCCACATCTAGGCACATAATATATTTCTTTCTTCTATCAATTTTCACTTCATTTAATCCTGCTAATATTGTTTTTATCATACTAATCATTTCCTTTCATTTTCGGCTCTTGCCTTACTACATTATTATTATATCATTTATTTTTTATTATGTCAACATTTTTTTTAGTTAGTGGGGAAAAATCCCCACTTTTTATTATGCTAATTGGAACTTAGAAACGTTTTTATCTACTACTTTTACAACTTTTTCAGCTTTTAAAAGTTGTGTAATTAATGCTGATATTTTTTGTCCTGTATAACTTGCTAGTTCTTCATTTTCAGCGATTAACTCTTTTATTTGTTTTGGCTCTTCATATCTTGTTAATACCTCTAAGATAGTTTCTTTTAAACCTTCATTCTTTTTTTGTTCAGCTGTTAAAACTTTCTTTCCATCTGCTCCAACTGAAGATTTATTTTTCTTTTCAAATTGTTCTTTCATCTTAGTTAATTTTTCAACTAATTCTACATTGGCTTGAACTTCTTTCATTCCTAAAACCATTTCTAAAGCTAATACATTTGTTAATTTTGTCATAAATATCATTTCCTTTCTTTCGGCTCTTGCCGTTCCTTACTACTCTTTTATTATAACACTTTTGAAGTGAAGTGTCAACACTTTTTTTTCTGGTAGTTTTTGGAAACTTGACGACTTCTCAAAGGAAGAGCTTTTATGTCTTTTGCGTTTCAACCACCTTACATATATTATTATACATGAATATTAATAAAAGGTCAAGACTTTTTTTAATGAATATTTATACATTTTTTATGTATAAACATAAATTGGAAATTATGTAAAATACTGGAAATATCGACAACAGTGCCACGCGTGTCATTGATAAATATTTAACAATCTTCCAGATTATGGAAATTCCCACAACCTGACATTTTTTCCATAATCTGACATTTTCCAAATTATGGGAATTTCCATAATCTGACATTTTCCAAAAATTTCCTGTCAAAAAATGGCAGAGCTGTCAAAAATTGGAAATGCCGCCCGCCAACATTGGCGCACGCGGGCGGCTCAAAATTTGTCAAGTTTTTTTTAAAAAAAAAGAAACTGGAAACTGTTTCCAATTTCCAATTTCTTCTATATAAAGCAATTTCCAATTATTGCCACAATTGCCAATATTATACAAACTATTAAATTTCCAATTCTATCCATCTCTTGTTTTCAACTCCTATTTTTTAACAGGAGTTTTCTTTGTTGTTGTTTTTTTATCTCCATCATTTCCACTTTTTAACACCTTTATTAATTCCTTTATTTCGTACATCTATAATCCCTCTTTCTTTTAATTTATCTTACAATATTATTATACATCAGTTGGGGTTGGTTGTCAACCCCTATTTTCTTTTTTATTAGTTTTTTTATACTATTTCCAATACTATCATATTTTCCACCTCCTACCATCTTTCCATTCTTTTCCTTGGTTTTAAATGATTTGGTAATTCATATACAGTTACAAGAGTTAAACTCTTACTAAATAAGAATAGATAACCGTTGTGTATTCTCCATGCTGAACATCTTCCAAAATAATTTGTATCTACCTTTCTCTTGATATATTTTAAAGTATCCATTGGAATGTAATTCTTTTTCATACAAAGCCCAGTATGATAAGCTTCCTTAGTTAGTTTTTTAATTTTACCATTTTCTGTAATCCCCATTCTTTCCTTAATTCTTTGTTTTGCGTGTTCTGAACATTGTAATTGTATTCCTCTTTTTGCCATTGTTTTTCCCTCCTACAATATTAATTATATACTATTTTTAATTTATTGTCAACATTTATTTTTTTACAAAGTAGTAATTAAATTACTACTTTGTATTCTGCTTTGCGTTTCATTTTGATAAATCCAGTAGAAGTAAAGTACCCTTTATTTTTACCATTCATTACCACAGTACATTTAGTAGTTATGTAAGCTCCAACGTGTTCTACTTTTTCACCTAATCTAATTTCTTTTCCTAATTTCTTCATTTAACATCAACCTCTTTCATTTTGTAATCTGTAGCAACTCCTTACTACATTATTAATTATACATTAATTATTATTAAATGTCAACAAAATTATTAAAAATAAATTTGAAAAATAAATAAAAAATATTAGAAAAAAGTATTGACCTTTTACCCTAACTACTGTATAATATAAGTATAGTAAGGGTTGAGAAACAACCCAGATAATAAAGGAGATGTTAATTATGAACGCAAAACAATTAAGAGCAAAACACAAGAGAGAAAGAAGAAGAAGAAAAAGAGAAATGGTAGAAAATGTAATCGCATTTATTATCTTCGGGGTAATAATGGCGATAGGTGTGGACATGATGAATGCATGGGCAAATGAAATAGACACACACGCAGAATATAACAGAAGTTATATCCAAGAATTGGAAAACAACAAGAGAGACAGATAATGTCTCTCTTTCCTTTTATTACCATATGTTAAAAATTTAACAAAGTGCCAGTATTTAGAAAATGTAATAAACTGGAAGATTTGACAGAATTTGCCAAATGTCAGAAAATGGTAGATATGGAAGAATATGGTAATTGCGGGAAAGGAAAATTTTGGAAATAATTTGTCAAATTTTGGAAAAAAATTTTTGTGGTCTAGGGTCTTGACAAATCTCGACCGCGCACTACTGCGGCCGCGGCCGAATGATACGATTATTTACTACTATTCTAATTATGATGAACTACTACTCTATCACTGCTACCTACCTATCTACATACATGCTACCTGCCGCTACTACCTACTATTGTATATGTATATAGGTAATATATATATTATGATATATATGTATATGTATATATGTGTATGTGTATGTATGTGTTATGCTATGATGTGCTATGTGTCGCATGATGTATGTGTACACTACACTGTCCTCTCTTGCTCTGTCCAGCCAGCCTGTCTGTGCGTGGTAGGTTGGCATAGGTGTCTTTCTGTATGTACATACGCACATATAGTATAAACTATAGCCCCACACTTATTATCATTATTGTTATTATTATGCATACTATACAATATATATATACTACAACTATAGACATACCAAATATGATATTTGTTTACATTATACTGTGTCATGTGAAGAGGCTATGTTATACACCAACTCTTGTATATATTACACTATGCTATACTATGTGTATATATGCTCTATCCTACTATGATATATGACCATGGATTATAACCTCATATACTATATTAATATACTATAATAATTACTATTATGATAACTGTAATTCTTATTTGTTTTTATTTTTAAGTTGTTGTATGTGTGTGTGTATGTGTGCGTATATGTGTTGTGTTGTGTTGTCTCTCTCTTGTGTGTGTATGTGTGCTCTCTTATGTGTCCTCGCATATGCTCATACATGTGTATCTGTGTGTGTTTACCCCGCATCACCCTCCCAGACCGTGCTGTGGCGAAGAGGCTGATGTGTTGATATAGGGGGGGTATATTTCGGGAAAAAATTTTTACAAAATTTGGAAAATGGGTATGCCAGGTAAAAACAGACCGCAAGAGCATTTTTGATTTGGGGAAACGGTAAAAACTCTTGACAAAACCGTTCAAATGTGTTATAATATAAATATAGAAACAAAAGGAGACTGATAGCTATGATGAAACTAGATTACTCAATAACTTCTCCAGAAGAAAGACGCGATTTAGTGGATAAAATAATCGCAGAAGTTGGAATTGACAATCTTAATCCTAAAGCATTAGAGATTATGACTGATTATATAATATTCTGTATGGAGAAACAAGAAAAGAAACAAAAAGAAATATTAACTGACAATAGAATGACTACTGTAAACAAGAGAGAGGCATCAATGGAAGGTTTAACTGAGAAACTGGAAAATGGTGAAGATGGTCTTTATAATTTAATGACTAATGATAAAAACGTTATCTTCGCTCCTTCCGCCTCTATCTCAAAAGAGGATATAGAAACAATTCCTGCGTTGCGTCAACTGCGTGAAGCCATTGACTTAATGGTAGCTAAAAGCAAGACAGCAACAGGAAAAGATGCTTTCCGCATCAGGAAAGCAATAATTGAGATGCGTCAAGAGCAATACATTATCAAAGCATCTTACAAAAGACCAATATGCTTCTTACGTGCGGGCAAAGGTTCTCAAAAAATAGACTGGGATGATGATATTTGGCTAGATGAAGAAGGAGAAATTCAATATTCTGGTAGATGTACTATCTACAACCCAAAACATGTATCTGCTTTACTTGTTAACTACAACAGGTTAGTTCAAGATTCACATGAAAATCTTGACTCAGATATCAGATGGATGATGAAAGACCTTGAAGAAGTTATCGAAGGAAGTTTGCGTGATGAATTTCCAATGTACTATGATATTATAATTCACAAGTTAGATGGACGTTCAAATATAGAAATTAGAGATATGTTAGAAGAGAAACATGGAATAACTCATTCCCTTGAATACATCTCTTCACTATATAGAAATAAAATACCAAAAATGATTGCGGAAGCTGCTCAAAATAGATGGTTAAACTGGTATTACACATATAAAGAAAAGGGTCAATGGAAAACTTGTACTAAATGCGGCAAGACCAAGTTAGCACATAACAGATATTTCAGTAAAAACAAGACTGCGAAAAGCGGATTCTATAGCATCTGTAAATGCTGTAGAAATGGCAAGTCTGAAATTGAAGCATAAAGAAAATTTGCGGGAGGCTATATGAGATACGCATTAGACACAAACATGCTAATGCGATGGCTGAGCTAATGTAGATTTACTAGCCTACTCAATCGAGTAGGCTAATTTTATTATAGAAGGAGTTTATTATGAAAGATTTTGAGAAATTATTTCCTTTGTGTAAGGAACACAATAGAAAGCTATATGATGAAACATTACATCACTATTTAGTTATACAAGGTGTAAGTGAGAAGATAGGAGTTCCTATCGAAGAATTAATAGAATTTTGTTATAAGTGTAAGCTAAGATTAGAACTTATACAAGACCAAGAGGAGGTACTAAGAGAATATGGCGATAGCGAACACAACACACTTCTGCGAGAAGTGTAGAAAGACAATGGACGCAAGTAATTTTTATATATCGAAGAATACGGAAAAATATGCCCCAGATGGTAGAATGAATATATGTAAGAAATGTTTAACAATGCACGTTAACTCATGGGAGCCAACTACGTTCATTGGGATACTTAAGGAAATAGACGTTCCCTACATAGACACAGAATGGAATGGATTGTTAGATAAATATGGTAAAGACCCAAAAAAGGTAACTGGGGTCACAATTCTTGGTAGATATTTATCTAAAATGAAATTAAAACAATTTGCTCATTTAAGTTGGGCAGACACAGAAGAAATAATGGCAGAAGGAGCTAAGAAAAAGAAAATACAAGAGGCTCAAATATTAGCACAAAAAAATAGATATGCGGCTGCTCTGACTTCTGTAGACATTAGTAGATTTGAAGGTAAAACCCCAGAGGACTTAACAGATGAAGATTATGAAAATATGACAGATGAAGAACTTGGACTAATCTTTGCTCAACCAAATCAAAAACCGGTAGAACAAGACGACTGGGCTCCATATGTTGATGACACCCCAAAAATAGAGAGGCCAGAAGATACTCTTACTCCAGAAGATAAGATGTATTTAACTCTTAAATGGGGTAAATTATATAGACCGGAAGAGTGGATAGCTCTAGAACAATTCTGGTATAAGATGGATAAGTCATTTGATATTCAAGGAGCAGCTCATGAAGATTATCTTAAAATGATATGTAAAACTTCATTAAAAATGAACCAAGCAATAGATTGCGGAGATATAGAAGGATTTGCTAAGCTACAAAAGGCATATGACTCTCTAATGAAATCAGCGAAGTTTACTGCGGCTCAGAATAAAGCTGACGCTGGTGAGTTTGTTGACTCTGTTGGTGAATTAGTTTATCTAGCAGAAGAACAAGGATTTATACCAAGATTCCATAATGATGAGCCAAAAGATATAGTTGATGTAACTTTAAATGACATGAAAGGTTATACTTATAAACTGGTTACTGAAGAAATGGGACTTGGAAACATGATAGAAGCTGCACTACAACAAATGCAAAGAGAACAAGAACAAGAAGAAGGAGAGCTTGATGAAAATGACGACTTCTTAAATCCAGAGTCTACAGAAGTTCTAGAAGACGCAGACTATCAAGAATATTATGACGAGTTAGAGGCTCAGGTAGAACAAGATGGTAAACTAATGGAGGGAGTTTAATATGGAGTATAAATTAAGCGACCAAGCAAAAAAGCTAATTGAAGGTGGGGAAAAATATTACAGCCCCACTCTAAATAATATACTTGGATTAAGTAGTGTAGATACTAGAAAACAAGGTTTATCAGAAGAGAGAGTTCGGGCAATCTTGCCAGTTGTAAGAGATTATGTTGGTTATTGGAGAGAGTATCCAGACAAGTTTATAGACTTTCTGTGCGGACCAAATTCAAAGTTTAAGCTATTCTTTTATCAAAGAATTTTTCTAAGGGCAGTAATACGTCATAAGTACGCATACGCCACCTTCCCCAGAGCCTACTCCAAATCTTTCCTTTCTGTGCTTACTTTAATTGTTAGATGTATTCTTTACCCAGGAGCGAAGCTTTTCGTTTGTTCTGGAGGAAAAGAGCAAGCAGCATCTATAGCAAAAGAAAAAGTAGAGGAGTTATGTGATTTAATTCCTGCGTTAAAAAGAGAAATAGATTGGAGACCTGGAAAAACCCTAATGGGTAAAGACTATGTTAAAGTTGAATTTAAGAATGGCTCAAGACTAGACGTTGTTGCGGCTAGAAACTCTGCCAGAGGAGGGCGTAGACATGGTGGCTTATTAGAAGAGGTTATACTTATAGATGGGACTGCTTTAAACGAAGTAATTATTCCTCTGATGAACGTTTCTAGAAGAACGGCAACAGGAGAAGTTGACCCAGATGAAACTTTAAATAAATCACAAATTTATGTAACTACTGCTGGTTGGAAAGGTACATTCCCATATGACAAATTAATCCAACTACTAATTTGGCAAATAGTTAAGCCAGGACAATCTATTGTTTTAGGAGGAACTTGGAGAGTTCCAGTTTTAATGAAACTGTTAGATAGAAACTTCGTAAAAGACCTAAAAGCCGATGGTACGTTCAATGAAGCTTCTTTTGCTCGTGAATACGAATCTGTGTGGTCTGGTACAGTAGAGGACGCATTCTTTAATGCGGAAGTGTTTGATAAACACAGAGTATTAAATCAACCAGAGTATGAGTATAGTGGAAGAAGTGCGAAAGATGCGTACTATGTTATTTCTGTCGATGTTGGTAGAAAAGGGTAGAGATAAATGCCCCTTATATTGGCGACAATATAAGCAAACTCTTTTAATTGCTGGGAACTCCTAACACGTAGAGGTGAGGAAAATCAGCAGCCAAGATTTAAAATTTGTAGGTAGAAAATCTTGACAAATGAGCATGACTGTGCTATAATAAGTATATAAAAAATATATTTATGGAGGTTTGTCAATGAAAAAGATAGTTATACCAAATGTTAAGTTAAAATATGAGTATTTTATAAACGAACAAGGAGAAGTTTACAGCAAAGCAACAAACTCTTTTTTAAGACCCAGTAAAATAGCCAAAGGGTATCTTCGTTATGGATTAACAACAGAAGCTGGGAGAAAATACTTTATGGCTCATAGATTGGTGTTATTTACTTATAATCCAACTGAAAATATGGAAAAACTTGAGGTAAATCACAAGGACGGAAACAAGGAAAATAATTGCTTAAATAATTTAGAATGGTGCTCTGGTAGTGAAAATGTAAAACACTCAATAGACACTGGTCTAAAAATTCCTGCCAAAGGAGAGCAAATTGGAAATTCTGTTTTAAACGAAGACAAAGTTTTAGAAATTATTGATTTATTGTTAAACTCTAATTTAAGTCTTCAAAAAATAGGGGAAAAATTTGGAGTTTCTAGACACACCATATTTGATATAAAAAGAAAAAAAAGTTGGAAGCATTTAACAGAAAATATAAATTTTAAATAAGGTTCAACGACTATCCCTTTGGGAGTAGAATCAAGCGATTCGAAATGGAGAGCCTCTCTAGTAGAGGAAGATATAGTCTAGTCTTTATGGAAACATAAAGAAGTTCATAAGAGAACTGGCTAGGAAGTAGCGAACCTAGTTGAATACAACGGTGCGTCTGTTGCTTGTGTGTTTAAGGTGACACCTCAACCACAAGGAAATGCTCTAAAAACTTTAGTAAACATCTACACATATGATGAAGAGCATTTCGAAGACCAAGCTATTAATCTAAAGAAATTATATCACAAATACAATGCTCGTTCTATCGTAATTGATGGTAATGGTTTAGGTATAGGATTGGTTGATTATATGGTTAAGAATCAAATAGACCCAATAACAAATGAAACTTGGTTCAATTTTGGTGTTGAAAATGATGACGAAGGGTTCTATAAGAAATATAAGACTGAGGATACAATACAGGATGCTATGTATATAATTAAAGCAAATGCCCCAATAAATACTGAGGCACATGCTAACGCTCAATCACAGTTAAGTTCTGGTAAAGTTAAATTCTTATTAGATGAAAGAACTGCTAAGGCTAAATTGTTAAATACTAAGTTAGGTCAGAATATGACACCTGAAGAGAGGGCAGAATACTTGAAACCTTTCACTCTTACTTCAATATTAAAAGAGGAAATGATGAATCTTCGTGAAGAACATGATGGAGTTAATATTATATTAAAGCCAGCAAATAGAAGCATCAAGAAAGATAAATTTTCTGCTTTTGAATATGGTTTATACTACATTAAACAACAAGAAGACAGCAAAAAAAAGAAGAAGAAATTCAATGTTAAAGATATGCTATTTATGAATTAGGAGGTAGAATAATGGCTAGAGCTTCAAGAGGAGAAATAAAGATAGAAGAAATATTAACTAGAGCTGGTTTACCATTTAAAATGGAATATGAGTTTCCAGACTTGGTTAGTTCAAGCGGAAGACCATTAAGATTTGACTTTGCGGTTTTCGATGATGATGGAAACATTGACTTTTTAATTGAGTTTCAAGGAGTTCAACATTATGAAGCTGTTAAACAGTTCGGCGGTAAAAAAGGGCTGTTTAGACAAAAGTACAATGACAACCAAAAGAGAATATACTGTGGAAGAAATGATATTCCGCTAGTAGCAATTCCTTATTGGGATGAAAATATTTTAGATTTGGACTATATTTTAGAAAGAGCAGGATATTAAAAAATTTATCAATATTTTACACTTAAAGAGTCTTGACAAAAGGCTCTTTTTGTGGTATAATAATATTGAAGAGGAGGTGTCTAAAATAAGACAAAGGACGACAAGAAGAATGGTAATTGAACAACCTCAATCTTCTAACTCAGACTTAACTCATATGAACTATCAAGAGTTTGCTAAATTAAGAGTCGGCAGTAAAACGCTTGATGATGCGACTTTAGACTTGGGTTCATTAAAGAAAGTCGACAGAGCTTTAACAGACAAAAACCAGATTATAACTGCTATTAATAACAGAGACTATGCTTTCATGAAGAATGTTTCTAATTTCTTCTATGAAACAAGTGGTATCTATGGCAGACTTGTCAGATACTTAGCTTATTTATACAGATATGATTGGGTATTAACACCCTACGTAAACAGTGACACAATGAAACCAGATAAGGTTTTAAATGAGTTCTCTAAGGGTCTTACATACTTAGATAATTTTAATGCCAAGCTGGTATTCGGAGACGTTGCTTTAAAAGTGGTTAAAAATGGTTGCTACTACGGATACATAGTTGATAATGGTACTAGACCAGTATTACAAGAACTACCAACAGAATACTGTAGAGCAAGATACTTTGTAAATGGAAAACCTTTAGTAGAGTTTGATATTAAATTCTTTGATGATAACTTTAGAGATATAACTCAAAGAATGAACGTAATTAAATCTTTCCCTAAAGAATTTGCTCAAGGATATGTCGCTTATAAAAATGGAAGATTAAAAACTGACTCAGATGATACTAGACCATGGATAACCCTAGACCCACAATACGCTTGTAAATTTTCTTTAAACGGCTCAGATATGCCGATTTTAGCTGCGGTAATTCCAGCAATAATTGACTTAGATGAAGCTCAAGAATTAGACAAGAAGAAAATGCTACAAGAACTATTAAAGATAATTATTCAAAAAATGCCAATAGATAAAAATGGTGAATTAATATTTGATATAGACGAAGCTAGAGACCTTCATAACAATGCGGTAGCTATGTTATCTAAGGCAATAGGAGTAGACATACTTACTACTTTTGCTGATATTGAAGTTGCTAATTTATCAGATAAAAATTCAACAGCTTCCAAAGACGATTTACAAAAAGTTGAGAGAGCTGTTTATAATGAAGCTGGTATATCTCAAATGCTTTTCGCAACAGACGGTAATTTGGCTCTTGAGAAATCAGTTGCCAATGACGAAGCTTCAATGTATAACTTGCTATTACAATTTGAGAGATTTATGAATGACTTATTAGATATTAATCTTAATAAAAATCCTAAAAAGCTACAACTAAAGGCTACAATGTTAACTACAACAATATATAACTACAAAGAAATTGCTAAGTTATATAAAGAACAGGCAACTTTAGGATATTCAAAAATGCTACCTCAAATTGCCCTAGGACAATCTCAAAGTTCAATTCTAGCTACAGCTTACTTTGAAAATGAAGTCTTAAAACTTGCGGAGTTAATGGTGCCTCTACAAAGTTCTAATACCATGAGTGGAGAAACTCCAAAAGCACAAACTAAAGGCAAAGAAACTGAAAAAGCTGCGGCGAATATGGGACAAGAAAAGAAAGTCGGAAGAGCTGAAAAGCCTGATGACCAAAAATCTGAAAAAACAATAAAAAACAAAGAGAGTATGAGTTAGGAGGATAATATGAATAGAAGTATTCCAAAAGGTTCACATTTAGAGTTTGTTAATATTCAACCTCTTAACCCTTTAATCTCTAAGTGTGAAATAAAAGTTTTATACACTGGTAAGAACAGAAATAGAAGTTTTATCAGTAAAGAGGTTGCTACAAAGATGGCTAATTCGCTACCAGGAACTCCTATTGTAGGACAGTATTTTTACCAAACTGGAGACTTTGGAGACCATGGAGAGGAAGAGTTAGTAATTGACGATAAAGGAATAAGATTTATAAAAAGCACTGTTCCTTATGGATTTGTTGCCACAGACGCAAAAGTATGGTGGCAAAACTTTGTTGACAAAGATGGAGTTGAAAGAGAATATCTTTTAACAGAAGGCTACTTATGGACTGGAAGATATCCAGACTGTAAGAGAATAATAGAAAAAGGAAACCATCAGTCAATGGAGCTTGATAGAGATTCTCTTGTGGGAGAATGGTCTAAAATAAGCGGAGAATGGTCAAAATTTGAAAATGACGAACACGAGTATTTTATAATTAGTGATGCGGTATTCTCAGCACTATGTATTTTAGGCGAAGAAGTTGAACCATGTTTCGAGGGAGCTAACATTACCAAGAAAGGTGGAATAATGTATTCTCTTGATAGAGACGAGTTCAAGGAAAAGATGTTAGATTTTATGGCAGATTTAAAAGATGCTTTAAATAATTTAGAATGTGAAGGAGGAAAACAAGTGGAAAACTTAAATAATCCAACAATTGAAACTCCAGTAGTAGAAACTCCAGAAGGAGAAACAATAACTGAACCTGTTGCTGAAGAAACAGTAGTTGAAGAAGTTGTTGAAACTCCAGAGTCTATAGAAGGAGCTGAAGCTGCTGAAGGCGAAGAATCATCTGAAGGGGTTGAAGAAGATTTCGCTAAAAAGAAAGAAGAAGACGAAGCCAACGAAGAAGATTCTAACTCAGAAGATAAAAAAGAGTCTAAATCTGAAGAAGAAGATGACAAAGAAAAGAAAAAGAACTATTCTTTAGAAGAAGTAGTTGAATATCAAGAACTTTTAACAAAATATGCTGAATTAGAAGGGCAATTCAACGCAATCTCCGAGGAGCTAAACTCAATTAAACCTGAGTACAACAAATTAAAGGAAAAAGCTATCGAGGCTGAAGAAAAAGCTAAGGAAGATATGATTGATTCTTTCTATATGCTTTCAGAAGAAGATAAGGCAGAAGTTAGAGCAAACAAAGCAAACTTCTCTCTTGAAGACATCGAGGCAAAACTTTCTGTAATTTGCGTAAGAAAGAAGGTCAATTTTGACCTAGAAGAGTCTTCTAAAAATGAAGATAATACAGAGACACCTATAACAACTTTTAATGTTGGGGATAGTCATGACGCAACACCAGCTTGGTTAAGAGCTGTAGACGCAGTGGCTAAAAATAGAAAATAACTTTTATTCATTAAGGAGGAAATATAAATGGCTTTATTAGTTAAACAAGGTTTTGGACAATTAGAACCAAACCACTTATCTGCTCAAAGAAACGGGCAAATATATGCTCAATTACCTTGTGATACTTCAATCGAAGTTTTACAAAACGCTCAATTCGTAAAATATGATTATGCTAATGGGAAGGTTAACTACACAGGTGAGGGAGAATGGATGTTAGTTTACAACGAAGTTAAACTTTATGACCCAAGACACTCTTACAAAGATTTTGCTTTACAAAAGAAAAACTGTGTTGATGGAGAAATGGTTCCAAGAGTTATGAAAACTATGGTTGGAGATATATTCACAACTAACTTAGTAGACAACGGGTCAAAGGGTTCTGCGTTAGCTGTTAAAGACAAATTAACAGTTGCTGAAGGTACTGGTATATTAACTTACGATGCCACTCCAGAAGCTACAGATATGGTATGGCAAGTAGTTAAAGTTTACACAATGGCTGATGGACAACCAGCAGTTAAAATCCAAAGAATAGCTTAATAGAGGAGGAGAAATAGAAATGGCTTTAAACAGAAACGAATTAAAAGAATTAATGTTAGCAGTTGCTAAGGCTGACAAAAACGCTCCTGCTGCTTACAGCTTTGGAGACAAAAACTACTCTTACGGAGATTTAAACGAAACTTTAAGAGTTGAGTTAAAAGAAATAGCTGGAACTTACAGCTTATACAGAGAAAATAAGAACACTATCTTCGCTTTAATCGAAGAAACTGTAGATGAAATACTACCAAAGAAGGTTATGGACCAATACGGAATGTTCGCAGAAGTTAGAACTTTCGGTCAAGGGGATAAACCAGTCTTCACTAAAAAAGAAGGAAGAAGAAGAGCTAAGCAATTCATTACTAAAGTAGGATTAGCTGGTATCTACGAAGTATTCAAATTAGACAAGTCTAGCTTCGAAGTTCCAACATCTGCGTTCGGTGGAGCTGCTCAAATCGGATTTGAAGAATTCTTAGATGGTAGAGTTGACTTTGCTGAAGTAATTGAAATCATAATGGAAGGTTTAGATGAAGTAGTTTACGCTGAAATCGCTAAAGCTTTAATAGGTGGTATAAATCAATTACCAGCAGCAAATAAAATTACTCACGCTGGATTTGATGAAGCTCAAATGGATAAATTAATAGCAGTATCAAGAGCATATGGTGAGCCAACAATCTACTGTACTTATGAATTAGCTGCTAAAATATTACCAGCTGATGCTTGGGTATCTTCTGAAATGAAGAACGAAAGAAATGCTTTAGGATACATCTCAATGTACAAAGGTAATAGAATAATCGTATTACCTCAATCATTCACAGATGAAACTAACTCTGTAAAAGTAATTGACCCATCTTACGCTTGGATAATTCCATCAGGTGGAAACGACAAGCCAGTTAAGGTTGCTTTCGAAGGTCAAACAATCGTAGATGAATACACTAACTACGACAGAAGTAGAGAAATCCAAGTTTACAAAAAGTTAGGTGTAGTTGCTTTAATGACTAACAACATCTGCGTATACGAAGATTCATCACTTTAAGATTAATTTAATAGGGGAGGCTTTAAAGGTCTCCCATTTTATTACTATATAGGAGAAAAAGGAGAGAAATTCAATGGAAATATTAAATAGAGTTGTTAACGTTAAAAATAGAGGTGTTGGAGAAGTAGGATATACTTTACCAGATACAGGTGTTAGAAGAACTTGGGCACCGGGTGAGATTAAAAAGAGCATGACTGTTGCGGAATTAGAACAAGCTACTTATATCCCAGGTGGGCTAAAACTAATGCAAAAGTATTTAGTAATCAACGACCAAGAGGTGTGCGAATACTTAGGATTAGAAACTGAGCCAGAATACTTCTATGGAGAAGAAGAAGTTAGAACTTTATTAGGTCATGGAACTTTAGACCAATTATTAGATTGTTTAGATTTTGCTCCTACTGGAGTAATTGATTTAATAAAAAAAATAGCAGTTGAAACAAAGCTAAATGATGTAAGAAAAAGAGAAGCTATTAAAGAAAAAATAGGATTTGACGTTTCAGCAGCAATACTAAACGTTGAATATGCTAATACTCAAGAAACAGAAGGTACTGCTACTACTACTAGAACAAGAAGAGCAAAGCCGGTTGGGGATAGCGATAAAAAAGAGGAAGCAACTGGAAGAAGAAGTAAACCAGTTGAAACTCCAAAATACACAAGAGCTAAATAGTAAGCAAGGAGGAGTAGTTATGGATTTAAATAAAACTACTCCATTTCGCGTTATATACGATAGATTTTTATCTAAGATAACTGATGATTTATACTTAGAGCTAACAGAACAAGACACTTATAATGATTTACAGACAATCCTTATAAATTCTATATCTGGATTTGAGTTCCCAAGATTTCCAATATTTAATTATCAGATTGTTGAGTATTTAAACGCAGATGGAGATGAGGCTATAGGATACTTTGAAAGTGTTCTTACATTAGAAGAAATAGATATTATATCTGATTTAATGATGATAGAATGGCTAAGAAGACAAATTGCGTCAGTTGAAAATACTAGAATGAAATATAGTGGCTCAGACTTTAAGTTTACTTCTCAAGCTAATCACTTAGACAAGTTATTAAAAACTAAATTAAACTTTGAACAAACAAATAAACACAAACAAAGACTTTACAAGAGAAGAAAAATCAACTCTTCTACTGGTATGATAGAGTCTAACTGGAGTGGTCTGGCTGGAGGTGCGATAAGTGGAAACTAAATATGGTATGAGAGTTGATGAGGTAGATTTTGAACTTTACTTAATAACTTTAAAAAATAAGATTTACAAACTACTACCACTAAAAGAAGAGCATTTAGACTGGAGTAAATATTTAAATACTGTCATAGTTGAACTATCTGGACTTAATGAGCTTTTTGACAATCAACCGCAACTTATTTCCCTTTTAGCAAAACTAGAGGGCTTATATAAACTAGAAGATTTTATGTTATATAGAAGAACTATATTTGAATGTCTTAATATAGTAGAGGATTTAAGGTAGGTGTTTATATGGCTATAAATACTTATGAATTGTTAAAGAAAAGATTACAGGCAAATGGTGGAAACCAAGAAGGTAGAATGAAACAAGGAAAATTAAAGACATTGCTTGGAGCTTTAAAATATTCAGAACAAGCAGAAACCGTTATCAAAGATGGAGAAACTCACCGAGTAATATTAAACAAAAACAAACAGAAGATGGACTATGATGATAAAAACATTTCAGTTCCTTTTGAAGCTGGGTTTAAAGTTGGAGATATATTCCATTGGGTAGAGGATAATTCGGATTGGATAATATATTTAAAAGAAGGTCAAGACGCTTACTTTACTGGAGTTTGTAGAAAGGCTATTTATGATGTGAGATGGAAGGACGAATATAATGTTTATCACACTTGTAAAGCCGCAGTTAGAGGACCTGTTGAAACGAAAATTGTTGGAGAATTCAAATCTGGCATTGCTTTTGACAAACCTAATTATACTTTATATTGTTTATTACCAAGAAACAAAGAAACTATTAAGCTAAAGAGATACTCAAGAGTATCAATAGAAGAGAGAGTTTGGGAAGTGACAGTAGTAGATTCTATATCAGAGCCTGGAATAATTGAAGTACAGCTATTAGAGGACTACAAAAATGCGATAGAAGATGAAGACTTGGTAAAACCTAGTGAAGGACAATGTGAATTCATTCCATCAGAGAGTATTAAGATTAGCTCTCCTCTTGATGATATAGATGAAATACAAATCTACGAACCATTCCATCTTTGGATGAACGTTGAGAGAGATGGTAAAACAGACAAGGAAGTATCTGAAAGCGCCGAATTTACAGTAAAAGGAAAGGCTTCTCTAGTAGACAATCTGTTAACCCCTCTAGAAGTTGGACCTTTAGAAATAAGTGTTAAGATACCAAAACATTGCTATGAAAAGACTTATAGTATAAACGTTACTGATGCAGACATTCCATCTGTTGCTGAATATGAAATATTCGGCGATGATAAGGTTAAGTCTTTTGGAAGTAATGAATATGTAATTAAATACTTTATTGATGGAGTAGAAGTAGAACCAGAACAAGGTACTTGGGAATTTGTAAATAATAAGAAACTATTTACTATTAGTAAAAATGACAGCAATTCAATTATTTTCAATTGGAATGTTGGAAGTGTAGGTAATGTAAAATTACAATATGTAGTTAACAACAATGTAGTTGCTACTAAGGAAATTAAAGTTGAGTCTTTAATTTAATATATTAGAGTAAAAGGAGTGTAGTAGAATGAAAATGGACTTGGTTCAAACACAAGAAACAACATTTTTAACTGCTCAGAAAGATTTATTTAAAATAGTTCAAAAGTTTATAAACAATGAGAAACTAAAGAAACTATTATTTTATCCAGTTAAAGATGCTTTAGACAGAAAGAACTTAACAAGCGAAGAAACCCTAGGACTTCTTCATAAAAATATTAGAGTTATCCCAAAACTTCAAGTTAATGAAGACGTACAATCTTACATTATAATTGGGTTTGATGGATTTACAACTAATGCCAATAATCCAGAGTATAGAGATAATATTATCACTTTTGATGTAATATGTCATTTAGACTCTTGGGTTATGGAAAACTATCAACTTAGACCATATTTAATTATGGGAGAAATAGATGGTATGCTTAATAAGAGCAAGTTAAATGGAATTGGTACAGTTGAATTTATCGGCGCCAATCAATTACTTTTGTCTAGTGATTTAGCTGGGTTCTCATTAACCTATAGAGTGATTAATGATGTATAGCATAGATAGTTTAACTCTTATTTCTGGAATAGATGTGCCTATTCCAGAAATAGGGGTCAATATACACCAACCGACCATTAGAGAAATCGCATATATAGGTGAGAAAAGCTTTTATGAAGCCGCTCAAACTATTATAATCCAAAAAGAAGATTTTATAAATGGATTAGAAAATATTACACAGGAGGACAAAACTGCGCTATCGCTAATGTCTAACTTTGAAATATTTCTGAAACTGGTCGAAGCAAATCCTTTGTCCAGTACTAAAGTTCAGATGCTACTGTCTTTGCTTTTTCCAGACTTTAACTCTAGTATAGAGGAAAGGTTTATTTATTTAGTAAACCCAAAAGAACAAAAGAGCATACTAATTAATGACAGTACTTTTGAAATACTACAAGAGGTAATTACAACTATTCTCTGCCTACAATCTGGCAACACAAAAGAAGAATTTAACCCACAAGGAGATAGGGCTAGAGAAATAGCTGAAAAAATAAAAAGAGGAAGAGAAAGAGCCGCTCGCTTAAAGGGTGAAAAGAAACAACAGAGCAACTTCCTCTCTAAATATATCTCAGGTTTAGGGATTGGAACAAATACCCTAAATATTCATAATGTTTTAGATTTAACCCTTTATCAACTACTTAATCAGCTTGAGCGATACGGCTTATATACCCAGTACAATATTTCAATACAAGCTAAGATGGCCGGAGCCAAAGATGTAGAGGACGTTGATTGGTTAAAAGATATAGAAAATAAATAGGAGGTAGAACATAAATGAAGTTCGGTGTAAGAGAGATATGTGACGTAGTTTTAAGAGCTAAGTCAACACAAAAAATAGGAAACCAAACATTTGAAAAAGACGAACCGGTTATTTACTTTGACACAGCTAAAACTTCTACTATAGAAGGAGCTGCTACAACTGTATATGCTCAAGGTGGTAAAGGAAACTCTAGATTAATCGCTTGGGAAGGTGAAAGAACAGTTACTTTCACAATGGAAGATGCTTTAATCAGTCCATTAGGATTCTCAATATTATCTGGTGCTGGAATTGTTGAAGCTACAGGTGGTAAAAAGATTAATATCCACATGACTTCTAGAGTAGAAGGAACTATAGAAAGCAACAGTGTTACAGTAAATTTATCTGATGCTATTCCATCAAACGGAACGTTATTAGCAGAAAAAGAAAATGTTTACGGATTTATCTTAGATAACAGTGGAAACATTTCTGAAAGATTAACATGTGAATCTGCATCTGGAAGTTCTGTAACATTCAATAATATTACTACAGGGGATGGAAAAGCTATAATCTTAGTTGACTACTACGTAGCAATGAGCAGCGGAGTACAACAATTAGAAGTAACTCCAGATAAGTTCGCTGGAAGCTACTACTTAGAAGCTTCAACTTTATTCAGAAGACAAGAAGATGGGGTTGACATGCCTGCTCAATTCGTTATTCCAAACGTTAAGATTCAGTCAGCGTTTAACTTCTCAATGGCTTCTACTGGAGACCCATCTACATTCACATTCACAATGGATGCGTTCCCAGACTATACTAAGTTTGATAAAACTAAGAAAGTTTTATTCGCTTTACAAATCGTTGAAGATTTCAAAAGTCAAGAAGTTTATAGCTTAGTATAAGAAATTAGGGTAGACATGAAAGTGTCTACCCTTTTTTTGTTTATAAGGAGGAGAAATGACATGGCAGATGATAGCTTAGTGGTAAAATATCTTACCGCAAAAGGAAATCCATATATACATGCTAATTTTAAAAACGCTGGACTAGACTCAGGTTCAATTCAGGCTTTATTCTCAGAACAAAAAATACAAGCAAAATATAGAGATGGTTCTAATTTATTAAAATCTAAAATAAGAGAGAATTACGGAAGTCGTGTAAATGGAAAGCCAATAATCAAATTTTTAAATGACCTTGTTGATGACTTACAGGAAACTATTCAAACAGGAGCAAATGCCTCAAAACTCCATACTACGGGAGAGAAGTTAGAACTTAAAAAAAGTGTTTTTAATCAAGAGACTGCCGAACAAGAAATAATTACCTACATAAAATCTGTATCTCAATTAGGGTACTCAAAGGGTTTTGACTTTTTTCAAAAGGTAGATGGGGAGTTGGTAAACTTGAACACATACTTAAACTTCCTAGATACTGCGATAAAAGACTCAGAAGTTCTTCTTAACAATGATAAAATAACACAATTTGTAGTGAATTATTTTCTAAATAACCAAGATAAGGCACTTGATGATAGAGCAAGTTTTGGTAATTTTAATGTGGCTTTAAATCAGTTTCTAGATAGTGCTGAAGGAAAAGGAATTGCTGTATCTAATTCTAGACTGGGAAGCAGTGCTGCTAAGATAGAAAAAGACGTAGCAAGAATTCAAGGGTACAAAACAGCAATAGAACAAATTCAAAAAATATACGACATAAAAGCTCAAAAGAGATTCTTACAGAACGGACCTTTCGTAGTTGAAAAAGCTATAAACAGAGTTGGAGGTTTCTTGTTTGAGCCAATATGCAATGACGCAGTTAATATGGCTACAAATGGATTGATGAAGAGTATTTCAAGTGTGCTTTCTGGAGAAAAAGACGCAAAGTTTATAGTAGATGAACAGTTCAAAAAGTATCGTACAAAACAAAGCACGAAGAACACAGAGGATATAAGTTTTAAGTATGATGCTGGAGAGGATTCAGTTAGTGCGTCTATTGCCGTAGATATTCCTGGAGCGAGTTTAAAGAAAATAAGTTTAAACTATAAAAAAGATTATCAAACAGCGAAGATTAAATCTGATAACACTCTTGGTTTCATGTTTTTAAAAGCTGGCATGACTACAACAACAGGCTTTTCTAGTGAGTACGCTGCAGTAAATATGTTGGGAAACTATCAAAAGAAGGGTAGTGGAGTAAAGAAAGAAGAAATGACAGCTATGTATGAATACTTAAAGGCTGCCAATTTAGTATATGCTTTATCAGGTACTCTAACAAAAGGAGATAATGCTTTCTACTTTATAGTTAATCATAAAGTATTTAGAATTAATGATATATTAAATAACTTAGCAAAAGGCTCAGATTTATTTGCTGTTGAACATGAGCTAAAACCTGCTCAAAAGAGTTTAATGTATTTAAATAATATTAATAACTATTCTAACCCAGACGACAGAAGTGATAACTTATATAGTGCTATATTAGCGGCTAAGTTTAATATGGAATTAAAAATTAAAACAGAATTGTTTAGAAGCTCTTGACAAGTCTAAAAATATGTGGTATAATATATATAGAAACCACGGCTAATAGGAGGTATATATATTATGGCTAAAATATCATTTAATAAATTAAACTTAAAGAAAGATACTACTATTAATGTAATTAAAATAGGTGATGTGGAAATAGAAGTTAAAAACTACTTACCTATAGAAGAAAAGATGTCTTTAATTGATTTAGTAGTTCAAGACTCTATGGAATATGGTTTTGTAAACCCATTAAAATTAGAAAAATATTTTAACTTATACTTTGTATATAAATATACTAACATAAGTTTCTCAGATGCGAACAGAAAAGATGAAGATGCTTTATATGATATATTAGAAACTAATGGAGTAATAGACGCAGTAGTTCAAGCTTCTCCAGATGATTACTCTTACTTATTTGAGAAGTGTGAAGAATATTTAGAAAAATATGAAAAATTCCAAAATTCATTCTATGGAATGGCTACTAAAATAGTAAATAGTGTACCAGAAAATATGGCTGAGGCAATGAACATGTTAGATAATTTAGACTTAGAAAAAATTGCTAAAACAATGAAAGTTGCTCAACTTAACGCTGGTAATGAGAATGCTTTAGAGGTATTAGTTAACGGGCAAAATAAATAAAACTAATAAGAAAGTCTGCTATATAATATAGCAGACTTTTTTTTTTATAAAAAGCAGGAGAAAAAGGAGGTAGTGTAATGGCAAATAAAATTCAATTTGGTATTGATTTTAAGCTTGATAAACAGGGCTTGACGCAAGCCAAATCGGAAATAGAAAAAATAAAAAAATCTCTCCAAGAAGGTACTAAACTTAAGATAGGGGGAGACTCTATTGAAAAATTAAAACGTGAGATAGAGGCTTTTGATACAGCTCTGGATAGAGCATTTGATAAAGACCTTAATAAATTAAATGTTAATAAACTTAATTCAGAATTGAAGAAAGCAAATATCAGTATGTCAGATTTTAGCAGGTCTCTTGCTCAAGCTGGTATTAGTGGTTCTGATGCTTTTATAGGACTACAAAGAGAAATTCTTAAAACTGGAGCAGAAGTCAAAAAGACTAAAGGTCTAGTACAAGACATGGCTGACACTCTTGTTAATACTGTTAAATGGAATATTGCTAGTTCAACTGTTAATAAACTCTCTGGTTCAATTCAAAGAGCAGTAGGATATATCGAGGGGATGGATGAATCCTTAAACAATATTAGGGTTGTTACTGGTAAATCTGCCAAAGAAATGGAATTATTTAGAGAGGAAGCTAATGAAGCTGCTAAAGCTCTTGGTAAGACAACTAAAGAATACTCAGATGCTTCTTTAATATTCTTCCAACAAGGTAAGAGTGCTAATGAGGTTAAAGAGTTAACAGAAGCTACTTTACTTGGTGCTAATATCACTGGAGAAAACGTTTCTGACATGGCAGACTACTTAACGGCAGTTATGAACGGTTATGTTATGGAGGCTAATAAGGCTCTTGAAGTAACTGACAAATTAGCTGCAGTCGGTGCTGCTACAGGTTCTGACTTCCAAGAATTGGCAGTTGGTATGTCTAAAGTTGCTTCAATGGCAAAGGTTGTTGGTGTTGATATCGACCAATTAAATGGTATGTTGGCTACAGTTACAACTGTAACTAGAGAAGCTCCAGAGACAATAGGTACAACTTTTAAAACTATATTTGCTAGAATGTCTGAGCTACAAGCTGGAGGAGAAGACGAAGAAGGTTGGACAACTGGTAAAGTTGAAAAAGCATTAAATCAAATTGGTGTGTCTGTATTAGATGACACTGGTGCTCTTAGAGACATGGGAGACGTTATAGACCAAGTTGGTGGAATGTGGAAAAATCTAAACAAAGAGTCTAGAGTAGGTGTAACAAACGCACTAGCAGGTCAAAGACAAGCATCGCGTTTAATGGCCTTATTCGAAAACTGGTCAATGTACACTGACGCAGTAAATACTTCTCAAAATGCGCTTGGTTCTACATTAGAGCAAAACGCTATTAGAGTGGATTCTATAGAATATAAATCTAAACAACTTAGAGCAGAAATAGAAGACTTATGGGATTCTTTACTAGATGAGGATGTATTTAAGTCTGCTATTGATGCGATGTCATCTATTGTTAGTGGAATAGACACAGTAGCGGAAAGTTTTGGAGGATTAGAAAATATTTTGTTAACTCTTGGAGGAGTTGCTACTAAAGTATTTTCAAAGCAAATAGCTACTGGATTAGTTGACATAAGTAAAAAAATTGAAGGTGTTTATGGTAGTGCCAAAGAGGCAATTACTAAGCAACCAGAACTAACATCAGTAGAAAGAGCTGCTAAGCAATCTGTTGCTGAAGACCCAGGATTAAATAGCACTCAAAGAGAAATTAGAAATAAATTAATTGACGATGGTATTAAGTTAAGAAAGCAAGAAGAACTTGTTGCCAAAAACTTATCTGCTGAGGAATTAAAGTCTTTCCAACTGGTTAAAGACGAATTAATGGTTGAACAGAAAAAACTAGCAACTCTACAAGAACAAAGAGACCTAAAGAATAAATCTGCTAAAAAAACTGTTCAAGACATAGATAGAAATATTACAGTTGACCAACTTGAAGACGCGAAAGAACTTCAAAAACTTACAGAACAAGCAATTAAGGACGAAGAAGAAAAGAATGAATTAGTAAAAGAACAACAAAGCAACTTAGATGCTATTAAGAGATTAAGAGCTAATGAAAAGACAAGTGCTAAGGAAGTTCTAGACATATTCACAAAAGAAGACGATGAAATAACAACTATACAAACTAAACAAAGGTATCTTCTAGAGCTATATAATCTTCAAGAAGACGCTTTTCATGATTCTGTTGTATTAGCAGAAGAATTAGCAAGAATAGAAGATGAGATAGCATACACTCTTGAAGACCAAAATGACGAATTATACAATGCTACTCTAAAAAGAAAGAAGTTAGCAGAAATAGCTGAAACTTCAAAAGAATCTCAACAAGAGAAGGATACTGACAAAGAAATAAAAGAACTTGAGCTAAAAACAGCAGAATACGAAAATCAAGCTAAAAATGTAGCTAAAGTTCAAGCTGCTATGGAAGGTCTTGGAGCAGCAATGCAAATAGTTTCTACTATAAGAGTGTTTGGTCAATTAAATGACGATAGTTTAACAGCAGAAGAAAGAACTAATATTATAACAACAGGATTAGGACAAATATCTGCCGCAGCTTTATCATTGGTACCAGTATTAACTTCATTAGCAACTGCTTTTGGTGCTACATGGGCAACAGCTCTATTACCTGTCGCTGCAATAGTAGCTGGATTAACTGCTGTTGGAGCAGTAGTTTATAAAGTGGCTGATACATTAGACCCAGTTAATCAAATGACTAGAAAAAATGAAAAGGCATTAAACAATTACAAAGAAGCTCTATCTGAAGTAATTGACGAACAAAATAGATTAAACGATTCTATGGCAAAATTCTCTCAAAGAGAAAATCTAGAACAGAATGGACTGGACCCATCTGAGTTAGAAGAATACAAAACTCTGACTGATGAAATAGCATCTTCATCTCCAGAAATGGTTGCTTATTACGATGCTTTTGGAAACGCAGTTCTTAAGTCTAGAGAAGAAGTAGATAAGTTAAATGAATCTCTTATAGAGAAGAAAGAACTTCTACATGAAACTATGGAAAGTCAATCAGGTTCCTTTGGAGCAGAAATTGCTTATCTTCAAACAGAGGGTAAAAAGAGAGAAGCTGCTCTTAACGCACAACTTGATAGACAACAAGCTAATTTAGATGATGCTCTTGTTTCTGGAAATGCTAAGAAGATACAAAAAGCTAGAGAGGAACTAGCAGAAACAAGTAATCAATTAACTAAACTTTCAGAGGAATTTGATTCTATTGGAGAAAAAGCTCAAGAAACTCTTGTAAACCCTTTTATTCAAGGAAACAAAGTCTTTAAAGAAATGGGACAAGGATTACAAGGATTTGTTGGAAATATATTCAACTCTAATGAAATCCAAAAAGGCTTAGACGATATTGCTAAAGATGGTACTTTAACAATTAAGCAATTACAAGAGAAGTCTGAAGAGTATTTAAACTCATTTAAGAATGGAGTATTAAAACTTGGAGGAGCTTTATCTGCTCTTAATAATAGTGGAGACCAGTTCTCTCAAGATTTAGTTCAAAATTTAAGTGGATTGCCACAAGATGTTCAAAAGGCTTTAAGTAGCCAGTTATTAACACTTAGCGTAGGCTTAAATGAAGAAGAATTATTAGGCGAAATTAAAAATATAAGCAATTATATTAGCGATGGTAATTTAGATACCTTTGGAGTAATTGAACACTTTAGAGATGTTGCTGGACCGCAAATAGCAGAGACTTTATCTGATAATATAAAACAAGGTATTTCAGATGGATTAAACAGTCAAGAAATTCAGAATGCTTTAAATGAAAAGTCTTGGTTTTGGGGAGAAACCCTAGGAACGAATATAGCCGAAGCATTAAGAACTGCTGCAACTAGTCAAACTTACTTAGGTGAGGATGCTACTGGAGCAAGTATGTATGAGTACAACTATTCTGAAAAATTAAGAGCGCAATTACTTGAGTTATCTAGTGCTTTTGAGCAAGGTGGACAGGTTTTAGTAGAGGCTCTAGCAAATAGTAGTTCAGAGCTATTACAAGCACTACAAACAGAAATGTCTACAATGGATGGCTCTTTTGCTGGAACTTCTCAATACAAAGAGGGACTAGAGAGTCTAAGTCTTCTAATAGAGAACACTAGACTTCAAAAGGAAGAGCAAGATGCCTTAAATGAATCTCTACAAGAAACTGGAGCTATATTTAATAACTTCACAGAGAGTATGGCAGATTCTATTGATGGTCAACAAGAAATCGCTGAACTATGGAACCAAATGGTTGAAAATACTCAAGAAGTTGGAGAAGGTGGATTATTCTCTATTAACTTAGACGAGATGGATGAATTAAATGAGTATCTAAGAGAAAATGCAGAAGCTATGTATGCCTATGAAGGTGCTACAGCTGCTGCCATGGATGCAAATGAAGAATTCCAAGACTCTAACACTCAATTAATAGATGCTGCTAAAAGAGTTGGAGAAGCATTCGAAAACATGGCTGATAACATGGGTGAAGATGCTTTTGAAAAAATAGCAAAACTAACTGGAAGAACAGCTGACCAGATTAAGGAATTGGCTAACGCTGCTTCAGAGGGAAGTATTGAAGCCGCAAAAACTCTTCAAAATGAAATGGGTAGAGTTTACGCAACTCTAAACAAGGATAGTGCTACTTATTTCAATAACTTCAAGAAAGTAAATGAAGATAAAATTAGAGTAGTTGCTGAGGCTACTGGAATAGAAGCAGACAATTACGCAACTTTAGCAGACTATGAAAATGCTCTAGAAATCTGGAAGAGAGATAGGCTTGGTGAACATGTTGCCAAGAAAACTGACACCATAAAAGAAGCTTTAATGACGCAAGTAGCAAATGCTGATAAAGCAGGTATGACAGAGGCAGAAATAAATGCTAGAACTACTGATGCCGCAGCTAGAGCTGGAGAAATAGCCGCATTACTTGTTGCAAGAAACGCAGTACAAATAGCTGAACAAGGTGGCAAAGCTGGTAGAGAAGCTGGAGCACAAATGATAGAGGCTATTAGTGGTGTAGATAAGCAAATGGGTTGGACTTTAAGTAATTTAGCCAATGCCCTTAGAGGAGAAGGAGATGATTTCCAATCTCTTTTAAATTGGATAGATGGTAAGATTGCTGAAATATCCGCAAAAGGAAACTTTAAATTTGACGTTGGTGCAATCCAAATGCCATCATTTAAGGGATTTAGCTATTCAGCTCCATCTGGAAGCATAAGTGTTCCAAGCTATTCTGGAAGCTCTGGTTCTCTAGGAGACTATGGAACTCAAGGTCCATCAGTTTCTAGTGGCGGAGGCGGTGGAGATAAAGGTAGCGGTGGTAAAGGTAGCGGTGGCAGTGGCAGCAAGGGCTCAGAAGAAAAAGAGGTTGAGGACCTTGAATGGGAAGCCGATATCTATCATGACATAAACGTAGAACTTGAACAAAAATCTATTCTACTAGATAAGCTAAAACAACAAGAAGACAAGCTATATGGAAAAGCATTACTTGATAATCTAGCCAAGCAAAAGAAAGCTTTAGAAGAGCAACAAAAACTTCTTGAAACTAAGTTAAAGATGCAACAACAAGACCTTGCTAATCAAAAAGCAGCTTTATCACAGCAAGGAGTGGCATTTAATGTTGATGGAACTATTGCCAATTATAATCAACTTCTAGAGCAAAAAGTAGCTTATGTTAACTCATTAAGTGGAGAGGCTAAAGAAGCTGCCAAAGAGGAGTTCGAAAAGCTAACCGAAATGATGGAAGCATATGAAGACATGATACTTAATAGCATTATTGAAACAGAAAATGCTATTCAAGATTCTATTGATGCTCAAAGGGAAATTTTCCTAACAGAATTTACTTACGCTATTGATTTAAAAATTGAAATTTCTGATGACTTCAAAGAGGCTTTAGACTTTGTCAAAGAAATGAATGATGAATATGAAGACATGTCAGACAACTACGAAAGAACTATTGCTCAAATGGGTGAGCAAGTAGACCTTGTAGAAAGATTGAAAATTAAGTTAGATGAAATAAACAATAATCCAAATCTAAGCGAAAAAGAAAGACTTGAGCTACTAGAAAAGTATAATGACGAACTTAAAGACGCGATTAAAGACCTTAATAAATTAAACGATGAACTTACTACAATATTTGAGAAAACTTTAAAAGATGGTCTTGATATAAACAAGAAACATCTTGAAAACTTTAAATCATTAAATTCGGAATTAAAACATTATGAGCAAACATTAAAGCTAATAGGAGAAGGAGACAATTTCCAAGTATTAGATAGTATTTATGAGGCGCAATATAATAATTTAATGAGTCAAATAAATGTACTAAACAAACAAATGGATGTACTTCAAACCCAAAGAGATGCTTTAAAGGCAGAGGGAATGGAAGGAACTAAAGAGTGGGAGGCAATAGATAAAGCTATTAAAGACACTCAAAAAGATATCAACTCTCTTGCTCAAGAATCTTTAAAACTCCTTCAAACAGAGTTTAAAAATAGTGTTAATGAAATGCTATCTACTCTTGAGGACGCAATGACAGGTGGAGCTGGATTTAAAGAACTTAAAAAGCAGCAACAAGAGATTAAAGATGAAAGAAAGAAATATCTTGATGGAGAAGAAAAATTATTAGCTGTTAGTAAATTACAACAAAAAGTACAGAAGGAAATTGATGAAACTTCTGACCCGGCTAAGAAAAAACAACTTCAAAAATTTATGGACTCAGAGTTAAAAAATCTTAAAGAAAAAGATAAATTAACTAAATATGATGTAGATAGAGCTAATCAGGTCTATGATTTAACCTTAAAACAAATGGCTTTAGAAGACCAAAGAGCAACTAAAAACGTAATGAGACTTGTAAGAGATACTCAAGGTAACTGGGTGTATGAATTTACAGAAGATGCAAATGCTATTCAAAAAGCTCAAGAAGAAGTAAGTTCTAGTATGGAAAAGCTAATGGAGCTAGACAAAAAGAAACTTGAGGAAACTCAAGACTTGATGTTGAAGCTTCAAGAAGAGTATTATAAAGAAGTTCAGCAAATAGCAAATGACGCGGCTAATGGTAAATATAAGACTGAAGAAGAGTTAAGACAAGCCCTTCAAGTAGTTAATGATAAGTATAATCAAAAAATGATAGAGGCTAACGCTGAATACGAATATGTTAAGCAAAATGCGACTCTATCTTCAATGGCGGTTATTGTTGATAGCTATGCTAAAACTGGAGACGTTCTTGAAAATCTAACCACTGAACAAGAAATTATTCTTCAAGCATTGGCAGATAAAACTGGCAACTCTTATCTAGAGATGAGTGATATTGTATCTGATTTAATAAGTGGTGATAATGACTCTATAAAATCAGCAATGATAGAACTTGGACTTGCAACAGAAGTCGAAATGGATAGTGTTAGCAATACAATCTCTTCAACGCTGGAAAACCTTGGAATAAACACAACTATTACTCTTGAAGAAGTTAAAACTGCAGTTGGTGGATTAGTCACTAATATGCAAAATGATTGGGGAATAAGTGTTTCAGATATGATTTCTCAAATGATTTCAACTGGAGGATTTAAAGACGCTTCTACTCAAGCTATTCAAGGAGTTCAAGATAAGTGGACAGAATATCAAGGCAAGGTCCAAGAAATTCAAGAAGCCACTGGAACAGACCTTAATACGATTAAAACAAATATTAAAAACGTTGATAAAGCAACTGAGGAGTTAAATAAAGAAACTGTAGCATTAACTAATAAGTTTAAGGAAGAAATGACTGCTGTTACTAATTTAACAAATGCCTATAAGGGATATAGAACAGCAATTCAAAACACTATTAAAGACCTTACTAACTATGTTGCTGAAATAAATAGGGTAATAGATGCCTTAAAGAGGAAGAATGATACCGAAGCACAAGCTAATAAGAAACCATCTACATCTGGTGGCACAAGTTCAGGCGGTTCATCTGGTTCATCTTCATCTGGTTCATCTTCTGGTGCTGCATCACCACCTGCAATAAAAGTTGGGTCTAGGGTTACTCTTAAACCAGGAACTAGATGGTACTATGACTCTTATGGTGCTAGCCCAATGGGTACTGTTGATAGCTACCATGCTAAAAATAGTTTGCAGATAACAACAACAAACTCAGATTCAAAAGCTGGATATCCTATTAATGTAGGACCAGGACCAGGACAATATGTCGGTTGGATTAGGAAGAGTGATATCGTTGGATATGACACAGGAGGATATACTGGAGAATGGGGTAAAGAAGGTAAAATGGCTTTCTTACATGAGAAGGAAATCGTATTAAATAAAGAAGATACTTCTAAGATACTTGACGCAGTTAAATTAGTTAGAGGTATTAGTGGAGATGCTCTAAGTGGATTGGCTGGTATGATAGCTGAAACCTCTAGAAGGACAATCGAAGCTCTTGGAACAATAACTCAAGCTGTTATGCCTAGTAAAATTCAAACTCAAGACCAAGGTCAACAAATACAACAAAACGTTGAAATCAATGCTGACTTTAGTGGAGTTAAGAGTTCTAATGAAATTGAAAAGGCATTTGAGAACATGGCTAATATGGCTTCTCAGTATATAGCTAGAAAATAATAAGGAGGCGAAAGCCTCCTTTTTCTTTTTGGGTTTAGTCGTTTAAATATTGCCCAATAAGATTTATATAAAGTAGAGATTAGAAAAAAAGGAGGAATGGATATGAATAATATTCAAGAGGCTTTATTTCAGACTATTGAAACTATTACAGATGGTAAACTTAGTAAAATAAAGTTCGATAAAACTATTGAGGCAATAGTTGTATCAGATGAAAAAGCAAATCTTGGAGAATACGAGTTAAAGTATCAAGACTTATTATTCACGGGTTATTCATCTAATGGTACATCACATTTTAGAAAAGATGATACTGTGCTTGTTTTAATCCCAGATGGAGATATGAGCAAAAGGAAGACTATAATCTCTTCTAGTAAAAACGAAGGAGAAAAGATTATAAACTTTGAAGAAGTTATAGATAGAACTGGTATAAACTTTGTTGATGAACCGACTGATTTTGAGATTAATCTATCAACTACTTCTGATGAAGTTGTAAGTTTTAAATTAAAAGACGAATTAATGGTTAGTCAATATCCAGGAAAGAAATATTTAGCAATCGGAGCAGAGATAACTACTAATATAAGTTCAGAAGATAGAGATGGAACATATGGTATCGCAATAGACTGCGAGTTTTTAACAAACGATGGAACAGAAAGAGTACCTTATACTTTTGAGTTTAATACACTAAATGTTACTGGTAATCCATTCCAATCTAAAGGAGGATATAAAGAAACTAAAATAGTCCTTTTAGAGCAAAGACTTGTAAAGATTGTTGGTGCTAGAGCATTCTCAAAAGGGTTTTCCAAAGGCAAAGATAAGATAAAATTTAAAAATATAGTAGTAGAATATGTTAGTATAAGAGAACAAGATAAGAGTGAGTATAGTGGAAATATACAAGCTCCAAAAGGAACTCATTTTAGGAATGGAGCCTTATATCCAGATGAAAAACTTCCACTAATAATGGAATTTAAACAAAGAGGAGAAGCTCTTCAAACAGACGCAATATCATATAAGTGGTTTGTAATGAATAGTGATGTTAATAATAGCGACCACCCAGACTACCACCCAGATGCTGGACTGGGTTGGGAGTGGCTAAAATCAGATAGCTATGAAACTGAACTAATAGAGGGAGTTGGAACTTCTACATTAAGTGTTGCCGCACCATTCGTACCAACGTTCTCAGAGTTTAAATGTATTGCTACTTATGAAGAAAAAGGCGTTTCAGTGGCAGAGACAATTACTCTTATAGACCATACAGAACAAATGAGTGTAAATATGGATAGTAGTAATGGGGTAAGCTTTATAAATGGTGTTGGTTCAACCACTTTAACTTGTAGTATAACTCAAAATGGAAGACCTTTAGAGGAGATTGAATTAGAATATGAGTGGGCGCAAATAAAAGATGATGGAAGTATTACACAACTTAAAGATGGTGCTGATAATACTTTAGATGTATTTGCGAGGGACATTGGTATGAAATCTAACTTTACTTGTGAGATATCTATTAAAGGAGAAAAAAGACCAATAGCCACAGGTCAAATCACTCTTGTTAATATAATTGATGGTAGAACTCAAGGAGTTGTAATAGTTGGAGGCTTTAGAACTGTGTTATATGATGCAGATGGAAACGCTCCAGAGAATCTTCCTAGAGAAGGATTTCAATTTGACGTATATGAAAATGGTAAAAAAATTACAACTGGTATAGATTGGACTTGGAGTATTCCTCCAGTAGAGAATACTCTATTGAAACTAGAGAACGCAACTATTGATGCCGATGGTAGACAAACAACAAAAAATGAAGTTCTTAATCTAGGAGTAGTAGATAGATTTGATATTAATAAAAATCAAAACACAATACTTCTTGAAGTTAAATATACTTCTAATGGAATAACAAATACTTTAAGAGACTATGCTAATATAGCTATTACTAAAGTTGGTAGTAATGGAGCAGCTGGAGCAGCTGGTAAGCCAGGTGAAGATGGTAGTGTTTATGTTTATGAAATACAAGGAGGAAATTCTACAATTAACTATGATGGCATGTCTTCAAATCCGCATCCAAAAACATTAAACGAGTTTGTATTAATGTTCTCTAAAAATGGAGATGCTAGTCTAGCGAAAGAAATACATTCTGTTCAATGGGAATTACCAGCAAAAAGCAACTGCTGTTTAAGTTTTGCGGGTCAAGACCCAGGAGTAAGAAGAATAACTACTCTTCAAGATTTAAACGGGTCAAATAATAATCCTCATAAAGTAGTATTAGTAGCAGATGATACTTGGACAGAAGAAAAATTTAACAACTATTTAAGCGTTAAATTCACTTACAATAATCTAACTTTTAGAGAAACTTACCCAATATCAGTATCTAAGAATGGTGCCACTGGTTATACAATATCAGTAGTACCAAATACATTTACCTTTAACGCTGGAGAGAATAATATAGTTCTAGAGAATAGAGAGATTCTTATTAACTTTGATATCAAAGATGGAAGTGGAATGGAGGTACCGTATACAATAGAAAGTTTTAGCACTCCTAGTGGAGTACGAATAACTAGAACAGAGAATGGAAAGAGCGTTCTTTTCACAATAGTAAATGACGTGACAATGCCAAAAGAAGGAACGGTTGACTTTGTATTAAAGATTGATTCAAGGAGGTACTATCAGTCTTTTGCTTTCTCGAGAGTTTTAGATGGTAATTCTCCATATGTAATTACTCTGATGTCAACAAACGGATTAACCTTTAAAAGAGGAGATATACAAACTCAGATAATCGCCAACTTTACAAAAGGAATTGAAATTGTAAATCCATTAACCCTTCAAGACAATATCTCTTGGATAAAAAAGGATAAAGCTGGAGTGGAGGAAGTCGGTTGGGTGCCAAATTATGTAAATGGGCAAAAACATATAATAAATATCAGTCATCACGATATTTTAGAGAAGGCAACTTTTGAATGTAGATTAGATTTATAGAAGATGAAAGACTATTATAGAATATTATTTTTTTAAGAATAAAAGGAGAGATAATATGGCTATAGTAGCACAAGGACAAATTTCAATAGTGGACTTACATGATATGCCTCCTGTATATGCGCATCTAGAAGCGAATAAATCAAAAACAATAATAAAAATGAGAGACAACTCTATAAGTCCAAATATTACAACAAGCGATGCTTTACTTATATCGGCAGAACTTTATGAGTCTGGTTCTCAAACAAACCTATTCTCAAAAGCTAGTGGAATAGGAGCAAATGGAACTATAACAGGTATAACTTGGACGGTAAGACAAGGAAGTTCTTTAATACTACCAGCTAACTATAGCACAAATGGTATTAGTCTATCAACTCCAAGTGGATGCTATACTAATTGTCAAATGAAGATTACGAAGGCCGCGACTTTAGACCCGAACTTAACTGTGTCAGCGGTTGTTAGATATAAATATATAGGTATGGATGAAGCTACTCCAATAACCATAGACATAGACTTCTCTACAGTTTATCATGGTTCTGATGGGGACGATGCTTACTCTCTTTCAATGAGCAATACAGCACACATATTCCCAATTAATCCAGTAGATGGAACTCTTATACCGGGAGTTAGTACAACTTGTGATTTTGAGCTTTATCAAGGTAATGTTAAACAAGATAGTTTTACTATTACAAAAGGAAATCACTCCAACTTGTTCAACGTTAATTTAGGTTCTTTTGATACAACAAATAAGAAGCAAACAGTTACGATTTCTGTTAATGAAGCTGTAGCAGAGAAAATAAGAGCTACTGGAGCTCCAGAGACAGAACAGGGTACTATTCCTTTTATCATAACTGCTAAGGACGGAAAAACAAAATTAAAGCATGATTTCTCTTGGGCGATAAGTTCTAAAGGGGTAAATGGTAGTGATAGTACATCATACTGGATGATACCTAGCACCACAAGACTTGTTTATAAACCAGACGCGACAACTGGGACTTTTGCTTTTGACAAAACCTATATAACACTACAAGGTAAAAAACAAACTGGAACAAACCCAGTAGAGGACGCTGGAAGTGCCGTAAAGTTTTCAACTGTATTATATGATGAAACAGATACAAAAATAGGAGATACAATAACTGGAACTAGAATACCAGCATCTGGGAATCTAAATACCAATACTAGAAAAATAGTGATTGAAATGAGGACCAATGATGGAGATAATATTCTTTTAGATACTGAAACTATTCAAGTTCAAGTAATTGAAAAGGACTCAGTAACAGTTTCTTTAACAAGTGATACTAGAGAGGTTAGAAATAGTTCTGGAACAGCAACTTTAACATTCTCTGTATTTAGAAAAGGAAAAGATGTATCAACTACTTGTGGAGATATAACTTGGAGAGTAGGAGAAACAACTTCAACAAATAAAACAAACACACTAACTATTGCTGGTTCAAGCATAGATAACTTTGTTAATATAAAAGCAAGCGTTGTTATACAAGGTACAACTTACTATGACACTATTTCAATAATAGATGTAAGCGACCCAATACAAGTAATGATAATGTCTTCTCTTGGAGACCAATTTGTCAATGGATTTACTAGCACTGAGCTAACTGCTGACATATGGCAAAATGGAGATAAGATAGATGAAGATGGAAGCAAATATAATTATACTTGGAAAAAGTTTAATGAAAACGGAGACAGAGATAATACATTTGGAACAAACGGAGTTAAAACAGGAAAAACAATCACTGTATCTGGAACTGAAGTTTCAAGAAAATCTATATTTGTATGTGAATTATCAACAAAGTCATAAAACAAAAGAGGAAAAGGAGAGTAATATATGTCAAAGATATTAGCACAAGGAATGATAACCCTTACTCAGCTATATGAAGGAGCGCAAGTTATTCTTACTCCTGCTGCTGTACTTATTCCATGTGATAGCGAAGAAAACCCTAAATCCAATGCTTATATCAATGCCTCTACTAATGTAAAGGCATTTTTAGGTACAATGGATATTACTAGTGGAATAACATTAGGAGAATTGGAATATTCTGATAGTACAGTAAGAGCGAGTAAAACCGAAACTAGAGTTTCAATAACTGCTATAACAACTAGGACTGGGTACGTTGATATTCCAGTTAGCGCTACTATTAATGGAGAAACAATAGATTTAGGAAAGCACAGATTTAGTTTTGTTAAACAAATAGACGGACAGACTGGACAACCTGGTGCCCCAGGAGACCCAGGATTTAGTTATACATTAAATGTAAAAGGCGGAACTAGAGGTATTGCCTACGCAGCAAATGGAACAAACCCAGAACCTAACACCTCTTCTCAATTCTCTGTTGAACTATTAAAAAATGGAGTTAAAATACCTAACCCAGCCAGTATATCATGGACTTGTGGAGGAAATTTAAGTGGGGCGTCTTCAGTAGCCACATTTACTCCTACAATTAAAAGTATGTATGCTTCTGGTTCTTCTTATGTAAAAGTATCTGTTAAAGAATTTGCAGCTAGTCTAGCAGTAGAAGAAACAATTCCAATAATCTGTACTAAACATGCTGATGGATTAGATTGGATAAATGAATGGAACAATCAATATGTTCAAGTAGGAACAGAAAAAATAATTACTCCAAAGATTTTCGCAGGTACAAAAAACAGTGCAAATGAACTTACTGGAGTAGCCATTGGTAGAGATGTACTAGGTGGAGGTGCGAATAAAGTAATAGGTATTGTTGGATATAAGAAAAATACCCCGGTATTTTCTCTTGACCAAGACGCAAACTTTTTTGTTAGTTCTAGTGGTAGTCCTGTAGATGTTAAAAACGGAACTAATAACGCAAAAGGACTTTACTTTGATGGAAATGATTTATATATATCTGGTAGAGTTAGAATAAACGGAGGTTCTACTATTGGAGAGAGCAATACTTTAGTTGAGGAAGTTATTAATAACTCTAATCTAGGAGCGCAAGCAAATAATAAGTTAGACAACCTTTCTATTGGAGGAAGAAACTTAATCAGAAAGGCTGATTTAGGACAACACAATTCAACAGCAGCTTATGATGAAGCTACAAACACTTGGACAGTAAACGCAACAGCTGGTGCTGGAGGAGTTTGGGGCTGTGGGCTTGTTATTAATAATCAGAATGCTTTAGTTCCTTATGGAAAATCTTATGTGTTAAGTTTTGAAATAAAAGTTCCAAGAGCTTGTTCATGGAACTGCGATGTTAACAATATTGCCCTAACAGATTCAAGTTGGGGAGGAAATGATAATGATAATGTGCCTAAAAGAACCATGAGCTCAAGAAACCTAGTCGCAAACCAATGGATTAAATGTTGGATTAAGTGGGAAAATACAAACCCAAACAATACGAATAAGGTTGATATTTATGATATTTCAAATTTTGGGGTTGTTATGGAAGATGAAACTTCTAATATGACTTATCAAATAAGAAATGTAAAAGGTGAACTTGGAAATGTGCCAACAGATTGGACACCAGCACCTGAAGATATTGATTCAGCCATTAATGATAAAGCTAACGTAGCAGATGTATATAAGAAAACAGAAGTTTACACAAAGGCTGAAACAAATTCACAAATTAATGTTGCTAAGAATGAAATTAATTTAGGTGTTTCAAAGATTGAAGAAATTTCAAAAATAACTTCAATTGCAAAAGTTATGAACATTGATGTTGATTTTAGAAGTGGTTTAAATGGTATATCTACTTATAACAATGCTGGAAATAGTAATGTTGTTCTTTCAAGGGTTGCAAAATCTTCTGAATGTCCAACAAAATCAACACATATGATTCAAATCACAACAAGTGGAAGTGCTTCCCCAGGTCATGGTGGCTTTACCTTTGAAACAAGTTCAAGGGCAAATGCTGTATTTATTACAAAGTTCCTTGCAAAGATTCCTTCAGGATATTCACTTTCTTGGCATACAAATTCAATAGGTGATGGAGGTAAACAGGAATGGCTTACTTCAACAGCTGGTACTGGTAAATGGACAGAATATATCTGTAAGGTTACTTGTGGGGCAAGTGGCTCATTCAGTTCAACAAACTTTTTTGCATTAAATGGTGGTTCTGCTCCTGTTACATGGTATTTAGGAATGGCAACAGTTTATGACTTAACTGACAGCAATCAAATTGAAAAGAGAATTGAATCAGCTGAACAGAAAATCACACCAACAGCAATAATCAATACTGTTAACACTCAGATTGGTGAGGGGGGAGAAATCAACACTGTTTCCACTGTTCTGAATAAAGAAGGACTTACAGTAAATAATGGAGCAATAAAGGTCAAGAACAAGGCTGGTAATACTGTTCTAAGTGGGGACTCAAATGGAAACTTAACTTTAAGCGGTACTATAAAGAGTGAAGCTGGTAATGGACTATACGCTGCGCTTAATAGTGGTGGTATTACGTTTAGGGACTCCCAAAAAAGCGAAGAGGTTTTACGAATAGGTACATCTTTTTCGAACGGTAATAGGGATATAAATGGTGTAACCTTCGCAATGCCACAATACTCAGACCGTATATCATTCAGACACATAGCAAAACCATCTCTTGAAAATGGTTGGGATGGTAGTGAGACTACCTACGGTTTTATGGAGATGTGGAGTGGTGACTATACCGGTCCAAATGGGTCTAAAAATTATAAGGGTGTAAATGTGTTTGCTCCAATGTACCTATCACAAAAAATTAGGTTTAGAAACGGTGGCGACCAATATCTACATGAGATTACGCCAAACATAACATGGAATAATATGGATAAGTTAATGGGAATTTACGGCGATAATGGGACTGTTATTGGGTATAAGAGCGCTGATAGTCTATATACAAGGATAGTTGTAACAGAGGGGAACCACCCAGGAACTGGTGATAATATAAAAAGCTGGGGAAATTGGAATTGTTCAGGGTATACTGTTCATAATGCAACATTCAGCGGTAATCACGTAAACAGCTACGCAAACACAATAACAAGAACTGTAAGCAACACCGCAGGTGTCATGGCAGAAGGTAATCAAGTTAGAGTTAACTTTGAGAACATTCAAATAAAAAATGGTAAGGCTATCCTAAGTATACCAAAGCGTTATAGAGGTATTAATGAGGGATATATAATAGCTTCTATTGTGAAGAAAGGTAGGGGCGATGTTTGGGTATCTGAGGAAGAGGAAGAAAGATTCATTATTGAAGCAGAAAATGATATTAAAATAAATATAGAAGTTATCATCAAGCTGACAGAAGCAGTTGTTGCTAGAACTTTAAAACACGAAGTTTCAATTTGTTATGAAGTTCCAAATGAACAACCTGAAGGTGATTGCTGCTAAAGTAGAAATAGAAGAATAAAATGTAATTACGCAAAGAGTCGTAGTAGAATTATTATAGAGGAGATGATTATAGATGTCAATAGTAGCAAGAAGTCAAATTACATTGACCACAGTAGAAGATGGAGATGGATACTCTCTATCAATAAAAGGAGGGGTTAGGGGTATAGCATACGCCGCAGATGGTTCAAATCCCGACCCTAAAACTTCTTCTCCTTTTTCTGTTGAAGTTTTAAAAAATGGTGTTCCAATAACACCATTTTCATACTCTTGGTTCTGTGGAGGTAATTTAAGTGGCTCATCCACAGAACCAACTTTTACTCCACTTATTAAGTCTGCTTATGTAAGTGGAAATTCTTTTGTAACTGTAATGGTTCAACTAGAAGAAAATGCACAACCTTATAGTGAAACAGTACCTATTGTTTCAACTAAGTTTGCTGATGGATTAGATTGGATAATGGATTGGAACTCAACCGCAACAGTTATAAAAGACAATAAGGTAATTACTCCTAAGATATTCGCAGGAAAGAACGAAGGGTCTGGTAGTACGCCTTTAATAACAGGTGTTGCTATGGGACTAGACGTTTTAGGAGAAGTTGATAAAACAGTTGGACTGATTGGTTATTACAAGAATGACCCTAGATTTAAATTAGATGTAAATGGAAATTTCTTTGTTGGGTCTAACTGGGGAGGAATCTCTATCGGAAAGGGTGGAGGTCTAAAATATGATGCTGATAAAGAACTTCTTACTATTAGTGGTAATATAAACATTTTAGGTGGAGCAATAAAGAATAAGGATGTAGACGAAGTTTTAAAGGAAATTAGTACCTCTGTATCCACTATTGAGGATTGGGGAGTTAGAGGAGCAGGAGGAGAAAAAATTGTTTCTATTAATGGAGGGGCAATTAAGGCTGATTCAATAACAGCAGATAAACTTATGATAAAAGGCTTAACTGTAAAAGATAATAATGATATTGCCACTCTTATGATAACTCAAGAGGGAGATGTATTATTAGATGGTACTCTTCGCTCAAATAACTTTAGCAAATTAAATAAGACGGGATATCAAATAAGCAGAGATGGTAATGCCATTTTAAACCAAGCAGAAGTAAGAGGAAAGGTTCAACTTCCAAATGCTGGAATAACAGATGAAGACGAAGGAGACAAAGCTGTAAGATTTTGGGCTGGAGTAAGCTATGAAAATAGAAATTACGCTCCATTCAAAGTTTATCAAGATGGTAGTATAGAAGCTCTTAGTGGAATTTTCAATGGAAGTATTACAGGTGATTATGACAACTACAAAGTTCACATAAGGAAAGATACTTTTTATATAGATGAAGAGGAGGCATTCTTTGACCTACCTTCTTTATCTATTGTAAGAAGAGGAGAAAGAAAAGACTCAGCAAGACACATTCAGTTCTCTCCAACTCAGAGCATAATAAATACAGACCTATACTTTGGAAGAAATGAAGATAGAGATTTTGAATATTTACAAAGTCAAAAACAAATTACAACAAAAACAAAGAACATAAGCAGGACTAAATTAGGTTCAATTGTAATGAATTATATTTATGAGAATAACCAAAAATCTGACTATCATATTTTAAATAGTTCTGGAGGAAATGGCGGTTCTCATGATATTAGATATGAAAAAAATACTGGAGGACTAATATTTGAAAGCAGTGGCTCTAGTATAGGAGAAAGACCATTTGACTACAAGTTTAAAAAACCTACTGGTGATGTTGCCATATCTATAGAAGGGTCAATTGACTTAAAAAAAGGTATAACCTCTCCTAAGAATAATATAGAAATGAGAGCAACTTCAGATGGATTTGCTTTTTATGCTATTTAGAGAAAAAGGAGAGATTATAGATGGCTTTAATTAGAAGTGGTAGTGTTGGTACAGAATCACCCTACTTACAATATGAATTATACGCAGACCAAACTGGAGGTTCTGTAAATAATAGAACAATAAAGATAACTTTAAAAGCGAAGATAAGTTCTGGTTATTATGGTTATCCCGCAAATTGGAGAGCAAATATAAATGGAACTTGGTCTGGGTGGATGAGGTTAAAAGGAACGGAAAGTTGGAATAAAAATGATGGTTTTAGAACTTTTGAATATTCTGCTACAACTGATGTAGGAACAACCTCTTCAAAAGCTATAACAGTTGGGTTTGGAGTAGATAGTTATAATGGAGATGACTCTTGGGACTCAACAGTAACAGGCTCATTCACAGTAGGAGCAACAAACAGACCTCCAAATCCTCCATCGAATATAATAGTTAGAAATGGAAACTCTGCGAACAGTCCAGTTCTTAATGCTGGAATAGTTCCAGAGTATATTACAACATTATTTATAACTTGGAATGCTGGGTCTGACCCTGATGGAGACCAACTTACTTATGCCTTAAATGAAAGTGTAAACAATGGAGGTTATGTTCAAAGAGATTTTGGAACAGATTTAGCGCACTCATACAATACAAATGGCTGGGACGAAGGTGGAACTATTCAGTTCTATGTAGATGCTAGAGATACAAAAGGGGCTTGGAGTAGTAAAACATACTCTGGAGTTCTTACAAAGAACAGGTTAACTGCGGGTACAATTTATGAATACTCAAATAATATCAATTTTAATACAAAATCATTTGAAGCTAGATTTCGTGGAGGGTCTAACACAGACAAAAGTGCGGTTACTTACTCTTGCTATTCTGATAGTATTACAATATATAATCAGACCTATACTTCAGATACTAAACAAACAATATTAATTTGGAGAACTGGGGACGCAACTCCAGCTTCAAATCAACCATATATTAAATTCAATGAACTGGTCGAGCTGTATAGGTCTAATAATTTTACTGGAACACTAAGCATAGGTTTATTCTCAAAAAATATACATGGTACGAAAAAGAGCACCGTTGCTGCTGTCGTACAAGTTGATTTAAGAGTTGCTCCTGTTGCTCCTTCATCTGTATCAATAACTGGAGGAAAAGCCAAGAAAACAATAGCAGGCAGTACAGTATATTTACCAAATGGAACTGATGACATTACTTTTTCTTGGAAGGCAAGTACAAATCCTCTTAATGCTCCTTTCTCATATGACTTATATGAAGTATATAATGGGGAGGCAACCAAGATAGCAACTGTAGGCTCAAATAGCACTAGCTATTCTTATGTAAGACCTCCGCAGTTAAATGATATTGCCTCTTTAGCTTTTAAGGTAGTAGCAATTACAAGCTATGGTTATTCTAGTGAAAAAACATCAAATCAAATTAGATTAGAATATTATAATCCACCTACAATATCAATAGGAGAAATATCAAGAGGAGATACAAATGCTAGTGTTAATGCGCTAATAAAAATTAATACATCTATACCTTCTGTACAAGGAACAGGAACTTGGGAATGTAGTAATAATCAAAAAGGTAATATTACTACATCTAGTAGTAATATTAATATAACTAATTTAAAGTCTGATAGCACATATTCCCTTATTATATTATACAATGATAATAGTGGTTTGTCAACATCTAGAAGAGAGTCAATATCTATAGGAAAAAATCTTCCTATATTTTCAATTAATAAATTTGGTGTTGGGGTTAATGGATATGAAGCAAACAGCAATTATTCTTTATCAGTAAAAGGTAGAAGTTATTTTTCAGATGGATTAGTGATGCCAAATAACGTAGGTATTAAAGATGGTTCAGGTAGAAACTTCCTAAGAAGTAATGGTACAGCAACCGTATTGAGTTCAACTAATGACACTATTTATCTTAGGCCACAAGGAGATGCTTCTTCTACCAACCAAGCAACACTTAATACTTCGGGTGTTTTAAATGCTCCCAACCTACAAGTTGGAGGAAATAATGTTTATCATACTGGAAGAAAACCAACTCCAGCAGATATTGGAGCAGCTCCAGCTTCACATAACCACAACTACTTACCTTTAACTGGTGGTACTTTAACTGGTGATTTAACAATTAGTAGGGATAGAAGATTCAGAGCAATTGGAAGAAACAACAATAATCTTGAAATGGGTGCTGGAGATAATGATGTATTCATTCATAACACAGCATCTGGTTCATATTTACAATTTCATAACAATGGTAATTTATATATAAACTCACTCTTGATAGGGACACAAACTTATCCAGTAATAGATAGAGACACTAATAGATGGTGGCAGAAGATAGCACCAGTTATGCATGATGGTGTTATTGAAATTGGGCGATATATAGATTTTCATAGAGCGTCTTCTGATGGTGCTGATTATACCGCAAGATTCGATGCCAATGGTAATTTTATATGGTGTAGTACATCAATAGTGCAAAACTCAGATAGAGAGGTAAAAGAAAATATTAAATACCTTGATGATGAACCAATGTTATTATCTGTAAAAGGTGGCAGTTCTACACCCTTTAAAGATTTTATAAAGGATTTTAAATTTGCTACCTACAACTACAAAGGAAGTGGAGGAAAGTGCTTTGGATTCATAGCACAAGACATAGTTAAAAATCCAGTTGGTAAGCTATTGCTACAAGAGCATGAAATGGATATTATAAATAAAAAAACTCGTGAAATCGAAGGAACAGAAACAACTTTAGCGTTCGGTTTGGCAGATTATACTTCTGTAGTAGCAAAAGCTTTACAAGAAGAAATTAGAGAAAAAGACGAAAAAATTATTGAGTTGGAATCTAGGCTAGAAAAACTAGAAAATATAATAAAAGATTACGAAAGTTTTATCAAGAGCAACAAAAGAAAATAGATAAGTTAAAAGAGAAACTGGGATTTAGCCTTAGTTTCTTTTAATATATATAATTTTTTTGGAGGGAACAAACATGATAATAGGTTTAGACATGGGACATACTTTAAGCGGTGCTGGAACAGGTGCTAGAGGATATGTTGAGGAGACAGTAAAGAATAGAGAAGTTGGAAACAGATTAATGGCTATGTTAAGAGAAAAAGGGCATACGGTTATCAACTGTACTGTTAACACAAGTTCAAATGATTTATATGACAGAACTTGTAAGGCAAACGCACAGAGATTAGATTTATTCGTTTCGCTTCATTTAAATGCTTTTAAAACAACTGAAAACCCTATGGGAGTTGAGACATACATTTATAACGGGGCTTATAATGGCAAAGAAGCGAACAGAGCAAAAGCACAAGCTATTCAATCAGCTCTTGTTCAAGACATTGGATGGATAGACAGAAAAGTAAAAGAAGCAAACTACTATGTACTACGTGAGACAGTTGCTCCTGCAGTTCTTGTAGAGTTAGGCTTTTGTGATTCAAGAGCAGATATGAATAAATGGAATACTGAAAAGATAGCCGCCGCTTTATTCAGAGGAATAACTGGAGTGGCTTATACAGGTCCTGCAGCTCCTGTTGTAAACACAGGAAAGGGTGAAACATTTAAAGTTGGAGATAGAGTGGTAATTTCTAAAAATGCTACAACTTACGCAACTGGTCAAGAAATGGCGTCTTGGGTTAAAGGTCAAACTTATACAGTTCAAGAAGCTAAATCTGATAGATGCTTACTTTCAGACATAGTATCTTGGGTATTTAACAAGGACCTTACTCTTGAAGGAGCTCCTGCCTTCCAACCTTATATTGTTATTGTTGACACAGATGTTCTTAATGTAAGAACTGGTGCTGGAACGTCTTATCCAATAGCAACTACAGTTAAGAAAGGTCAAGCTTTCACTATTGTAGAAGTTAAGGATGGTTGGGGTAAATTAAAATCTGGAGCTGGTTGGATAAGCCTAGAGTACACTAAAAAGAAGTAGGACGGTATAATTAAAGGTTATCATAGTTAGTTCTAAATATTATGAACAGTTATTATAGAGGATAGAATAGTTATTATTCTATCCTCTTTTTTTATTAGGAGGGAATAATATGAAGAAAACAGTTGGAAGAGATTCTTATAAAGCCATCGCCCATGAAGAGATTTTAACAAATGAGGCGTGTAAAGTTTCTGAGGGCTCAACTTTTAGCTTATATGCTTTCTATATTCTAAATCAATCAAATAAAGATGTAGGCATAGCTATCAATGGTGGAGACTACATAAAACTAAAGTCTGGAGAAATGTATGACTTAAGCGGTCTAACAGAAGTTGTAAGCTGTAAAGTAGATACAGACGCTATTATTAGATGGGGAGGACTAATCTAAAATTTTCAGAAACTTTTCACGCAGAAACCTTGTCAAAAACGAAAAATCTGAGATTAGTTATTTTTATATATAATTGAACAAGTGAGGAATATCCCACTTAAATATTATTGAAAGGAATGATTAATCAATGGAACTAGACCCAAATATGCTAGTTAGCACACTAGCAAACAAAGACAATGATGGCATAGGAGGTAATGGACTTCTTTGGATTTTCTTGTTAATCCTATTCTGGGGAGGCGGAAATGGATTTAACAACAGAGGAGGAAATGCTGCTGTTGAAGGACAAATAGAAGCTGCTATAGCAAAAGCAGAGGCAAAAGGATTATCAGATACTGCTATTTTAAGTGCTATTCAAGGAAACAAAGAGTCTATTGCACAAATATCTAATACACTAGGAGTGCAATTTGAAGCTGTAAGAGGCACATTAGCTTCAATGACTAATGGTATATGCGACTTAGGATACAAATTAGGACAAGATACTGCTAGTTTAATGTCAGCTGTATCAGGAGGAAACGCTTCTTTAAGTAGACAATTAGCAGATTGTTGCTGCGCAAATCAAAGAGCTATAGACGCCGCAAAATACGATATGGCTTCAGGATTCTGTCAAACTAATACAAACATCGACAAATCTACTTTCCAAATAGAAAGATATGTCGACCATAAATTTGAACAAGCTCAATCAGAAAACAGAGCTGGTTTCCAAGGACTTAGAGACTACTTAGTTGGAGAAAAAATCAATGCTTTAGAAAACGAATTACAATCTGCTCAATTAGCATTACAAAACAACAGTCAAACTAAAGCTCTAATGGACTATATTGACAGCAAATGCGTATCAGCCGCTGCTCCATCAACTCCATCAGCTGGAAAATAAGATTATAAAGGAAGAGGGTTAAACCTCTTCCTTTTTTTTTGTTTATAAGGAGGTTTTGATTATTATGGAACTTAATATCATAATGACTGTCGCTTTAGGTCTTTTAGGAACTGCGGCGGCGTACCTGATAGTATTATTCAAAAGAGGAAAAACTAAAGAAATTTATTCTATTATAAAAGCACTTGTTGACGAGGCTGAAGTTAAATTTGGTTCTGGTACAGGTGCATTAAAGTATCAATATGTTTCTGAAAAGCTTTATTCTGTTTTACCTGGTTATGTAAAACTATTTATAAGCGACAAACTATTAGATATTTGGATAGAAACTGCGGTAAATGAGTTACAAGAACATTTAGAAAAGAAAATCGAAAAAGAAGATGCTTAGGCCTCTTGTTTAACTCATTTTATCAAGTTAGTTTCAAAAATACATAAAATTAAACACAAGAAAAGGAGGAAATAAAATGCTAAAATTTCCAGTTGATAGTGTATTAACCGAAGATTTAACCGTAACTGGAGTTAGTGTTGGTAATCTAACACAAGGTAAAGTATTGCCAAGTGGAAGTACAGCTCTAGATATATTAAAAGAAATGTTAGTTAAGATTATACCTCCTACTTATACTTCTCCTTCAGTAAAAATAACTTCCAATATAACTTCTACGGAGATAGGGAAATATATATCTCCAACTATAACAGTAACATTTAATAAGAATGATGGTGGAAATGCTACGTCTTGCATTATAAAAGATGGTGGAACTGTTATAGGTGAAAATTACACTATAACTTTACCAGCATTTTATATATCAGGTGATAAGACTTATTCAGCTACAGTATCATATGGAGATGGTCCTATAAAAAATAATAATATAGGTAAACCTGACCCTACAGGTCAAATATTATCTGGAAGTGTATCCTCTTCCGCAACAATAAAAGCTTATAGACCATATTTTGGTTTTGCATCTACTGACCATAGCTCACCTACAGCAGAATATATAAGAAGTAAATCTATTGCTGGATTGAATTTATCTACAAATGGAACTATAAAGGTTGTTGCGCAACCAAATAGTAGGATGGTTTGTTTTGCATATCCAGCAACTTTAAGAGATTGTAGCAAAATAAGATATGAAGATTTAAATGATGATAATAATAAATCAGCATTTACTTCTACTATCCTTAGTATACCTGATGCGAATGGACAATCTCCTATTGATTATAGAGTTTATTATTATATTTCTCCAGTTGAGTTCGGTTTAAACGCCACTTTTACATTAACGGTATAGGGGCATAATATGTCAGCACAATTTATAAGCACAAATAAAAACTATAAAAGACTATATGCTTCACCATTAGATCCAACGATTTCATGGAATACAAAAGAGGAGATGTTAAATTATTTAACTGATCCTACATGCTATGTTAACCAAATAATGGGGTGCAATGGTAAGGTATATATAGTAATTGAAACAGAAGGGCTAAAAGATGTAAAAGAAATTGGAACTTTAGATGGAAGTTTAGAAGATAAGATTAATTCAAAATTTGATGATGTAATTGTAGATGCTGATGAAAGCATAACCAAGTTAATTTTTATGTCTGAAGGTAATGAAGTTAAGAACATAGAGTTTGAAAGCGGCTCTGGTTCAGGGGTTGATAATAGATTATCAATAGGAGAAAGTGAACCAACAGAAGAGGTTTTGGTTTGGATAGATACTTCCAATAATGACAATGAGTATACTGGTGGTTTAAATGATCTTGTAATAGAAGAGTTTAGAGGAATGTTCAATTATTTGAAAGAACAAATACAAGAACTTAAAACGAAAAATCTAAACCTTGAAGCAAGAATTTTATACTTAGAAGAAAATGGTGGAGGAAATACGAAACCAGATAAGCCAATTACACCTAGTAGTGGTGCTACTATTATGGTCATTGAAGATGGAAGTATTTTAATTGATGAAAATGGAGATATACTTGTTTTTGAATTTGGTGATAATAATGGTTCTAATGATAGTAATGACATTATTATGACTACTGAAAACAATGAAATTCTTATAAATGAAGAAAACAATATTTTAATTTTTTAGAAACAAAAGGGGAATTATAAGATGGCAGATGAAAAAAAGCAATGGTATACCATTACCCAAAAAAATAGTGTTAATCCAACTGATAAAATATTAGTTTATGATGGAAGTAACAGTAGAATAGTTGAAGTTAGTAAAATACAAGGATCAACAAATGTTACTGATGAATATGTTGAATTAACTGGAGCTGATGGTAATTTATATAGAGTTTATGTTGATAATTTAGGAAATGCAAAAGCTATAAAATCAGAAGCATTTACTGCTGCAAATCCTAGTGTAAATGATAATTTAGAGCCTAAATATCAAGCCTTAATTATTAATCAAATGTGGGGCGGTGGTGAAAACTTAACTGGTACCGCAGTTTCACATAGTTTTATTGAATTATATAATTTAAGCAATATGGAGCTAAATTTAAAAGGATTGTATTTATGGTACAAGAGTGGCACAAGTGCTTGGGAAAGTTTAGAACTAAAAGGTATTATACCTCCATATTCAAGCTTCCTAATAAGAGGAGCAGAACATAACTCAATTCATAAAGACGATTGTCGTTTAAAAATAGAAAAATATGACCAATTATTTTTAGATAATAATGGAAATCCTAAAAAGTTCTCTAGCAATGGTATGAGTGTTTATATCTCAATAGGTAATGATGCACCTGAAGTAAATCCAAAAAGATTCTTAGTTGATAGTACTGGTACATCACAAAGTCAACCAGCTTATGTTGATCTTATGGGTTGTGGAGGAACTGATGTATCTACTCATACTGTAAGTGCATTTGAAAAAAATTATAGATTTGGAATGAGTAAAAATTGTGCTTGTAGAAGAATTGACTTTTACAACGGTGGTACAGCATTAGATATTTCTGGGTATTCTAATGGTAAAGGCGATAATGTTATAGATTGTGAGATCATAGATTATTCAACTTGTGATGTAGAAAAGTATAGACCTAGAACAAGTGACGAAGGACATTGGGACATGTTCGTGTCAAGTATACAATATAATTGGAATTCAGTTAATGCTTTTGTATTAGGTTTTGGAGAAGATTATAATACAAGAACATTTACATGGCAAAGTAAAATAATGCCTGAAGGATTTGTAAAGTACAAAAAAGTTGGAGAGTCTAATTACAAAAGTATAAAAGCTACAACTTCTTTCATTCAACACCCAGATTGCTCAGTATCTAAACATTCAGCTATAGTTAAAAATTTAGAAGAAGGTATTTATGAATATCAAGTAGGAGCAGAAGGTTATTGGTCAGATATTGAGACATTTGAAGTTAAAAATTATAATACTGCAGCTGGAGATGAAATTAATATCTTATGGCTTTCAGATGAGCAATCATGGACAGAGGCCGAAATGCAAACTTTTAAAAATGTATTCAATAAGATAATTAATGAATGGGAAATAGATGAATTAGGAAACCCTACATTTGATTGGATATTAGAAACTGGAGATATATCACAAAATGGTAGAAGAAGACCAGAATATCAATGGTACTTTGATAGTTTACAAGGATTCAATAAAAGGGTTCCTATTATGTCAACTATGGGTAATAATGACCTACTTAATAAGAAGTATGGCCAATGTTTTGCAAACTTCTTTACTAATGAAAATCAATGGGCAAATTCAGTTTACCATTTCAGATTAGATAATACTGAATTCATTTGCTTAAATAGTAATACAGATTATGATTATGTAACTGGATATGGAACATTAGGAAATTATCAATCTACAGATGCATTCCTATTAGCACAATCACAATGGCTAGATGGATATTTAACAGAATTAAAGCAAGGAGATAATCCACCAGACTTTATAATAGTTTATATGCACCTTTCACCTTTCACTTGCGTTAGAACTAAGAGAGTACAAGTGTTCACTCATGTATTTGAGAAACATAAAGTCCCTCTAGTTTTATGTGGTCATAACCATATGTATACTAGAAGTTTCCCAATTTACTGTGGGATGGCAGAAGTAACAGAACCAGGTGCAATACAAAGCTACAATGATTATTATAGCTTTTCTAAAAAGGCTACTACACCTTATGTAGATGAAACTCAAGTGCCTAACTGTTGGACAGGAGAATTAGGAATAAATCATAATGAGGATTTAAGAAATGGAACTCATTATGTAATGATGTCATCTTCAAGTTGGAAAACAAGTGGAAGAGAAACTACTATTACTAAGTTCCCAACAGAAGCAGTTAATGGATATGATTACAATTCAAATAGCAGTTCTGAAGGACTTCCTTGGTGGAATAAAGTTGCTAATAACAGAAAAGTTCCTAACTACTGTACTATTAAAATTACTAAAGATTTTATTAATATTAAATCTTACCATGTTGATGGTGCAAAATTAATGCAAAATATAAATGGGACAGAATATGAATATGCACCAGAAGTTGGAACAAGTGAAGTAACTAGGACTTTAATTGATGATTTTACTTTAAATTTATCAGATAGAAAATAACAAAATAGATAAACAATAGCTAGTAAATTAAATTTACTAGCTATTGCAATATACTTTGGAAAGGATGTTTTTATGCCTTTAAAAATTAAAAATAAAAATGGCGAATGGATAGTAGATCAGAAAGCTATTCATACAACTATTATGGACGTTGAAGGAAATTTTGAGTCAGATAACGTTGAAGGTGCTTTAAGAGAATTAGCACAAAGACCAAAAAGTAGAACTAATCCTGAACTTGAACTTCAGGTTCAAAAAAATAAACTTGATATAAGTAATATAAAAAATACATTATTAGACCATGAAGAGAGAATTTCATATCTTGAAGAGAATGGCGGTGGAGGTGGTGGATCACCTATAGTTCCTACCATTACATCAACATTTACAGATTGTGCAATAGAAAAAGGGCAAGATGTAACTATCCCAATATTCTTTAGTTCACCAAGTGGGGGAAATGGTACAGCTTATGTATTAGTTAATAATATGGAAGTTGATTATATCAGTGTTAAACAAGGGAATAACAATTTAAAAATTGAAGGAAAATATCTAACTCAAACTGATAACTTAATTGCTATTTACGTTAAAGATAGAGCTGGTATAGTTTCTAACCAATTAAGTTGGAATGTTATAGCAGGTGGTATTACATTAACTACAACTTTTGATTATGAGGTGGATTACGGTATTACAGATAATATAATAATGCCTTATAATATCGAAACAGGAATTAATGGAGAAATTAAATTACATTTAACTGTTGATGGTGAAAGTTATGAAATAATTTCAAAAAATGGTTACAATCAATTAGATATGTCTCCTTATGTTGGCACATTAGGTACTCATAGTGTTAGTATGTATGCAACAGTTGATAAGTATACATCTCCAACTATAAAATTTAACTTAGTTATAACTTCAACTACTGAGTTATATCTTTCCACTACATTTGTTAATGGAAGTGAATATACTTATGGAGTTCCAATTTCTATTAACTATAGACTTTCAAAGAAATCAACTGAATTATTTGATGTTTATATATTTTTAGATGATGTATTAGAAAAAACACAAGAATTGACAGTTGGTAGTTATTACTGGACTTTAAATAAAGCTACAGTAGGTGAACATAAAGTAACAGTAAGAGCAATAAGCAAAGATGGTGCTGAGAATAAATCTATTGATATGTATTTTTCAATAATTAAAGGTGAATATATACCTATTGAAGATATAACAGAAGATTTATATTTAGATTTAAATGCAGCAGGAAAATCAAACAATGATAATCATAATAATCTTTGGAAAGATAGTAGTGGTAACAATAGACATGGTGAAATGATAAATTTCAACTTTAGTACAAATGGATTTATAAATGATACAGTTGTTTGTGATAATAATGCTTATATTAAAATTCCTTACTCTCCTTGGAGCACTAATGCTAAAAATGGATCTACGATAGATTTAATTTATACTCCAATAAATTCAGGAAATGAAGATGCAAGAGTTATAGATTATACATTTATAACAGATGATATGGCAGATGGAGATATTAAACCATTTAAAGGATTATTCGCAGATATAAGGCAAGCTATAGTTTCTTCTGCTTCAAGTGGTTCAAACTCTGGAAACGTAACATTAGATGAAAATAGTGGAGAAATTCATCTTACATGGGTTCTAGATAGAGCTAATAAATTCTGTAAAACTTATATAAATGGAGTTTTATCAAGAATAATGTTCCTTAGTGATAGTGGTAGTGGTAATAACGCAACTTATGAAGATTTTGCTCACAATGAGTACATATATCTAAACTCTACTAAAGGTGAAAACTGTGGAACTTATGATATAAAAAGATTAAGAATTTGGGGACATGCTTTAACATCTGATGAAGTTTTAAAAACTCACTTAGCAAATATCAAAGATTTAGAAAAGCAAGAAGAATTATATAACTTCAACTATAATAATACAACTCTTCCAAGAATGGATTTATATGGTGATACAACTAATATGACACCTTACCAAACTGTGGATATGAGAATACAATATACTTCACCTAATGAAGAAAAGTATGGACCAAGTTTCAATACTGGTATTCAAAATAATCCTGTTAAAATTCAAGGGACATCGAGCTTACAGTATGTAAGACATAATTATACAATATACCTAAAGGACGAATACGGAAATCCAATGATGTACAATCCATATGGAGAAAACAATGCAATGCCAGATCATGTATTCTGTCTTAAAGCCGACTATATTGAATCTTCACATGGTAACAATACTGGAATGGCTAACTTCATAAATGACAATGTTTATGATACTAAATTACCACCACAACTTGAAAATCCAGCTATGAGAAGTACAATCGCAGGTTTCCCAGTTGTTGTATATATGAACGGAGAATATCTTGGAGTATACAATTTTAACCACGACAGATATTCAACTGAATCTTATGGATATGATTATAAAAAATATCCTAATATGCTAGTTTATGAAATTAATTCTAACTCGAACACATCAGCAGGTGCATTCTACCGTTATGGTGATAATCCAGAAAGTTCAGCTAATATTAATGAAAGAAATTACTATGCTAGGGACTTTAAGTTAATCTATGGTAATAGAACAAGCGATAGTGATACTTATAGTGAAATTAAATCATTAGTTGAATGGGTTTCAGTTGCAGAACAAGACTTATTTAGAGAAACAATAAGTGAATATTTTAATAAAGAATACCTGTTCAGATACTTGTTAACAGTATTGATGATTGGTGGGGTTGACTCACTTGGTAAAAATATGAAGATTACTACTTTTGATGGAAAAGTTTGGTATCCGACTTTCTACGATTTGGATACTTGCCTAGGGATTGATAACTCTGGTTACTTAACTGTTCAACCAGATGTAGAAATTGAAGAAGGATCATTCAATACTTCTAACTCTAACCTTTGGACAAAGGTAATGAACTATTTTGCTAGTGAGTTAAAAGAAGAATGGGCATTAATGAGGCAAGGAAGATTTACTTTAGATAACTTATTAAAATATGTAATTGAAAATCAGATAGAGGTTATTCCAGCTAAATACTATAATGATGACGCTCAGGTAAAATACTTAGACTTTGGAAGTCTTTACACTTATTGTTGTCATGGGAATAAAGAATTACTTGTTAAGAGATGGCTTAGAGAACGTATAGCTTATGTGGATTCTATGATGGATTACTTCACTTCACAGGATGACCAAGTTACTATTCGTATGAATAAGACTGGATATGTTGAATTTAGTGTTACACCTTATATTCCGTTGTATTTTTCAGTTAAATGGAGTAATGCAGATGGTGGAATTCAAACATTTAAATTGAAAAGAGGAGAAACAAAAACCTTCTACTATACTTCTACTACAGCAACTGACCAAGAAGTAATTATATATCACGCTCAATATATCAAGGAATTAGGGGGATTAAGTAACCTAAGACCAAGTTCTTGTATATTGGCAAATGCAACTAAGTTGAATAATGTAGAAATACATTCAGATAAACTTTACAACGTTAACGTTTCTAATAATAAATATTTGAGAAGATTGGATTTAAGTGGGTGTTCAACTCTTGGTACTGTAACTGCAACTGGTTCAGTATTAGATGTTAGTAACTGTAAATATCTAAGTTATCTTAATATAAATGATACAGCTTTAACTGGTGTACTATTGAATACAAGTGGGGGTTCATTAAAAGAAATATATTATCCTAAGACTATTCAAGAAGTTAAGTTAATAAAACAGACATTATTAGAAACTATAGGATTGCCATATGGAAAAAATGGTTCTGAAATTCCAACTTCGCTTTATACAGTAAATATTCAAGAATGTCCAAGCGTTAAAAAACTTAATACAAGTAGTAATCCTGAAATTAGCAAAACATGGATAAGTATGAAATACTGTCAAAACTTAACTATTAGAAATGCTTTAGATTTTGAAACTATAACACTAGATGGATTCCAAAGATTAAAAGTTTTAAGGCTTGAAAATATGTTTAAGTTAAAATCATTGGGATTTGATGATATGTTGCCAGTAGGGGAAGCATCTACTCTTCAATATATGGGAATTTCTTATTGTCCTGAACTTATAGATATAACAATGAATTGTACTAGCAATGATTATGAAATAACTTTTGCAAAAGGAGCTTTATTAAACCTTTCAGGAGCAACCAAGTTAAATTCGATTTCTAGTAACTGTGTTATACATGGTTTAGAAACTATAGTATTACCTCTTAGTATAAAACACCTATATTTCACAAATGAATATGGTACTGGATATTCAAGTATAAAAAATATTTGGAGCAGTAGAAGTTGTGAAATAAATGAAGAAGGAGTATTACCAGTCGCAATTAGATATGAAGATCAAGATTATATAGGTATGGACTTACAAGGAATGAAATTAAATGACATAGACTTAGGAGCATTAGTTAATATTCCTAGAGCTATAAACTTCGATTTATCGCCTACAAGCATTAATCCTAACTTTAATATCAATAGAGATGGAGTTGAATATCCTTATCTTCAACCTGAAGGAGTTTTAAATTTAAGCAACTATACTGAAAGTTTGGCTAGATTCTTTAATGGAGTTGATTTGGATAAGTTAGAAGTAGTGGTTGAAAATCCTTTGCCACAAACTGATTTAAGCTATTGTTTTTATAATTCTAGTTTTAGTAATGAAAATTTATTAAGTCCTATTTTAAGCAATGTATCTAATATTAATAATCTTGATTACTGTTTCTATAAAACAACAATAAAATCTCCTAATATAGTTAATAATATTAGTTTTGAAAATGGGACAATGAATTATACATTTGGTGAATGTAAGAATATAACTGCTTTAAATGGATTTACTGTTTCAAGTGGGGTTACAAGTTCTATTGGATTATTTAGCGGTTGTCCTATAACTACGATAACTAATACTAAGATAAATACTAATGGTTCATGTTCAGCTATATTTAAAGGCTGTACTTCATTAACAAATGCTTCGGGATTAGCTATGCCTAATACTAGTGATATTAGTTCAGCTTTTGAAGAATGTACAAAATTAACTGGGATGCCATTTATAGAAATAACTGATAAAATAACTGATATTTCAAAACTATATTATGGCTGTATTAATATTGATAATATAGATGGAATGGTATTTGGTAGTTCTATATCAAATTCAGAAGATTGGATTAATAAAGAACAAATATTAAGTGCAAATAATGTAGTTATCAGAAACGATGCCATGAGTTTTGAAGGGTGGAACAATTTAAGAACTTGTAATAATCTTTTAATAACTTCAAATGTAAAAACATTTGAAAATTACTTTAAGGATTGTATAAATCTAACATCAATTACCTTTAATGAAGCTAGTGTATTTAGTAATATTAAGAGCATGGCTTATATGCTAAGTGGATGTAGTAGTTTAATTAATAATCCTATATTGGAAATTCCAGATTCAGTTATAAATATTGATTATCTTTATACTGGAACTAATATTATTGATGTTAGTGGTTTAGTCATTGGAAGCGGTGTAACAAGTGCTGTAAGTTGGTATCCTCCTAATTTAACTACTGCAAATAATGTTATTATCAAAAATAATATTATTAATTTTACTAATAATAAAACTTTACAGTATGCTAAGAATTTAAGTAGACCTAATTCAAATAATTGGGATAATTTCTTTAAAGGTTGTACAGCATTAAAGGAAGATATTATTTTCCCTAGCAATACAGTATCGGTTGTTAATTGCTTCAATGGTTGTACAAAAATGACACATATTCATTCTAACTGGGAAAATGAATATGAGAATGAAATTACTTCTACTGATTGTTATGCTGGTTGTACTGGAATAACTCATTGCGATGATATTGATTTAGGTGTTAACGAATATATTGAAGGACTTGATGAAGTTCCAGTAGCATGGGGTGGATATGAATTCACTAAGGCTCATACGGGTATTTATAAAATAAAGTTAGATTCAGATGGTATGGAATGGTCTGGTAATATGGGTCCAGCCAGTTTATTAGGTAACAAAATAGTGAACTGGGGAGATGGTACTATAACGACTGGAGAAGTTAGCCATGTCTATGAGAAAGCTGGAACTTATGTTATCAAAGGAAATATAATAGGTAATTATAAAAATGCTAACTGGGGAGCGCCGGGACAAGTAGTTACTGAAATACATCAATTACCAAATGGAATAGTATATGATTTTACAGAATCATCAAATTCTAATTTATTAAATTTAGAGTATGCTAATGTAACTGGTTTAAAAGTTAAAAGAGTAACAGGAATGTTTGCAAATTGTACAAAGTTACATACGATTGTCGGACTTGACACATGGGACGTTAGTGAATGTACATTTATAAAATGGTTATTCCAAAATTGTAGCTCTATAACATCAATAGATATAAGTGGTTGGGACGCTCCAAAATTAAATTACTGTTCATTTGTTTTTAATGGTTGTAGTAGTTTACAAACGGTTAAGATGAATAATGTGAGATTTGGTTATTCTTATGCTCCTGGAACTTATGGAGAATTTACTGATTTCCTTAAGAATTGTAGTAAATTAACTACTGTTGAAGCTAAAAATGCAGGTTTCATAGGTGGATTAAAGGGTATGTTTGCAAATTGCGGATCATTAATTAGAGTAGATTTATCTAATTGTGACATGAGCAGAGTTACAAGCATAGGTAGTATGTTTCAAAATTGTAGTGAATTAGCAACAATAATTGGAGTTGAAAATTTAATAAAATCTAATATAAAAGAAACGATACTGGCATTTGCTAATTGTTATAAATTAAAATTTGATTTTATGTATGATGGAATTGGAAAACCTAATTGGGAGTTTACAAATTCGGGTACTTGGACACAAACGTTCAATAGTTGTGGTCGAGATGTTGAAATTCAAAACGGAACTACTACAATATTAGATTTAAGAGATTGTGGTACTATGCGAAGCACAAATTTTCTTTACACATTTCTTGGCATGAACGCTAATATAATATATGTTGATGTAAATACTGCTAATGGAACTGCTACACTAGACCATAGAAATTCTTTTACTTCTCCTAACTTAAAAGAACTGTATGTTACAGGAATATGGGGTGGTGATTTAAGAAGTATAGTTGTTAACTCACCTAATTTAACAACTGTTGATTTTTCAAATTTAGATTTTAGTAACATAGTTACTGACGGTTGGGGTCCGATAAGTGGAGCTGCTAATGTTGAGAATTTTAAAATGGGTACAGGTTATTCTGCTTCATTGAGTTTTTCAACAAATCCTAAATTAACTAAGGAATCTTTATTGTCTATATTGAATAATTTACCTACTATATCTAGTACAAAGACAGTAACACTAGGTAGTACAAATTTAGCAAAATTAACAGCTAGTGATATTAAAATAGCAACAGATAAGGGGTGGACTGTAGCGTGATAATAGAAAATTTAAATGGCTTAACTGTACTCTATGCAGAAGGAAATAATAAAATAACAAATGCTGAAAGAACTATATTTGTAGATTATATTTATCTAGGAAAAAATGATAGTATTAATAACTACCAAGAAGTTCCTAGAGAAATATGGAAACACTTCATTGAGGACAAGCCTACTGACTTTGATATACTACAAGAAAAAATTAGTGATAATTCTTCAATGATTGCTAATCTTGAAGAATTATTATTAGATACAGATTTTAGACTTATGTGCTTAGAAATTGAAAAAGAATATAAAGAGATGTAGTTTAGGCTACATCTTTTTTTATTAATAAAATTAAGGAGGTTGTGTTTATGGTATATCCATTATTAAAAAGTAAAATTACAAGAAAAACTTATGCTTCAAAGGAGGAAATGCAAACAATGTTAGATTTATATTACTTTAAAGAAAGAATAACTGCAGAACAATATGATGAGCTAAGTAATTTATTAGAATCACAAGAAGAATAATTAATTAAATATAAATGATTAGCACCGCGAGTTGGTTATTCGGTGCTTGGGATACGACATTGATGGTATTAAATTAGTATCTTTTTATTTTGGACAATAAACTACAAATATTTAAGCTGAACTTTAAATTTTATAGAGAAGAAAAGGAGGTATAAACTTATGGCACAAAAATTTCAAATTACTCATATAAATACAAGTGGAACTGTTTCTGTGCTACACCCAGAAACAAATGCCGACCAAGTAGTGGACGGTAGCATTAATAAGATTTCAAAGAAAACTGAGGTTAGTGATTGGAATGCGAAATCTCGGGAAGTAGCAGAGGCCAGATTAGGTAAAACAACTTTAAAAGAAAAGATTGAGTCTATAGATACTGCTCTTGAACCAATAAATATTTTAACTGCGTTAAAGACAGTAGATGGAAGTGGAAGTGGACTTGACGCAGACGCGGTAGATGGAAGAACTGTTGATGATACTAAAGCAACATCCTCAAATCTTTGGACTGGTCAAAAGGTTGCCAACGAATTAGGTAAAAAACTTAATGCTGCGGAGATTACTAAAATCGCCCAAGCTGAAAAGGTACTTCGTTTAAACTCAGAAGCAAAACTAGAAGCAGACGTAAAAGGAAACGCTGATACAGCTACATCTTGGCGTAAACCAAGTACTATAACTCTTGCGGGAGATGTTTCTGGTAGTTTTAGTATAGCAGGTAATGAAAATGGTCCAATAAGTGTTGCTGCTCAGGTTAAAGATGACTCTCATAATCATTCTTATATGGTTAAAGGCGCTAATAGATTAGAAATGGGAACCAATAATATAGTAGAATTTAAGAAAACTGGTGATACATTAAGTGCTATAGATATAAACGGAAACTTTACAGGCTCTGCTGCGAAAGTAGGAGGTTATAAAGTAGATAACTCTGGTGTGGGAGAAGCAATTTGGACAAGTAGGAAGATAACAGAAGTTATAACTGATTTAGCTGATGATATTGGAGCTAAAGTTGATACAGATAGAAAAACAATTCAAATCGGAAACTCGTTAAAAATTAAATATGGTACAGTGAATATCGCAAATTTAAGCTCTGTTAGTATTACTTTTGACGAGCCTTTCCAAATGGTTCTATTTGATGGCAACTCTTTAGAAAGTGTTGACACAGACCAATTTTGTACAAAGAAAAGTGGAACTCTAACAACAAGGGGAGTTCAATATGCTTTGAATAAGACCGCAACAAAAGGTACTCTTACTTGGTTTGTAGTTGGAGTGTAGGAGGCGTAATATGAGAAAATTATTGTTCCCTCCAATAGTTCCAAACTCACTTCCTGCTTTTGATAAAAATCAAAAGTTAAGATACTACTTTAAACCATCAATAGCTAACTCAATGTCTGAAATAAAACATTTACAAATGTCTATTGTAAGATTAGACACTAACGGAAGTATACTAACAGATACAAATAGTTATCCTTATGATGTTTTATTTAAGAAGAATAGCGAAATAAAAGAGGATACAAGTAAAGGATTTTGGTATGTAGATGTTCCCGCTTCTATATTTCCAGACTCTGATACAGCCTATAAAGTTCAAATTAGATTAGGTGAAACAGATATAAATGGCATGACTACTCAACAACTAGGAAGTGTTATGAAAGACTATGATAAAATGTCTGAGTGGTCTATTGTAACCATTGTTATGCCTATTACCGTTCCAGACTTTGGGATTCAATCTTTTGATACTAATATTGAAAATAGGGTTGTGTCAACCGGTCATGTTTTTAATGGATACTATGAAGCAAGAGACCCAAATAGAGCAGAAACATTGAGCTCATACAGATTTAATCTTTATAGTGGAGACGCTTCAAAAGATAGTAAAACATGGAAATTGCTTTCCACAAGCGGTGAAAAATATATTGGAATTACAGACAGAGTTAATATGTCATATACATTTCCTTATGAACTAAAAGAGAATGAAAGATTTATTGTTACTCTAACTATAAAATCAAAGAATTTATATACAAGTACAAAAGTATACAAAATCTACTCTGCCGCGCATCCTATATTAGAAATGTTTAACTCTATTGATGTAGTACCTAACTATGAAGACGCACAAATGGACATTACTGTAAGAGCAAAACAAATTCTTATGAAACCAGAACCTGGAGCAACAGTTACTTACTATAAAGATACTAAAGAGCCTAATGTCTCTCAGTATCCAAACTTAAAAGCAACTCACGCAAAGATAGATGGTTCGGTTATTAGTAATAACGATATATCTTTAACAACTAAAGATGGAATATGGATTTGTCAATTTAAAGCCATGTTCCCTAAGTGTAGAAATTCATTAGCTGAAATAATAGCTACGCCAAATATAGAAATATCTCAAGCTAATCAAACTGGAGACAATGGTCTTATCTCAAAAATAAAAGTTGGCTGTATGAAAATAAATTTAGCATATCCAACTACAGGCAATCCAAATCCAGCAGAGGAGTGGGAATATAGATTTGTAGTTAGAAAAGAAATGGTTATTAGTTCTAATGGCAAAGAAGAGATTATTCTAGCTCAGAATAAAGTTATTCGTCATAGTGGAGCAATAAACCCAAAACAAGAATATTATTTCTATATAAAAGAAGATAATGGTAGCTTATACGTAGACGTAAAGAAAACATATTTAAGCACAGATTTAGATACTAGAGAAGTATCAAAAGAGAATTAAAGGAGGAGATTAAATGGCTAAAGTTACAATGCCTAGAGTGACAATAGTTCCAAATGTTGAAAACTCAACTATAAATGTACAACTTACAAAGGCAACTCAAATTAACGCAGGTAATCCTAGTGCCTTTCCATTAGCAAAGGACAACTTTAAAGGATTGAACTATCAATCTGCGTCAAAGTCTGAATTAAAAACTCAATTAGCTGAATACTATGCTATAATGAATAGAATAATGGCTGGCACAAAAACTGATGCGGACCTAGCTAATTTAACAACTTTAACTACTCAAATTAGAGAGTTTGTATTAACAGATGACGATTATAATTTAGTAGTTGGAGCTTTACAAAACATGCAAACTTATATCTTAAACTTTATGTATACAGATATTAATAATAAGGCAAAAGCAATGGATGCTCAACTAAACGCAGTAATAGGAGATATAAACAGATTTATGTCAGACTTAGAGACAGTTTATTCTAAATCTCCTTCTCAATACCCAATTCCAGATAAGAGCGTTCTTACTGCTAAACTTGAGCAACCAGTCCAAGATACTTTAACTTATACAAACTCAACTAGAGGAGTAATTATATCTAACACAAAGCCAGCAAATCCGGTATCTAAAGAGGTAATCTGGTTTAATACAGGGACTCCAGTAAGATAATGGCAGTATCATTTAATGGAGTGTTGGTATCAAGAGAAGCTGGCTCTCTGATGCCTTCAATGAATTTAGACAAAGTAAAAATAACTGACACAGTTATGAATGCTATAAAACTAGATTCTGGAGCTAACAAACTAACAAAAGACGATACTGGAGAACACTCTACTCCAATTAACTCTGATAAAAACAATCTTCCTATAATCCACAATGGAGCCTGGTCTCTTGAAACTGAGTTCTATGCTAATTTTAATGGGGATTTAGAGGCTGGGCCACTTAGCTTTTATGGAAATGAAATAAATGGAATGGCTATTAGAAGAAGTTCAAATAGAGACAACTTTTCTAATTGGGAAGATATAAGAGTTATTGATAATATAACAAAGGTAGTAAATAAAGATAATGAATACTCTTTCAAAGATAGATGTATTGAAAGTGGAATATGGTATATGTATGCTATACAACCAATATCTGGAGACCAAAGGGGTAGCTTATTTAAATCTCCTAAAAGAGCACTTATATTTGATAGTGCTTACTTGGTTGGAGAAGGTGGCAAACAATTAAATCTTAAGTTTGATACATCTATATCATCTTTTAAAAGAAATATAAAAGAAAGTAGAATTGAGACAATAAGTTCTAAATATCCTTTTATAACAAGAAACGCAAATGTAGACTATAGAGAATTTCCTTTAACTGGATTAATAACACATTTCATGGATGAGTCTGAAGAGTTTGCTCCAAGAGCAGACTTATTTGTAGATGATGAATTCGCAGATGGAGTTATAGACTTAGCTCCAGATTATGAGGCTTTATATAGAACGTTTGGAGTTAATGATTTTAACAACACTACTCTTGAAAGAGAATTTAGAGAAAAGGTTTATGATTTTCTAGTAGATGGAAAACCTAAACTATTTAAATCCCCTAAAGAGGGTAATATACTTGTTAGACTAATGGATGTAAATCTAACTCCTAGACAAGATATTAACGGAGGAATGGTTTATACTTTTAGTTGTAATGCTATTGAGATAGATAAAGCTAGCATAGAAAACTTAGAAAAATATGGTATTCAAAGGAGATAGGTGTAATGGTTAGCTTAGATTTTTTACAAGACCAATACTTTTTAAAAGAGTTAGAGAACTACCCGGTAAAAGAGCAACATTTAAAAGTTGAACTATTAGACTTTTCTGAGAATACTATTGCTGAAATTCAAGGAAAATGCGTTTCGGGTAGCTTAAATTTAGATGGTGCTAGTTCTATGAGAAGAACTTGTACCTTCTCTTTAATAGTAGATGAAGATACATACGACTTAACTAATGTTGAGAGTATGATTTCTATAAATAAGAAAATAAAGTTGTATACTGGCTACACTAACTTTATGGAGAAATATAAAGCCTATGGAGATGTAATTTGGTTTCCATTAGGTACTTTTGTTATAGTATCTCCTTCTATAAATCATAGTGTATCTGGGTCAACTATTAATATAACTGCCAAGGATAAAATGTGTTTATTGAATGGAGAGGTTGGTGGCTCTTTACCAGCTCCAGTTTCTTTACACGAAAAATACATTAGGAATGAAGATGGCACTACTACAATAGAGTACGTTAATATATATGACATTGTTAGAGAGGCTGTTATTCACTTAGGTGGGGAAGATCCAGCTAAGGTTATTATAAATGATATTCCATTAAAAGTTAAAAAGTTAGTTAGATACATAGGAAACAAACCCCTTTATTATGACGCAGATGGAGATGAATCAGACGAACCTGTTAGTGGAGGAAGAACTCTACAACATGGAGACTTAGCTGGCTATGATTGGGTTGATTTTACATACCCAGGGGAACTTATAAAACAAGCAGGAGAGTCTGTGACCTCAATATTAGATTCTGTTAGTAATGTACTAGGGAATTACGAGTACTTCTATGATGTTAATGGCAACTTTATCTTTCAAGAGAAAAAGAACTACTTGAATACTAGCTATGTCCCAATTACAGAATTACCTAATGGAAGCTATTCAGTTAACTTTGGAGAAGATTATATCGCTTATTCTTTTAAAGATAGCAATATAATTTCTAGTTATAACAATACTCCAAATTGGTTAAATATTAAAAATGATTTTGTTGTATGGGGCAAAAGAAAAACCACTAGTGGGGCGGAAGTTCCAATAAGATACCATGTTGCTATTGATAAAAAACCTGTAGTTCCAAGTAGTTATGGCGACATTCCTTGGCAAGTATTCTTATATGAATATGGTAAAAATGCGACAAACAACGCAACAGATGCTGGATATTATTACACAGAACTACAGAATGAAATTCCAAAACTAATTAATGATAACAAACAATGGAAAGAGATAGACCCATCTTCTATGGACTATTTCTTAGACTTTATAGACACTGATAGCGAGCTAGGAAAGTTCTCTGTTGGAGCTATTGGAAGAAGAACAAAAGTTGTAGTAGATGATGCTGTTACCACTTTATATCAACCTCCAGTTCCAGATTATGTTATAGTTGATGTCAACGACCCAAATGCGAGTTCTATAACAGCAGAACTAAGAAAGAAGGGTCAAGCATATATCCAAGTAAGCAACAGAGATGCTTATACTTATGCGGGAATAGGAAAAGACGCGTTTAGTGTAATAAGAGAATTAATCATGAACCACACTTCATATAGTGAAACTATTAATATAACTGCTCTACCTTTATATTATTTAGAGCCAAATATAAGGATAGAAGTTGAAGATAAGTTATCTAATATATATGGAGATTATATTATAAGAAGTATTTCTTTACCACTAACTCATGAAGGTACTATGTCTATCAGTGCGGTGAGAGCAACAAATAGACTATAAACTTTAGGAGGAAAATAAAAATGGAAAGTAATTTTGATTCAGTAATTAATTTAGTAACTCAAACAGGTGTGTGGTGTGTTACCTCTTATATCTTAGGTAAATACCTTATCAGAGAGAAACAACAAGATAGACAAGACAATAAAGAAGAAAAAGAAAGACTTTATGGATTAATTGAAAATCAAGGTAAGATTTTAGAACAACAAAAGGAATTGCTTAGTCAACAAGTTATGATGTCTCAGCACAACAAGGAGATGCTAGATAGACTTACTGATATACAAATGCTTCACACAAACAGACTTGATAGAATTGAAGAGAGACAAACTAGACTAGAAGAAGAAATCAAGGACCTTGGAAAAAGCCTACAAAATGAAAAAGGGGAGTAGTTAATAACTACCCCCAATTTATTTCTTTACTATCCATTTCTATTACATGTTTTCCGATACAAATGCTATCACATATATCTTGGATAGCTTTTACACCAAACTCCGCTTCAACATATTTTTGAGCATTTCTTTTCTGTTCAGCTCTTGCTCTACCCCTTATCTTACAAGTCGACTTCCAAGTATTAGAAGAAACTATTTCATAAGGGATATTAAACTCAACTAGAGTTTCTAATAGAATTGCTTGAACATAAGCCAACTTCTTAAATGTTTCCACATTTCCATGAGCAGTAGTCCCAGGTATTTGCTGAAGTTGTATTTCCTCAAAAGCCACTTTACTTGGTTTGTGGGTTTTAAATAACTCAATTATAAACCCTCTTATTTCCTTTAGCTTTTCCGCAGTTGAGGTATCAGACGTTGTAAACTTGTCATAAGAAACAAGACTTCCATCTTCGAAGATGGAATATCCTGTTGTATTTAATGCTTGGTCGAAGGCGATTAGTTTAGACATCTGCTTCAATCATTTCAGCTTCAACTTCCTCAGTTGTTGAGCCGAATCCTCCAATTCTATCATTTTTCTCTACTAAAAAGTCATTATCTGTTACTGCGAATCTAACAAATTTAGCTTGACCAATTATTTCACCCTTCTTAATCTTAATTGGGAAAGGTAGTAGGTTAATTACTTGAAAGAAGATTTCTCCTTCATTATCTGGGTTATCAACATAGTCGGCATCAATTATTCCAGTTGAATTGGCTAATATTAACCAATATTTTAAAGGAGAAGAACTTCTTATATATAAATCTAATGAGTATTCATCGTCCATATAAGCCTTATATCCAGTTGGAATTAAAGTTGGTTTTAAACCAGTTTGTTTTGTTAAGGCTGAAACCTCATCAATAGTACAAGTAGCAAGAGTATCAACCATTTGTTGAGCAAGGTCGGGTTTGCCTGCGTCAACCATTTTTTGAACTGCTCCTTGAACTTCTTCTGTTAATTTTTGACGAGCAACTATATCTCCTAAATCAGAAGTTAATCTTGCCATAGGATAAACAATTACGTCTTCAGCAGCAACCATGTCATAGCAGGCTGCGTTCTTAGTCTTTCTAACTGGTTCAGCTATTTCTACATTTTCAAATCTTTTTACTTTTTCAAATTTAAACATATACCTCTCTCCTTTTACTCTTTTTAATACTCTATCTTGTAAAGTCTGTTATTATATCACTATTATAAGCAATACTAACATCTGAAGTCGGTTCTTTAGGGTCATTGAATTTCTTTTTAACTGTTACTAAACAGTATTCGTCAACAATCTCTCCTTTTTGCTTAACTTGCTTTTGTTGGTAAGCAAAACTTTCTAATTCAAAGTGAGGGTCTCCTTTTAAATCTTTATGGAATTGTTCAACCTCACCAACTGAATCCACTCTATATACGTCTGTTGTCTTTACTAAATAAATACTCATTAATCATCTCTCCTTTTTATCTTTACTTTATAAATATATTATAACATATGAAGGTTTATTTTGTCAATATTTTTTGAAAAACTATTTTTAAAGTCTTCTAAGGTCTTTGCTCTATCTGAAGTAGCAAGAGGCTTTATAAAGACATGCTTTACTTCCATTTCCTCTGCTATTTCTATTACTTTCTCTTTCACCTCAGAAACATCTGAGACAGTGTGTCGAAGTATAATTATTCCTACCTCATAAACCGTTATTGTTGCTCCAAGACTAAAGTTTGATAAATCTACTAACATTACTCTATCAGTTATAGTTAACATAATGTTTCTCCTCCTTTAATTATATTAAATTTCTATTACACCTAAGTCATAAACAAATAAAGCATAGAAAGCATCATCTATCCATATTTCAATAGCATTAGCATCTTTCTTAACATCAAATTCTTTTATTTGCCCTCTGTTCTCTAGGCACTCCATAACTTCTTTGGCTAGAGTATCAGCTAACTCAAGTCTATTTTTATTTCTTAAAGCAAATACTGTATAGTCTTTTCTTTCATTTGATAAAAGCATAAGATACTTAAAAGCTCCATCCTCTGCTAAAGCTAGATTACGAATTTCTTTGCTTAATTCATTCTTTCTTTTCTCTTCTAATTCTGGTAATTGTGCCATTAGCATCTTATTCATTGCGTGTAAATCTGTTTTTATTTCAGCTTTCTTATTGTTTTCCATTACATTACTCTCCTTTTAACGAAACAATGATTACAAACTGCTGTATACATCTCATTTCCACCTATTGAAACTATCTCTCCGTCTGTTACCATTTTCCCATTTACTAATCTAACATTTTGTCTTGCTACTTTTCCGCAATGACACATAGACTTAAATTCTTCTACATCATCACAGATTTCTAATATTCTTTTTGACCCTTCAAATAACTCTCCTTGGAAAGTTGTTTTTAAGCCGTAGAATATCACAGGTATATTATAATTATAACATATTTTTTGAAAAATGTCAATTTGATTTTTTGTTAGGAATTGGCTTTCATCAACTATTATAGCATCAGGCTCAACTTCTCCAATATCTTTTAAAACCTCTAAATATAGGTCATCTGGTATCCACTTTGCCTCAGCATCTTCTAAGTTTGCTCTTGTAGAGATTACACATTTATCTACTCCATCTCTAGTATCCAATCTTGGCTTATATACAAGAGTATTTAGCCCTTTTTCCTTATAGTTATATATTACTCTTAATAAATCAAAAGTCTTTCCACTTCCCATGACCCCAGTCTTAAAAAATATCTTGCTCATAACAACACTCCTTATAGTTTCTTTACTACTTCATTCCATGTTTTACATATGTCATGATTAAGTACCACACCATCATATATTCCATAGTAGTCTAATAGAATTGGTATATTACTTTTATTAGTTTTTATATTTTTTATATCGTCATCTATTATGGCGTAGCCATTAAAAACATCTTTGTTTTTCATTCTCCAGTCGACATAATAAACTTTGCTCTCTAATTCTGGGAAATACTTTTCTACCCATCTGTGTTTATATATTACTGATTCTGGACTGTGCATTGTTGCTACTCTAACATCATATCCTTTATCTAAGAGATATTTTATACCTTCCACAGCTCCATTAAGAGGAACAGCTTTCTCATATATTTCTTTGCTAGACCTAAATAACTTAGATACGTGAGAATCCTCCCATAAAGGACAAAACTCATAGTATTTCTTAGAACCCTTTATTCTAACATCAAGTGGCTCATCCCCAGTTATTTCTTTATAAAGAGCAGCAACAGCTGCTCTAGTATCAGCTAAAGTATCATCTACGTCAACAAATATAATCTTTCTATTTTCTTCTCTTGTAAACATAATCTAATCCTCCTTTTTTTATAATAGACACATAGCTTCATCAAATTCTTCTGCTATTGTGCCATCTGCGAAATCTTCTATATTTCTTCTCTTGTGAATAATAGACTAGCATTATAAATATGTTTTTATGAACATATTTATACTTCTTTTTTATCTCTTTCCATATTTATTATATCATAATTTTTTATATATGTCAAATTTTCTATATGCCAAATATATTCTATAATAAAACTATCTCACCTTTTTCAAAAGTTTTAGTTAGATTTATAATTCTTTGATTAGCACTTCCTCTATACATAAGGTTTAAGTCTTTTTTATCTTCTTCAAACTTTCCATCTATTAATACATCAACATATTGTAATATGTTCATAACTTTAGTGTTATTAATTACATCTTCTAATTTATAGCCAGTCCATAACCAAATAGGTTTATTCGTATTTTCTTTAATTTTAGCTAACAAATCAGCAAGAGAGTTGTCCATAGTTTGTTGTAGCGGCTCTCCACCTAATATATTAATCCCTTTAACCTTTGGGTCTTTTGCATAGCATAAGAATAGTGTTTCTGTTATTGAAGTCCACTCTTTTCCATAGTTAAAGTCTTGGTAGTCTTTATTGAAACATCCCTTACAGTTATGTGTACAACCACTAACAAATAAAGTTGCTCTTATATTTGGTCCATTACTTATATCGTATCTTCTTAGTTGAGCATATCTCATATAAATCACTCCTTATCATTTACTACATATATATTATATCATTTTTTTAAGTAAAAATCAATATAGACCTTTTTGCGAAAAAAATTGCTATGCGTACAAAAATCAAGGTCGTTGACGCCACCAATAAAACAAAAAAGGAGAGCAAAAGCCCTCCTTTCTAGATGTGAAGAACTCTGCTCTTTATTTCCTTGGTCTTTCCTTCGTT